>Ga0070708_100001596_pt1 | contig 17369 bp, 11 predicted proteins | sample KBSK5503metaG_FD_65469 | JGI IMG/M metagenome (GOLD analysis project Ga0070708, IMG submission 65469) | Corn, switchgrass and miscanthus rhizosphere microbial communities from Kellogg Biological Station, Michigan, USA - KBS K5-50-3 metaG | ecosystem: Host-associated > Plants > Roots >... | reverse complement strand
GCGTAGTCCATGAGCATGGTGTCCACGTTGACTCCCGCTACTCGCAGGTCATTCACGATGCTCAGCCCGGCTGCGTCGATGTCGCCCCAGTAGATGACGTCGCGGCATTGCTTGATCCATGAAATAAGCGGGAGGGTTCCCGGTGCCTTGGCGCCCTCCCCTTCAACGGCTATTCCGCAAGGAACTGGCGGAAAATACACCGCGGTGTCCTTGTTTTCAAGGATAACGACGGTTTCTGGTTCGTATGCGGGCTCGGCGCGGTCGCCGATGGTGATGCTTTCGTGCCTTCTGCCGCCGTTCTTATGATGGCTGGGGTCTAGGTAAGTGAAGTGCACACGCGTTGGGCGGCTGGACAGGCCAAGGTCCTCGCGACCCGATAGGGCGCGGATAAGCGTCTGGTTCTTGTTGAGCCACTTACCGTGAAACCCAGGCAGGGGGACTTGCCGGGGAGTCAGGCCCGTGGCGGTGTTCATGGTGAACCATCGGGCCGCGTCAAGCAGCAATTGAAAGTCTACGCCAGACAGTGATTCCGCGCCGCGGATAACCTGTGCGTGATCGGCATGCGGAAACGCATTCCTGACCAGGGCCAGGCGTCGGCGTGCTTCCGTGAGGCGTGCCGGCCAGTGGCCGCCGCAAAGGCGGGCCGCGGTGTCGGCGTCCGGGATGGTGACGTGTGTGGGGAGCGGCTGGGTCGTTCCCGTGACGATCCGTGTGCGCCAGTCGAGGGCCAGCTGCCGGGCCGCGGCCCATTCCTCCCAGGTGCGTGCCCAGGTCAGCGCGGTCCTGAAGTCGCGTTCCAGCGTCGCTTTGGGTGGCGTTCCGAGGGGGATACGGAACGGCCAGTCCGCGGAGGCAGTGCCTGTGATGGCGAGGTGCCAGCGTTTCTCCAGCCGGGTCCGGGCCTCATCGGTTGCTTGCTCGGGGGTTCTCATTCAGGGCTGCCCGCGTGGCCGGCGCTGGTAGTGGGGTGGATTTTCCTGACGTGAGAATGGTTCCTGGCGTTCTTCGTCACCTGGTAGAGCTCATCCACGTGCGGTTCGATGCCCGTTACCTTGTCCAGCGGCGCCCCGATGATCAGCTGGAACCCCAGCACCTGCCAGGCCCGTACCGCGCGGCCGGTGAATTCGGAGTCGGACTTGACGAACCCTTCGTCAAGGAACACTGGCGCGTACCGGGGGCGGGGCATGTCGGCGTCGCCGAGCTGGTAGCGCAAGGCGGCTCCGACGATGAATGCCACGAGTTCCTGTGATTCTCCTCCCGACTTGCCGCCGATGCTGGTATAGACGCTGAGCTGGCGCCCTCCGGTGTCGCGGCGTTCGGCGTCGATCTCCACGTGGCGCCGCACGTCGATGAAGTATTCCCGCTGGGATACCTTGTCGGATTTACGGATGCGGTCGATGAAGCGCTTCAGCCGGGCAAATCGTGCTTCGACCTCCTGAGGGCTGCCGAGCTGGGTTGTGTCAGACGCAAGAGTCTTCAGTTCCCGGCGGAACTGGGTGATGTCCCTGGACTCCACGCGCCGCAGATTGATGTGCAGGCGGTCACCATGGGCTCCGAACGGCAGGCCCGCGAGGATGTCGTTGACGGGCAGCAGGCGGGCCTCGATCTCCTCGATGGATTCCTCGTACGCGCCGTGCAGCGCTAGCAGGTCGACTCCGGTCCAGTCGCTGACCTGGCGGCTGAATTTCAGGCGTCGTTCATGCAGTCCTTCGGCCAGCAGGTGGCTGAGTATTTCCTGGTAGCCGTCGTAGGAGTCAGCGCCGGTACCAAGGTTGGGACGTTCCCATCGGTCCTGGAACCGCTGGAATGCGGAGCTGAGGAGCTTCTCCTGAGCGTCGGCATCTTTGCGCGCACGTTCGGTCTTGCTGGAGAGAGCCTCCCTGACGGCCGGTATGGAGCTGCGGAAGTCGGTGAGCTGCCAGGGGCGCCCGAGGTGCTCATATTCCGCGCGCAGCCGGGTGTCTTGGGGGTCCGTCAGGGTGACGGACGGGTCACCTTCGAGCTGTTCCCGAAGTGCCGCGGTGCGGCGCTGGTCGGCCAGTAGCTGCTCGTGGGCTTCGTCCAGCCTCTGTTGTTCGGCTTCGGCCGTGTACATCTCCCGGCTGGCGTCACCCAGCGCGCCCTGAAGCCCTTCCTGGCGCTTTTGCAGCGCCTGCAGGACGTCGCTGTTCTGCATGAGCTGGTCGCGGATGGCAGTTTGCTCGTCGAGGGCTTCCTGAACCGTGGCGACGTCGATGGCGGCCCAGGTGGTTGCGGTCACGTAAAGGTGGGCATCGCGTTCGTTCTCCAGGCTCCTGGCCTGCTCGTCGTGCTTGGCTGTCTTGCGTTGCAGCTGGCCCAGCCGGGCGTCGATGGTCTTGACTCGTGCGGCGATCTCCTGGCGCCGGCCCTCGTTGGAGAAACCGATGACATGTGGTGCGCCGTGCCCGCCATGCGCTCCCCGCTGCCCTTGGCGGGTTTGCCCGGTGATGGTCAGGCCGAAGCCGACCGAGTCAAGGCCAGATGCCTCCTCGACGCAGACATAGCCGAATTTGGCCACGACCGTGTTCGTGAGCCAGCCGGTGAACGCGCTGTCACGGAACTGCAGACGCCCCGGCATGGTGGCCACGTCGGGCTGCTCTCTAGGTGTCTCGTGTGACGGAACTCCCTCGAACCGCAGGCGTCGGCGTATCTCTCTCGGGTTGATCTTGCGGCGGAGCAGGGGAAGCAGTTGCTGATCGACCAGCATGGTCAGCGCGAACCCGCCCAGCGCGAGTTCTGTGGCTGTTCTCCAGGCATCGAACTCCGGCCGCATGTCGATCAGCTCAGCGACGAAGGGAAGGTCGTCTGCGGTCAGGTCCATCGCCTCAGCGACTTCCAGGCGAGCAGCGTGCAGGTCGTGGGGGACGAGCCCGCGCCGTCCTGCTAGCGATTCGTCCTCCTTCAGCAGGTCGCCTCGTTCAGACAGCAGCGGCTGACCCTCTCTGATGAGCTGGTCCCGGGCATCACGCAGCCCCTCCCGCCGACCGGAGAAGCCCTCCAAGAAGGCGTGGCTGTCGCGGAGCAGCGCCTCGAACTCAACCTGAGTTGCCACGGGGCGTCGCAGCGCCTCGGTCCGCTCGCTGAACAGCCCGCGGGCGGCCGTCGCTTTAGCCAGGTCAGCGCTGAGCCCGGTCAGGGATCGCTCGCAGGCTTCGAGCGCGTCACCTCCATTGAGCCGTTTCTGCTCCAGGACATCTTCGAGTTGCCCGCTGAGGATCTCGTGCCGATCGCGGGCGGCGCCTGCGGTGTCTGTCGCAGCGCGGTGCGCATCCCGGTTGGTGTTGATGGCGTCGGTGAGCAGGCTGGCTTCTGTGTGGCAGCGCCACAGGGCGAACGGGGTGTTCGGGGCGGCTGAATGGATGCGGAAGGTGTCGATGAGTTCCACCTCGGCACGGGCGGTCATAAGCGCCTCGTGGAAGCGGGGGATGTCTTTCAGCACATCGACCTGTTGCTCGGCGGTTCTCATCATGTCGTGCGCTGCCTGGATGTCGGCGAAGTGCTCGACCGCGCGGTCAGCAGCCGGGAACGTTCGTGGCTGTTCCAGGACCATTTCCTTGTAGAGGCCGTCCACGGTGGCGAACTGACGACCTCCCTGGATCCGGGCGAGCAGCTTCAGGGCTTTCCCGCCGTCGCTGTTGACGCCGATCCCCAGGTAGCTATGCAGCGTGGCCGCGAAGGCGGCGTAGGAGGCGTGGAAGTCAAGATCAGGGAACCTTGCTTCCATCGGGCGCGCCGGAAATACGTCGGCGGCGAACTCGGCCACGTCGGACAGATCGAAAGCACGCTTGATGGTGGCGAGCTTCATCGTGACGTCGGCGAAGAGCTGGGCGCTGACAGGGGCGTAATACAGGCGCAGAGCAGTCAGCCGTTCACCAGCATCGTTTCGCCAGGTCATCGCCACAGCCGACCACGTGGCGGAACTGAGGCCGCGCATCACGTCGTCGCGGAGCCGGCCTGTTCCCGGTTCACGGCTGGCGTCGGTCTTCCCGCGCATGTAGGACAAGATGCTGCGCTGTTCGCCGCTTCGGGCGCGGCCGGTTACGTTGTCGTTCGAGGCTCCGTTGAACGGCGTGTTGCTGTCCATCATCAGCGCGATGTAGGCGTCCAGCAGCGTCGACTTGCCGGTGCCGCTCGCCCCGCTAAGAAGCGTCGCCGAATCGGCGAACACGATCGTGTGGTGACCTTCGAATCCACCCCAGTTCACTAGTTGCATCGACTCGGCGAGCCACTGCGGCGACGGGTGCGAGTCCGGCTCGAACAGCACGGCAGGGGCAGCCCGTTCGGCCACTGTCATGACACTTCCCCTTCCGCGGACACGCCGCCGTTTTCCTCGGGTTCATCGCCTGGGGCCGCCCAGGATTCGCTGAGGGATTCCGCTAGTTCCTGCAACCGCCCTACGGGCAGCAGGACCTCGATGATTGGAGAGATCCGGTAGCGGCCCGGCTCCGGCGTCTGAAGCAGGATGTCGCTCTTGCACAGCGCTTCGACCGCTCGCTGGGCCGCACGGTCCGCGTCCACCTTGTTCGTCGTGCCCTCCGGGAGGTAATTGGCGACCTCGTCGACTAGTTCCTGGCTGTCGACAAACACGGCTTCAGCGCCGTCGCTGAGCCCGCTGCGGAACACACCGCGCAGATGGACCATGAGAATGGTCTGCTCCCGGCTGTAGGCCGCGTTGTGCAGCAGAGTCGGGAACGTCCCCCCGCCGTCCGGCACTGCCTGGCGCTTGTAGGCCACACCGTAATCCCGGTCCACGACGAGCTGCAGGAACATGTCGTTCAGCCGGGTCTCCAAAGCGATGCGGTTCTCCACCAGGATGCGCCACACGTCAGGATCACGCTCGGCGGACACGTAGCGTCTCTTGAGGATGACGACGAGTGCTCGCCGGACCTCAGCCGCTAGCTGACCGAGATCTCCTTCGAACAAGGGGGAGTTCTCATCTTCTGCGGGCTCATCGCTGTTCCACGGCTGGGTGTCGCCTGGCGTAGTGCCATCGTCGATGGCCGTGCTCATGTCAGTCACCGGCTGTCCCGTTCCTGCCGTTCGACTCCGGTTCGGTCCGCTGGGGTTGGGTGAACGTCAGCGCAGGCACCAGGAATGACCGCTGGGTTCCGTCTGGCCGCATGGCCTCAAATAGCTCAGTGTCGCCGGGGTCTTGTGGCTCTTCCGCTCCCGCGCCAGCGGCTATGTGAACCAGCCCGAGTATTTCCACTGGCCGCCGCAGGCCCGCGGGTGCGGACGCGAAAACCTCACCAGCGGTGAACCCGCCAGCGCCAGCATCCAACATCGCGGCTATCCGGTCACGGAATGCTTCCAGGCTTGGCCCGCCCTGCTGCCGCAGTTGCTCCAGCGACACCGGGTCAGCAGCCTCAGGCTCGCTGTTCGTCAGGGGCGGCGGCGGAATATGGTCGTTCGGGTTATAGAACTTCTGTTTGAGGTGGCCGACCGCATGTGAAGGCAGATCGAGATCCACGGTGGTGCGGGCGCGGGGGCCGGAAACCTCCATCCACCGCGCCAAATTGGCCTGGCAGCGGCGCAGTGCCTCGTCAAGTTCCCGCTCGCGAAGCGCGTCATGTCGCGCGATGTACGCCCGCAGCGTTGCGGACAATCGCCTGCGCTGTTCTTGCACCACTCCCATTCCGTGGCGGATGGCGATCACCGTATTGCGGAAATCACGGGCTTCTGCAGGTGTCACGGCCACGGCAAAGGGATGATCCAAGATCGTGTTGAGATCGTCACGGAGGTCCTTGAGCAGCCGGTCGTCGCGAAGCAGTTCGACCGCGCCAAGGAACGCCCGGCCCTCCGCTGATTCGGACATCAGGTCCGCTGACCGTTCCAGATACATGTCCAGGATCTGGCCAGCGCGGCTTCCCTTCGCCCGGAACTCGCCGGCGATAACACGCTGAATAGCTTTCACTGCTTCCGAGACCCGCAGGAAGTCAGCGGGCAGCTGCGCGATCAAGTCACGCAGGTTGAGGTACTCCTCCAAGATCCGGTCGTCAGGGACGCCGCTGATCTCACCACCAGCGGCTATGCGGTCCCGTTCAGCGGTCAGCTCCCGAATTTGCGCATCCAGCCGCCGCAGCCGGTCGTTCCGGTCCGGGTTCGCATCGCTCGCGCAACGCTGGGCTGCTTCCAGGATCGTCCGGATACGGGACTGGCTGAACATGGACCGCTCGCCCGACAGACGGTTGACGTACTCAATGGCCTCCTGGGCGTGAGACGTCAGGGTGTACTCCTCAACGTGATCCTCGTTGGCGGACAACATCAGCCACTGCTCCGCCACCCACCTGCGACACAGCGCCCGTGGCGCGTCGCCGGGAACGTCCTCACCTGCAGCTGCCAGTTCGGACATATACGCCCCAACCTGGATGTGAAAACGCTCAGCGGCGATCGGTTCTTGATCACGGGAGAACGACGCCATCAGGATCGCCAGCACGATCGGGGCCCACTTCTGACCCAGCAATGACAGGGTGGGTCGCTTGAATGCGTCATGTACTCGGCCCAGGTGGCCGGCAATGTCGCTCACGGTCTCAGACCTCCCCGCGGCACCGACGCGGTAATGCTCGCCAACAATGTAGGCGGGGGCACTGACAATCTGCCGGGGATCTGCGCGCTGCTCGTGTCATGCGCGTAGCTGCCCGGGAAGGGGTGGCGGCCGCAATGTCGTGTGAGGTTCATGGTGCCGGTATGCGGTGGTTGGACAGGTGGGCGAGAAGTGCATGGTTGGCTTCCCATCCGTCGGGGAATTTGGCTCGAACACCCAGGTGGATGGGCTCGTCGGAGGGGTGGGCGTCGAGAATGTCAGCGATTCCGGCGCGGGCGACGATGATGCAGGCGTGCCGGTGACGGGAGGCCAGTACGCACAGGCGGCCGGCTTCCAGGTGGAAGGCAGTGGCGTCGCTCCGCCCGGATAGCGGGTGCAAGACGATGGTGACGTCGAATTCGGCGCCTTGGAGGCGGTTGGCGGTGTCGACCCTGATCATTTCGGCGGTGGGCGCCGGGGAGTTTGCTAGGGCCTGGCGGATTTGGTCGGCCTGGTCGCGGTGCGCGACTCCGATCGCGATGTTCTGTGGCCCGAGCGGCCGACCGGCTGGGTGCCGTTCGCATGTCCCGACAGCCCTGCGGGTCAGCAGCCGGGCCGCTAGAGAGGCGGCGGCATCGGCGGCCTCACCGTCGGTGCGGGTCGTGTGGCGGGCGGGCAGCTCGTGCAGTGCCCAGCCAGATCGTGCCGCCACGTCGAGGGCTGCGTCGGCGCTGCTGCGTATCCCGGCTGCTGCGAACTCCAGGTGCCGGTCGCCTGGGGTCGTGGCGGGGCGGAATCCCGAGAACGGGTAGAACGCGCTGGAGACAACGGGGGCTGCAGAGGCCGGCAAGCGCCAGGACACGGGGAGCCGGTGGACCGGGAGGTCGGGATTGTGCGCCTGGAGCACGGTGACGGCGTTTTGCATCGGGTCGTAGGGCAGGCCGATCCAGCGGGGGGTCTCGATGATGGAGAACGGATCGAGCTGGCCGGGATCGCCGACAAGCAGCGCCCGGTCGAACCGGGCAGCGATGAGCAGGAGCATGTCCGAGCGCATCTGATATGCCTCATCGATGATCGCCCAGCCCCAGCTCCGGTCCTTGACCGTCGCCCACTTCGCCGCAGTGGCGAGTATCACGTGCGCGGAGCCGAGGTCATCGATTCTGGTGGCTACCGTGACGGCGGGAAGCGCGAGCAGGCCGGCCGGGGGGATGTAGTCGGTGGCTGACAGCCTCCCCAGGTGCAGGCCCTGGTCCTGACGGGCCAGCCGCGTCGTCAGGTCGTCGACCTGGTTGTTGGTCTGGGCGACGATGATGCAGCTTTCGCCGCTGGCGGCCAGTTCGGTAGCGGCGCGCACGACCAGGGTGGTCTTCCCGGCGCCGGGTGGCGAATCGACGATGATGCCACGCTGGCCAGGCTTGCTCATGCCGGCCAGAACCGCGGCGATGACCTGGTCTGTCTCGGAAGCCGGGTCGTACCGGCAGCCCGCGGTCATGATTGCGGCTCCTCGGCCTGGTCAGCGCGCTGGCGTACCGGGGGGCCGCCGTGGGTCCACGGGGTCTGGTCGACCGGCGGGAAGTCCCGCTGGGCCCAGTAGCCAGGGTCGATTGTGTAGCTGACCAGTTCCCCGAGGGGCGGCACCGCGCCGGGTTTCGGCTTGGCGGGGGTGCCCATTCCCTGGATGACTTCGAGAACGACCTCGGCATCGGTGCCGGTGCGCGGCAGGTCAGCGATCCGGATCCGCTGGCCTGGCCGTGTGGGGCAGATCAGCACCCGGCCGGGCTCGATGCGCACCGGGTCGTCGGTGCGGACGGTGAAGCGCGGCCGGAGAATCGTCCGGCCTGCCGTGGTGGTGGTCGTCCGCGACGGCTGCGCGGAGACCACCTCACCAGCGAACGCCTCGCCGGCTGTGCGCAGCTCGGCCAGGATGAACGGGTCTTCGAGTGCGCGCTCGGCGTCGTAGGCGGCTTGCGCGCGCTCCAGGCGGTCAAGCCGGGCTGCCGCGGTGGCCGCGTGATCGCGGCGGGGCTGGGGCAGGCCGCCGTCGCCGATGTAGCTGCTGAACCGGGTGAAGGAATCCCGGTCGGTGGCCCAGCGGCGGGCTGCCCCGGCAGTCTCGGGCAGCGCGCGCAGCAGCGACATCGCGTCCCCGACAGCATTCCAAGTTGGTTCCAGCTGACCCCTGAGGGCGCTGGTGATCTCAGCCGCGGCGCGGTCAGTACCCGCTTGGCTGCCGGCCTGTGCCGCCCGGTCGTAGTTGCGGACGAGGGGTTCGAGGATCGCCTGGTCAAATCCAGGGTCGGTGGCCGGTCCGGCCGGCGGGCACCGCAGCGGGTCCTCGGTCGCCAGCGCCGCCTGCAGGCCGGTCATGCCTGGCGGCGGGTCGATCCAGGCCAGCTGGGCGGCGAGGCTGGCGTCTTCCAGCGGGCTCTGCCCGCTGGCCCAGTGTTCGGCCAGGAGGCTGGTGAGATCAGCAAGGAGCGCGCTGCCGGGCTGATCGGCGCTGTCGGCGAAGAACGTCAGCCACTTACCGAGGGCAGGCACGGCAGGATCGACGGGGAACGGGCCGTCAGTCCGCTGGAACCGTGTGGACCGGCCCAGCAGCCCCAGATAGTCCCGTGCCGCCCGGTTGGGCACCAGGATCTGCGGGGCGTCGGCGTACCGGCGCCGCTCCTCGTGATTCCTGGTCGCCGGGAGTACCTCGGTCGCATGCTGCCGGGAGGCGATATAGCCGAGCACGATCTGGGCCAGGCCGGTGAGGAAGCCCAGCCGCAGGTCGCGGTCGCGCGGCTGCGGCACGGCCAGCAGGTGCTGATCGGCGCGGCTGGTCCCGGTCATCGCGGCCACCGGCGTGTCCGGGTCCCCGGCCAGGGTCAGCGGGATGATAACCAAAGGCTGCCCGGCCAGCCGACGGTGCCGGACCTGGCTCAGCGGCCGGGCGCGGCCAGACGCGGCCGCTTCCAGGCGGGCCAGCGAGGTCAGCAGAGTCATGCCGCGCCCCCAGACAGGGTGTTGCTCAGGTTCCTGGCGTGGCGAAGCGCACGGGCGATATCGGCCTGATCGGCGGACGGCTCGCGGCTGCCGCTGGCGAGCGCAAGCGCGGTGCTGATCGAGTCCAGGCCGCCGAGATCATCGCGGACAACCGAGCCGAGCACCGTCAGCGCGCCCGCGGCGCGGGCCTCGTCGCGGCAGAAGCCCGCCAGCTCGCAGGTCTGCAGGCAGCGCGGCTGGTACCGGGCAGGCACTGCCTCCAGCGCTCCGGCGAGGTCACCGGGAGATCGGCTGGGGTTCCCGTCCGGCTCGGGGGCAAGGTCGAAGGTAAGTCCCGCGGGCAGCGCATCGAGCAGGAGGTCGATCCGCGTCATGCGGGCCAGCTGGCGGCGCAGGGTGCTGACCTGCTTGCGCACGTCGATGAAGGTGGCCGTGGCCTGACGGGAGAAGTTCTCCGGCGTGACAAGGATGGCGTCCGTGGACACTGCACCGGTCGGCAGCGACTCGGCGGTGAGCAGGTCCTGCAGCGCCAGGATGTAGGCAGCCGCCTGCATGGCCGCGGCGGCCACGCTCTCCTCGTCGGCCTGCCCATCGATCACGGCGAACGACTTGATCTCGATGACATGGAACTTGCCACCGATCTGGAAGGCGACAACGTCTGGTTCCAGGTAAGCCAGATGGCCGCCCACCTGCAGCTTCAGCAGCGGGTGGTCGTACAGGGTGCCCGCTTGATCAGGGTGGCGGGCGGCGCGCAGCAGCAGCGCGCGTGTCCGCTGGTACCGCACGTCACGGTCGGTGTTGCCGCCGACAGACTCCAGGTCGCTATAGGAAACCTCGGGAAGGGCCAGCCTGAGCCGGTCCCGCAGCAGCCGGATCAGGTCGGCGCCGCCACCCGTCTTGACCTGCGTCTCGAAGATGGCCCCGCGGGCGAGAGCGAAGGGGGACTGCGAGGCCCCCGAGGCCTGCGGGAACCCCACATGGGCTGCGATCACGGCCTTGTCCGCGCCGGCGGCATCCATGAGCGCCCGCCGGGCGCACCCGGGGTTCGCGGTCAGCGCGGCCACCGTCCGGGCGGTGTGGCTGAGCGGCGGGGTGCTGCCGCGAAGCCTGTCGAGTCGGCTGTCTGCTGAGGTCACGTGGTGGTCCTTGGCGGAGAAGGCGATGGGGCTACCGGGGGGCCGTACCGGTGCCGGGGATGGCGGTCAGGCGGGTCCCGAACAGCTGTTCCGCGTCGCTGAGCTGTTGCCTGGCGCGCCGTGCAGCCTGCGCCCGGTCGTCCTGATCCTGTGCGGAATGAATGTCCAGCTCCGCCTGGGCCGCCGCGGCGATGGCCTCAGAGGAGAGGTTCCCGCCGGGATCAGCCGGGCCGGCGCCGGGGATGTTCATGGCGAAGCGACGCAGCAGCCGCTCCACTGCGGCGCTCGGTGAAGCCGTGCCCGGACCGCTCAGGCTCGGAGCCGCCTGGGCTATGCGGATGGCCGCTGTCAGGAAATCCACCCGCGGGCTGAGCGGCCCGGTGATCCGCTGCTCCAGCGCCCAGGTGCTCACGCACAGCAGTGCCCGGGCAGGTGACAGCAGGTCCGACATCAGCGCCGGGCACAGGTAGTAAGGCCTGGCACCCGGCGCCGCGCGGTAGGACCGTTCCTCATCCCGGCGCAGGCTGGCCAGCCGTGACGGGGCGAGGCGTCCCGCGAAGAATGCCTCGTGAACTGCAGAGATCAGCTTGGGCGCGGCGGGCGTGCCGAGCAGCGTCAGGGCCTGGTGCACCTGCTCGCGGGCAGGGAGCAGCGACGCGAGCCCCTGGCGGTCTTCCTCGGGCCGGTCGGGCGGGGTGACGAGCGCCTCCCAGGAGCGCTCGGCCCGGCGGAGTTCCGCCCGAAGATCCCGGAGGCGTTCGTCTTCCCCTGCGGCCAGGGCGCTGCGGATGGCGCGGCGCAGCTCCGCGATCCGGTTCTCCAAGGCGTCGAGCGGTTCCTGCATGACGCCGACCCTACCAGAGCTTCCAGAGTTTTCCAGACAACACCAGAGTTTCTTGGTGTAGAGTTCTGGCAAGCCCGCTGAAGCGGTGGGCGGTTCCGTTCCTGAGCGGGGGAGACCTGCTGATGCGCCTGTTGCATACCTCCGACTGGCATCTCGGGCGGACTGTCGGGCAGCGACCGCGAGATGGCGACTTCGACGCTGTGCTCGGCGAGATCACCGGGATCGCCCGCGATACCCGCCCTGACCTCATCGTGCATTCCGGTGACCTGTTTGATTCCTACCGGCCGGGAGCTCCCGACCTTGCCCGGTGCCTGCACGCGCTGCGGGACCTGTCCGATGTGGCGCCGGTCGTCGTGGTGGCGGGCAATCATGACTCGCCCGCCCTCATCGAGGCCCTGGATTTTGCCGTGTCAGCATTCGGGGCCGAGGACGGGACAGGCGGCGTGCCCCGGCTGAAGCTCGTCGCGCGGGTCCGGCATCCCGGCGATGGCGGGATCCTTGATTACCCGTCCCGTGACGGAGAGCAGCGGATCCGGGTGGCGGCGCTCCCGTTCATCCACCAGAACAGGTTCCTCGACGAGTCCGCCAGCCCGGCGACCGCCACCCGCGACTACGCCCGCTATCTGCGCGACGTCGAGGCTGTGCTGGAGCGCGGGCTGCTCGACGGCTGCGAGCCTAGCAGGGATGTTCTCGTGCTCGTCGCGCATCTGTACGTGCAGGGCGCCATCCCCTCCTGGACCGAGCGGCCTCTGGAAATCAAAGACACCTATCTCACCGAGGCTGACGCGCTTCCGGCGGTCAGCTACGCCGCCCTGGGCCATATTCACCGGCCGCAGGCGATCACCCGCGGCGGCATCACGGCACGGTACGCCGGCAGCCCGCTCCAGCTCGACTTCGGGGAAGCCGGCGAGGACAAGAGCGTCGTCGTAGTCGACGCCGACCCCGGCCGCCCGGTCAGAGTCGAGCTGGTGCCGCTACGCACCGGCCGGCGGCTGGCGGACTTTACCGGCACGCTGGAGGAACTGCGGGCACAGGCCGGCCGGATCGGCGACGCGTTCGTCAGGGCCGTGATCGTCAGCGACGAGCCGATCCCCCATCTTGCCGCAGCCGCGAAGGACGCAGCGCCGCGGGCGACGTTCGTGGCCATCGATCCGCGATGCGCAGCCTCCCAGGTGGCCGTCCTGGACCGGACAGAAGCCGAGGAAGAGGAACCGGGCCTGCCTGACCTGTTCGCTGACTACCTGACCGGCCGAGTGCCCGCAGGCGCGGTCGCTGACGACATGCTGACCACCTTCAGCGCCCTCCTGGCTGACATCGGCCGCGAAGACCCCGGGATCTTCCGCGAGGAAGCACTGCTGCGATCTGTGCTAGGCGAGGAACCCGGACACCAGCCGCCGGCGGGCGGGCTGCTTATCCCGGCCGAGGCATCCCGGCAAGACACTGGCCAGGATGGGCGGAGGCAGTCATGAGGCCGCTGCAACTATCGTTCTCCGGCATCCGCAGCTACCCCGGTGCTGTCGGCCCGCTGGATTTCACCGGCAAAACGCTCATCGCCATCCTCGGTGACACCGGCGCCGGGAAATCCACCATCCTGGAGGCGATCACCCTCGGCCTTTACGGCAACTGCACTTGGACCGACCGGGAGCACAAGGCGCTGATGGCAGAAGGCGTCGGCCAGATGACCGTGGACTTCACCTTCGCACACGACGGCCAGCGCTGGCGGGTCCGCCGCATCTTCCACGCCAACACAACCCCCTCCAGCCACCTGCTCCAGAACCTCGACACCGGCGAGCAGGTCGACAACAAGAGAGCGGTCAACCACAGGATCGAGGCGCTGCTACAGCTACGCTTCGACAGCTTCATCACCGCCGTCCTCCTGCCGCAAGGGAAGTTTGACCGGCTGCTGACGGCAACCGGAGCCGAGCGCACCGGCCTGCTCAAGAGCATCTTCGGAGTTCAGGCGATCGAAGCTGTGCGCGACCGCGCCAGCCGTCACCGCGACCAGCTGAACGAGCTGATTCACCAGGCTGAGCTGGCCCGCCGCAGTCTGCTGAAGGACCCTGCCGGGACGGCAGCGGCAGCAGCTCACGATGCTGAGCAGGCCGAGCGGCTGACCGGGCATCTCCGCCTGGCGCTGGACGACCTCCGGTCTTGCCGCGAGCAAGCATCGGCCGCGCGCGACCAGCATGCGAAACTCGTCGCTGCGAGCACCACCCTTGATCAGCATGAGAAGAAGGACGTTGACGGCGAGCTCACCCGCATCACCGAGACCGCCGATGAACTGAGCGCCCTCGATGCCCAGGCTGCCCGGGCGAAGCAGGATTGCGAGAACCTGCGAGATGACGCGAAGACCCAGCTGGCCGCAGCTGCGCAGGAAGGCCTGACCCCCGAGTCGCTCGCTTCAGCTGCCAGTCTGCTGGACAGGGTGCCCGGTCGGCTCGATGAGCTGGCTGCAGGCCAGACGCAGCTAGACAAGGACGCCGACGATGTTGCCGAACAAGCCCGGGAGCTGGAAGCAGCAAAGGGGCAGCTCACCAACCTGCAGGCCCTGGCCGGTGCGCTAGCCGGCGCACGCACCGCAGCGAACTCGGAACTCGAGGAGTATCGCCAGATCTTCGGACGGTTGCAGGACAGGACGAGCACGGCAATGCGCGAAGCCGTACACGCCGGGCAGATCCTGCGGGAGGGAAAGCAGGCCCGTCGGCGGATGAGTGACCTCCAGGAAGCTGTCGCCCCCCTCGAAGCCGCCGCAGCCAGGGCAGCTGCAGAGCTGCAGTCAGCTGACGAGCGGCTCGCTGAGATCCGCAGCCATGACGCTGCGCACACGGCGGGGGCGGGACTATCAGCGGGCGAGCCGTGCCTGATCTGCAGCCGGCCGCTGCCAGATGATTACCTGCCGCCGGCACCAGCAGATCCGGACGCCATGCGTGCCGCCGAGCGGGCCGTTAAGAAAGCGAAAAAGGCAGAACAAGACACCTCGGCAGAGTTCACGAAGGCGCAGGCCAACGCCGCAAGTGCGCAAGAGGATCACGAGAAGCGCCAGTCAGCGACCCGGCAAGCCCAGGCCCGGCTTGAGCAAGCTTGCCAGGACGCGGCCGCGGCAATGGCTGACCTGACCCAGCGGCAATGGGGCGACGGCACCATGTCTCCCGGAGACCGGGAATTCGCAGCCATGCTGCGACCTGCGTGCGCACGGCTGTCCGAAGCTGACGATAATGACCAGGACAAGCTGGTCAGCACGTCAGTCCGTGAGTTGCTCGGCCCGGCTCGCACGCTGGAGCAGGCACTGTCAGGCGCCGCCACCAAGGCAGACGAAGCCGCCCGGACCGGTGAGACCGATGTCACCCGGGCAGCCGACAAGATTACCCTCCTGCAGAAAGCACACGACAATGCGGCGACGAGCCTCACGGCAGCCCGGAAACGACACGCTGACGCTCAGGCCACATTCATCCACGACTTGACGGCGCTCCCCGCTCTAGTGAGCGAACTGATTCCCGCCGACACGCTGGCTATAACTCCCGGCCACATCGACGCAGCGAAGCGAATCGTCACTGAACGGCGGGAGCAGACCGATGCCCTCAGAAAGGACCACGACAGGGCAACCCGCGAACTTGAGAAGCTCGCCACGACCCAACGGCAGCTTGATCAGCGGCGCAGCCGCGAAGTCACCCGCCCGCTCCAGACCCTAGCGACCTACCTGGAACGATGGCAGGACGTCATAGAGCAGGCGGTCACCGTACTGGATCAAGGCCAGCTGCGTGACCACATGCCGCCCAGGCCCGCGGCCATCACCGCGGCAGATGTCACTGCCTACGCGGCAGCACTCGCTGAAGCAGAACGCGCGGCACGTAACGGCCTGTCGCATTCAGTCGCCGCCGCTGGCACGAACGCCACGACCCGGCTAGAGAAGCTCGGCACTGCAGCTGTCCGATTGCGATCGGGCCAGCAGGGAATACCCGTCATCACCCTGGCTGAGGGTGAACAGCTGCTTGCTCCTACCGCCCTTGATCCGGTCATTGCAGCGGAGACAAGCGCGCGCGACGCCGCCCTCCGGCACCGAGCAGACCAGGAAGCGGCGCAGAGCCAGATACAGTCGGCAGCCAGCCTCGACGACGCGACCAAGGCAGGCCACGCCAGGCTCAGCGCCGTAGACACGCTGCGCGGACTCCTCGCCGACGCCAAGTTCCTCCAATACCTGACCGACAGACGCACGCGCGCACTGCTGGGCGTCGCCACCGACATCTTCGGTCGGCTATCGGGCGGCGAATTCGGGTTCGCCGTGGATTTCCAGATCGTCAGCCTCCGCAGCGGAGCGGCCCGCAGCCCCAAGACCCTGTCTGGAGGGGAAACCTTCCTGGCCTCCCTCGCGCTAGCCCTGGCGCTGGTTGAACTCCACAGCCGCTCCGGCGCCCGGCTCGGCGCGCTCTTCCTGGATGAAGGATTCGGGTCACTAGATGTCGACGCGCTCTCCAGCTCCCTCACCGTCCTGCAGTCCGAAACAGGCGAGGACAAGCTCGTCGCAGTCATCAGCCACTTGCATGCAGTCGCCGAGGCGGTCGAAGACGTTCTGTGGGCCGAACGTCAGCCCGAGGGATCCAGCGTCCGCTGGCTGACCGCAGACGAGCGGGACACGCTGGTCAGACAGGAAGTCACGGGCGGCCTGCTCAGCCTCATATGACGAACCGCCGCACGGCGCAAGCGGTACAGCATGGCAAACGGAGGACCATGGTGAGCGAGACCGTCGAGGTTGCCTTCGGGTGGCGGCTCCTCGGCGAAGTCACCCTCGACGGACTGGGAAAGCTCCTCTTCCCGCAGGCTTCGGGCCCGCTGCCCGAGCCCCGGCTGCAGGCCGCGGTCGCCAAGCTGCTGGCCGTCCCGGCCATGCAGCTGCGGCCGCCGCCGTGGATGGACGGCTTCGACGCCGACCCGAACGGGCAGGCCAGCCGGGCCGGCGTGCCGGTGATCGCGTTCCCGCAGTGGCTGCGCTGCACCGCGTGCGGCCGACTCGCCTCGATCGATGCCGGGATGATGCAATCCGAAGGCGCCCGGCCCCCCGTCACAGTCCGGCGCAGCAGGCAGGCGCAGGCCAGCCGGACGGCTGGCTCGACGAATGAGGCCTCCCGGACCAGGCAGTCCGGCCGTGCATCAGGCTCATAGCCTGGCCGCGGCAGCCACGCTCACTTCCGGAAGATCCGAACCGCTACGAGCGGCGAGCCGCTGCGGCAGGCCGATCCCTATGCGATCATTCTGCCGAGCCGCAGGCCCGACGAGGTCACCACGACGGACGCCTCAGCGTTGCGCCCGAGGAGCCGGTGGTGCTTGCCTACACTTGCGCCGATCTCTACATGACCGCGATGGGCCGTGCCGTGTTCGGGGGCGAGATCGCCCGGCGCCTAATCGGGCTTGCCCACGTCAGCTCGTTTCTTTGCTATCGCAAGGACAACGCCGTCCTCCACCAGGTTGCTGGAGGAGCTGCCGCACGTTGCCCGCCGACCCGGCTGATCAGGCTTAGCGTCCTCCGCGGCGGTCCGGAGATGGCGTAGCCGAAGATGGTGAATCCTCAAACGGAACCGCACAGTCAGGGCGTCAAAGCAGAGTTTGGTGGGGACGTTCGTCTGCGAGACGGCCCGCTGGCATGCCCGCTCTTCGATACGCTTCTTTGGGAGCAGACGGCTCGGCGTCAGCGCAGTGAGGGCTCGGTCGAGATGCCAGTTCACGTCGAGGGACGGCTGCAGTTCGCCACGGTGAACCCGTGTCAACGGCCAAGTTGTGGTCCCCGGTGGTGGCCAGCTGAAAGTCCCCGCTCCTCGGGGTTCGTTCAGCTTGGTTTGCGGGTGTCACCTCCTCGTGCTCGGGC
>Ga0070708_100001595_pt1 | contig 17380 bp, 10 predicted proteins | sample KBSK5503metaG_FD_65469 | JGI IMG/M metagenome (GOLD analysis project Ga0070708, IMG submission 65469) | Corn, switchgrass and miscanthus rhizosphere microbial communities from Kellogg Biological Station, Michigan, USA - KBS K5-50-3 metaG | ecosystem: Host-associated > Plants > Roots >... | reverse complement strand
CCGACACTGATGACGATTTCGGGACCGCGCCGCGCCGCTTGCAGACGAATCTCGCCGTTCTCCCGCGAATATTTCACCGCGTTCTCCAGCAGATTGTAGAGAACTTCCTGAAGGCGTGTTTCATCAGCTCGGATTGGCGGCATGTCCGGCGGAAGATCGACAATTAGCCTCAAATGTTTCCCGGCAAGTCTTTCTTTCCAATCGCGAAGAACGCTCTCGAACAATTCCGATAGCTGCACCTCGCCGATTTCGAGGTTGGCGCTTGAGGATTCCAATTGAGCAAGGCTCAACAAATCATCCACCAAAAGGCCAAGGCGTTTGGAATGCCGCTCCATGATTTGAAGAATGCGCGCCAGTTCTTCGCCGGAAGTTTTGGGGTTATCGAGCAGGGTCTCGATGTAACCGCGCAAGATCGACAATGGCGTGCGCAACTCGTGGGACACATTTGCGACAAAATCCCTCCGGATTTGATCGACCCTCTTTAGTTGTGTGATATCATGAAACAAAATCACCGCGCCGCTTATTATATCCATATCGTCCTTCAATGGAACGGCGCTGACCTCCACATGGCGCTCCGCGTTAGTTTTTGAGTCTGTTACCGTTAACTGGCTTTGCATGCGCTCGCCAGTGCGCAGCGTTTCCGCGATCAGGCGATCCAGTGTTGCGTGTCGGACAGTCTCAAGCAATGGAGCGCCTAGCGCCTCACCTCGCAGTTCGAAAAGATTTTCAAAAGTTCGATTCATGAGCGTGATGTGGCGGCCCATGTCAACCACAAGCAGACCATCCTGCATCGTTTCAAGAATTGCTTCTGTTCCGGATTCGCGTCCTGCGACCTGCTGATCGAGTTGCTCTTGACGCCGAAAGACATTTTCAAGCGCCAGCCCGACACGCCGCGCTCGTGCGCCACCATCGACAAGAAAAGTGCGCGGCCGCTCACGATCGGCTATTTGTCTAACGAGTTGATCTAGGTGTCGCCATGGGGCGATCCATTTTCGCCAGGCGACGAGGGCGATCGCTGCGAAAACGACGGAGATTACACCCAGCAATAGCCACGACATCTCGCGTTAGTTTTCCCGCAACCGATAACCGAAACCACGTACGCTTTCGATCACGTTGGCGGCTTTGCCGAGCTTCTTGCGCAGCCGGCGCACATGGGTATCGACTGTCCGCGTGTCGATGATGCTTTCGTATCCCCAAACCTCGTTGAGCAAACGGTCCCGCTCCTGCACGCGACCGCGGCGCTGCATCAGTGTGCGCAAAAGTTTGAATTCAAGGCTAGTCAGATTGACGCGTTTGCCATCCACGGAAACTTCGTGACGCGCCGGATCGATGACGATTGGACCGGCACTGAGATGCTCCTCATCTGGTTTTCCCTCGCTACGACGCAGGATCGCCCGAATGCGCAAAACCACTTCGCGCGGACTGAACGGTTTCGTCACATAATCATCGGCGCCAAATTCCAGGCCCACGATCCGATCGATCTCTTCGGCTTTCGCGGTCAACATTAAGATTGGAATGTCACGGGTCGCGGGATCGCTTTTCAAGATTTTACAAATCTCCAAGCCAGGCATTTTCGGCAGCATCAGATCGAGAATGATAAAGGCGGGATTTTGTGTCCGAGCTTTGTTCAGTCCAGCAGCGCCATCGGTCGCCGTCGAAATGGTGAAACCCGCCTTGCGCAAATTGAGCGTAAGAAGATCGACAACGTCGCGCTCGTCTTCGACGATCAAAATTGTTTTGCCGGATGCCGCCTCCATTCGCAGCAGCTTTATCGCCGAAACCACTTCGATTTGCCAGCGCCAGCTTCTTCGAATCCGGTTTTCGCTAGAGAAAAGCAGCCGTTGTGCTTGAATTGAGCCTTTCTACAATCACTGGCTTTGGAACGCCTTGGTTGGTATGGCGCAATTGACATTCATGGGGGGTTACGTGGATTACTTCTGCCGCTGTGTTGATTCGGCATGATGTTCCACGTTTAGAATTGACGATCCGGCAGATCCTCGCCTCGCCGGATAGTTCGGTCGCGGTCATTCCGCGAGGGCGCCGGCTGAGCGATGAATTTCTTCCAGAATTTCGCGCAAACTGTAGCGAAATCTCCAGCCTGGATAGTGTTTCTGAAATTTTCTCACATCGCTGATCCACCAGATGTGATCCCCGGTGCGGTTCGTCTCCTCGTAACTCCAAGTTAATTTCCGTCCGCTGATTTCTTCACACAAATCGATTGCTTCGAGCATCGAACAGTTACTATGCCGGCTGCCGCCGATATTATAAACTTCGCCAGCGCGCGGCGCGCGAATGAATTCCGCAAATGCTTCGACGAGATCGAAGCTGTGAATGTTGTCACGCACCTGCTTCCCTTTGTATCCGAAGACGCGATACGGCCGGTTTTTTACTGCGCAGATCATCAGGTAAGAAAGAAACCCATGCAGCTCTGTGCCGGCGTGCGCCGGCCCAGTTAGGCAGCCGCCGCGAAAAGAAACAGTCGGCAGTCCGAAATAACGTCCATATTCCTGCACCAGAAGATCGGCCGCGGCTTTCGATGCGCCGAAGAGCGAGTGCTTGCTGTAGTCGATGCTCATGGTTTCGGAGATCCCCGGTTCATACTCATGCCCGGGCTCGATTTCCCAGCGTTTCGGTAATTCACGCAGCGGCAGCCGATTCGGCGTGTCGCCATAGACTTTGTTTGTCGATGTAAAAATAAATGGCGCTTCGGGAGAAAACTTTCTCATCGCTTCCAGCAAATTCAACGTGCCATTTGCATTAACTCTAAAATCAGTCTGCGGATCACGAGCCGCCCAATCATGCGATGGTTGCGAAGCCGTGTGCACAATCGCCTCGATGTGGCCGCGATGGCGTTTGAATAACTCTGCGACTGCGGAAGCGTCGCGAATATCTAGGTCATGATGCTCATAACTATGGACATTTGCGATCAAATCATCACGTGTTTTCTTGGTCGAAGCTTCTGCGCCAAAGAATTGCGCGCGCATGTCGTTGTCGATTCCAACCACATGCATGCCCTCCTTCGCGAATCGCTTGACCGCTTCCGAACCGATCAATCCCGCAGATCCCGTGACGATGACTGTGCGCATTTTAGCTTACTCGACGATAATACCGGCAATCACTCAAGACGATTGCCCAAGAATTCAGGTCGCGTCGCCTTCGGAAGCCTCCATACGTGATCCGGGCAACCTCAGAGTCCGGTACTGCCGCCCGCCACTTAACTCCCGGGGGTGGCTCAACCCCGAGGCCGTTTGAGGTTATATTTTACTAAGGCATGAATGGCTCTTACGCCGTCTCTCCAGTTGATCTTTTTGCCTTCTGCATAAGTCCGACCGCTGTAGGAATGCCCACCTCGTAGATCCTACAGCCCATTCGGGCGAGTTTGGCGGTAATTTCTGCCTCAAAACCGAAACGATCTTCCTCGATCTGGATCGATTTGATCATGGAACATTGAAGGCTTTGTAGCCCATCTCCCCCCGTTTGACGTGGCACCCGCTCAGATTCGCTTCCATATCAATTTCGCTGGAGAAAAAGAGCAGTTGTGCTTGGCTAGAAGGTTCGACATTCCTGGTCAGAATGCCTGCGCAAGTTATCAAAATCAGTGGTGCACGCCAGCACAATCTAAAGAACCTTCACGTGGAGATACCACGTGAAAAGCTGGTCGTCATTACCGGCTTGAGCGGCTCGGGGAAATCATCGCTCGCCTTTGACACGCTTTATGCCGAAGGACAGAGACGATACGTCGAGAGTCTTTCTGCTTACGCCCGACAATTCCTCGATCAGATGGAAAAGCCGGACGTCGACTTTATCGAGGGTCTTTCACCAGCTATTGCCATTGAGCAACGCAGTGCTGGTGGCAATCCAAGATCGACCATCGCAACTGCGACTGAAATTTACGATTACTTACGCGTCCTCTTTTCAGCAGTCGGTCAACCGCATGATCCGCTCACCGGTCGCCCCCTTGACCGACAAACACCACAACAAATTGTCGATCAAATTCTCTCCTACGAACCCGGAACGAGAATAGTCGTGCTCGCTCCATTGATTGAAAACCAGGCGGGCGAATTCCGGGATGTGATCGAAAAAACGAAGCGGGAAGGATTCATTCGGGTTCGGATTGACGGCCAGATCGCCGAGTTCGACCGCCCGGAACCGATTCGGCTTAAAAAAAACGAGCGACACACGATTGAGGCGGTCGTCGATCGTTTGGTCGTGCGCGATGGACTTCGAGTGCGCCTGACCGATTCAATTGAAACTGCGCTCAAATGGGGCAGGAATCGCGTGATAGTTTTAAAACAAACGCCCAACGTCCAACGCCCGGCGTCCAACGCTGAATTGAGCGAGACTGTGGAGGAACTCCGCTATTCGACGGATTACGGCAACGCGGAGACCGGGTTCACGCTCGGCGAACTGACGCCGAAACATTTTTCATTCAACAGCCATCTCGGTGCGTGCCCTGCGTGCCACGGTCTTGGCACGCAGCTCGTTTGCGATCCAGATCTGATGATTTCCGATCCCACCAAAACACTCGCCGAAGGGGCGATCACGCCGTGGCGACGCGGGACGAAGCGAATGCAGGCATACTACCGCCATCTGCAAAGCGCGCTCGTCAACCATTTTCATGTCGATGAAAACGTGCCTTTCGCCGAATTGCCTAAGCGATTCAAGGAAGCGCTCTACCTCGGCACGGGCGATCAACCAATCGATATGCGTTTCAGCAGCAATGGCCGTTCAAACAAAACGGCGCGCCCGTTTGAGGGGCTGGTTCCCCAGATGCAGCGGCTCTATGAGGAAACTCAAAGCGAATTCACTCGCAATCGCATCCGGGCATTCATGACGCGCGAACCATGCAAAGTGTGCGGCGGCGCGAGGCTTAAACCGGAGATTCTCGCCGTCACCATTAAGGATCGACATGGACGCGAGTCGGATATTCATCAATTCAGCGAAGAAACGATCGAAGCGGCCGGGCGGTTCATCGAGGAGCTCGAACTAAACCCGCAGCACCGAATGATTGTGAGCGAAGTCGTGCGCGAAATTCAGTCGCGGCTGCGATTTCTCGTTGAAGTCGGGCTCGGCTACCTCACGCTCAATCGTGAGAGCGGCACACTTTCGGGCGGAGAAGCGCAACGGATCCGGCTGGCGACGCAGATCGGCTCCGGTCTTGCGGGCGTTCTTTACGTTTTGGACGAGCCGAGCATTGGACTGCATCAGCGGGACAACGCGCGCTTGCTCGGAACGCTGCGGCTGCTGCGCGATCTCGGCAACTCCGTGGTCGTGGTTGAACACGATGAAGAAACCATCCGCGCGGCCGACCACATTGTTGATCTTGGCCCAGGTGCAGGTCCGCGGGGAGGCGAGATCGTTGCCCAAGGCAGCATCGAGGAAATTCTTCGCGCAAAAAATTCTTTGACCGCGGACTATCTCTCTGGACGCGCGCGCATCGCGATTCCTAAACAGCGCGTCGCTCCCAGATCCGACAACCATTCTGATGGCTGGCTCACGGTGGTGGGCGCGACTGAAAACAATCTGAAAAAAATCGATGTTTCTTTCCCAATCGGCTGTCTCACCTGTGTGACCGGGGTCTCCGGCAGCGGCAAATCAACGTTAGTGGATGATATTCTGCGGCGATCCCTTTTTCGACATTTTTATAATTCGAAAGAAAAACCCGGCACTTATCAGAGCGTTCGCGGAATGGAGCAGATTGACAAAGCAATCGTGATCGATCAAAGCGCCATCGGCCGCACGCCGCGATCCAATCCAGTCACATATACCGGCGCGTTCGCACCAATCCGTGAATTATTCAGTCAATTGCCCGCGGCGCGGGTACGCGGTTATGATGCCGGGCGTTTCAGCTTTAATGTTAAAGGCGGGCGTTGCGAAAATTGCGAAGGCGGTGGGTTGATCAAGATTGAGATGCATTTTTTGCCAGATGTTTACGTGGAATGCGAAGTGTGCCATGGCGAGCGCTACAATCGCGAGACGCTTGAAATAACCTACAAAGGCAAGAACATCGCTGATGTTCTCGATTTGACCGTGGATGAAGCGGCGCGGTTTTTCCGCAACGTGCCGAGCATTTCCGACAAGTTAAATTCATTGCTGGATGTGGGCCTTGGTTATCTGCGACTTGGTCAGGCTGGAACGACCCTTTCCGGAGGGGAAGCGCAACGCGTCAAACTCGCCACGGAGCTCGCGAAAAAAGCGACCGGCCGGACCGTTTACATTCTTGACGAGCCAACGACTGGATTGCACTTCGCCGACATCGAGAAATTGCTGCAGGTACTGATGAAGCTGCGCAACGCGGGTAACACAGTGATCGTGATTGAGCATAATCTCGAGATGATTAAATGCGCCGACTGGATCATTGACCTTGGGCCCGAAGGCGGCGAACGCGGCGGTGAGATCGTTGGGGCTGGTCCCCCGGAAAAAATTATCAATCTGCCAAATAGTTTCACAGGCAAATATCTGCGGCCAATGTTGAAGCTTTCATGAAAACGCCCCGCGCAGAACGGCGAAGGTTCAGTCTTGAAGCCAAGAGACGGGCGTGGAGGATTGCTTTGATCGGATTATCGATCTGGTTTTTCCAGTCATTGCGCGCAGAAATTTCGCCTGCATTGGCGGAAGCGACGAAACCATTGCGCGAAGGTGTTCCGGAAGTCGCCGTTGTACGTTTGCGAGCCCTGCTCGACAATAGTTTGGCCGATGAAGCGTGGCGCCCGGTCGCGGAAAAACTTGCGGAAGCTCAGGTGACCGCAAAGCAACCAGAGGACGCGCTCGTGTTGCTCGCGGATTCCCGGCTCCGCGAAGTTCCATCGGCAAACTTTTGGCGCGCGCAAGCCCTTGCCAGCTTGCATCGATGGGCCGAGGCGCTGCCGCTCTACGAAGAGCTGGCGGTGGCCCCAAATTCATTATTTCGCGGAGCAGCCACTTTTGGAGCGGCGGAAATGTTGCGCGCGATGGGAAGACAAGATGAAGCGCTGGCAAAGATGTTGGTTCTCCTCCGCGACAAAGAATGGTCCATCCCGGCGCAGCTTCGATCGGCCGAATTGTACATCAGCAAGGCCGACGTCGGCAAGGCGCGACGCATCCTGGACGAGATGCAACCGAAATCAGTCGGGGAGCGAAAGGAACGACGGCTTCTGCGTGGGCGTCTCGAGCTGGTTTTGCAGCGGCCCGAGAGAGCAATCGCTGTGTTTCAAACGCTTCTGAAAAGACCGGAGGGGGCCACTCATGCCACGCTAATCGCGGCACTCTTCGGAATCGCCGATGCGCATATGCAATTAAAAACACCCGAAGCCGGCGATGATGCCATTGAGCAATTTATCGATCATCATCCGGCGGATCCGGGTCTCCCGATTCTTTTTGCAAAACTAGACGAACTGTATCGTGCCGAGCATAAACCATCACGGAACGAACTCGAAAGATGGGTACGTCATCCAGAACAGCCCCGGCGCGCATTCGCGCGATGGCATCTTGCTCGGCTTGAAGTTCGCGCCGGGCACCGAGAACGCGCTCGGCAATTGTTTAGCGATCTGCGCCACGGCGACGTCAAATCGCCTGCGCTCGCGCCCGCTCTATTGGAGTCTGCCCAACTGGAGTTGGAAGATCGATATTTCGATGAGGCGATTGCGATTTTGGATGATGCCCGATTGCTTCACCCAAGCGCGCTTTTACTTGATCAAATCAATCTTCTCTCCGCGCAAGCTCAGTATCTCGCGAAACGCTTTGAGGTGGCGACCGCGGCCTTCGAACAAATCGGGCATTCCGTTTCTCCATGGGCTGGGCTTGCGCTTTTCAACGCATCCACCGGCTGGCTGCAACTGGGTGATCACGCCCGTTTTTTGGCCGATTATAACGAACTTGAAAAGCAGGGTGGCGATGAAGAATCGCGCGCCAACTTGCGATTGGCGCAAGGTTTGATGCAAGCCGCGAAAGGGGAGAAGAGAGCGGCCGAATCGCTGCGACAATTTGTTCGCGATTTTCCCAAGAATCCCCGCGTCTCGGAAGCCTGGGTTGGTTTGGCCGAGCTGGCCTTCCATTCCACGCCGCCACGTCTCGATGAAGCGCGGAACGACCTCGCCAGCGCGGCCGATTCAAAGCCAACGTCGGCTGCGGCGGAGCGCGCCGATTATCTTATGATCTGGATTGACGACTCAGCGGATGCTAACGAAACGAAAGTCATCGAACTGGCGAATCGTTTTCTTCAACAACATGCCGCCTCATCCTTCGCTCCGGATGTTCGAATGAAATTGGCGGAGATTTATTATCGGCACCAGGATTTCGCAAACGCACAAACACAGTTTGAAATTCTGGCCCAGCAGAATCCAGATAGCCCACTTGGCGAGAAAGCGCTCTTTTTCGCGGCGGAATCGGCCAGATCGAGCATGGGCGAGCATTCGCTCGACCGGGCGATCATGCTGTTTGATCAAGTTGTGCAATTGAATGGTGATTTGAAATGGGCTGCGCGCAACGAGCAAGCTGTGATCGAGCGAAAACTGGGGAAGCCGCAGGATGCACTTTTGTTATATGAGGAGGTGCTAAAGAGCAACGCTCGACCGTCGGAGAAAAGAGAGGCGCTTTGCGGCAAGGGCGACATTTTTTTTGAGATGGCTGGTAGCGCAAATTATCAGCGAGCGGTCGAAGCTTATGATCAATTAGTTTCCGATAAGGAGGAGCCGATCCACTGGCGCAACCAGGCGCTTTTCAAAAAAGGCCTCTGCCTGGAAAAGCAAAGCGACCGAGCTGGCGCCCTCGCCGCGTTTTACAAAATCCTGGAGGATGAGGCTCGCCCGGACCGGAGGCGCGACCTCTTCTGGTATTACAAGGCGGGATTCAACGCAGCGCGACTGTTGGAGGACGATTCAAAATGGGAATCTGCTGCTGCTATCTACGAAAAACTGGCCGCATCCGGCGGCAGCCGGAGCGACGAGGCAAAGGAGCGGCTCAAACGTCTGCGCCTGGAGCATTTTCTGTGGGCGGATTGATGCCGGGCGTCCGCGAGCTGCCAGTCAGCCATATTCACGATGGCCGAAACTATCGCTTCTTTGTCCTGAAGAGATCGATCATTGCATTTCTTTTCTCTTGCAGTGCGGAGTGAAAAAGCGCACACTTTGCGTATGACAACTGTAAATAGGCTTAGTCGCCTAAGCGGTTGGTCGATTCCCTGTGCGAGCGTCGTGCTCGCCCTCGCATTCGCTGCATCGGCATTCGCCGATCCGAGCAAAAACGTAGTTGTGGCGCCAACACAGCAGAGTGCCCAGATAAGGGTGATAAAAATCTGCTACGTGAAGACCATAGCGTCTGGCATTCCACAAGTATGCACTCGGTTCGAGGGGTTAGATCCGACCACCGAAAGCCCGATAGAAATTATCGGGCGCTTGGCGCAGAAATAACAAACTTCGGCAAAAATCAATTTGGCTGTGATGTTGCGCTGTCGGCATGGCAGCGCGGGGTCATTTTGTTTTTGTTTTCGCTTTCCAACTCATTAGTCCACGGAGCCGTGCACCGACCTCTTCAATTGGATGCTTTTCAGCTTTGCGCAGGAGCTTCGCATAATGCGCTTGGCCGGTGCTCATTTCCTGAATAAATTCGCGCGCAAATTTTCCTGAGCGGATTTCCCGCAGCGCCGTCCTCATCCGCTTTTGCACCGCTTGATCGACAATTTTTGGGCCGACCGTCAATTCACCCCACTTCGCGGTATCGGAAATCAATCTTCGCATCCCGGCCAGTCCCGCTTCATGGATAAGATCGACAATAAACTTTAATTCGTGCAAACACTCGAAGTAGGCGAGTTCGGGTGGATAGCCGGCGCGAACAAGTGTGTCAAAGCCAGCGCGAATGAGTGCGGACGTTCCGCCGCATAGCACTGCTTGTTCGCCAAAAAGATCGGTTTCCGTCTCCTCACGAAACGTTGTCTCGAGCACGCCAGCGCGCGTGCAGCCAATACCCTTTGCCCAAGCCAGTGCCGTTCGCTTGGCGTGGCCGGTGGCGTCTTGGTGAATCGCAATCAGCCCGGGGGCGCCACGTCCTCTGACAAATTCTCGGCGCACCATCGGTCCCAGACCTTTCGGGGCGACCATGACAACGTCGACGTCTTTCCGGGCGATAATCGTGCGGTAGTGAATCGCGAAGCCGTGCGCGAAGAGCAGGGTTTGACCCGATCGCAGATTAGGGGCGATTTCTTCCTTATAGACTGCGGGCATTTGCGTGTCCGGAAGCGCAAGAAAAATAATGTCCGCCCGCCGTGCAGCTTCTGCTGTGTCAAGCACTTTGAGACCGCACCGCCTGGCACGCCCGCGCGACTTGCTGCCACGATACAAACCAATGATGGCAGTAACGCCGCTATCTCTGAGATTGAGAGCGTGAGCGCGGCCTTGCGCGCCGAAGCCGATCACCGCACACGTTTTTCCCTTCAGCCAGCGAAGATCGACATCTTTTTCGGTGTAAATACGCGCGGCCAAATTTAGCTGGGTGGCTTGCCCAAGAACGACTTTGCTGTCGCAAGCACCGACTTATCATCATTGTCAGTCAATTCACCAAGAAAGCGGCGAATTCGACGGAACGATTGACGTAAAAAGAGATCGGCGGCGGAGTCATCAGCCGAGGCTGAGTCTCCGTTGCGCCGGGCGAACTGAAGCTCGGCATCCCAACGGCTGAGCACACAAGTTGAGGCAAAAAGATCCATGGCCGCGTCAGCAATCCGTTCCTGGACAAGCTGCATGTCGAGAATCGGCTCGCGATAAGCAATTAATGCGCGATTCACGGCGAAGTTGAAACGCCAAACCAAGCGCCCGAGCCGCCGCGCCGTCGCGTGAAGCTGCTCACTGCGAACGGGCACGTCAGGGGTGCGAATGGCCGCACCGAGGCGGTTCTTCCCAGCAGTCCACGCTTTGCCCATTCGATCGCGCGATGGTTTCATCATTGTGTCGTAAATTTCCTTAAACTCCATTCCCGGCCCGCGCATCCCGACGAGCGCAATAAAGGAAGTGAGCACTTCGTTGCTGCCTTCACCGATCTGGTTAATGCGGGCATCGCGCAGCATTCGCTCCAGTGGGAGATCGACAAAGTAGGCGGATCCGCCATAAATCTGGAAGGTATCATTGATAATTTCCCAAAGCCGCTCGGTCGTGAAGACTTTCAGCATTGCCGTTTCGACCATGTAATCTTCCAGCCCGCGGTCGATAAGCGATGCCGTTATTGTTGTCATCGCTTCCATCGCGTAAGCGCCTGCCGCGATGCGGGCGATTTTCTTTTTGACGAGCTCAAATTCACCGAGTGTTTTGTTGAACTGTTTGCGCGTGCTCGCGTGTTCGATGGCCAGGCGCAAACAGGTTTTGGCCGCGCCCGTGCAACATGCGCCGAATGTTGTCCGGCCAAAGTCGAGCACGGTCAACGCAACCTTCAGACCTTTGCCCATGGGGCCGAGAATGTTTTCTTTCGGCACTTTGACGTCGCGCAGTTCGAAGCGGCCTGTCGCAGTGCCGCGGATTCCCATTTTCGGCATTCGAGCCTCCAATATCGTGAACCCCGGCATGTCGGGCGTCACTAGAAATGCCGTGATCGCCGTTTTGTCCGATCCCGGCATCGGCGTGCGCGCCATCACTGTCAGCACTTGCGCAATTGCAGCATTGGTGATGTAACGCTTTTCGCCATTCAAAATAAAATATGAGCCGTCCTCGCTTGGACACGCTTGCATTTGGACGTTCGCCGCGTCGGAGCCGGCTTCACGTTCGGTCAATGCGAATGCGCCAAGCTGTTCCCCATTCACAAGTCGCGGCAACCACTTTTCTTTTTGCGAATGCGTCCCAAAAAGTAGCAACGCGCGGATGCCGATTGAATGATGGGCGTTGACAAACACCGAAGTTGAGGCGCAGCGCGTTCCGATTTCCTCCAGGAGTTTGCAGTTGGCCATCTGTGTAAAACCCAGTCCCCCGTGTTCGACTGGCGCGGTCGCCCCGAGCACGCCGACGCGGCCGAGTCCATCGATGACCTCGCGCGGAATATCCGCTTGTCGATCTATTTCCACAGGATTGAGATGTTCGTCGAGAAATCTCCGAAGTTCCGCGAGCGACTTGTCCAGCTCTGTCTGTTGCACCGCCGGGATGCGCGGATAAGGCATCACCCAATCGGCGACGAAATGACCTTGGAAGAGACCTTTGGCAAAGCCAAGCGCTTGTGGCCCTGCAAAAAGCAGTTCCTCCGCCTGCTGAATTTCTTCTTGCCGCTGCGCGCCGACTTTGTTCATCGGTGCACTAAAGACGAAATCGAGCGGAATGCTAGCTGCATCCCTGACTCGTTCCGCACTCAGTGCAAACGCCGCACGCGCCGGCGCGGATCACCTTGTCGCTGCCGCAATGCGAGCAGACGATGTCCATGAACATATTTCCAAGCGCCTCTTGCACGCGGTCAGCATGGCTCCTGCCATTGCCCGATACCTGCGGTGAACCATCGTTCGGTGAATGGCCTGTGATTACGTCGATCAGTTCCTTTTCGCCTGTCCGCGCCAGATCGGAAACGGGTCGATTGAGCGCCTTTTTTTCCATCTCCGGAATTTCCTTCAACGGCAATTCCGTTTGTCCGCGGGTTGGCGAGGTGGCTTCCTTGTAGCCTTTGATGAATTGGCACGCGAGCCAGCGAAAAACGTAATCAGTAATGCTGGTCGCATGGCGAATATCTGGATTTTTGGTGAACCCGCTCGGTTCAAATCTTTGGTAAGCAAACTTCTTCGCGAGACTCTCCAGCGGCACGCCGTACTGGAGCGCAATCGACGTGAGGGTGCCGACGGTGTCCATTAACCCGCCGATTGTGCTTCCCTCCTTCGACATCGTGATGAAAAGCTCGCCCGGCTGACCATCTTCGTACAAGCCGACCGTGATGTAACCTTCATGTCCGGCGATCTCGAACCGGTGCGTCAGCGACATCCGTGTGTCCGGCATCCGATGCCGGATCGGCTGGTCGAGCCGGCTGCGGACCAACGCCAGCTCTTCCTCCAATTCGAGAATGCGCTTCTCAAATTCATCGCGCTCAACCGTGACATCCAACGCAAGATCGACATCTCCGGCCGCGCCCATGTCTTTTGTCTTACGCGTGTTGAGCGGCGCGGAACGCTTCGAGCCGTCACGATAAATTGCGATCGATTTTAATCCAAGCCGCCACCCCTCTACGTACGTGTTCATGATGTCATCGACCGTGGCCGCTTCCGGCATGTTGACTGTTTTGGAAATTGCGCCACTGAGGAATGGTTGTGCCGCGGCCATCATCCGCAGGTGCGCCATGTAACTGAGACTGCGTTCGCCTTTGAATGGCTTGAATGCGCAATCGAAGATCGACAAGTGCTCTGGTTTCAGCCCGGATGAAATCGTTGATCCGTCTGTGTCGGTGGCGTCCTCGATCGTGTCGAACGCGTCGATGTGCGCGATGATCCGCTCGATCTCCTCAGAATTGTAACCGAGTTTCTCGAGCGCGGGTTTGACGGTTTGGTTGACAATTTTAAGCATTCCGCCGCCCGCGAGCAGCTTGTATTTCACGAGCGCGATGTCCGGTTCGATCCCGGTCGTATCGCAATCCATCAGGAAACTGATTGTGCCTGTCGGCGCGAGAACTGTGACCTGCGCGTTGCGATAGCCGTATTGTTTACCTAATTCAGCGGTGCTATCCCAAACTTTCGCCGCCTCTTCTTTCAAATGGGCGAACTCTTTCGCGTCCGAAATTTCGCGCACTGCGCAACGGTGCAACTCGATCACTTCCAGCATCGACGCAACATTGTCCTTGGCGACTGGTTTCGGCACGCCGCTGGCACTTGCATCGTCATAGCCCGGGAACGGCCCGATCGCCTCTGCCAAGCGCGCGCTTTGCTCGTATGCTTCTCCGGTCATGATCGCTGTGATCGCGCCGCACAGCGCTCGGCCTTCGACACTGTCGTAGCCGAAACCATAGCTCATGACGAGAGAGCCGAGATTTGCGTACCCGAGTCCGAGTGTGCGAAAAATATGCGAGTTTTCGGCGATTTCCTTGATCGGGTAACTCGCGTTATCGACCAGAATTTCCTGAGCCGTGATGAAAATACGCACCGCAGCTTTGAATCGTTCAACGTCGAAGTCGCCCTCCGGGCTCTTGAACTTCATCAAGTTAAGCGAGGCAAGATTGCACGCTGTATTATCAAGAAAGAGATATTCCGAGCACGGATTGGTGGAATTTTGACGATCCGTGCCTTTGCAAGTGTGCCATTTGTGGATCGTGGAATCGAACTGCATTCCCGGATCACCGCAGACATGCGTTCCTTCAGCGATCTTGCGCAACAGCGTCCGGGCATCTTTGCATTCGCACGGTTTTCCGTCGCGCACGCGTCGCGTCCACCATTCGCGGCCTTCGAGCGCCGCGTCCATGAATTCGTCGCTCACCCGGACGCTCAGGTTTTCGTTTTGATACATTACCGAGCCATAGGCGTCGCCGTTGTAGCTGCCGTCGTAACCTTGCTCGATCAGGGCCCAGGCTTTCTTTTCTTCTTTTTGCTTAGCGTCGATGAACTCTTCGATGTCCGGGTGCCAATCTTTGAGCGTATTCATCTTCGCGGCGCGACGCGTTTTGCCGCCGCTCTTCACTACGTTTGCGACCTGATCGTAAACCTTCAGGAATGAAAGCGGCCCGCTTGGTTTGCCGCCGCCGCTTAATTTCTCTCTTGTCGATCTTAACGAGGAAAGGTCCGTCCCAGTGCCGCTGCCGTACTTGAAGAGCATCGCCTCGCTCGTCGCCAGCTGCATGATATCTTCCATCGTATCGTCTACGCTTTGAATAAAACAGGCGCTTCCCTGCGGGTATTCGTACTGGGACGCGGCGCGTTCAGCTTTGCCGGTTTCTCGGTTGTAAAAATAATTTCCGGCCCCCGCGCCTTTGCCGATGCCGTATTGGTGATATAAGCCGACGTTGAACCAGACCGGCGAGTTAAATGCGCCATGCTGATTCAGACAGAGCCAGGTTAGTTCGTCATAAAAAATTTCCGCGGCTTCCGCATCCGCAAAATAACCGTCCGCCATGCCCCAATCAGCAATGGTGCGCGTGACGCGATGAATCAATTGACGTACTGACGTTTCCCGCCCGCCTTTGTGGGGATCAGTACCGTTTCCAATGTCACCGTAAAAATATTTTGAGACTGCGATCTTGGTTGCGAGTGCGCTCCAGCTTTTGGGGACCTCGATGTTCTCCTGTTTGAAAATAACTTTGCCACTGTCGTCAGTGATCTCCGCTGTGCGCTGTTCCCACCCGACTTGATTGAAGGGAGCGATCGAGGCGTCGCTGAAGACACGCTCAAAATGCAGACCTGTATTTGTCCTTTTTACGGCCTTGTTTTTCTGGCGGTTCGCCGATGTACGCGGTTGATCAAGCGAGGCAGGTGGAATTCCACGTTTTAATTGAATCATGGCGGTAAAGCAGTTGAGGTTGTGAATCAGATGGGAATAATCGTGAACAGCGAGGCCAACAACCTGTGAACTTCAGTCAACAACAAGTAATAGCGTGGCTGCCCAGCGGACACACAATATGCAGTACCGAAATCATCCGAGGCAAGCCTAAAATTGTAACATTTTTTCAGAAAGCTCCGCTTTGGCCGAGTTTGATTCCGTCACGCTTCCTGCACCCCCCTTGTTTTGGCCAAAGCTTCAATGCTGCGGTAATCCGTTCCGCAGGATTGGCAACGCGCAGCGGACCGCTACATCGCCATAACTCCGAAAAATACGGCGCAAGATATGGCGTCCCGACTCGTCTTGCAGCAATTCTAATGATTCAAAGTCGCCGATCGAGTGCTTGAATTCATAAATGATCCGCGTCTCGATGCCGCCGTCGGTAAGCGTAATTTTCATCGCGATTTGAAGCTGGCGTGATGCTTTGCCTTTGCAAACTCAGAGGTGCGCGTGATAATTGCGAGCCGTAAGTTAACGCTGACAATACCGAAACCTAGGAAGGGTGGCTGAGTCCGGTTTAAGGCACTCGACTCGAAATCGAGCGTGGGGAAACCCACCGTGGGTTCGAATCCCACCCCTTCCGGCGTCTCGACGCATTCAACCGTATGGAAAGAGCTTTCCCAAATCGAGCGGAAGCCGGCCGGCTGCTTGCGGAGAAACTCGAAAAGTATGCCGATCGTAATGACGTAATCGTGCTTGGTCTGCCGCGCGGCGGCGTGCCGGTCGCCTACGAAGTGGCAAAAAGCCTGCGGGCGCCTCTCGATGTTTTCATCGTTCGCAAACTGGGCGTGCCCGGTTTCGAAGAGCTCGCCGCCGGAGCAATTGCCTCCGGTGGCGTGCGCGTCTTGAACGAAGATGTTCTCCGCGCGTTGCCAAACGCGGACGAGATCATCGAATCGGTCACGGCAAAGGAGACGGCCGAATTGGAGCGTCGCGAAAAGAGCTATCGCGATGACCGGCCTGCGCCCGAGTTACGCGACCGTGTGGTCATTTTGGTCGATGATGGCCTTGCCACAGGTGCGACCATGCGTGCGGCGGTCAAAGCATTGCGCCAGCGTGGTGTTGCGAAGATTGTCGTTGCAGTGCCGGTTGGCCCTCCGGACACTTGCCGCGAATTCGAGGACGAAGCGGATGAGACCATCTGCGCGAGTGCACCTGAATTTTTTCAGGCGGTTGGTCAATATTACGAAGACTTTTCGCAAACGAGCGACGAAGAAGTCCGCGATTTGCTGGCCCGCGCTGCGGGAGATCGACAATGATCGACGTTGAGATTGTCCGCGGGATCGCGCAACCGCTTACCGGCAGCCCGCACGATTACGAGGCGTTGTTGGAACTGATCGGCGACGCGCGGATCGTGCTGTTGGGCGAAGCATTTCACGGCACGCACGAATTTTACGCCGAGCGCGCGGCAATTACGAAACGCGTGCCGTGGAACCGCTGGAACGCATAAGCATTTGGGACGAGGGCGAATTGGATCCGTAACAATGAATGAAGTTCATATTTCCGCTGGCCGCGCCACTCTCGCTGGCAATTTGAATATTCCCATGAGTGCCACCGCGCTGGTTCTTTTCGCTCACGGCAGCGGAAGCAGCCGGCACAGTCCGCGTAATCAATTCGTCGCGCGCACACTGAACGACACCGGACTGGCTACGCTGCTTTTCGACCTGCTAACGCCCGAGGAGGAACTGGTTGACACGCGCACAGCGGAACTTCGCTTTAACATCGATTTGCTAGCTAAGCGTCTTGTTCACGCGACAAAATGGGCAAAGCGGCAAGAACAGACACGTGATTTGCGGATCGGTTATTTCGGTTCAAGCACGGGCGGAGGCGCCGCGCTAGTCGCAGCGGCGCAGTTGCCGGACGATGTTGACGCAGTCGTTTCGCGCGGCGGCCGTCCCGATTTGGCAGGCGCAGCGCTACCCAAGGTGCAG
>Ga0070708_100001594_pt1 | contig 17384 bp, 9 predicted proteins | sample KBSK5503metaG_FD_65469 | JGI IMG/M metagenome (GOLD analysis project Ga0070708, IMG submission 65469) | Corn, switchgrass and miscanthus rhizosphere microbial communities from Kellogg Biological Station, Michigan, USA - KBS K5-50-3 metaG | ecosystem: Host-associated > Plants > Roots >... | reverse complement strand
GTAGACCTCGACAACGACGGTTGGCCCGATCTGTTTATGACTACGGGCAGCGTCTATCCGCAAATCGAGAACAAACTGCCCCAATTTCCCATCAAGGGCCCGAGGGTCGTGTTCCGCAATCTGGGCAACGGCAAATTCGAGGAATTGATTGAAGAAGCTGGGCCGGGCGTTGTGGAGCCCCATTGCAGTCGCGGGTGTGCGTTTGGGGATTTTGACAATGATGGTGACATTGACATCCTGATCGTCAATCTAAACGAACCACCGTCGCTCCTGCGTAACGATGTCCGCGGGGACAATCATTGGCTGAAGATCAAATTGATCGGAACCCAATCCAACCGCAGCGCTATCGGAGCGCGGGTGGTGGCCCACTATGGTGGGAAGAAACAGGCGCAGCAGTTGCTGAGCCAGAGCAGCTTCTACTCCGCAAACGATCCTCGCCTCCACTTTGGGCTGGGCGCGGCAAAATCCGCCGATCTTGAGATTTACTGGCCCAACGGCCTGGTAGAAAAGTTTTTAAACGTTATCGCAGACCAGTTGATCGTAGCTAGAGAAGCCGCAGGACTCGTTCCCAACGCGGGCTGGATGAAGGCCAGGTAATCCGGCAAGAAGCCTGCTGCTCCCCATAAGCCAGCCTTTTTGACCCATTGACATCGATAACTGTACCGATTATCGTTCCTGTGCCATGTGCACCGCAGTTCTTGTCAAAGAGCGACGGTGCGGACGGAAGTTCTTGCAGCGGAATGAGGTCTGCAGCATGAAGGTTCATAACGGGTCGGTGGTGAACGGGGTGGTGGTTGATCCTGCGCTTGTACCCCAAAGAGTTCTGTACACAGGTGCCAGGATGCCCGCCATCGGCCTGGGGACGTTTGGTTCTGACCATGTTGTAGCAAGCGAGGTGGCGGCTGCTGTGGAAGGCGCCGCCGCAGTTGGATACCGTCATTTTGATTGCGCCTCTGTGTATGGCAATGAAGCGCAGATTGGATATGCGCTTCAGAAGGTCTGGCGCACCTCCATTCGGCGCGAACAGGTGTGGATTACCTCCAAGTTGTGGAATGACAAGCACGGAGAAAACGAGGTAATTCGTTCCTGCAAGCAGTCATTGGCGGATTTGAGATTGGACTACCTCGATCTCTACCTGGTGCACTGGCCCTTCCCCAACTTCCACCCGCCCGGTTGTGATGTGACTTCCCGCAGCAAGGATGCGAAACCGTACTTGCACGCCAACTTCATGAAGACTTGGCGCAAGATGGAAGAATTGGTTGACTTGGGGTTGGTGCGGCATATTGGGACTTCGAATATGACCGTCCCCAAACTCAAGCTGGTTCTGCGCGACGCACGCATCAAGCCCGCAGTGAATGAGATGGAACTGCATCCCCATTTTCAGCAACCCGAGTTATTCGAGTTTGTCCGCTCCAACGGCGTGATCCCTGTAGGCTACTGCCCGATAGGTTCACCGGGGCGGCCCGAGCGGGACCGTACTGCAGAAGACACGGTTCCTACGCAGGATCCGGTGATTGTAAGGATCGCGAATCGCCTCGCCGTGCATCCGGCGGTGGTCTGCATCAAGTGGGCAATCCAGCGCGGGCAGGTGCCGATTCCTTTTTCTGCGAATCGCAGCCATTACCTCAGCAATCTGGAAGGCGTGGTTAGCGATCCATTAACGCAAACTGACATGCGTGAAATCAGCACCATTGATCGCAATAACCGGCTGATCAAAGGCCAGGTGTTTCTCTGGAAAGAGGGACAGTCCTGGGAGGATCTCTGGGACGTGAATGGAGAGATTACTCCCCCGTGAGGCCTCCAGCCGCACCGTCGGCGTGAGCCACCAGTATGCAGACTAGTGAACAAAGCATGCGGGCCGCATACCTGCCCGGAAATGACCACGTTGAGTTGCGGACGCTGCCGGTCCCGCACCCGGCGCATGGCGAAGTGCTCCTCCGAGTCAAGGCCTCAACCATCTGTGGCTCGGATATCCGCTGCATCTATCACGACCACCTCGGCAAAGGCCCGGAAGGATATCAAGGCGTAATCGCGGGCCATGAGCCCAGCGGGCAGATCGTGGAGGTCGGCCCGGGCTGCCGTCGCTTTGCCGTCGGTGACCGCGTGATTGTGTATCACATTTCCGGCTGCGGAGTCTGCAATGATTGCCGCCGGGGGTACATGATTTCCTGCACCAGCGAAAAGTACCGCCGCGCCTACGGCTGGCAGCGGGACGGCGGCATGGCCGATTTCATGATCGCGGAAGAGAAAGATCTTATCGCTCTTCCCGACGAACTTTCTTGTGCCGATGGCGCACAAGTCGCCTGTGGCTTCGGAACGGTCTACGAAGCCATCGAGAAAGTCGGGGTCAGCGGTAACCACGCTGTGCTCATCACGGGCCTCGGACCCGTTGGGCTAGCCGCGGCAGCCTTGTGCCGTAAGCTTGGCGCACAGCAGATCATTGGTATTGATGTCGTGCCCGAGCGCCTGGAATTGGCGCTATCCCTCGGGCTGTGTGATTCAGTCCTTAAATCCGGCCCCGACAACCTCGCTGCGGTACGAGACTTGACGCACAGTTACGGGGTCGAGCGGGCGTTCGATTGCTCGGCAAACGCCGCCGCCCGAGCGACCGCCATTCGGGCCACGCGCAAGTGGGGAAGGATTGCCTTTGTCGGCGAAGGCGGCACAGTCGAGTTCAATCCTTCTCCAGACATTATTCACGATCAAAAGACTATTTATGGCTCATGGGTGACCTCGACGTGGCTCATGGATGAACTGGTCGAGCGTCTTGTGCGTTGGAATCTTCATCCCGCCGACATCATTACGCACCGCTTTGGCCTGGAGAAAGCTGCCGACGCCTATGCCCTGATGGCTTCGGGGAAGTGCGGCAAAGTGGCGGTCTGTTCCGACGAGGAGCTGATTTCGAAATGAGCTCAAAATGGGAAGGGGTCCTGAAAGACCGGCTGCCTCTCTACGGCCATCGCAATTGGATTGTCATCGCCGACTCGGCTTATCCGGCCCAGTCCAGCGCTGGCGTGGAGACCATCGTCTCGGATGGAGAACAGACGGCTGTGCTTGCCAGGACGTTCGCCCTCCTCGGGGAATGCCGGCACATCAAGCCGACTGTCTACACCGACCAGGAATTGAACTTCGTTTCGGAGGCCGACGTCCGTGGTGTTACTGCTTACCGGGGAGAACTCGAACAGATCCTGAAGGGACAGGACGTGCGCGTCCTGCCGCACGAAGAGATCATTTCCAGGCTGGACCGCGTCGGCCAGATGTTCCGTGTGCTGCTGATCAAGACCAGCATGTGCATTCCGTATACTTCGGTATTTTTTGAACTGGTGTGTGGCTACTGGAATGCTGAGGCAGAGAAACAGCTTCGGGCCACAATGAGGACCAGTAATGGAAAACGGATGGCTGCAAAACGCAAGAAGCGGCCTTAATTGCGTGTTCCCGAAAGTCCTGTTCAACCATGAAAGCACTCCTGCTGCAAAAGCCTGGCCAGGCATCGATCGAGGCCATTCCGGAGCCGGTGGTTGGCCCTGGAGAACTGTTGTTGAAGGTGCGAATGGTGGGATTCTGCGGAAGCGATTTGAATTCTTTTCGCGGGTTAAACCCGCTCGTGTCTTTTCCGCGAATTCCGGGCCACGAAGTATCAGCCACAATCATGGAGGGGGACGGCGATCTTCCCGCCGGTACAGATGTGGCTCTCTCCCCCTATACCAGCTGCAGTAATTGTGCCTCATGCCGGAGGGGGCGTCCGAATGCCTGCCAGTTCAACCAGACTCTCGGCGTGCAGCGGGACGGTGCGCTCACCGAATTCATCGCGATGCCCCGCGAAAAGCTGTATCCGGCCAGGCTTTCGTGGAAGGAGTTGTGCCTGGTTGAGCCGCTCACGGTGGGCTTTCACGCGGTGGCGCGCGGGCAGGTCGCCGGGTCCGATACGGTGGCGATTTTTGGTTGCGGCGGAGTAGGGCTCGGCGTCGTGGCCGGTTCGAATGCCCGCGGAGCTCGCACCATCTGCGTTGATGTGGAGGATGACAAACTCCAGTTGGCGCTGGCGTCCGGCGGGACCCATGCTATCAACAGCGCGAAGGAACCGTTGCACAACCGCCTGCTCGAGCTGACAGAAGGACGCGGTCCGGATGTCGTGATAGAAGCTATCGGATCACCCGCGACATTCCGCGCGGCAGTCGAAGAAGTCGCATTCACAGGCAGGGTGGTCTACATCGGATATGCCAAGGAACCTGTGAGCTATGAGACCAAGCTTTTTGTACAAAAGGAATTGGACGTCATGGGATCGCGCAATGCCCTGCCGGAGGATTTCCACGCCGTGATCAAGCTGCTGGAGGCGCGGAAATTTCCTGTGGATCAGGCCGTATGCTTGACCGTTCCTCTGGAAGAAGCCGGAAACGCATTGCGCTCCTGGAGCGAAGGTCCGTCAAAGTTCAAGAAGATTCTGGTGTCTCTGGATCAACTATGAACAGATACACAAGCGAATCAACTACGCCAGCCAGTTCCGGTGCGCGCGGCGGCGTTTTGTTTCGCGCTGCCGATGGCCGGGACCTGCTGACTCCCTTTGTACTGATCACCGCATTGTTCCTTTTGTGGGGCTTCTGCAACGGGATGATTGACATCCTCAACAAGCACTTCCAGGACACGCTGCGGATAAATAAGGAGCAATCCGGTCTAGTGCAGGCAGCCAACTATCTCGCTTACTTCCTGATGGCCATTCCTGCTGGATTGCTCGCCAAAAGATTCGGCTACAAAGGCGGGATCCTTGTGGGGCTGTCATTAATCGGCGCAGGCGCCTTCTGGTTTATTCCTGCCGTCAACATCGGCACGTACTGGGCATTCCTGCTGGGCCTGTTCGTGATTGCTGCGGGCATGACTTGCCTGGAAACGATCGCCAATCCTTACGCCACGGTTTTAGGGCCACCGGAAAGCGGGCCTACGCGCATCAACATCGCCCAAACAACGAACGGCCTGGGTTGGATTCTTGGGCCGATCGTAGGTGGGTATTTTGTTTTTTCTGGCGCCGACGGGGCCAATGCCAATGCCGGTCTTACCACGCCTTACATCGGGATTGGGATATTTGTAGTGTTGCTGCTCGTCATTTTTGCTATCTCGAACATCCCAGACCTACACGCCGAAGATGAAAGCCGTGCAGCGGCCGCCGGAAAAAAACGGATCAAGCCCACAGGTGGGCAACAGGCTGGGACCGCCATCATTTTGGCGGCGGTCTGCGGGCTGCTGTATTTCTTTATTGCTCCGATTCTGGGACTGGTGTGGACCCTGCTGCACATGAACGAGGCATTGTTGCAGCCGGTGAAATACGGATTGCTGATCGTCGCATATGTAGCTGCTTTCCTGACTGTCTCCAGGAACTGGGACTTGTTTCGGCGCAAGCACTTCACTTTCGGCGTGGCCGCACAGTTTCTCTATGTGGCGGCGCAAACCGGAATCTTCAGTTTCTTCGTCAACTACGTTCTGGAGAATGATCCGGGGGTGACCCGCTTGCAGGCCTCGCGGTGGCTGGGTGCCATCGGGTTCGTTCTGTTCATGGTCGGGCGTATGTGTGGCAGCGCGGTCATCAGCCAGTTCAAGCCGGAGCGCGTGCTTGCAACCTATTCGGTCATGAATGTGGTCTTAGTTGCGATTGCCATCGGCGGTGGCAAAACTGGAATGTATGCGATGTTCGCTTCGTTCTTCTTTATGTCCATAGGGTTCCCGACCATCTTTGCCCTCGGCATCAGCGGGCTGGGCGAACACACCAAGTTCGGCTCATCGCTAATTGTGATGTCCATCGTCGGCGGCGCCATTAGCCCGCCCTTCATGGGCCGCATCGCGGATCAGCATTCCATGCGCACTGGTTTCGTAGTGCCGCTGATATGTTTTGTGTTTGTAGCCCTCTACGGACTGGTCTGGGCCAGACTCCGCCGGCGAGACGCTTCACCTACTGTCGAGGGTTAACGCGTTTCAACCCGTCCCGCAGGATGGTGACGGCAATTTCTGGATAAAAGGAAAGAACGTCATGTCACGCCATTTTTCATTGCTGACACACTCCATTCTCAGAATCTCCATTGCTGTGACCGTCTTGTTTGCACGTTCCGGCCTGTACGCTCAGAACGCCACCGCCCCGACCGCATCGCAGGATCCGGCGGTCATCGATCAGGTATGGCAGAAGGCGAGCAGCAAATATGATTCCCAGCGCGCCACCCTGCTGAAAGATGTGGACAGCGTCAATGCCCAGGGGCCCTTCCGGGCGGACTGGGAATCGCTTCAGAAGTATGAGACGCCTGAATGGTACAAGGATGCGAAGTTCGGGATTTTCATTCACTGGGGACTCTATTCAGTTCCCGCTTTCGGCAACGAATGGTATCCACGAAACATGTACACGGAGGGGTCTCGAGAATACAAGCACCACCTTGCGACCTACGGACCCCAGGACAAGTTTGGCTACAAAGACTTCCTTCCCATGTTCAAAGCCGAGCACTTCGATGTCGTCGCATGGGCGGATCTATTCAAGAAGTCGGGCGCGAAATACGTGGTACCCGTGGCCGAGCACCATGATGGCTTCGCCATGTATGACAGCGGTCTGAGCGACTGGACGGTAGTCAAAATGGGACCGCACCGCGACACCACCGGTGAACTGGCAAAGGCGGTCAGGGCGGCAGGTTTGCATTTCGGGTTGTCCTCGCATCGCGTCGAACACAACTTCTTCCTCGGCGTGGGCCGCGCAATCACTTCCGATGTGAATGATCCGCAATACGCCGCATTCTACGGCCCGGCCCATAACTGGCTGTCGCCCTGGCTCGATCCTATCGCTAATGATTTCACCTATGTTTCCTCCGCCTGGCCTGACGATTGGCTGGCGCGCAGCGCGGAACTGGTAGAAAAATATCATCCGGATGTCGTGTTCTTCGACTGGTGGATCGGGCAAGCTTCGATCCGTCCCAACCTCACCCGTTTTGCCGCGTTCTACTACAACCGTTCCCTCAAATACGGGAACCATGTCGGCGTGATCACTTACAAGGACTATGCCATGCAGGCGCACGCCGGTGTGCTCGATGTGGAGCGCGGGCAACTGGGCGACATTCGTCCTCTTTACTGGCAGACCGATACTTCCGTGAGCAACAAGTCCTGGGGCTATATCAAAGATGACACCTTCAAGTCACCGGAATTTATCGTCCATCAACTCGTCGATATCGTCAGCAAGAACGGCAACCTGCTTATGAACATCGGTCCGCGCTCGGATGGAACCATACCGGACGAGGTGCAGCAGGTGCTGCTTGAAGTCGGAGGCTGGCTCAATGTCAACGGAGAAGCCATCTATGGTACTCGCCCTTGGCGGACCTATGGCGAAGGCCCAACGAAAGTGTCGGCTGGGTCGTTTCACGACGCCGACACGCGGTCCTTCACCGCTCAGGACTTCCGCTTTACGACAAAAGGCAACGTTCTTTATGTGATCGGACTTGGCTGGCCTGGGAATGGAGAAGCGGTAATTCACTCGCTCGCGCAGAACGTGGGCGGCGAATCGGTGCAAAGTGTTGCCTTGGTGGGCAGCGAGGCAAAAATACAATTCGAGCAGCGTACCGACGGATTGCATGTGCAACTTCCAGCGCAGGCCCCGGGTAAATACGCGTACGTGCTTCGCGTGAGCTTCAACCACTCGTCGGGATAGCACAACTCGACTGGAGCTCCTGTCTACAGGGAAAAGGCTTGCGCGATCGCTGCCCGCGAGAATCGATTACTGTAACGAAGTGTAAAAGCAGGTTGCATTAGATGACCGTTTGGGAAATTGCCAAGCGCGCCAACGTCTCCATCGCGACCGTTTCGCGCGTCATCAACGGGGTTGGGAACGTGGACCCGTCACTCGCAAGGCGGGTACGGCGAATTGTTGCCGAGCTGGGATATTACCCGAATACGCATGCACGGGCACTGGTTTCTGGACGTAGTCGCACATTGGGACTAGTGCTCGACCTCATCAATCCCTTTTTTTCTGAGATCGTGCAGACATTTACCGAATTAGGTTTCGATTACGACTACGGAATTCTTTTAAGCCCCTTGACCCCCGATTCGCGCTCCTTGAGGGCGGCTGTGCGGCAAATGAGTGAGCGTCGTGTCGATGGTCTCGCTGTCATGAGTTCTGCCAACGAAGACCCCTTCATCGAGGCCTTCACGGGCCGAAACATTCCCTGCGTCGCCGTTGATATCGATCATCCGGGAGGGCTGCTCAAGACCATCCGGATTGACTACGAACACGGCATCCGGCAGGCTGTGCAGCATCTGGCAGCGTTGGGGCATGCCCGCATAGCTTTCATCGGTGGATCGGCCAACTCGAAAAGCGCAGCCTCACAGAAGATTGCTTTTCAAAAATGCATGATGGAGATTGGTTTGGACATATCTCCGCAACTGCTTATGGCGGGAGATCATTCGATAGAGTCCGGTACAGCAGGAATGACGGCCATGGCTGCTCTGCCGGAAAGACCTAGCGCGGTGGTCTGTTCTCATGATGAAACCGCAATTGGCGTAATCCGCCGGGGTTTTGAGCTGGGAATCCAGATTCCCGGAGAGCTATCGGTGGTGGGATTCCATGATATCCGTATGGGGCAGTATCTTGTGCCACCTTTAACCACCGTGCAGATACCACAGATAGAAATCGCCAAGGCCGCATTTGGCGCTTTGCTCGATTTCGTAAGTCCTCAACCACGCGAATCGTCAAGCAGCTCGTCTACCATTAAGACCAACCTTGTTCTCCGGTGCTCCACGGCTTTAGGGCCCGATCGGACAACAAACAATCCGTAATGGGCGCGAGAAATCTACAGCAATCGAAATGCAGGTGGGATTTACGTAAGGAACTTAGGGAAGGTTTTCACGGGATGTGGTCCACGTGCCCAGCCTGTGGAGGGCGTTACCTACTTCTTGGTCCAGGAGATTCAATGACGAAGAATCTGCTCGCAGTTGTTCTCACGGCTGTTGTCAGTGTCGCTCTCTCCGCCGCGCAAACGTCGGCAGCCGATCAGACTGAACTTTCATTTCCGGGAAATTCCTCGGCCGTGCTCGCGAATGCACCTTTTCGCGACCCCTCGTTGCCGATTGGACAAAGGGTCGACGACCTCGTTTCGCGTATGACGTTGGAAGAAAAAGTCCAGCAGATGATGCATGCAGCGCCAGCGATTCCGCGGCTCGGTATTCCTGCTTACAACTGGTGGAGCGAAGGACTGCACGGAGTGGCCAACACCGGATACGCAACGGTTTTCCCGCAGGCGATCGGGATGGCCGCCAGCTTCGATCCTGCATTGCTGCACCGGGAGGCTGGGATCATCGCCACGGAGTTTCGGGCGAAGTTCAATGAGGAACTACGCACGAAAGGCTACAGCAGCTGGTTCCATGGCCTCACCGTTTGGTCTCCTAACATCAATATCTTTCGCGACCCGCGCTGGGGCCGGGGCCAGGAAACTTACGGCGAAGATCCGTTCCTGACCGCCCAGATGGGTGTTGCTTTTGTCACCGGCCTTCAGGGCGACGACCCCAAATACCTGGAAGCTCTCTCCACCCCGAAGCACTTTGCGGTGCACAGTGGGCCGGAGTCCACGCGGCATTCCGTAGATGTGCCCGTCTCCGATCACGATCTCGAGGATACGTATCTGCCAGCCTTTCGTGCCACGGTGTTGGCGGGCGCAGGTTCTGTGATGTGCGCTTACAACTCGATAGATGGCAAACCTGCGTGCGCCCAACCCATGCTCCTGCAGGAACATCTTCGCGATAACTGGGATTTTGCGGGCTACGTTGTTTCGGATTGCGGAGCGGCCAGCGATGTCTTCCGAAATCACCACTACGCAAAAACCATGCCGGAGGGCATGGCTAATGCAGTGAAAACAGGAATGGATATCATCTGCACCTGGCCGGTTTCGGAAGTCACGCTCGAAAGCGCCGCGGTTTTGGACGCGGTGCGGCAGGGCGTGTTGCCAGAAGCTGATGTGGACCGCTCGCTCCGCCGTCTATTCACCGCCCGCATGAAGCTGGGAATGTTTGACCCGCCCAGTGTCGTTCCTTATTCCGCGATCACGATTTCCGAGAACGATACCGAGGCACATCGCGAACTGGCATTGAAGGCCGCCCGCGAAACGCTGGTGTTGCTGAAAAATAAAGACAATTTGCTCCCGTTGGGTGAGCGATACAAAAACATTGCTGTCATCGGGCCGAACGCGGACAGCGTGAACCCCCTGGTCGGCAACTACAACGGGACTCCTTCCCACCCAGTCACCGTGCTCGCGGGCATTCGCAAACGGTTCGCCGGAGCGAATGTTCTCTATGCAGAAGGCTCTGCGCTCACCGGTCCGCCGGTTACTCCGGTGCCTTCGCAGTTTCTGAAGGGCAATTCCGGCGGCTCGGGGCTTTCAGCCGAGTATTTTCAAGGCCGTGATATGCAGGCTGCTCCGGTCATCAAGCGCACGGATGAGGCGGTGAACTTTAGTTGGCACGAGGGCGCCGGCCCGGAGCTGAAGTCTAATTTTTCTGTGCGCTGGACCGGTTCGCTCGTGCCAGGCACGACTGGTGAGTATGAAGTCGGATTCAGCGGCACGGACAGTTTTCGCATCTGGTTTGACAATCAACTCATCGGTCAGGCCTTTTTCGCAGGCGAAGGACGAACCCAAACCAAGACGGTTCATCTGGAAGCGAGGCATGCCTGTGCAGTGAAGATCGAGTATTCGCAGGAAGGCAGCGCAGGCAGTGCCAAGCTGGTTTGGCATGTGCCGGGAACAAAAAAGGATTATCCGGAGATTGTGCGCAAATCGGACCTTATTGTAGCTGTGCTCGGATTAACCAGCGGCCTGGAAGGGGAAGAAATGCCCATCAGCATTCCGGGTTTTTCGGGCGGGGATCGCACCAGCCTCGACCTTCCCCAAGCGCAGGAGGATTTGCTCAAGGATCTCGTGGCCAGTGGCAAGCCCGTCGTGCTCGTGCTGATGAACGGAAGCGCCTTGGCGATCAATTGGGCGGCCGAGCATGTGCTGGCGATTCTGGAGGCCTGGTATCCGGGAGGACAGGGAGGGGCCGCAGTCGCCGAAGCGCTGGCAGGAGACTTCTCTCCCAGCGGCAAGCTCCCTATCACTTTTTATAAATCTGTAGATCAGTTACCGTCCTTCGAGAACTACGACATGAAGGGCCGCACTTACCGCTACTTTACCGGCCAACCCCTTTACCCATTCGGCTATGGCCTAAGCTATACGAGTTTTGGCTTTAGCAATTTAAGATTTAACAAGAGTTCTCTCGGCGCGAATGATGATCTCACCGTAATTGTGGAAGTAAGAAATACAGGAAAGACAGCGGGCGATAACGTTCTGCAGGTCTATCTGTCGCACCCTGGCGTGGAGGGCGCCCCCATTCGCTCCTTGGCGGGAATACAGCGGATAACTCTGGGCGCAGGAGAAAGCAAGTCGGTATCGATCCGGGTTCCGAATCGCAATCTGAGCGTCGTTGATGCAGACGGGATCAGAAGGATCGTCCCCGGTGAGGTTCGCGTATGGGTCGGAGATGGTGAACCAGAGGCAGGCCAAGGATTGGCCGACGCAGCAGGGGTCGGCGGATCAGTGAACATTCAGGACAGCACGATTCTGGCGAGATAAGTGCAGAAGCGCAGACCCCAGCGGTATAACTCATTTCGGCCGGTCCTTTGCCACAACAGGCCAAGAACATTCCCTTTCGAGTCGTGTCTTCCTTGCGAAACGATAACCACATGCGGCAAACCCGTTCCTGCAATTTATCTTGACAATGCATAGTGGAGCACCACGACGGTTTTGCCATGTTCGACAGCGGCGTCAGCGACTGGACTGCGGTCAAAATGAGACCGAAGCGCGATCTTATCGGGGATCTGTCGAAGGCAATACGGGCTGCCGGGCTGCATTTTGCTGTTTCGTCAGACCGCGTGGAGCACAATTTCTTCCTTTGGGGTGGGGCGCACTTTCTTATCCGATATTAACCATCCGCAATATGCTGCTTTAATATGCTGCTTTCTACCGACTGGCGCACGCCTGGCTGAACAACAAGTCGGGACCTCATCTCAACGCGGACTTTACCTACGTTTCCCATTGCGTTTCGAGCAGCGTTTGGACGGCCTACATGTTAGCTGCCCACAGTGCCTCCGACTAAATATGCCTGCGTGTTGCGCGTGAAATTCGGCGGAAGCGGGAACTAGACGACCTGTCTTTGATGGCGCGCAGCGGAGGCTTCGAAGGCTACCAATAATGCACCGCAACCACCGACGGTGAACTCGGAATGCCATTTACGACATCGGTGTGGAGAATAACCTGTAGATTCTTCTTGTTCCAGTCCTTGGGCGAATTCTTTGCAAGATCTGCGATCAGCTGCGGATTGGTGGCGAATTCACCGGCTGCCCGGGTACCCTCATGGTTGAGTCCCGCGATGGTCACCAGGATACCTCCCGTTTTCGACTCCAGAATGCGCGAAACAATCGCGTAGTCTCCTGCGACGTTCCCCTGAGAGCCCTTCGGCCACCAGGAACGTGAACGGTCAACTCGGTCCTGAATGTGCATCTGAGGACTGTCGCCAGACTCGAAAACGAATCGCAAATTGTCCGTCATGTTAAGGGTCCAGCTGTTGTTAAATGCCCCGATCAAGATCGCGGAACCCTGGCGCAAATCGCCGAACGAGAGGTCGTTGCCAAAGCGAAGGTCAAATGGGTGGTGATGCGAGGTGAGCAGGGATGAAATCTGGGCCGTTGCCCAGGCGTCGCCAACGGTCAAGTAGGTGTCTCTTACAGGAAAGAATTCTGCGCCTGCAAAGTCTTTCAAATCCTCGAGTGGGACTAGCGTTTCGAGGTTTGCGCTCGCATCCTGCTGGGGAGAGTGAGTCTTTTTGTATTTGTCCAAAGCCAGTCGCGACAGCAGATACACGGAATTGCTGCCTGTGCAAACCAGCACCGGTCTTGGGTTTTCCAGAATCGGGCCCCAGAAAAGATCTAACGAATTCGTGGGGCGGGGTCTGGTCTGAATCAGGGTATAGACGAGCACCACAGCCAGGCAGATGGCGAGAGCCGCCAGCAGCCACAATCGCTTTCTCTTAATGCGGCGGTCGTTCGAAGCCGGCGTGGCGCTCGCGCTCAACGGAGCGCCTTCTGCCGGGGAAGGGATCAGGCTTCCGGAGGCTGGAACTTGAGCTGCAGCAGGCTCTGCGCGATGGAACTGCGCTCGGTATGATCCGGTCGGAATCTCGATCGTCCAGTCACCGGGCCCGCTTTTTCGAGACTGATAGAACTGAGCCAGGCGTTTTCTGACATCGGCCGCCCGAAGGCGCACCACCGGGTCCGCAGCCGTATCGTAGTCCGCGGCACGCCCGAATACTTCCATTCCGATGATGCGTTCGCGAAGCGATTCGTCCGACCCTGCAAGGCTATGCTCAACCACGAAGCGAAACAGATCCTGGCACTGCCGACTGGTTCGAAACGGGGCGCTCCGAAGGGTATCGTCTACCAGCTCTTGGATTTGAGCGCGAGCCGCTGCCGGCTCTGAATCAAGAAGCGAGTTTTGGTGTGTAGCCATGAGCAACGAGTGGAAGATATTTGGCTTCAGGCGGGAAAACCAACGGTATTTTACCGCCAAAACCTGCCTCAGCTCGGCTTTTTATTCCTGTTTGTAATCCATTGTCAACCGAAGAGTTAAACGAAGCGAGAGCCGGTAAGCTACGGTAGTGAGCCTAGACACATCAGGCGATAAAGCATATCCGTTCGTGCCTGCCCTCAGCGTTGGGGGCGCGAAATGCCATATCGCAAGCTTAGAGTGCCGCACGCGGCGCTTTCCGGGGCGGGTGCGTCTGCCACGGAAACCTCGATGTAGTCATCGATAGTTGCTCGCGAAGGAGCATTCCAAAGGAAATGGCTTGACAACGCCTAGTAGGTGGTACTAAATTCCGCAGAATTCGGTACAGTTAGCGATACCGTAATCTAAAGGGATGGGGGTCCCTGTCGATGCCCAAGCTTCGGAGAGTTTCTCTTCTGTTTTTGGCGATTGTCTTCATTTTCGTCGGCATAACCGTTCCCGTCGCGCACGGCCAGACGCTTGCTTCCACGGCTTCATTTTCAGGTTCGGTCTCGGACTCCACCGGAGCACGGGTACCCAACGCCAAAGTCACGTTGAACAACCCAGAGAAGGGAATCACGCGGGCATTTACGACCGATCCCGAGGGCAATTTCTCCTTCGCGCTGCTGCCGGCTGGAAGCTATACCCTGATGGTGGAGGCGGCAGGTTTCAAGACCTCCAAGCAAACCGGAATCACGCTGGAAGTTGGCCAGTCAGCCAACCAGAGCATCACGCTGACTATAGGATCGGTCGAGCAAATCGAGGTAGTGTCGACGGCCCCTCTTCTGCAGGTGGATAACGCCAACATCGGCGCCGAAATTTCTCAGAAACAAGTGACGGAGTTGCCGCTCAATCTCCGTAACGTGTTCAACTTTGTGGAGTTGAACTCATCGGTCAACAATTTGTCGCAAAGGCAAACCATTTCCTCGGGCGGACAGCAAGGCTCCGCCGACCAGGATGTCTCGTTCTTTAATTTTGGCGGCGGGTATTTTGGAACGACGGCATTCCTCCTGGACGGCGCTTGGGACGCCAGTGAGGGTTGGGGCGGCGTGATCTACGTTCCCTCACCTGACAACGTTCAGGAGTTCAAGGTTCAGCAGAACACGTTCTCAGCGCAATATGGCTGGAGCACGGGAAATGTGATCAACGTTGTGACCAAGTCCGGAGGCAGCCAGTTGCACGGGGACGCCTACGATTATTTGCGCAATGCGGCCCTCGACGCGAACAATTATTTCAATAACCTGAACGGGCTTCCGAAACCGGTTTCGCATCGCAATCAGTTTGGCGTTGCCTTGGGAGGCCCTGTGTACATCCCGGGCATCTACAAGCAGCGAGACAAGACATTCTTCTTCTTCAATTACGAGGGTCATAGAGACCACAATGCCGGAAACTATGCGGGTACTGTTCCAACTCCGGCTTTCCGCACGGGAGACTTCTCGGCGCTATTGGGGCCGCAAATTGGGACCGATGCTCTAGGTAGGCCGATTTTGAGCGGCCAGATTTATGACCCGTTCAGCACTCACTCCGTCGGCGGTGGCTTTATTCGCGACCCTGTCCCGGGGAACAATCTGGCCACCTATATCTCCCCTTTTACGGGTGCGTCGCTCATCAATCCTATTGGAAAAACGCTCATTAACTTTTATCCCACCCCGCTCAGCGGTGCGTTGACGAACAACTGGAGTGCCATCGGCCTTCTGGCGGACTATTCGGACGAGTTCAGCGGCCGCATTGACCATAACTTCAGCGACAAGACCCGGCTCTACGGACGATTTTCCCACAAGAAGGAATACAAAGACGAAGAGGCTGCTTTCTTCGGCGCCGACAATCCTGCTGGTCCGGGACAGAGAAACCCCAATAACCGCTGGAATGTCGCTGTTGGCGTAAGCCAGGTCTTCACTCCCACTTTCACCATGAGCGTAAATCTGGGCGGAATGAAGTGGGTGGAGGGCAACGACGTTCAAAGCAACGGCTTTAAGGCATCGTCCCTTGGGTTGCCGGGTTTCATAGACACGTACTCACCGCAATTCCCGATTGTCAGCCTGACCAACTACCTGCCACAAGGGCCGGTGGCCGGGGCGGGGCAGGGTGCATTTCCGCGGTCCGCTGGCAGCGGATCCATTGATTTTGTCAAGGTCCGGAGGGCACACCAATTCTCCTTCGGATATATGGCGGTGGCAACGGACGAAAACGGCGGGCGCTTTCATTTCACGCCGTTTAACTTCGACACGCTGTTCACTGCCGGGCCGGATCCTAAAGCTCCCATGAAGGGAACCGGCGACGCGGCCGCTTCCATGCTGGTCGGTGTGCCGGCCAGTGGGAACACTGGTATTGCCATTTCAAACGTAAGCCGCACCTGGTTTCACGGGGTGTATCTGCAGGACGACTGGAAGGCGACGCGAAAACTCACTGTGAATCTTGGCCTTCGCTGGGAAGTCCAGCGCCCGGTAACTGACCGCTATAACCGGCAGGCGTCGTTTAACTACAACGCAGTTAATCCCATCAGTACCGCGGTCGGCCAAAATTATCTCGGCGAACTCGTATTCGCCTCGTCCGGCAGCCGAGGGCTGACCAATACAAACTACAAGAACTTCGCCCCCCGAATCGGATTCGCTTATCAAATAATGCCGAAGCTCGTGATGCGCGGTGGCTACGGCATTTTCTATCCACCCAGCTATCGCGGGACTGGTCCGGCGCCCGGATTTAGCTCGGATACTCCTTACGTAGCTTCGAACGACGGCGGCTTGACTCCGGCTAGTACCTTGAGCACCGCGTTTTCGGGTGGGCTGGTTCCCGTCAGTGGAAGTTCATTGGGCGGTTTAACCAATGTGGGACAATCCGTAACCGCTGTCTCACGAAACCGCAAGACCTACTATACCCAACAGTGGACGTATGGACTCCAGTTTGCGCCCACATCTAACGACGTCATCGACCTCACATACGTAGGCAACCATGGGGTGCACGTGATTGCGAGCGGCCTCAATTTGAATCAGCTGGATCCCAAGTTCTTTTCGATGGGTAACGCCTTGCTGAATCAAGTCCCCAACCCATTTTTTGGCCACATCACTTCGAGCGGTTGTAGTCTTGATCAGGCGACCGTTCCTCAGGGGCAGCTGCTTCGGCCGCATCCGGAATTCTGCGACATTAACGAAAACCAGGATCCGGCGGGCGGTTCGAGTTACAACGCCCTGGACGTCAACTACACGCACCGGGTGTCGCAGGGACTCACGCTGTTGGCGTCCTACACATTCTCGAAATTCCTCGACAACGTGGGTGGGCCCGAAAACTGGGCGTCCGCGTCCGCCAACTTCTCGGAAAATATCCGCAACGTCTACAACCTGGCCGCGGAGAAATCGGTCGATGCGACCGACACCCCTCATAGCTTCGTTCTCAGCTATGTGTACGAGCTTCCGATTGGCAAGGGCAGGAAGTTCGCTCCTGGGGTGAATGGCGTGTTGAATCAAGTCATCGGCGGCTGGCAGACCTCTGGGACCCTGACCTTGAAAGAGGGCTTTCCTCTCACGGTTACGGGAAGTAACAACAACAATTTTGGTGTGGGCCAGCATGTGAATGTCATTGGTGATTACCACATCGCACATCAAAGCCGCACTGCATGGTTCAACACGGCGGCTTTCGCAACGGCCCCGGCCTGGACTCTGGGGGATGCACCGCGATACTTTTCCAATCTACGCGCACCCAACTACAAAAACTTTGACTTAAGTATTCAAAAGTACTTTCCCATTAAAGAAAGCGTACGACTCCAGTTCCGGCTAGATATGTTTAACGCTTTCAATCACACCAACT
>Ga0070708_100001592_pt1 | contig 17392 bp, 14 predicted proteins | sample KBSK5503metaG_FD_65469 | JGI IMG/M metagenome (GOLD analysis project Ga0070708, IMG submission 65469) | Corn, switchgrass and miscanthus rhizosphere microbial communities from Kellogg Biological Station, Michigan, USA - KBS K5-50-3 metaG | ecosystem: Host-associated > Plants > Roots >... | reverse complement strand
TCGACAACATCTACTACTACATCAAGCCCACCGAGGGTCAGGTTCAGTCGTGGGACGAGCTCCCTGAGGACATCAAGAACACCTACGTGAAGCTCGGCATCCCCGAAGCCGAACGCGAGTTCCTCGGAGGCGTCACCGCGCAATATGAATCCGAAACCGTTTACCACCAGGTCAAGAAAGAGCTCGATGATCTCGGGGTTATCTTCACTTCCATGGATGAAGGGCTCAAGCTCCATCCTGAGATCGTCAAGAAGTACTTCGCCACCGTCATCCCGCCGAACGACAACAAGTTCGCCGCGCTGAACAGCGCGGTGTGGTCGGGCGGGTCGTTCATCTACGTGCCGCCGAACACCAACGTCGACATCCCGCTGCAGGCCTACTTCCGCATCAACCGCGAGAACATGGGCCAGTTCGAGCGCACGATGATCATCGTCGACGAAGGCTCCTACGTTCACTACGTCGAGGGTTGCTCGGCCCCCGTCTACACGACGGATTCGTTGCACTCCGCGGTGGTCGAGATCATCGTCCACAAGAACGCGCGCTGCCGTTACACGACCATCCAGAACTGGTCGCCGAACGTCTACAACCTGGTGACCAAGCGCGCGATGGCCTACGAGAACGCGGTGATGGAGTGGGTCGACGGCAACATCGGCTCCAGGCTCACGATGAAGTACCCGTCGATCTACCTGATGGGCGAGGGAGCGCGCGGCGAGGTGCTTTCCGTGGCGTTCGCCGGTGAGGGACAGCATCAGGACGCCGGCGGCAAGATCGTTCACGTCGCGCCGAACACGACCGGTCAGATCATCTCGAAGTCTGTTTCCGCCTTCGGCGGCCGCACGTCGTACCGTGGGCTGGTCCGGGTCGAGCCCGACGCCGACCACGCGAAGACATTCGTGCGCTGCGACGCGCTGATCCTCGATGAGGACTCGCGGTCGGACACCTACCCGTACAACGAGATCGAGGGCGAGGACGCTGCCGTCGGGCACGAGGCGACCGTCTCGAAGGTCGGCGACGACCAGCTCTTCTACCTGATGTCGCGCGGCATCTCCGAACAAGAAGCCATGGGCATGATCGTGAACGGCTTCATCGAGCCGATCACGAAGGAGCTCCCCATGGAGTACGCGGTCGAGCTCACGCGCCTGATCCAGCTCCAGATGGAAGGCGCGGTCGGCTAAAAGTGACCACCGGCACCTTCGACGCCGCGGTGGCACGGGCCCTCGGCGAGCGGGGCGGCGACCCGCATTGGCTGATCGAACGTCGCGTCGAGGCCCTCGAGCGGTTCGAAGCCCTTCCTTGGCCCGACCAAGGCATCGAAGCGTGGCGATACACCGAGCTCAAAGGGTTCGCGCTCGATCACTTCGATCCGCTGCCCGAGCCGCACCCGGGTGCCGAGACGCTCGATGGGATACCCGAGGAGGTCCAGGCGGCGATCGGCGACGTCGGGGAGCGCGCCGGATTCGCGGTGCAGCTCGATTCCGACACCGTCCACATGAGCCTCGATCCTTCGCTCGCAAGCAAAGGCGTGGTCTTCGACACGATCGGCCATGCGGCGGCCGCTTATCCCGACCCGGTGCGCGACGCCCTCGGTTTCGCCGGCGTCAGCGCGAGCGACGAGAAGTTCGCGACGCTGGCGTCCGCGTTCATGGGCGGCGGAACCTACGTGTACGTGCCGCGAGGAGTCGAGGTGGCCCTTCCGCTCCAGTCGTTCCGCTGGATCACGAAAGCTGGGGTTGCCGTGTTTCCGCGCACCGTGATCGCGGCAGAGGAAGGCGCCAGTGTCACCTACATCGATCACTACCGCTCGGGGCAGCTCGGCGGGGAGGCGCTCGCGGTTGGGAACGTCGAGATATACGCCCATCCTGCGTCGAACGTGTCCTATCTCGCGGTCCAGGAATGGGGCAACACGGTGTGGCACTTCAGCATGCAGCGGGCGATCGTCCAGCGCGACGCGACGCTCCGGTCTCTCGCGGCGACGCTCGGCGGGAAACTGTCGCGTTCGGTCGTCGAGTCCATCCTCGACGGGCCCGGCGCGCACTCGGAGATGCTCGGCGTGTACTTCGCCGATTCCGACCAGCATTTCGACCACCGCTCGCTCCAGGAGCATCGCGCGCCGAACTCCTCGAGCGACCTCTACTACAAGGGGGCGCTGACCGGACGCTCGCGCGCGGTGTACTCGGGCTTGATCCACATCGCGAAGGAAGCGCAGAAGGTCGATTCCTGGCAGGCGAACCGCAACCTGATCCTGTCCGACGAGGCGAAGGCGGACTCGATCCCGTATCTCGAGATCGAAGCGAACGACGTCCGTTGCGGTCACGCCGCCTCGGTGGGTCCGCCCGACGAGGAGCAAACCTTCTACCTGCAATCGCGCGGACTTGATCACGAGGAGGCGGAGCATCTGATCGTGAAGGGGTTCTTCCAGGAGATCCTCGACCGCGTGCGGGTGCCGGAGGTGCGAGACGCTCTCGAGCGAGCAGTCGAACAAGAGCTGGCGCTGAAGGACGAAGAGCGATGAGCGATGAGAAGACGCTCGTGCGACTGTGCCGCGCGGACGAGGTCCCCCTGAACGAGGGACGGCGTTTCGACGTGAACGGCACTCCGGTCGCGCTGTTCCACCTCCCGGCCGGGTTCTTCGCCATCGGCGACACCTGCTCGCACGAAGAGGCCTCACTGTCGGAAGGGTTCGTCGAGGACGAGATGGTCGAGTGTCCGCGGCACGGCGCGCAGTTCGACATCGCGACCGGCCAGAACCGCTCACTCCCGGCCACGAGACCGGTGCCCGCTTTTCGAGTCGTGGTCGACGGAGACGACGTATTCGTGGAGGATCCTGATGGCTGAGACGAAAACGATGACGGCCGAAGCGGAACTCGCTGCGACCCCCGGCGAGGACCTCCTCGTCGTCGAGGACTTGCACGCCGGCGTGGAGGGGCGCGAGGAGATCCTGAAAGGGATCACGCTGACCGTCCGGCGCGGCGAGGTGCACGCGCTGATGGGTCCGAACGGCTCCGGCAAGAGCACGCTGTCCTACGTATTGATGGGCCGGCCGGGCTACACGGTGACGAAGGGTCGCGTGATGCTCAACGGAGAGGACATCCTCGCGCTCACGCCCGACGAGCGCGCCAGGCGCGGGCTGTTCCTTGCGTTCCAGTATCCGCAGGAGATCCCCGGCGTCTCGATCGTCAACTTCCTGCGCGCGGCGAGGAACGCGTCGAAAGCGCAGGAGATGGCGCCCCTGCAATTCCACAAGTTCCTCCAAGAGAAGATGAAGCTGCTCGGCGTTACCGATGAGATGGTTCGCCGCTACGTGAACCAGGGGTTCTCGGGGGGGGAGAAGAAGCGGAACGAGATCCTGCAGATGGCGGTGCTCGAGCCGGAGATGGCGGTGCTTGACGAAACCGACTCCGGCCTGGACATCGACGCGTTGCGGGCAGTCGCGGAAGGGATCAAGACGGTCGCGACCGAGCGCATGGGCGTGCTGCTGATCACGCACTATCAGCGGATCTTGAACTACATCACTCCTGACGTCGTCCATGTGCTGATCGCCGGGCGGGTCGTGGCATCCGGGGGGCCGGATCTGGCGAAGGAGCTGGAGAAAACGGGGTACGATTCCTTCAAGGAGGCGTCGGGGGACGCGGCGGAAAACGACCGCGGGCCCCTGCCGTAAGAGCCATGTTCGACCCGAAGGTCATCCGCAAAGACTTTCCCATCTTCGAGCGGCGCGTGCACGACGACAAGCCGCTGATCTACCTCGATAGCGCGAACACCTCGCAGAAACCGCGCAAGGTGCTCGACGCGCTCACTGACTTCTACGAGCATCACAACGCGAACATCCACCGCGCCGTGTACCAGCTCGCCGCAGAGTCGACCGAGGCGTACGAAGGCGCCCGTACGAAGCTCGCGACGTTCCTCGGCGCACCCGGCGGATCCCGGGAGATCGTGTTCACCAAGTCTTGTACCGAGGCGATCAACCTCGTCGCTTACGCGTGGGGTCGCGCGAACCTGCACGAGGGCGACGAGATCGTCATCTCGGAGATGGAGCACCACTCGAATCTCATCCCCTGGCAGATCGCGGCGCAGCAGAGCGGCGCGAAGATCGTCCTGCTCCCGATCACCGACGAAGGGCTCCTCGATCTCTCACAGCTCGAGCGTGTGATCACCGACCGGGCGAAGATCGTATGCGTCGCCGGGATGGGGAACGTGCTCGGCACGATCAACCCGGTCGCGAAGATCGCCGAGGCGGCGCACGCGGCCGGCGCGCTGGTGCTCGTCGACGGCGCACAGCGAACGCCGCATCTCGCGACGAACGTCGCGGAGCTCGGTTGCGATTTCTACTCCTTCACCGGACACAAGATGCTCGGCCCGACGGGATCCGGCGGCCTGTGGGCACGCGCGGAGCTGCTGGAAGCGATGCCGCCGTTCCTCGGCGGCGGGGAGATGATCCTCGAGGTCTGGCTCGACCACGCGACCTACAACGAGATCCCGCACAAGTTCGAGGCCGGAACGCAGCCGTTCGCGCAAGCCGTGGGGCTCGGGGCTGCTGTCGACTACTTGAACGACCTCGGGATGGAGGATGTCCGCCGGCACGAGGTCGAGATCGTCGGCTACGCGCTCGCGCGGCTTTCCGAGATCGAAGGTCTCACGATCCACGGCCCGAAGGACCCCGAGAAGCGCGGCGGCGTGGTGTCGTTCTGGATGGACGACGTGCACCCGCACGATCTGGCGACGATCGTCGACACCGAAGGCGTGTGCGTGCGGGCCGGGCACCACTGCGCGCAGGTGCTGATGCGGCGCCTCGGCGTTCCTGCAACGACGCGCGCATCGTTCTACGTCTACAACACGAATGAGGATGTCGACGCGCTCGTCTCCTCGATCGCCGGAGCGCGCGAGCGTTTCTCGACGGGGCTGCCCTTCTAGACCTGTAGACTCTGGGGCCGCCATGTCGCTCGACGATCTGTACCGCGAGGTCATCCTCGACCATTACCGCAACCCGCGGAACAAGCGGGGGTTGCCCGAGGCCGACATCGACCTGGCGCACAACAATCCACTGTGCGGGGACGAGATCTCCGTCCGAGTGAAGGTCGCCGACGGGGGCGTCGCCGACGCGGCGTTCGAGGGGCAGGGCTGCTCGATCTCCCAAGCGTCGGCGTCGATGCTGACCGAGCGGATCAAGGGGATGCCGCTGGAAGACGTCGACGATCTGATCCTTCAGTTCCGCGGCATGATGGCCGGCAAAGAGACTCCGGAAGAGGACTCGCTTGGCGACCTCGTCGCGCTCAAGGGGGTCGTGAAGTACCCGGTTCGGATCAAGTGCGCCGTGCTCGCCTGGGACACCCTCCAGGAGGGCATCGAGCAGTACCACAAGGACTCCGGGGTCTAAGCGCCCGACCGGAGAGCGGGCCAAAAGCGTCGTACCCGCCGCCAACACCTCTTTTAGAGGACTCTCGCCTCTTCCGCCCGAATTGGATGGTCAGGGCATCTTTACGGATTCAGGCGAATGCAAGTAATCTGACCGCTGCGCGTGTCCGGAGGTGACTCCGGGGCGCGGTAGGGGGGCGTAGCAGCTCGGAGGCTTGGGGGTGAGGCGGCCCTGTCCGTCGAGGCTCGGTATCTCGAACCTGAACTTCCGATCGAGCTGGATGACGCGTACGCTCGGACGTTCGATCGGCTGCGGCGCCTATTCCGCGCTCGCGGCTGTACACCTGAAGAGTCCGCCGACCTTGCGCAAGAAGCCGCCGTTCGCGCGTTCATGCACATCCGTCGCTGGGGTGTGGCGGCGTCGGGCCTCGATCCGCTGCTGAACCGGATCGCACGCAACCTCCTGATCGACCGTTACCGCCGCATCTCTCCGCACCTCGTGTCGCTGGACGACGCCGACGAGATCCAGGATCCGAACCAGGATCCGACCGAAGAGGTCGCTCGCCGGCAGCGCCGGAGCGCGGTTCAATCGGCGATCCGATCCCTCCCGACGCGGCACCAGAAGGCGATCACATATTCGCTGTCGGGGCTGTCGCCCGAGGAAGTCGGCAAGGAGATGGGCATCGGGCGCAACGCTGCGGACGCGCTGCTGCACCGGGCCCGGCGCAGCCTGCGCGAGCACCTCGCGCCGGTGCGCGACGGGATGTGGGGCCTCGCCGTGGCGGTCAGGATGCGCATGGACCGCATTACGAGAAGGAGCGGCATAGAGCAAACTGCCGGCGAAGCCGCCTCCTCCGTGCTCATCCAGTCGGGTATGGGAGTCGCGGCTATAGCGATGGTTGCGACCCTCGGGTTCGCCGGAAGCGCCGGCGGCGCGAACAGTCGGTTCGCTTCCATCAAGGCCCACTCGGCGAGGTCCCAAGTCAGTTCCCTCATGGGACAGGTACCGGGCTCGGCCTCTGTGGGTTCAATGAACTCCACCGGCGGCGGCTCCTCGGGATCGGGAGGGAACTCGTTCCACTTCGGATCTTCCAACGCCGGTGGGGCCTGGGGTCAGCGCAATATGGACGGGCATGCCTCAGCCCCAGGAAACGATCCGAACGGCAAAGGACCGCTCGTAGACATCGGATTGCATTCGTATCCAGACAGTGGGGGCGGCTACTCGGGTCCCGCGGCCAAGGTGGTTAACCCCACGATGCGTTACTTATGTGGTCGCGTCTCGGCTGACTGCGGGTCCTGAGATGCGCCGCGCAAGCGTCCTGATTCTGGTGATTACGGTCCTGGCCGTCCTTCTGGCCGGATCGCTGGCGCATGCCGACCGACAATGTTACGAGCCATACGTGAACGTTTTGGGCCAGACGTACACGGAGACTGTTTGCGTGCCCTGCATTGACGGGGTTTGTCCCTTCGTTTCCCCACCACCCCCTCCTCCTAGGCGCGTGATCGGGGTTATGGTCGCGCCAACCCCCACTCCCGGTTAGGGGCCCGAGCTGGGCCCGCTAGGTCCCTTCATTCTGCGGCTTCGTCACGACGCGAATCCCTCCCTTGCCCCGCAATCACAGGTGGTGAGGTCGATACACCTCTAGCCAGCCTGGACCCGGAAGAATCGCGTGCGCGTCCCTATGTCGATGATCCTCAGAATCCCAAGACCGGTTGTTCTCTCCCCTGGCTGTTCTACCGCTGCCATGTCTGTTCTTACCGCCGTTCGTTGCGGTTCCTGATTCGCTCGTCGACGTGGGCGTTTTCGACGATTCCCCCGTAAGACGTCGAGCTCCCTCCCGTAATCCCAGGTGAAGCAGCTGAGCAGGTCCCTTGGTCACCCTGGAAATCGGGGGATGCGCTCGAGCTTCAGGAGAGACCGAACCGCGGAGGGTTCACCCGTCCCCAGCGGGTGGTTCCGAGCCAGCCCTCGAAAACGGTTCGCATACGGAGGGGGTAGGAACCCTGGCCTGCCCCCTCTTTCATTTCCACGTCGGGGCTGCTGCCGGGGGGTGCGGGGCGACCTGCCTCACTGAGTAGCAGAAGACACGTTTCGGCAGGCCGCCTCGCACCCCCCTCCAAAACCCGTCAGGACTGAAAGAGCGGAGGCCCGGCGGCTTCCGTCTTCTTCTTAGTTGATCTCGAGCATGCGTTCTAGGGCGAGGCGTGCCCAGTGGGTGGTAGTGGCGTCGACGGAAATGCGGTTGACGACGCGGCCCTCGAGGAGGTTTTCCATCGACCAGACGAGGTGGGGCAGGTCGATCCGGTTCATGGTGGCGCAGAAGCAAACCGTGCGGTCGAGGAAGACGATCGTCTTGTCCGGGTGCTCGCGCCCGAGGCGGGCGACGAGGTTCAGTTCGGTGCCGACAGCCCACTTCGAGCCCGGCGGCGAGTTCTCGATCGCGCGGATGATGCCTTCGGTCGAGCCGATCTCGTCGGCGAGCTGCACGACTTCGTAGCGGCACTCGGGGTGGACGATCACGCGAACGCCCGGGAGACGCTCGCGAACGGCGGCGACGTGCTCCGGCTGGAAGCGCTGGTGCACGGAGCAGTGACCCTTCCACAACAGCGCCTTCGCCGAGCGGATCTCGTCCTCGGTCAGCCCGCCGAGCTCGCGGTGCGGATCCCACAACGCGCAGTCTTCGAGAGACATGCCCATCGCGACCGCGGTGTTACGTCCCAGGTGCTGGTCCGGAAGAAACAGGATCCGCGGGCGACGCTCGAACCCCCACCGCATCGCGGCGGCGGCGTTGGACGAGGTGCAGATCGCGCCTCCCTCACGGCCGGTGAGCGCCTTGATATCGGCGGAGGAGTTCATGTAGGTCAGCGGCACGACCTCGCCGGGGACGATCTCTTCGAGCAGCGACCAGCACTCCTCGACCTGCGCGATATCGGCCATGTCGGCCATCGAGCACCCGGCGCCGAGGTCTGGGAGGATCACCTGCACGTGCGGCGCGGTCAGGATGTCTGCCGATTCGGCCATGAAGTGCACCCCGAGGAAGATCACGTAGTTGGCGCCGCCTCGAGCGGCGAACTGGGCCAGGCGGTACGAGTCGCCTCGCGCGTCGGCGAACTGGATCACCTCGGCCTTCTGGTAGTGATGTCCGAGGATGACCAGCTCGTCGTCGAGGGCCTGGCGCGCCGCAGCGGCGCGGGCGACGAGCGAGGGATCGTGCGCCGGGGGCAGGTCGGTGCAGAGCGTGCCTCTCTCGCTCCGCTCCGGTGCGGGGCTGCGGTCGAGGATGGGGAGCGGCAGGAGGGTCTGCGTCACGGTGCCCTGGGCCTCCGTGCGTCGGCGTTCCTGCCACGAATGATACGGACGCCGGGCGCCCCGCGCGAGCGGCTTGTTCGCGCCTCATTCCTTGGATATTCAGCGGAGGGTCAGCGGCTGGCTATCTCCGGAACAGGTGTACTTGCCGTTGAGCGTTGCCGAACAAATGTGGGCGTTGTTGCTATCGGTCTTCACGACGAGCTTGGTCGGCCCGAACCGCATCACCCACACACGATGCGCCCGGCAGGGGTCCTGAGCAGGAAAGGTAGGATGATTCGGTGGACGTGTCGATGGTGCCGCGCGTGCTCCCCGCCGACCGGCCGTCCCCGCCCACCTTCGTTGATCCGAACTTCCGACGGGCAGCCGACTGGCTGGCCGACGGCACCGAGGACAACCCGGGGATCCTCGTCGTCGGCGCTCCGTACGCCGGCGGGTCGATATCCCACGCGCACTGTGACTGGGCTCCGGAGGCCGTGCGACGCTCGTTGGAACTGTTCTCGACGTACTCGAGCGACTTCGAAGTCTCGCTCGATCGCCTCGTCCCGTTCGACGTCGGCGACTTGCCTCGCACGACCGCGGTTCCCGTGGAGGAGTTCCAGCAGCACATCGTCGACGTGCTGAGCGCGTTGCGGTCGCAGACCGACGCGCCGGTGGCGGTGATCGGGGGCGACAACTCGATCACGGTCGGCGCGTTCCGCGGCGCCGGCGCGGACGCGCTGATCACCTTCGACGCGCACCACGACGTGAGGGATTGGGACGACGCCGGGCCGATGAACGGGTCCCCCGTCCGGCAGCTCATCGAGGGCGGTCTCGCGGGATCACGCATCGTTCAGATCGGCCTCCACGGCTTCGCGAACGCCGGCGTTTACGCACGGTACGCAGCCGACGCCGGTATCAGCGTGATTCCCGCTCACTCGGTCCGCATGCGAGGCATCGACGCCGTGGTGGAGGAGGCGCTGCTCAAGCTCGAGCCCACCGGCGCGGCAAGGATCTGGGTCGACGTCGACCTGGACTGCCTCGAGCGGGCGCTCGCTCCCGGCGCCCCGGCGGCGATGCCCGGAGGCCTTCTGCCGTCCGACCTCATGCGAGCTGCGTTCCGGCTCGGCCACTCGCCGCTCGTCACCGGACTCGACATCACCGAGCTGGACCCGACCATCGACGTCGCCGAAGCGACGGTGCGCGCCGCTTGCTCAGTCCTGCTCTCCTTCGCGTGCGGGGTGGCGATCCGAGCGTGAGCGTCCTCCTCGACGGGCAGCCGCTCACGATCTCCGACGTCGTCGCGGTGGCCCGCGACGGAGACAAGATCGTGCTCGGTGAAAACGTGGCGGCCCGCATGGCACCGGCTCGCCGGGTGGTCGAGGACGCCGTCGATCGCGGCGATGTCGTGTACGGGATCACCACGGGATTCGGCGCCCTCGCGAACGTCCGGATCGAGCGCGCCGCGGCGGAGGAGTTGCAGCACGCGATCGTGCGCAGCCACGCGGCCGGGACCGGCGATCCAATGCCCGAGGAAGTCGTGCGCGGGATGATGCTGCTGCGCGCCCGAACGCTCGCCGCGGGACACGCGGGCGCGCGTCCGCTGCTCGTCGAACGGATCGTCGAGCTGTTGAACCGCGGCATCCACCCGGTCGTCCCCCAGCACGGCTCGGTCGGCGCGTCCGGCGACCTGGCGCCCCTGGCTCACTGCGCGCTCGCGTTGATCGGCGAGGGCGAGGTTCACGTGAACGGCTCGCGGATGCCGGCCGCAGAGGCGTTGCGCGAAGCCGGCATCTCACTCGTCGCGCTCCAAGCAAAGGAGGGGCTCGCGCTCGTCAACGGGACGGAGGGAATGCTCGCGATGGCTTGCCTCGCGCTGTGGGATCTCGGCCGGGTGCTCCGGACGGCCGACGTCGCGTGCGCGATGAGTGTCGAGGCCCTGCTCGCGACCGACCGTCCGTTCGCCGAGAAGATCCACGCGCTCCGCCCGCACCCGGGCCAGCTCGCGTCGGCGGAGAACCTCCGCCGCTTGACGGCCGGTTCGGGGGTGATCGCGTCGCACCGAACCGCGGCGCACGCCGTGCAAGACGCGTATTCGCTGCGCTGCGCGCCGCAGGTGCACGGCGCGTGCCGCGACGCGCTCTCCTATGCGCTCGCCGTCGCCGAGCGAGAGCTCGCCAGCGAGGTCGACAACCCCGTCGTGTTCGGCGATACCGGCGATGTCGAAAGCGCCGGCAACTTCCACGGCGAGCCGCTCGCGTTCGCGCTCGACATGCTCGCGATCGCCGCCTCGGAGGTCGCCTCGATCTCCGAGCGGCGGACCGACCGCATGCTCGACCCAGTGCACTCGAACGGTCTTCCCGCGTTCCTGGCTCCGGAGGCGGGCGTCAACTCCGGATTCATGCTCGCGCAGTACACGCAGGCGTCGCTCGTCGCCGAGTGCAAGCGGCTGGCGGTGCCGGCGTCGGTCGACTCGATCCCGACGTCGGGCACGACGGAGGATCACGTGAGCATGGGCTGGGACGCCGGGTTGAAGGCGCGCCGTGCCGTCGACAACGCGGAGGGAGTCGTGGCGATCGAGTCGCTCGCCGCCGCGCAGGCGCTCGATCTACGGGCACCGCTGCAGCCGTCGCCGGCGGCGACCGCGGTGCGGGCGGCGATCCGCGAACGCGTCGCGTTCATGGGTCGCGACCGCTTCCTCGCTCCCGACATCGAAGCCGCCCGCTCGCTATCGCGATCGGGTGCGCTCGCGAACGCCGCGGCGGGCGCGGTGGGGGAGCTGCGATGAGCGCGCGGGTGGTGCGTGCACCGCGGGGCCCGGCGACGTCGTGCAAGGGGTGGCATCAGGAGGCGGCGCTCCGGATGCTCATGAACAACCTCGATCCGGAGGTCGCGGAGCGCCCGGAAGATCTCGTCGTCTACGGCGGATCGGGGAAGGCTGCGCGCAACTGGGCGTGCTTCGACGCGATCGTTTCGTCGCTGCGCACCTTGGAGAACGACGAGACCCTGCTCGTCCAGTCGGGGAAGCCGGTCGGGGTGTTTCGCACGCACCCCTTCGCGCCGCGCGTGTTGATCGCGAACTCGTTGCTCGTCCCCGACTGGGCGACGTGGGAGAGCTTCTGGGAGCTCGAGGCGGCCGGGCTGACTATGTACGGGCAGATGACCGCAGGCTCGTGGATCTACATCGGCACACAAGGGATACTGCAAGGGACCTATCAGACGTTCGCGGCCGTCGCGGAGAAACGGTTCGGCGGGACGCTCCGCGGGCGCGTGGTGCTGACGGCCGGGCTCGGCGGTATGGGCGGCGCGCAGCCGCTGGCGGTCACGATGAACGACGGGGTCGCGTTGTGTGTGGAGGTCGACCCTGCGCGGATCGCGCGCCGCATCGAAAGCGGGTACCTCGACGAGGTGGCCGAGTCGCTCCACGACGCGCTCGACCGTGCCGAGGACGCGCGCGAAGCGGGGCGCGCCCTTTCGATCGGCATCACGGGGAACGCCGCCGACGTCTTCGGTGAGATCCACCGCCGCGCGTTCGCGGTCGACGTTGTGACCGACCAAACATCCGCGCACGATCCGCTCAACGGCTATGTGCCGAGCGGCTACTCGCTTGAAGACGCCGCCGAGCTACGCGCCAAGGATCCGCACCGCTACGTGGAGGAAGCACGCGCGTCCATGGCCGTCCACTGCCGGGTCATGGTCGCGATGCAGCTCGCCGGCGCGGAGGTGTTCGACTACGGGAACAACCTGCGCGGGGAGGCCCGGCTCGGGGGGTTCGACGACGCCTTCGCCTATCCCGGCTTCGTCCCCGCCTACATCCGCCCGCTGTTCGCCGAAGGAAAAGGGCCGTTCCGGTGGGCGGCGCTTTCCGGCGATCCGGCGGACATCGCGGCGACCGACCGCGCGGTATCGGAGCTGTTCCCGGACGACGACGCGCTCCAACGCTGGCTCCGTCTCGCGAAGGAGCGCGTGTCGTTCCAGGGCTTGCCGGCCCGGATCTGCTGGCTCGGGTTTGGAGAACGCCACCGCGCGGGTCTCGCTTTCAACGATCTCGTGCGGAGCGGCGCGGTCGGCGCGCCGATCGTGATCGGCCGGGACCACCTCGACGCCGGCAGCGTCGCCTCGCCGTACCGCGAGACCGAAGCGATGCGCGACGGCTCCGACGCGATCGCCGACTGGCCGATCCTGAACGCGCTGCTGAACACCTCGAGCGGCGCCTCGTGGGTGAGCGTCCACCACGGCGGCGGCGTCGGGATGGGCAAGTCGATCCACGCCGGGGTCGTGGTGGTTGCCGACGGCACCGAGGAAGGGGATCGCAGGCTGGAGCTGACGCTCACGAACGATCCGGGGACCGGGGTGATGCGCCACGCAGACGCCGGGTACGAGCGGGCGATCGACGTCGCGCGCGAGCGTGGCGTACGCATCCCGATGGCCGATCCCGGCGCGTGACGCCGAGCGCTTCCGGCGTGAAGGCCGACCTCGTCGTCATCGGCGCCTCGCAGGTCGTCACCTGCGACCCGAAGAGCGGGGACGGTCCACTCGGCGTCATCGAAAAAGGCGCGCTCGCCGCGTTCGAGGGGAGTGTTGCCTGGGTCGGGCGCGAGGCCGACTTGCATGCGGAAGTCGAACGCACGGACGACGCGCACGAGGTGGACGCCGGCGGCGGAGCGGTGATTCCCGGCCTGGTCGAACCGCACACGCATCTGGTGTTCGCCGGAGATCGTTCCGCGGAGTTCGCGGCCCGGCTGCGCGGCGAGCATTACGCAGCCGGTGGCGTCCGAAGGACGGTCGCCGCGACTCGAGCGGCCTCCAACGACGACCTGCGGACGCTGGCGCGCGAGCGGCTCGATCGGTTCCTGGCGCACGGCGTGACGACCGTCGAGTCGAAGAGCGGCTACGGCCTCACCCCGGAGCATGAACGGAGGTTGCTCGAGGTCGCTGCGACCGTCGACCATCCGGTCGAGGTCGTGCGGACGTTCATGGGTGCCCACGTCGTGCCCGGCGAGTACGCGGACGACAAGGATGGTTACGTACGGCTGGTCGCGGAAGGGATGATCCCCTCGCTCGGGAACCTCGCGGAGTTCTGCGACGTGTGGTGCGACGAGGGCGCGTTCACGCCGGAGCAGTGCCGCAAAATCCTGCGTGCAGCGCGCGCCGAGGGGCTCGGGGTGAAGGTGCACGGCGAGCAGCTCTCGCGCAGTGGGGGAGCGGCCGTCGCGGCGGAGTTCGGCGCGATCAGCGCCGAGCATCTCGAGCACGCCACGACCGAGGACGCCGAGGCGCTCGCGCGCTCGCGCACCGTCGCGGTGCTCATCCCGGGAGCCTCGATGATGACCGGCGCGCCGTTCGCGCCCGCCCGGATGCTGATCGAGCGCGGCGTGCGCGTCGCGCTGTCGACCGACCTGAACCCCGGCACGTCGTATTCGGAGAACCTCCAGCTCGTGGTCGCGCTCGCGTGCGCGTTCTTGAAGATGACGCCGGAGGAGGCGCTGCTCGGGGTGACGCGTCACGCGGCCGCGGCCGTCGCGAGGGAGGGAAGGGTCGGTTCTCTCGCGCCGGGCGGTCGCGCAGATCTCGTCGTGCTCGAAGCGCCGACCTACGTCGATCTTGCCTATCACTACGGTGTGAACCTGGCGCGCATCGTGCTTACGGGAACGGGGAAGCGACGCTCAGATCCGCTTTCCTGAGCCGCGCGCGGCGGCGCGTGAGGACGAAGACGGCGATGGTCGAGGCGAATGCCACCGCCGGACCCAGCGTGATCCAAGGCTGCTTCTCACCGACCATGCTGTACGCGATGAACCATCCGACCTCGGTCATGACGAGTGCGGCAAGAAACGTAAGACCCGCTGCGCCCCAGCGCCTCGAGGATCTATTCGCCCACCAGAGACCAGGGACGAGGCCGGGAGCGGCCATGATCGCTTCACCTTGACCGACGAGGAGGAACACCGTTCCGGCCGCCAAGAGAATCCTGAGCAGCCGACCCGGATGACCTTCGGCATGCCGACGGCGTTCCGGCTTCCCGAGGACGTAGCGATTAACCGGCATCGGAATCCCGTCGTGGAATCGCTCGCGTGCCATCGCGTGCGCGGTAGGCGCGTACGGTTGCGACGGCCGAGAGCCCAAGGACAAAGGGCCCCGCGATCACACCAAAATAGCCCCATGGGACGGCCACCGAAGCCAGGATCGTTGGTGCGGCGATCGACCATCGTGCCCGCGACCACGCCCACATTCCGATCCACGCGGAAACAAGCGCGACGGCCACGATCGCGATGCCCAATCCGCCGAGGGCACCGCCGACGGGCGAACAGCTCGGGCATGTGCGCGACGCGTCCGGCCGCCACGATGTGAGCCACACGTAGAGGATGAACACGGTCGCGGCGGCTGCGTTTGCGGTCGTCAATATCAGACCCCATCGTGGCTTCATCCGACCGAGTACCGCGCCAGGCCGTCTTCGAGCCGCACCGGTTCGATTCCGAGAATCTGACGAACGGAGCTGTTGTCGACGAGTGCGTCGGCGGTCGCGAAGTCAACCCCGCGGGGTGTGAGCGGTGGGTTGGGGAGAAACGTGAGCGGGGCGGTCGCCAGTTTCGCGAGCCAGTTCGGCATCGGCACGAGCAGGCGGCGCCGGTCGCATACATGAAGGAGTGTTCGGATTACCTCGGGCATCCTCAGGATCTCGGGTCCACCGATCTCGAGGGTGCGGTTCCAGGCGGTATCCGTGTCGAAGGCGCGAGCCGCCACCTCGCCGACGTCGCCGACCCATACCGGCATGACTCGCTGACGATTCCAACCAAGAACAGGAACGACCGGTGAGAAGCGGGCGATGCGTGCGATCCGATTGAGCGCGCGGTCACCCAGGCCGTAGGCCCACGAGGCACGGAGATTGATCCAGGCAAACCCGCTCGCACGCACCGAAGCTTCCGCGCGATCCTTTGCGACGAACCACGGCTCGGGGCGGCCTTGCCCAACGCCTGCCCCCGAAAGGTACATGAAACGTTCGACGCCGGCGGAGCGCGCCGCGTCGAGGAGGTTCTCGGTTCCCGCGCGATCCACCGCATCGTACGAGCGGCCGCGTTGCGGCTTTTCCATCGGATGGCCGTGGAACTGGGCGGCCATGATGACGGCTTGGCAACCGGCCATCGCATTGCCGAGCGTCGCCGGCTCGCGGACGTCCCCGGCCACCGTTTCTTTCTGTCCCCAGTCCGCCGCGACGCCGGGGCTCCGGGACAGGACCCGGACGGGGCGTCCGTGATCGACCAAAGCCCGGACGATATGGCTTCCCAAGAACCCGGTCCCTCCTGCCACCAAGATCAACGCGAACCTCCCACCGGGCGCCTGACTTGGGGCTATCATACAAACGTATGAATGATAAAGGCAAGCTCAGGATCGTCGCTCGCTGGCAGGCCGGCGAGGGGGCACCGGCTCGGCTGGTGCCGGGCGGGGCCCGGCAGCCGGGTTCGCCGACCGAAGCCAGGCTGCTCGAGGCGGCGCAGGATTGTCTGCGCCGCTTAGGGCTGCGCGGGACGACGTCTCGCGCGATCGCCGCCGCCGCGGGGGTGAACCTCGGCGCGATCACGTATCACTTTGGGTCCAAGGACGAGCTCGTGTCGCAAGCGCTGCTGGGCGCGATCCGGGGGTGGGTGGAGCCGGCGCTGGACGTCTTGCGTCGCGACATGGATCCCGCCGAGCGGATGCTCGCGGCGATCGAGGTTTTGCGCTCGACGTTCGAGCGGGCCCGGGACGTGCTCGGCGTCTACCTCGAGGCGCTCGTCGCCGCGTCGCAACACCACACACTCCGCCGCGGTGTCGAGGAGCTGCTCGGCGAGGTTCGCCGATTCCTCGCCGCGCAGGTGCGCGAGCTTCAGACGATCGGGTATCTCCCCGAGTGGGTCGAGCCCGACGGGATGGCCACCCTGCTGGTGTCGACCGCGGACGGGATCGCGCTGCACGCCGCGCTCGAGCCGGACGCTATCGATCCCAACGCGGTGGCCGCGCAGGCCGTCCAGTTGCTGCTCGCAGCCCGGGAGCCTCAGCCGTTGGATCCGAGCGCCGGCGCGCCTCCTCCGTAAGACGAATCGAGGTAATAGCTTCCCGATCCCGCGTAGGAGCGCACCGTGACGCGATACGTTCCGGCCGTCGTGGGCGTGAAGGTGATCGTCTCCTGGCGCGTCGAGGTTTCGCTCGCGGCCTTCTGGATCCAAGCTGATCCGGTCCAGTAGGACAGGTAGAGGTCGAAGTCTTTCGCGGACGTCGCGCCCGGAACGTTCAGCGTGAGCGCGATCGGATACGTGGTCTTCGTCACCGGCACGGTCCACTCGTCGACGGCGCCGGTGCGGCCGAGAGTCTGCGCGCCCGACATGTAGTGGGCAGGAACGCTCGGACCCGTTCCGACGTATCCTCCTGCACTCTTGATGGCGTTGTAGGCCTGAACCCGGCCGGAGCCGGTCTCGGAGTCGGCGCCCGTCGAGCGCCAATCTTGCGCGGTGCTCATGAGCTTCGATTTCAACGCCGCAGGCGTCAGGCTCGGGTCCGCGTCGAGCATGAGCGCGGCGACGCCGGCGACGAACGGCGTCGCCATCGACGTCCCCGAGAAGGTGGTGTAGCCGCTGCCCGACCCGGCTTTCACCGACGTGATGCGCTCGCCGGGCGCGCAGACGTCCGGCTTCGTCCTTCCGTCGGCCGTCGGGCCCCGGCTCGAGAACGCCGACAGGAAGAAGCCCCCTTCGCCGGGATCGGTGAGGCTGCACACCGTCAGCG
>Ga0070708_100001591_pt1 | contig 17398 bp, 15 predicted proteins | sample KBSK5503metaG_FD_65469 | JGI IMG/M metagenome (GOLD analysis project Ga0070708, IMG submission 65469) | Corn, switchgrass and miscanthus rhizosphere microbial communities from Kellogg Biological Station, Michigan, USA - KBS K5-50-3 metaG | ecosystem: Host-associated > Plants > Roots >... | reverse complement strand
CGAGCGCTTCGACGAACACGATCGGATACCCCTCCCTTATCGATGGCGACGCGAAGACGGATGCGGCCTCATACCGGCGCGCCAATGCGCTCGCGCCGAGTGACCCACACACGCGTACGCGCGCTGCAACCCCGCGTGCCTCGATCATGTGCCGCACCCGCGCCGCGTATCCCTCGTCGGGCGCATCGCCGACAAGATCGAGCACGAGGCTCGGGACCCGCGCCGCCGCGGCGACGAGCGTGTGGATGCCTTTCGCGGACGTCCAGTTCGCGACGCAGAGGACCGGCCCGCCCCGTTTCGTGTTCGGCTGGTTCGCGATGCTGTCGCGGCCCGGGGGTATGACGCTGATGCGTCGCTGATCGATCCCTCGGGCGACGAGCTCGTCCCCGAGGGCGCGACTCACTGCGATCACGCGATCGGCTCTGCGCGCGAGGGTAATTGCGCCGGTTCGCATGTGCGCAACCGCGACGATCTCCGATCCCCGCGCACGGAGACGCGCAAGGTGCGGCGCGGCGAGTGACGCGGCGATGGTGTCGACCAGCACGATTTGCGCGCGCAGCTCGCCGAGGCGCGCCGCGTCGCGCCGGTCGCTCAGCACGACGATGGTCACGCGAACGCCGCCGCGCCGCAGAGCTGCGAGCATGTGCCGGTTGTAGAGGTTTCCGCCGGTGCGCCGCGCAGGATCGCCCGCGGTCACGAGCGCGACGTCAGGCGTAGTCGAGCACCACCTGGACCGTCTCGGCGGGCTGGGAGTCGAGGAGCGCGTACGCCTCGGCCGCGCGGGCGAACGGGATGCGATGTGTGATGAGATCCTCGAGGATCAGCTCACCGAGCAGCTCCGTCGCAAAGTCGAGGCGCCGCGCCCGGTCCCACCGCGGCGCGAGCGACGGATCGATCCGGCCGACCTGCGAACTCACGAGGCGCACGCGGCGGCGATGAAAGAGCCCGCCGAGGTCGAGCGGCACCGGCTTCTCGCCATACCACGAGCACACGACGACGGTGCCCTCGAGCGCGACGGAGTCGATCGCCTCCTGGAGGGCGGAGGGACTGCCGCTCGCGTCGACGGCGATGTCCGCGCCGCGCCCGCGAGTCAACTTACGCAGAGCGGTCCCGTCCTGCGGGGCGATCGCCAGCTCCGCACCACATCGTTCGGCGAACGAGCGCCGCAGCGCCGACGGCTCGACAGCGACGACGCGCGCGCCAGAGCGACGCAGCAGCTGGGTGATGAGGAGTCCGACGACCCCCTGCCCGAAGACCGCGACGACCTCGCCGAGGCGCGGCTTGGCGTCGAGCACGACGTTGATCGCGGTCTCGAGGTTCGCGACGAAGACACCCTGCTCGGGCGTGGTGCCATCCGGCAGCCGCCGCACGAGCGCCTCCGGGACAACGTACTCGTCCTGATGCGGGTGCAGCGCGAACACGAGGTCGCCGTCGTGCACGCCGCGCACGTCACGCCCGACCGCGACGGCGCGACCGACGCTCGCGTACCCGTACTTGACCGGAAAACCGTACCCGCCGACGAGCGTCGGCAGATCAAGTGCGAGGTCGGGGTCGACCTCGCCGCGGTACACGAGCATCTCGGTGCCGTGCGAGATCGCGGACAGGGCCGCGCGCACACGCACCTCGTCTCGCCTAGGGTCGGCAAGCTCCTCACTTCGCAGCTCAACTGATCGCGCGCGGGGGAACCAAACCGCCGCGGCCACGCTACTTACGCCCGGACCGCAGGCTCGCCGTAGAAGATCACGTCGCCGCCGGAGGCGATGAAACCGGCACGCTCGAAGGTCATCGCGTCGCACAGCCGGTCGATATTCAGATCGCCGACCGCGGCGATCCCCTCGCCGATCACCTTTGGCGCGATGCAGACCGTGAGGCGGTCGACCAGATGTTCGCGCAGCACCGCGGTAATGATCCCGCGGCCGCCCTCGACGAGCACGCTGCGGATGCCCTTGTCGCGCAGGCGGGCGAGCAGGTCGCGCAAGTCCAAGCGGCCGTCGGCATCGGCCTTCACGCGAAGCACCTCGGCACCGCGCGCGCGGATCGCCGCGGCGCGCTCTTCGGACGCGAGCCGTGTCGTCGCAACGATCGTGCGGGCGACGGACCTGTCGAGGACGTTCGCGTCGAGCGGGATGCGCAGCTGGCTGTCGACGACGATGCGCACCGGGGAGGCGCCGGGAACAAGACGAACCGTGAGCTTCGGATCGTCGGCGAGGACGGTGCCGATCCCGACCATCACAGCGTGGTGCGCGGCGCGCAGCTCGTGCTGGAGGCGGAGCGACCCCTCGCCGCTCACCCATCGCGAGTCGCCGGTGCGCGACGCGATACGTCCGTCGATCGTCTGGGCATAGTGCACCGTCACCAGCGGACGTCCGGTCGGTACGACCGCGTCGTCAACGAGGCGCGGATCGGGCAGGCTGTCGAGGAGGTGGCCCATCCGCGACGCCTTCGCGCGCAGGTACGGTGCGTTGAACTCGTTGGGGAGCGTCTCGATCGGGACGCGCTCGATCACCTCGACGCCGTGCATCTCGAGGCCGAGGATCTTCGCGGGATTGTTCGTGATGAGGCGCACCGACCGGACCCCGAGCTCGCCCAGAACCGACGCCGCGGCGGAGTAGTCGCGGGCATCGACCGGCAGTCCGAGCTCGATGTTCGCGTCGACCGTGTCGAGCCCCTGGTCCTGCAGCCCATAGGCGCGGACCTTGTCAAAAAGCCCAATCCCTCGGCCCTCGTGGTCCAGATAGAGAAGGACGCCACGCTCGGCGGCGCCAATCATCGCCAACGAGGCGCGCAGTTGGTCGCCGCAGTCGCAGCGGAGCGAGCCGAGAACGTCACCGGTGAGGCATTCGGAGTGCAGCCGGACGAGAAGTGACTCGGCCCCGTCGATTTCGCCTCGTGAGAGCGCGACGACCTCGGTGCCGTCGAAACGGAAGACGCTGATGCGGAAATCGCCCCAACGCGTCGGTAATGAGGCATCGGCGCGGGAGACTTCGGCGGGGGAAGCTACAAGCACGTCATCCATTCAACAGATACGGTGCGACTTGTATGCCAGAGATGCCCGGCCGGATCCTCATCCGGGGCCTGCGATGTCGCGGCCAGCAGGGGCCAACGCCCACCGACCAGCAGCAAGCGCACGACTACCTGGTTGACGTCACCCTCTCGGTCGACATCGCCGACGCAGTCGCCAGAGACGATCTCGCGGCCGCCTTGGACATCTCCTCGGTCGCCGCCTGCGTGCGCGAGGAGGTCGCCCGCCAACCACGGGTCCTCGTCGAGCGGATCACGTCTGACGTCGCTCGCGCCCTTCTTGAGCGATTCAGCCGGGTCACCGAGGTCCGCGTGATGGTCGAAAAGCCGGAGCCGGACGGTCTCGACGCCGCGGCCGAGGCGGTGGAGCTCACGATCGCGCGGGCGAAGCGATCTTCACGAGCAGCGTCACGACGACCGCCGCGGCGGCGGCGTGGATGACCATCAGTGAGGCGACCGCGGGCACGGTCGCTCCCGGCTCGTTGATGAAGAGCAACGCGACATCGGGGATCCACGACAGCACGAGCGCGACGACCGCGAGGCGGATGTAGACGCGGTCAGCGTCGCGGAGGAAACGCTGGACGACTGCGTAGGCGATCCCCGCGAGCACCACGCCGCCGGCCGTGTAAGGGGCGACCGTTCCCTGAAATGGCTCGAACTCGGGCGATACTGCGAACGCCCGACGAGCGAACGCTTCGATCGCGAGGTCGAGCGGGATCGTGATGACGAGCGCGATCGCGGTCACAAGGACGATCCTCACGCGGCGCCGATAAGCGCCCGCATGGCTTCGATGACCGCCGCGTGCAAATCGCGTGTGCCGCCGGCGATCGGCGCGCCGAAGCCGACCCGCACCGGATTCGCGCGGTACGCAGGGAGCGCGAACTGCAGCAGCGTCGCCATTCGCTGACGCTCTTTGGGCACCCCGCGGCGCTTGGCCAGCGGATGGTCGAAAGCGGACGGTGATACGACGCCGCTGACGACGGCGGGGACCACTATCGTGTCGCGGGCCAACCGCGCAAGGAGCTCGATGCTGCGTGACCACGCAGCGAGGGACGCGAGCGCTGCAACGCGAGACAGCGCCGGATCGAGCTCAAGGCCGCCGGCAGGGAAGACCAGCACGGTGTCGCCGGACCGGAGCCGCGACACGATGCTGCGAAAGGCCGAAACGCGATCAGCGCGATTTTCCGACACAAACAGGAAGCGCCGGCTCGCGAGTCGCATGGCGCGGAGGAACGGAAAGTTGGCGGTGACGATCCACGCGTCTTCGCGACCGAGCGCCGCGAGGAGCGCCACCGCGTCCGAGAGGCCCGGGTGGTTAGCGACGACGAGGAGCGGTCCTTGCGCTGGGACGCGCTCGCGCCCCTTGACAGCGAGACCGCCGGTAGCGTCGTGGACGATCCACGACGAGCCGTGACGCATTCCCGCATCGCCGAGCGCGCCGTCGTACGCAACGAAACGGCCGGCGACGTGGTTCGCGACCGGCTCGATCAGTCGGCGCAAGACCTCGACGCGCAGGCCGGCGGGCCGGCCAACCAGCGTCTCGGCGCTCTCCCGCGCGACGATCTGCGCGATCTGGCGGCGCTGAGTTACTGGGGGTGTGAGTTGCGTGCCCGTGTTTGTAATGCGTCCGAGCATGGACCGCGGATCAGCCTGGCGTCCCGAGACTCACGGGGTGGGCTTTCGAGCGAGCGCACCTTCCTTCTGACGAGCGAATCGTCTCAGGGCAATGGCCCATAAGGGAGCCGCGAGGTCTTCCTACGGCGGTTGGTGCCAAGGTCGGTGTCAAGCGGAAGACCGGGGTCAAGCGTGCGGAAGTGATAACAGCTCGGCTCGTTCAGGACGACGGCGGTTGGCTCCGATTGGCGGGCTGAATCCAGGCACGGCGATTCATGGTCGCTCGAAGCTAGGGTCCGACGTTCTGCAGCACTCGTTCGCGGCGCCGAAGCGGCAGCAGCGAACGCAGAGTGCGCCACGTCGCGCGGCGCTTCCACCGTCCAGATTCGTGGCGGCACTCGAGGCGAGCTGACACCCCGCGAACGCCGATGTACGACTCGACGATCCTGCACTCACCTGAGATGAGCCCCATTACCCGTGCCTCGAATTCCTCGACAACGCCGGGCTTGGATGATGGGAAGTACTCCACCCAGAACAGGTCGCCAACGCTCAGGTGCAGCTCATCTCTTTGGGCGCTGAGGCTGATTGCAAATCGCAATCCCTGCTGAATCGGCAGGCGGGCGGAGCGGAAGGGTGGCATGACCTCGTCGATTCGGAGCGAGGGATGGCGTGCGCGCACGCGAGCCACTAGCTCTTCGAGCTGGCGATCGGCGGGCGATGCGCTGCGCCGACGCGTCTCCTCGCTCTGATCCATGAAAGCCGCGAGCTTCGGATCAACTCTCTGCAGGGTTTCCCTGAAATTGGTGCGATAAGTCGCGACCGCGCTGTCAAAGTCCTGCTGAGTCAGAGCCCAGTCACCATCATCCGCAGCGCATGGAAGATTCTTCAGTCGCTTTTCGGCGACGCCGATAAGGTGATTCCCGGACCGTCGGGCCTCGTACGTATGCCAAACCGACTTCCATGTGTCGCGCCCTGCGTCAGTTAAGGCGAAGGACTGCCCCGCCACGCTGATGAGCCCAGCGCTTACCAGGTCACGAACGCCGTGCTCGAGTTCGTCCTTTGAGATGACTGCGCGGTTGAAATAGTCTGCGCTATCGAGAAATTCGGGTAATGACACGCGCTCGCCGTGCTCGGGTTTCGTGCCACCGATTGCGGTGAAGACCCACGCATTCAAGAAGGCCGAGTGACCGGTCACCTCGTATATGTTCGGTCAAAGGCCGAGTGCAGAGGACTCGCGGGCGCACCTAACAGCGTGGATTCGTCCAGGACGAGCGCGGACGGCTGAGGCTGATCGCTTGGTGATCGCCTGAGTCCACCCGTGGATGCCCTATCCTCGCGCTCGCTTAAGCAGGCGCGCTGGCAGACGGTGGGGCCACAAGCGCACGTAGCAGCACCGCATCGGCGAGCAGCTTCATCATTCCCACATCGGTGAGATCAGCGCGCAGGTCGGCCATCCGCCCGGCATCGATGAGCTCCGTCTTGCCGAGCAGGTCATCTGCCTCGACGAGCGCCGTAGCCGACGTGCGCGCGATAAATGCAAGCACGGCATCGCGCACCGGACTGCTGCCGTCCCACTCGCCAGTCGCCTTCAGCGTGAGCTTCACCGCGGTGTAGAACTCCTCAAAGGAGTTGGGTTCGAACTGCAGGAAGATGTCTGTCTTCACGAGCAGGGCCACACCTAGGCGGTAATGCTGGAGCGCCTCGTGGATCGCAGGGTTCGCGCGGCGCATCGCGCCAAAGCAGCGAGCAACGGCCGCAAGCTCGTGGTCGCTGAGCGCGACGTTGCCCCAGTTGATGCGCAAAGCCGGCGTGCGTTCGACCACGAGACCGGCATTCGTCTCGAGGTCGCGCATCTGCTCGTAGAAGCGACTGGCGTGCGCCGGCACGCCGAGGTGCCACCAGAACAGCCCATTCGTTCCGATGTTGAAAGCAAGAACGAGGTCGGTCGCCAGAGCGAGACCCACGCCATAAAGTGCTGATACGGAAACGCGCTTCGGGAGCGTGACCGTCACCACTAGCTCGCGGTGGTCTCGTCCGGCCGGTGCGAGCTTGATGTGCTCGACGTGCTTGTTCCAGGCTGCCAGCGGCTTGCCGCGAATCGCGTGGGAGCCACTTACAAGCCGCAGCGTGAACCGCCACTTCGGTACTTCCGCGGCGACGCCCTCGGGCAAGGAACGAGCGAGCTCGCGCTGGGCGAGCTCGAGCATTTCGCGCTCTTCTTGCTCCGCCTCCGTACGGAGCCAATGCACCCATTTCGGCACGCTGCCGAGCTCCTCCAGCTTCTCCATCGAGGGTTCGGCTGAGCACATCACGACGGCGCTCTGGGTTCTTCGTACGCGCAACGAACCAGCGCACGTCCGCGGCGCGTTCTTCGTCAAGAGCGCCGAAGCTGTGGCTGCGCTCCATCCCGATGCGCGCTTCGGTCATTGCGACGAGCCTGGTCGCGTCGTCGAGACTTACCGCCGCGCGCGGAGGCGGGCCATCGGGATCGAAGTACAGGCCAGCCTTGCGCTGTTCGTGGACCTGCCGCGCCAACCCGCGGTCGGCCTCTATTTGCTCGCGTGTGATCCGCTCGCGCCCAAACGACGGGCCCCAGATCGCCCAGAAGAGCTTGGCGACGTGATCGTCCTGCGCGCGTACGAGCCCGGCGGCGTCGGCATCGGTCGCGTCGACCATCACGAACAGCGTCGCGCGGCCGACCTCTTCAAGCGCGAGCGCAGCGAGGTGGTAGGCGAGGTGCGGGTAGTCCGGCAGCAGGCGCTTGGCGGCAGCGAGCAGGTCATCGGCGTGGGCGAGCGTGTCCGAGACGAACCGTTGCGTCGCGGCCCCAATGCCCTCAGACGGCTTGTCTCCGGATTTGCGTTCGCGCTCGTCGTTCTTGTTCACGAAAGGCACGGTACGACAGTGCGCAGCACTAGCTCATGGGGCGCTGTCTAGATCAGCGTCGACCTGCAAGGCGTTACATGCGGAACTGCGCATCGTGTCGTGGCCAGGGTGAAGACCAGGACTGCCGTGCCATTACTTCATTCAGGCCAGCGTGCAGCCGAATGAGCCGCCTCAGCGGATCCGGGTAGTAGCGCACATCATCGTCGGCGAGCGTGCCGGGATCCATGCTTGGAGGCACGGTGAGCGGCACTCCGGCTGCGTGCTGGGCGTCGTACGCTTCGAACACGCGCTGGATAGCCTCGTGGACGCGGTCGTAGCTATACGGCCGGCGACCCGGCGCCCAGAAGTGCGCGATCTCCGCCTCGGCTACTTCCAGACGTGTGCGCACGGCGTCCCAAGCTGAGAGATCTACTTGGGGCGCTCGCTGCGCCATGCGCTCGAAATCCTGCAGCTCGTCGATCGCGAACGTGCAGACGTAGAGGAGTGCGAGCTCCTCGGCAAAGTGCTCGTCTGTGGGCCAGTTCCCGTGGATACGCTGCCAATACACCGCGTCGGTCACGTCCTCGCTTACGGGATGCACGAACACGCTCAGGAAGCGGTAATGCACATCGAGCTGTACGCGCCCGCGCTCCGTGATGAGCCCGTTCAGCAAGAGGTTCGCTGTGAGCGTCTTCCACCGAAGGGCACCCCACCAGACGTTTTGCTGTGCCTTCGCATGTGCAGCCATCTCAGCACGACGCGAGGGGTGCCCTGATACGATGTGGTCAAGGTCGTCCGCCGGAACTGCGAAAGGCTCGTAAAGCTTCCACCAGCGGTAATAGATGGACAGGTCGTGCACGACGCGCTGCTGCTCATCGACGACATGCAGCCCGCGCAGCACGACGCGCACGCGATCCTTATCGAGGCGTTCCCAGTGCTCGAGATCACCAGGGGGGTGCTCCTGCCAGCGGGCCCACTCCTCCTCAGTGATGTCTTCGTACACAATCGCGTGAACCGTTCCGAGGAACAGCAGGCGGTCGAAGCAACGCAGTTCGAGAGCACAACGTAGAAGCGCGAAGGCAATGGGGTAGGCGTGAGCGTCCGCGGACGCGAGCGCGGCATCTAGATACATGGCAAGCAGGCGTGCGCGCTGCGCGAACTCCCGGTGGTGCAGATTTTCGGTGTCGCGATGTCGAAGGGCACGCTCGCACCCGCGCAGTAGCTGAGTCAGTTCTGCGGCACGCGCCTTCAGCCCGCTCTGACCAGCATCATCGGTCACCGTCGGCAACGCACCGTCATGCCCTCGCGGCGCCGTCGATCGCGACGCGGCAGATTGACTCCGAGCGCCTTCTCTCGTGGTGCATCTGGTACCCCGAGCAGATGCGCGGCCGACGAGTCACGATCACCGAAGGCCGAACCGGCACGACGTGCCGAGAGCGGCGACACTGGGGCCGGAGCTCATCATCCACCGCCGGGACAACTCGATCCGGGAGAGGAACACTCGCGGCAGGGATCCGTTCTCGCCGAAGGAGTAGCCGCTGACGATTATCGCCGCGTCCCGCCGACCGACGTTCGCGGTCATCGCGATTGAACAGCTGTGGCACGCGACGGACGGCGAGGTCGGCTACGGTCCGAAGCTCGCGGTGCACCCGGCGCTGCCCCTCGCGATCGCGAACGTTGGCTTCCGCCAGATGCCCGACGACACCCTCATCACTGATCACGTGCGGGAGCTCGTCGAAGTTATCACGGCGCCGCAGATGCATGCTGCGACGGTCCGGCAACTCCTTGTCGAACGCTTCCTCGAGCCTTGCCGCCAGCTGCGTGACGTATTCGGTCATGACAACCCTAGCGCGCACATGGACTTCTACGTTGCGCTTGTCGATAACGGCGCGGTCACGTTTACGGTCACGAAGCTCCATGACGAGGCCGTGGACGCACCGGGACCGGTATGGCTCGACGGGCCTGCCCATGTCGGGGCGTGCTACGAGGAGAACGGAATGTTGAGTGGTGCATATATCTATGGCATGCCGAACTGGGACGCGGATCAGGTCGCCGATCACCTCGCGCACATTGTCCGCACAGGAATCGAGTGTGACGAGCATGCCGGCCTCGACCACCGGTACGCGGGTGGCACGATCGACGTTGCGATCGTCCGAGCGGGCGGCGTCGAGCACCGAGAGGTGTGAGGGTGATCGTTGCCGCCGCACCGAGGATCCAGAGCTCACGACGAGCATCGACGCGTGCGGTCGTAGCGTTCCGGGAACGGATGGACAGGCGTCCCGTTCGTCTGCGACGGCGAAGCAGGTGTTGGTGAAAAGAACTCACTCGTTGAACAAAAGCGGAACTAGGCGAGCGGACCTGCATGAGGTGAAGGCTGGTGTCCGCGATCCGTGGAGTGGTGAAGGCGGGGAACAAGTAGTCCGGCGGCTTGCGCGACGAGGTTGCTCGCGGTCGCCATCGCAGCTCCCGCCGATCAGCGTCGGGTCTCGGCCGGGACACGTACGGCGATCGGCAGCGCAGCGCGATCTCCGATGTCGAAAACGAGGGTCCACTCCCCAAAGTCCAGGCGTTCGGTTTTCAAGGGATAGTCGGCATCAGTCTCGCTTGCTTTGATCCTCTCCCAGAGTTCCCGTGGGTTCCTGGCATCTTCGACGAGACCGGCCAGGTCCTCTACGCCGATTGCACTGAAATCGTGCCCGAGGTCGCCAGCCGGGGTCATGTACTCAGGCACGACAACGACTCCGACGACCTCGCCAGGCTGCAGCCGCTCCGCTTGGAAAATTCTACGGAAAACATCGGGGTCGCGGACGGCATCGACGTTGTCCGCGAGCTGCGTCCAGATCTTCGGATCCTCCGACTGCCGGACTGGATCTTCGGTGAACGCCTTCGCCTCGACGATGATCACAAAAGGATCGCCTCGCAGCGCTGTCGCGACATCGAGGTCGCTCTTGGGCACTTGTCGCTCGAGCACTGAGATCCAACCGCGCGACGCGAATAGATCACGGATGCGGACAGCAAGGCGGTGCCCGCGTTCGTTCATCTTCGCTCCGAAGTCGCCGGGCGCACGGCGCTTCCAAGTCGCGAGCAGGGACCAGACTGGGTCCTGCCACATCGTGCACAGCACCGAGAGCGCGAGCTCGTCACCCCCAATGTCGAAGAGTGGGTTCGTTGTGGCGGAGCGCCCTTCGGTCCGACCCTTCGGCTCGTCGACCGCACGTCTCGTCATGAATTCGAGCGCCAGCGCGACGCGCGCGGGATCAAGCTGGGCATGGTGCGCGATGACGCGCAGCCACTCCGTTTGTGGCCCGCGGAGCACGCGACTCGCCCCGCGGGTTGCGATGGGATCACCGATGAGGTCGCCGACTGTCGCGATCGCGTGCACGACCTCGGCAACCCCGCGGAACTCGCCAACGGTGAATAGACCCTCTCCCCCAACAGCGACGTCGTCGAGGTCCCAGCGATGCAGCTGTCGCGCGGCTCGGCGAGCCGGGAGCAGTGCGCCTGTGATCAGTTCATCGTCGCGCGTCCAGTCCCAGCAATTGGCACCGTCCTGGAGAGCAGTGATCGTCTTGTAGAAACGGGTCTCCTCGTCGGAAACCGCGCCGTCCATTAGCGGCGCGTTATGTGCCGCTTCCGCATACATGGCGCCCTGGATCCGCCGGCGCATGTGCGATGGACTTCGATGCGGCAGTTCGACGATCTTGTCGGTCACGCGGAAGTCTCGCCATCCGATCACGGCATCATCGATAAAGGACATTGCCGAAGAGACGCGTGCGCCGACGACAAGCGCGACCCCGGCCTCTCGTAGTTCGGCCTCGCTGATGGTTAGCGGCAGCTGATTGGGACGCACGGCGAGGTCGATCGCCCGAAGAACCGGGCGCACCGCGTGGAGTTGCGCTTCGACCGCCGCCTGATAGACGGGGAACGCGTGCGGCCGTTCGCCTGCGGCAGCCAGAGCGACCATCTCGGCGAGGTGGCGTGCATTGGCCATCCCCACCAACGTCTCCGCGGCCTGAAGAAGCGCCAAGATGGCGACGTTCCGCGGTCGCGCAAGGAGCGCCGCGCTCGCGACGCTCTGCTCCGCGTACGCCATCAGAGCGTCGTACGTGTCGGGATCGCGGAGGATAGACGGACGTTTCAGCTCGCGGATGTCCATCACCAGATTCTGCGCGCCGCCAGCCGCACTCTACCGAGGAGCCCAACGCCCGGGAAATCGTTGGTGATCGTCATGGTGTTACAGCGACTTGACACCAGTTATAGCATGACAGGGCGAGAAGGTTCTCTTCTGGAGGATCAGCCGAAATGGTCGCTGCGTCGAGGTCGCAATCGGACCCCGAGTTTGTCGAGTCGCTGTTGGCTCAACGCGACCGGTATTCGAAAGAACGAAGTGACCTGCTAGGCGAGATTCAGCGCCTGCAAGGTGAACTCGCGAGAAGCGAAGCCGGGGCCAAGGCGGTCGACGAACTGCTGCGTATTGAAGCGCCTGAACTCGCTAAGCGCGAGGACACCGGCATGCGCAATACCGTTGTGGAGCTCGCCGCTCCGTACTTCGATCCGGATCGACCTTTCCTCAAGGCCGCCCACGACATCCTTCGCGAGGTCGGTAGTCCCATTTATTACCGCGAGCTGGCTGATCGGATCCGAGCTAGCGGCGTGGTTATTCCTGGCAAAGATCCGGCATCGAACCTCTATGCCCATCTGCGACGCCATCCACGATTCGCGAGGCCGACGCCGGGGCACTTCGGGCTTGCGACAGAGGCACCGGAATCCGTTGCAGCTCCGAGCTCTCCTGCACCCGCGAAGCGTCGCCGCAAGCGCCGCGGTCACCGCCGCGCATTGGCCAAGAGGGACAAGTGAGGAAACCCGAGCACAAGACGGTCATGGTTGCTGCTGAGAAGACCAGTCGCTCGAACATGGAGGTCGTACTCGCCGCCCTATATCTGCTCAGAGGCGCCACCCAACTTGTCCATGTGGAAGAAATCGCTCTAAAGGCCTATGAACTGGCGCCGACGCGATTTTCGTGGACGCGGCATCCGGAATATCCAGACCTCTCCGTGGCGCGGGAGGGACTCTACGACGCATATCGGGCGAATCGTCGAGGCTCGCGGCTCGTACGCCGGACGAAGAAGGGCACGGAGTGGGCGCTGACCGCCGAAGGCGTTGCATTCGTTCGAGGAGAAGCGAGAGCGTGGATCGAAGCGAGGCCTGAACCGGCCCGCGACGGGCAGTACGCGCGCCAAGAAGTTCAACGTGTTGTGCGCGAGGTGATCGATCACCCCGCCTATGCGTCGTTTCTGAAGGCGCGGCGTATCTCTACCGTTCCGCGGCACCAGATTGCCGACCTCTTTCGCGTTGCTCTTGATAGTGATGCCGACAAAGTGCGCGAGCGGGTCGAGCGCCTACGCGCTGCCTCACGCGACGCTGGTAGGTCGGATCTCGAGCAGTTCATCACGACAGCTGGTGAGCGGCTGCTCGCACAGGAGGTCGGGCGTTGACGCTGACGATCGCAAAAGAAGGGCATGTTACTTACACCGAACGTGCATTTGCCGAAGACGCCCACGAGGCCATGGGTGGCCGGATCGAGAAGGGGCTCGTGGAGCTAATCACGAATAGCGATGATCGGTACACGGTCCTCGGATCCAAAGAGGGACGGATTCGTATCGAGATGCAGCACGTACGTGGCCGCGGCTACACGGTTGTCGTGCGCGACCGGGCCGGCGGGATGACGGACAAGGAGATGGAACGCAAGCTCACCGTGCTCGGAGGTCGCACGAGTGGATTCGAGACCGGGCAGAACACCCGGGGGCTCCTTGGGCGCGGGGCCAAGGACGTGGCGGCATTTGGGCCGGTACGGTTCGAAGCGATAAAGGACAATCGCTACTCGCGGCTAGACCTCTTCCCGACGGGCGCTTACAAGCTCTATCGGTCAATGTCCGCTACGCCGGACCTTCGTCATCAGCTCAAGGTGGACAAGGGCGGCGGTCTCGTTGTGACAGTCGATGTTCAGAAGCAGTTCGCATGCCCCGGCCACGCCGATATCGCCCAGCACCTTCAGATCTATTACAGCCTGCGTGACATCATGGCCGACCCAAACCGCAGGGTCCTGCTCGTGAGTACAAACAACAGCGAGTCCACTCCCCTGCGCTATGCATACCCTGCGGGGACGCTGAGCCACCAACGAACGTTCGATCTCGGACCGGACTATCCCGGAGGAACGGCGGAGATTGCGCTGTACCGCAGTCCGGAGCGCTTCGTGGAGGACAAGCGCGGGCCTTATCGGCAGAACGCCATTCTGATCAAGGGCCGACGTGCCATTCATGACATCACGATGTTCGGATTTGAGAACGATGCCTACTCGGAGTGGTTCTGGGGGTATCTGAGATGCCCAATGATCGACGACCTCGTTCGTGAATATGACGACAGAGAGGCCGCGAAGCACCCGCATCCGGAAGCAAATCCAACTCGCATTCTGACGCGGCGGCGCGATGGACTCGATCCGGAACACCCTTTCACAAAGCGTCTGTATGCGAAGGCTCGCGAAATAATGAAAGTCGAGATCGACAAGGAGCGCGCGCGCCAAGAGGAAGAAAGCTCACGCATCGAATCGGATGAGACAACGCAACTGCTCCGAAAGATGGCAAGTGCCGCATCTCGCTTTATGAGCGAGAAGTTGCGGGAACTTGAAGAGGAAGGTGGCGGATCCGGCCTGGGGGACCCCAACAGGCCAGTCAGGCCGCTCGCAATCATCCCGTCCGACCTACGTATCGTCACTGGCACGACGAAGAGCATCTCGGTTCTCGCCCGCAAAGGCGAGGACCCGCTCCCTCACGTTCGTCTCGATGTTGACGCCGACCTGGTCTCCCTGAGTTCCTCGGATCTGGTCTTGGTTGACCGCGAGCATCTTCCCGGCGTTGCTTCCGCAACGGTCCGCGTTACGGCCAAAGGAACGCCGGGGATTGCGGTCCTCACGGCCCGAATGGGTGAGATCAGCGACGAGGCTTTGATCAATGTGATTCTGGAAGCCGTGACCCCGACCGAGCCGACCACATTCGAGTTCGAGCGTGATAGCTACACATTGCCCTTAAAGAAGACGAAGCGCCTCACGGTGGTCTGTCCGAACCAACTTCTCGGTGGGGCCGAGCGGACAGTGCTCCTCAAGAGCGACAATCCCCAGATCGTCATTCGGACACCCAAGGTTGCGTTGCGTGATTCGGGACGCGGCGCCTTTTCGCACGCAGAAGTAGAAGTTGAGGGCCGCAAACTAAATGAGCGAGGGAAGGTCACCGCAACAATGGGGGACCTTCATACGGTCACGTCCGTACGTGTCGCGACCGGAAGTGGCGGCACATTCAAGATCGAACTGGTAAACGAGGAACTAGGTTCCTACCGTGCCAGCTGGACGCACGATGGCGGTGTGCTGAAGATCGCGGCTAAGCACCCATCGGTCGCGCGATATCTAGGGCCCGCGCCGGGCTATCAGGGACAGCGACGACCTCACTTCCGGATGCTGCTTGCAGAAGTCGTAGCGGACAACGTGGCACGTCGAATTCTCCTCGCTCGCGAGCGGGCGGAGGAGCGCAAGGGCCGCGCGATGCATCTTGACGTGACCGGGTTCTACTCCGCTCACTACCGAGAACTCAGTGAACTCCTGGCGATCCTTCACGAGTCCATGATCCCGACCGCAGAGGCTAAGGAACTCCGCGCATAGCTGAGCGGCGCCGCTGCTGGCACCTGGGTCAGTGACGCCTGTCCCCGCGCATTCACGTCTGGGAAGCCGCCGAACTTGGCCGTCTGAACCGACGCGAGGAGGGTTGACCCAGGTCTAATCCTTGACCTCGCTCGCGTGATGTAACTGAGCACTGTGTCGGCCAAGGAAACCCGAGGCGCGCGACGCGCGTCAGGACTAACTTTCCTCTCATTCACCGTGGCCACTATTCATATCGGCCCAGGAGGGCTGCCCTCTCGTGAGAGTCCCGAGGCATCAGCGGAGCAGCTGCTTCGGGGCGGATATGACGCATGCGAGATCGACTTCGGCGATGGTTTCTGGATGGACTGGGACTTCGCCCGGCGCTTGGGGGAGGTCGCCCGCCAAGCGGCGATCCGTCTCTCGGTCCACGCGCCGCTCGCCGGCTTTATGGGCCACGTCGAGCGCGGCGGCCGCAAGCACCAGATGGCGGTCGGCATGCTCGACCACACGGCGGGGCTTGCCCAGGCCTGCGGCGGTGCGCCGGTCGTGATCCATCCCGGCTTTCTCCTCGGCCGCACGCGCGAGGCGGCGATCGATGCGGTCGTGCAACAGCTCGCCGACCTGGGCCAGCGCCTCGAGTCCAAGGGCCGCCTTGTTCCGTTCGGGATCGAGGTGATGGGTCGTGTGCAGGAGCTCGGCACTCTCGACGACGTGCTCGCAATCTCGAGCAAGTTCGAGTGGGTGCGCCCGGTTCCCGATTTCGCCCACATGCACGCGACGAGCGATGGCGGGTTCACAACGGTCGAACGGTTTGCCACGGCGCTTGAGTCGGTCGACCGCGCTCTGCCACCGGACGTGCCCTTCCACATCCATTTCTCGGATGTGAGCTACGCGAACCGGAACGAAAAGGCGCATATCCCGTACGGCCAGGGCACCCTTCGCGCCGAGCCCCTCGCAGAGGCGCTCGCTCGATTCAACCGGCCGGCGACGGTGATCTCCGAAGCGCCGGACGAAGACTCCCATCAGGCGATTCGAACGATTCTCGCGCGTCCGACACGCCAGCCGCAAACCTCCCGATAATTCCGCGGGCGAGCGGTGTCGCGCAGAGCCCGAGAAGATTTAGAGTCGTAGTAGATGCCCGGGGTCAGTAGCGCTCAGCCCCTCAACGGAACCGCCCACCGCTTCGTCTCCGTCGACGATGCCCATGGCCTGCCGGTAACCGTGAAGATCCTCCTCGAGGGCGTTAGGCGCGTCGGCGGCGATTCCGAGGAGAAGGCAGCTGCGGCGGTTGCGCGATATCCACGAGACGACGCATCGGTCCCGTTCCGTCCCAGCCGAATCCTTCTCCAGGACTACACCGGCGTCCCCGCCGCCGTCGACCTCGCAGCGATGCGCGCGGCGATGCAGCGCGCGGGCAAGGATCCCGCGAGGATCGAACCCCTCATCCCGGTCGACCTGATCATCGACCACTCCGTCCAGGCCGACTTCTTCGGCGCGAAGGACGTCTACGAACGCAACCTCGAGCGCGAGTACGAGCGCAACCGCGAGCGGTATGCGCTCCTCCGCTGGGCGGGCCAGGCCTTCAAGACCTTCCGCGTCGTCCCGCCGGGTGCGGGCATCTGCCACCAGGTGAACCTCGAGCGCCTGGCGCAGGTCGTCGTCGTGCGCGACGGCGTCGCGATGCCGGACACGCTCTTCGGCGCCGACTCGCACACCACGATGATCAACGGCCTCGGCGTGCTCGGCTGGGGTGTCGGCGGCATCGAGGCCGAGGCCGCCATGCTCGGCCAGCCGACGTACCTGCCGTGGCCGGTCGTCGTCGGCGTGAAGCTCAAGGGCCAGCTTCCGGTCGGTACGACCGCGACCGACCTCGTGCTCACGCTCACCGAGCTCTTCCGCAAGAAGGGCGTCGTGAACAAGTTCATCGAGTTCACCGGCGACGGCCTCTCCTCGCTCGCCGTCGCCGAGCGCGCGACCGTCTCGAACATGTGCCCGGAGTACGGCGCGACGAGCGCGCTCTTCCCCGTCGATCGCCAGACGCTTCGCTACCTCGAGCAGACCGGGCGGCCGAAGGAGCTCATCGACCTTGTCGAGCGCTACACGAAGGCGCAGGGCATGTTCCGTTCGGACGGTGACCCCACGCCGACGTTCGACGAGCTCATCGAGGTCGACCTCGGCTCGGTGCATCCGTCCGTCTCCGGGCCGAAGCGG
>Ga0070708_100001588_pt1 | contig 17413 bp, 17 predicted proteins | sample KBSK5503metaG_FD_65469 | JGI IMG/M metagenome (GOLD analysis project Ga0070708, IMG submission 65469) | Corn, switchgrass and miscanthus rhizosphere microbial communities from Kellogg Biological Station, Michigan, USA - KBS K5-50-3 metaG | ecosystem: Host-associated > Plants > Roots >... | reverse complement strand
ATCGACAACAACCGGCAGAGCGAGCCGTTTACGCCCGTGACGATCCACGGACAGGGCTTCCTGGCCCCGGTGGCGGTCACGCTGGCCGGCGTCCCCGCCAGCGTGATCTCGGTCTCCGCGACGGAGCTGCTCGTGCTTCCCGGGCCGTTGCCGACTTGCGCCACTACGACCGGCGCAGTCGTCGTGACCAACATCGATTCCGGGGACACGCGGTCCGGCCTGTCGTTCACCTATGTGTGCACACCCCCCACGAATACGCCGCCGCCGACGGCAACCCCCTCGAACACGCCGACGCCGACCCCCACGCCGGCGCCGACGGCCGATCTTGCCCTGACCCAGAGCGCTTCACCTAACCCGGTCACGTCCGGGAGCACGCTGACCTATCAGCTCACCATCACCAACAACGGCCCAAACACCGCCGCTGGTGTCACGCTGACTGATGCCTGGCCCATCGGAACGACCTTCCTCTCCTGCGTCGTCGTCACCGGAGGCACTTGCAACGGGCCTAGTGTCGGAACTCCCGGGGGCTCAGCCAACGCCTCCGCGACCGCCAGTCTCGGTTCCGTCTCGGCGCCGGGCTTTGCCCAGGTCACAATCAAGGTTACGGTCACGCAGCCGGGCCCTTCCTCGCTGGCAGAGAATCGCGCCAGCGTTGTCTCGACCACGACGGATACGAACCTTTCAAACAACAACTGCCCTAGCACCTCCTGCCCCCCCAACAACGTCACCGTCAACCCGTGACACGACCTTGGATCTCGATTCTTCCGCCCCCCGCTTGCGGGGGGCGGTTTTGTATTCGGCCCCGATGGCGCAGAATGGGTTGCCATGACTGACCCTTCGGCCGAAGTCCGGATCCGGGAACTGAAACGCCGGATCACCCAGGACGCGACGTCCCCCCTCTTCATCGGTCTGGCCGAGGAATACCGGGCTTGCGGCCGGCTCTCCGAAGCGATCCGGACGCTGGAGAAGGGGATTCTGTCGCATCCCAACTACGTCTCGGCGAAGGTCGCCCTCGCGCGCGCATACCTCGAGGCCGGGCGCGCCGGCGACGCGGCCGCCCTCTTCGCCCGGATTCTCGCGCTGGACCCCGGCAACCTGATCTCGGCTCGGTCGCTCGCCGGGATTCTTCTCTCGCGCGGCGAACAGCTGGAGGCGCTCAAGAAATACAAGCTCTACCGGGCCCTGTCCGGGGACCGCAGCGTGGATGAGGTCATCTCGCGGATCGAGGCGGAGCTTCCTCCTCCGACTTCGCCCGCCCCGGAGGCGACCGGCCGCGCTCTCGCCGGCCTCTATCTCGAGCAGGGCCATTCGGCCGAAGCCCTCGTTCTCTACGAAGAGCTGGCCCGCGCGCATCCCGGGGACCCCGAAGTCTCCCGGCTTCGCGCCGAGGCGGCCTCTCGCCCCCCGGGTCCGGCCGCGTTCGTCGCCGCTCCCGGAGACAGAGGCTCCTCTCCGCGCCAGGCAAAGGTCGTGGCTTTGAAACGCTGGTTGAGCGTGATACAAACCCGCTGACCCCGGGCCCGCCCGGCGGCCTTCTCCATGAACGTGTTTCGAGAAACCCTGCGTGGAATTGCCGAGCGTGTCGAAGGGGCTCGAGCCGTGGCGATCGTCGGCTCGGATGGGATTGCCGTCGAGAGCCTCGATGTCGGCCAAAGCATTTCGATGGAGACGGTTGCGGCGGAGATGCTGGGGCTCGTGAAGGCGGCTCAGAACCCGCGGGCCGAGATCATTTCGGGACCGATCCGTGAATTCGCCGTGGTCGGCGACCATTGCCGGGTCCTGCTCTCCAGAGTCTCGCGGGAGTATTATCTGCTGCTAATTTTGGGCGGAGAGGGCGGGCTCGGCCGGGGCCGGTACGAGCTGGCGAAAGCCGCGCTGGCCCTGGAAAAGGAGCTCTCCTGACGAATGCTTTCGTTTAAGGAAATCAAAGACTTGATCGACCTCGTCGCGGAGAGAGGCCTGTCGGCCCTGGAGGTCGAGCAAACGGGCTTCCGCATCAGGATCGAGGGCGCTCGCCCGCAGGTCATGAACGATCCCGCGGCTCTTTCGGCCCCGCCCGCCGCCGCCTCGTTGGTGCCCGTGACCGCCCCTCCGGCTTCGTCGCGCGAGGAGGAAAACCTCCACGTCATCACATCGCCGATCGTCGGAACGTTCTATCGCGCTCCTTCGCCCGAGGCGGACCCGTTCGCCGAGGTCGGGCAGAAGATCTCGAAAGGCAAGATCCTCTGCATCATCGAGTCCATGAAGCTCATGAACGAGATCGAATCCGATGTCGAGGGGGAGATCGTCGAGGTCTTTCCGCGCAGCGGCCAGCCCGTCGAGTATGGGGAAAAGCTCTTCGCCATCCGCCTGGCGGCCTGAGGACGTAAAGCGTAAGGCGTAAGGCGTGGAGGAGACAAAATCCGTCGTGCTTCGCTTCACGCCTCACGCCTCACGCCTGACGTCTGACGGCTCTGTCGTCTGTGTTTAAGAAGATCCTGGTCGCCAACCGGGGGGAGATCGCCCTGCGGATCATCTCCGCGTGCCGGGAGCTCGGCATCCGCACGGTTGCCGTCTACAGCGAGGCGGATCGGGACGCCCTCCACGTCCGGTTCGCCGACGAGGACGTCTGCATCGGCCCCTACCCCTCGGCGGCGTCCTATCTGAACATCTCCGCGATCGTTTCCGCGGCGGAGATCACCGAGGCGGACGCGATCCACCCCGGCTACGGGTTCCTGTCCGAGAACGCGTACTTCGCCGAGATCCTGCAGGACTGCCACATCACGTTCATCGGCCCTTCGCCCGAAGCCGTCCGGAAGATGGGAGACAAATCCCTGGCGCGCCGGACGGTGTCGGCGGCCGGCGTCCCCACCGTCCCCGGCTCGCCCGGGCCGGTCGAGACGCTCGACGAGGCCCTGGCCTTCGCGAAGAAGGCGGGCTATCCCGTCATCCTCAAGGCTTCGGCGGGCGGCGGGGGGCGCGGCATGCGAATCGCGCGGGACGAGCGAGAGCTCTCCGGCGCCTTCGACACCGCGCGGACCGAGGCCGAAACCGCGTTCGGAAACGCGGAGGTCTACCTCGAGAAATACCTCGAGGACCCGCGCCACATCGAATTCCAGGTCTTTGGCGACACCCGCGGCAGCCTCCGGCACATGGGAGAGCGGGAATGCTCGATCCAGCGGCGTCACCAGAAACTGATCGAGGAGGCCCCATCGGCGGCCCTCGACGACGGGCTTCGGAACCGGATGGGGGAGGCGGCCATCGCGGCGGCCCGCGCCGTGTCCTACACCAACGCCGGCACAGTCGAGTTCCTGCTGGACGCCCAGGGGCGGTTCTACTTCATGGAGATGAACACGCGCCTCCAGGTCGAGCATCCCGTGACCGAAGAGGTCACCGGCATCGACATCGTCAAGGAACAGATTGCCGTCGCGGCCGGGGAGCCGCTCTCGTTCGGCCCGAAGGTGCTCACTCCGCGCGGGCACGCGATCGAGTTCCGCATCAACGCCGAGGACCCGGACACCTTTCACCCCTCTCCGGGCCGGATTACGGCGTTCCACCCTCCCGGAGGCCGAGGCGTTCGCCTGGACACCGCGGCGTACCAGGGTTACGTCATTCCCCCGCACTACGACTCCTTGATCGCCAAACTCATCGTCTCCGGGCGTAACCGGCAGGAGGCGATCGCGCGCGGCCGCCGGGCCCTTGATCTCTTCGTGATCGAGGGCATCAAGACGACGATCCCGATGCACCGGAAGATCCTCGACGATCCGGACTTCGTCGAGGGGCGTCTCTCGACGAGATTCATGGAGAGATACGCGCAAGCGTCTTGAGTTCTTGGGACCGAGCTCTCTTCCGGCGATCTACGCGATAACCGATCGCCAGGTCAGCGGCGTGGACTCCCATGTAGAGATCGCGCGGCGGCTCCTCGCGGTGGGAGTGCGCCTGGTCCAGGTGCGGGAGAAGGAGATGGCCGACCGCGACCTCCTGGCGCAGGTCGAAGAGGTCCGAACGCTCGCGCGGCATCGGGGCGCGCTCGTCCTCGTCAACGACCGGGCGGATGTCGCGCTTCTTTCGGGCTCGGGCGTTCACCTCGGGGAAGACGACCTGCCGGCGCGGGAGGCAAGGAGAATCCTGCCGGAGGGGACGCTGATCGGCCTCTCGACGCACGATCTGGAAGCGGCGCGCCGCGCTTTTCTCGATGACAGCTGCGATTACGTCGCCTTCGGCCCCGTCTTCACGAGCGGAACGAAGCCGGCGCGGCCGCCGCTCGGCGTGGAAGAGCTCGCCCGTGTCGCGGCGATCAAGACGAAGCCGCTCGTCGCGATCGGAGGCCTGACGGCGGAGACGCTCGACGCCGCGTTCGACGCGGGGGCCGATTCGGCCGCGATGGTCGGCGGACTCCTCGCGGGGGGCCGGATCGAGGCGAACGCGCGCCGCGCTCTCGACCGCGCGCGGCGGCGCGAGATTCCCGGACGGATCTACCTCGTGGGGTTCATGGGGAGCGGAAAGACCGCCGTCGGACGGCAGATCGCCAGGAGGCTCGACCGGCCGTTCGTGGATTTGGACGCCGAGATCGAAAGGACCTCGGGGATGACGATCCGGGCGCTCTTTGAATCGGACGGGGAGGCGGCGTTCCGGGAGCGGGAGGCCGTCTTCCTGGAGGCGACCTCCGCGCTGCCGGACGCGGTGGTCGCGACCGGCGGCGGATGCTACGTCCGCGAGGGCAATCGCCGGGCAATCTTGCGCCTGGGGTCGGCGGTCTTCCTCGACGTGCCGCTTGCCACACTGCTCGCGCGCCTCTCCGGCAAGACGGACCGGCCGCTCCTTCAGGGCGAGGAGCAGGCTGCCCGGCTCTACGCGGAACGAGAGCCCTTCTATAGAATGGGCGCTATCCCCGTGGCCCTGGACGAGGAATCCCTGGAGGAGGCGGCGGACCGAGTGCTCGATGCCCTGTCGGCCGGAAGCCGCCACAAGCCGGTCTTGTAGAAAACCGATGCGTTATCTGCTCCTGTCGGACATCCATGCCAACGACGAGGCGCTGGCCGCCGTGCTGGCGCGCGCGCGCCGGCGCGGCTTCGACCGGATCGTCGTCCTCGGCGATTTCGTGGGTTACGGTGCCGAGCCCAACGCCGTGCTCGACCGGATGAGGCGCCTCCGGAAGCCCAAGATCGTCATCCGGGGAAACCACGACAAGGTCGTGTGCGGGCTGGACGACGGACAGTTGTTCAATCCGGTGGCTCTTCAGGCCGCTCGCTGGACGGCCGGGGCGCTGTCCCCCCGCAACCGGGAGTTCCTCGAGGCGCTCCCGCTCGGACCGCTCGCGGTGGATGGGTCCTTCGAGATCTGCCACGGCTCTCCGCGGGACGAGGACGCGTACATCTTCTCGGACCGCGACGCCTTCGTGAACTTCCGGGGATTCGACTCGCCGGTCTGCTTCTTCGGCCACAGCCACATCCCGTCCATTTTCACCCTCGAGCCGCACGGCATCCGCGTGGAGGTCGTCGGCGGGAGACGCGCGACGCGGAGCCTGGAGGAGGGGCGCCGTTATCTGATCAACCCGGGCTCGGTCGGGCAGCCCCGCGACCGCAATCCCGCGGCGTCCTACGCCGTCTTCGACACCGCGAAGCGGGCCGTGTTCTTCGAGCGCGTCGCCTACGACGTCGAGCGCACGCGCCAGAAGATCCGGAGGGCCGGCCTTCCCGGAATGCTCGGCGACCGACTGCTTCTGGGAGCGTGACGATTTGTGATTTGTGACTTGGGAACAGGGCGAACCCTCATCAATCACCAATCACCAATCACCAATCACCAATTCTCTATAATCCGCGGCCGACTGACTGGAGGATAGATGCGTCTCAGAAGCTGGTTTCTGGTCATCGCCGCCTGCTCGCTCCTTCGCTGCGCGGGAGGCACGGGGTCGGCTCCTTCCGGCGCTCCGGCCGCGCCTCCCAGAGGAGCTCCCCGGTTCGCCTCCGCCGCCGACGCCGAGGCGGCGCTCGTCGAGCTCGAAGACCGCCGCGCGTTCGACGCGGGGGCGCTCTCCGCGGCCGCCTCCTTTCCGGACCCGGCCGTCCGGGCGCGGGCCGCGCTGGCCGTCGGTCGCATCGGAGACGACCGGGGCGCTCCCATCGTGCGTCCCCTCCTCGCCGACAAGGCTCCCGAGGCTCGGGGGATGGCGGCCTTCGCACACCAGTTGCTGGCGGATCCGACCTCGACGCCGGATCTCCTGCCGCTCCTCTCCGATGCCGACACGTCGGTTTCGGCGGCCGCCGCCAGGGCCGTCGGCGCGCTCGGCCGCGGGGATGGGGAGGACGCCCTGATCGCAGCCATCGCAAAGGCCCCGGCTCCCGAGCCGCGTGCCTCGATGTTGCAGTCGCTCTGGAGATTCGCCGACTCGGCGACTGCGGCGGCAGCCCTCCGCTACGCGACCGATCCCGACAGCCGGGTCCGCGCTGCGGCGCTTTACGCCCTGTCGCGAAAGCCGATCGAGAGCTCGCTCGGTGTGTTGACCTCCGCCCTCGCCGACGCCGACCCCTACAGCGCGGCTCTGGCGGCGCGCGCCCTGGGCCTGCTCGCGAAGAAGGAGTCGCTCGGCCCGCTCGCGGCGGCCCTGGGCAGCGGCAAGCCTCCGCTCGTGACGAACGCCCTCGGGGCCCTGGAGACGATCCTCGAAAAGAATCCTGGTTCTGGCATCACCGACGAGCGCAAGGCCCGGATCCTCGCGCTGGCCGGCGACGCGAACCCGAACCTGGCGATCCCCGCTCTCGTTCTCCTGCGCCAGTTCGAGGCGACCGACCGGGAGGTTCGGCAGCGGCTCTGGTCCATCGCGCTGACAGGCGCGGGCCGCCGGCGGCAGATCGCGCTCGTCTCGGTGGTCGCGGCCCTGCGGGACCGCGCGAAGGAGGCGCTGGAGAAGGCCGCCTCCGCGACGGACCCCGCCCTCCGGGCTGCCGCGGCCGAGTCGCTGGTTTTTCTGCCGCCCGCCTCGGCAAAGCCCTACCGGGAGAAGTTCGCCGCGGACAAGGAGCCGGTCGTGCGCCTCGCCGTCCTGACGGGCCTGAAGACGGCCGACGCGGTTCGCGGGAGCCGGCCGCTCGTCAACGCTGCATTGACCGACCCGGACGCGGGAGTGCGCGCGGCGGCGCTCGAGGCGCTCGGGGAATTGAACGACTCCTCCGTCCTGCCTCTCGTCTCCGACGCCCTCACGCGCTCGGCGGCCGACGCCTCGGCCGACGTGGCGATCGCGGCCATCGCGGTCTGCGAGAAGCTTCGCTCGGAGCCAGCCGCGCGGGCGATCGTCGAGGCGGCTTACCACCAGCCCAAGACGCTGGTGGCGCGGCTCGCCCGCCGCGCTCTCCTGCAGATCTTCCGGGCCGATCGGGCCGCATTCCCGGCACCGGAGTACAAGACGGGCCGTTCCGCCGCCGACTACGCGGCGCTCCTCTCCGAAGGGCGCAAGTCCCTTCAGGCGCGGATTGAGACGCCGCGGGGGGAATTCGCGATCCGCTTCGCCGGCCGAGAAGCACCGCTGACGGTCGCAAACTTCGTCCGGCTCGCGCGCGCCCGGTTCTTCGACGGCGTACCGGTGCACCGGGTCGTGCCCAACTTCGTTCTCCAGGACGGGGACCCGACCGGAACGGGAAATGGCGGGCCCGGCTACGAGATCCGCGACGAGTTGAACCCTCTTCCTTACGAGCGCGGGACCGTCGGCATGGCGCTCTCCGGCCCCGACACGGGTGGGAGCCAATGGTTCGTGACCCACTCGCCGCAGCCTCACTTGAACGCGCTCTACACAGTCTTCGGACGGGTGGTCTCGGGTCAGGAGGTCGTCGAACGGATCGAACAGGGAGACCGCATCACCCGCGTGACGATCTCGGAAACCCCGTAGCCCTCTTCGGTGCGCGCAGCCGCTCGGGCCCTCCAGCTCCTGGGAATCGTCGTGACCGGCGTGGGGTTCTTCACCGGCGTGCTCGGCGGGAACGTCCGCCTCGAGCTCGTCCTGCTCGGCGTCGGAGCAGCGATCTTCTTCCTCGGCCGCGGACTCCAGAAGTCCGCGCGATGAAACGCTGGAGCGGCGCGGTTCGCCGGTCTCGCGCCGCTCCGGTCACACTGTGAATGTTAGACTGCGGATCTCTCGGCGCCGAGTTTCACGAGTCCATTGGGAGGAGGCGAAAGTCTGTGAGCGGACGAGTCCTGGCGACGCACGCCCTGCCCGAGCCTTCCCTCTCGACTCTCGAGCCCGACTTCGACGTCCGGGTGCTCGACTACCGCCCGAGTGAGGCCGAGCTCGCGGCCGAGGTGGCGGACGCCGACGCGCTCATCACGCTCGTGACCGATTCGGTGACGGAGGCCGTTCTGGAGGCGGGAAGGAACCTCAAGATCGTGGGGCAGTACGGCGTCGGCGTAGACAACATCGACCGGTCTGCGGCTGCGGCGCTCGGCATCGTCGTGACGAACACGCCCAACGTCCTGACCGACGCCACGGCCGACTTGACGATGGCCCTGCTCCTCGCGCTCACGCGGCGGGTCGTCGAGGGCGACCGGATGGTTCGGGCGGGCCTCTTTTCGGGCTGGCGGCCCGACCTTCTGCTTGGAACGGATCTGAAGGGAAAGCTCTTCGGCGTCCTCGGCCCCGGGCGCATCGGCCGAGCGGTTGCTCGCCGGGCCCGGGCCTTCGGCATGACCGTGCTGGCCTGCGGACGCTCGCCGCGGGAGGAGGGAAACCCCGACGACCCGCCGCGAGTCTCCTTCGAGGACCTGCTCAGGCGCTGTGACGTCGTTTCGATCCACCTTCCGTTGAACGAGGAGACCCGCGGCCTCTTCGACGACGAGACCCTGGCGAAAATGAAGCCAGGCAGCTGGCTCCTGAACACCTCCAGGGGGCCCATCGTCGAAGAGGCGGCGCTCGCGCGGGCACTGGCCTCGGGCCATCTCGCCGGAGCCGGGCTCGACGTCTATCAGAACGAGCCGGCCGTCCACACCGGGCTCCTCCAGAGCAACCGCGTGATCCTGATGCCGCACGCGGGCAGCGCGACGATCGAGACCCGCCGCGAGATGGCCAGGATGGTCGTTGAGGACGTTCGCCGCGTCCTCTCGGGAGAGAAGCCCTTTCGCGCGGTCGCGCCCGACTCGAGCCGGGAGCGCCTGAGGGCGGAGCTGTGACGCGCCGGGCGTCGCCGCCCCTGGTTCGTCTCGACGCGGCGAGCGACGGCCTGCTTCGGCGGCTCGCCAGGGGAGAAGACGCCCTTCTCTGGATCCAGGCGCGGTGGGACCGGATCGTCGGAGAACCCCTGGCCCGGAAGATCGAACCGGTCGCGCTGACTGGCCGGCGATTGACCTTGAAACTTCTCGACCCGTCCTGGAAGAAGCCGGTCGAAGCCACACTCCCCGATTTGGAGAAAAAACTCGCGTATGAGATCCCCGAGGTCAGACCGAAGGTGCTGCTTCGATGAGTGAACTGCGATTTGACGATTTGTGATTTGTGATTTTCGATCAGGGCGCAATCCTCTTTCTCTTTCTCAATCACAAATCACGGATCATCAATCACAAATCCCCACTTGGCTCGCTCCTTGCTTTTAGGACGTTGAGCGGCCTGGAGGCGCTCGGGAGGATGCCTTGGAGCTCAGCGAGACCATTTACGCCTTTCGTTCCGACGGCGTGATCAAGATCATTCGCAAGCTCGACGCTGCGGCGGGAATGGCCCGCGCCCTCGAGGTCTGTCTCCCGGCCCTCGTCGGCGTGGCCGACCGCCGGAGCGCCGAGGCGGAGGTGCTCAAGGCGCTCGCGATCTGGGAAGAGGTGTGCCGCCCCGACGCGGTGCCCGCGCTCATCCCGCGAGGCGACAGCTAGCTCCCACAGCAGGAACGGACCGCTCAACAGCTTTCAGCGCCATCAGTTCGCGGCGCGCGAAGTCTCCCGAACGAAGTGAGGAAGGAGGCGCGCGACGTGCTAGGCGTAGAGCCCGCGCACCATCGTGTCGTGCGCGACGCGGGAGATGCCGAGCATGTAGGCCGCGATCCGGAAGCTAACGCCGTATTTTTCGGCCATCCCGGCCACGTCCCTGAAGGACTGGACCATGATGTCCTCGAGGCGCTCGTTGACCTCCTGCTCCCGCCAGAAGAACCCGGCGCGATCCTGCACCCACTCGAAGTAGGACACCGTGACTCCGCCGGCGTTGGCCAGGATATCCGGCACGACGAGGACCCCCTTCTGGTTGAGGATTTCGTCGGCGTGCTGTGTCGTCGGGCCGTTGGCTCCTTCCGCGATGATCTTCGCCTTGATGTGTCCGGCGTTCCGGCCGCGGATCTGGTTCTCGTTGGCGGCCGGGATGAGAATGTCGCAGTCGAGCTCCAGCAGCTGCGCATTGGTGATCTTCGACGCCCCCGGGAAGTCCTCGAAGGAGCGGCTCCTCTCGTAGTGCTTGAGAAGAGCCGGGATATCGAGGCCCTCCTCGTTCCGGATTCCCCCATTGATGTCCGAGACGCCGACAATCCGCGCGCCCGCCTCCTGGCACATCCGGGCCGCGATCGAGCCGACGTTGCCGAACCCCTGCACGGCGATGCGGCTCGATGCGAGCGTCAGGCCCTTGAGCGGCGCGGCCTCTCGGCAGATGAGCATCAGTCCCCGGCCGGTGGCCTCGACCCTCCCGCGCGAGCCGCCGAGCGACAGGGGCTTTCCGGTCACGACCGACGTCACCGTGTGGCGTGCATGCATCGAATAGGTGTCCATGACCCAGGCCATCGTCTGCGGGTTGGTTCCCATGTCGGGAGCGGGCACGTCCTTTTCCGGCCCGAACTGGTCCATGAGCTCGGCCGTGTACCGCCGGGTGATCCGTTCGACCTCGCCGCGCGAGAGCGAGGCTGGATCGCAGATCACGCCCCCCTTGGCGCCGCCGAAGGGAATGTTGACGACCGCGCATTTCCAGGTCATCCAGGCGGCGAGCGCGCGCACCTCGTCGAGCGTCACGTTCTTGTCGTAGCGGATCCCCCCTTTGCCTGGGCCTCGAGCGATGTTGTGGAGGACGCGGTAGCCGATGAAGACTTCGATGCGGCCGTCGTCCATGACGATCGGGATCGAGACCTTGGTCTCCCGGACCGGTTCGCGCAGGACCTTGTAGAGGCCGGGGTCGAGGCCCAGCTTCTGCGCGGCCACGTCGAAGCGGGACATCATCTCTTCGAAGGGGCTGGCGGAGTCCACGCCCTGGGGCGGCGTCCCGATCGTCGGAAACTGGGGTTCGGCCACTCGGCTCACGCGATCCTCCCTCGGCCGGGTGCCGGCCCGGCTCCAATAGAATGGGTGCCGGATTGTAACGGATTGAACGAGCAAACCCCCGAGGACCGGAGCGGTCTGGCCGATGAGGAGCTCGTCGGCCGCGTCCTCTCGGGCCGGGAAGACTTCTTCGAGGTTCTCGTCCGCCGGTACCAGTCCAGGGTCGTCGGTCACGTGGCCCGCATGGTCGGAAGCCGCGAAGACGCGCTCGACCTCTCCCAGGAGATCTTCCTCAGAGTCTTCGGGGCGCTGGACCGCTACAACCCGTCCTACAAGTTCTCGACCTGGCTTTTTCGGATCGCCGGAAACGCGGCCATAGACCACCTGCGCAAGCGGCGCCCGAAGACGATTCCGCTCGAAGCCCAGGACGCGGACGGGAGGATGTCCCCTGTGGAGTACAGGAGCCTCGACCCGGATCCTTACTCGGACCTTCGAAACGTCGAACGGGGAAGCGCGATCGCCGCCGCGATCGCGGCTCTGCCCCTGGAGTTCCGCGAACTCATTACGCTGCGGCACTTTGGGGGCCTTTCCTACGAGCAGATCGCGGAGGTCAAGAGGATGCCGCTGGGGACCGTCAAGAACAAACTCTTTCGAGCCCGAGCCGTATTGAAGAACAGGTTGTCGGGAGAACTGTCGTGAGCCCTTGCGCCCGTCCGCTGGATCCGCTGGATGCTGAGGCCCTCGCCTCGGGAGCCGCCCCCGTTTTCGCGGGGGACGCGGCCGACCACGCGCGCCTCTGCCCGGCCTGCGCCGCGGCGGTCTCGGAGGCGGCGAGGCTCGCCCGGGCCCTCGACGAGCTCGGAGAGTTCCCAGCGGCGCCGGGTGCGGACATTGTGGAGAGCTCCGATCTGGCCGGGAAAGTGGCGCGGATCCGTCCCTTCTCGCGGCGGGAGCTCGCTGACTTCTCCCTCTGGAGAGGGGCCTGCCTCTTCTCCGCCGCGCTGTTCTTCTCGGGCCTTCTGTTGCTCCTGCTTCCCGGGGTCACGGCGCGTGAGCAGACGGGTCTCGCCCTGGCCGCGCTCGCTCCCTTCGCTGCCCTCCTGCGCGCGACGGTCCGGTCTCTGGTGGAGATCGCGGCCGCTTCCCCCGCGGGACTGGAAGCACTGTCGCAGGCTCTGCGCGGCGAGTCGGCGCTGGGGCTCGCTTGCCTCCTCCTGCTCGCGCCCATCTTCTGGGGTTTCTCGCGCGCGCTCGTTCGGAGACGCGCTCGGTGATCGCGACGGGACTCTTCATCCTGGCGGCGACGGCCGCCGCTCCGGCCCGGACGGCCTTCGCCCACGGCGTCGAGATCCGGCAGCCCGCGACGGGTCGCATCGTCGCCGTGCTTTCCGACGTGCTCATCGCCTCCCGCGTTTCGGGCGACGTCGTCGTCTGGGGAGGAAGCGTCACGTTCACGCCCGACGGTTTCGTCGACGGAAACCTGTCCGTCTTCGGCGGCCGCGTAACGGCTCCGGCCGGGCGGCCGATTCCGGTATCCGGACTCGTGTCGACGCCCGGAACGCTCCTGCGCATCTATCTTGACGAGATGCACCGCGCGCCCTGGCAGGAAACGAATCCGGCCCTGCTTTCCCGCGCGTTGCGACTGATCGCGCTCTCCGGCTGGCTCGCCGTGAGCCTGGCGCTTCTCTTCTGCTTCGCCACGCCGTTTTCCCGCGCGGCGGCCTCTGCCGACGGAGACTGGACGCGCACGCTCCTAGCGGGCGCTCTCGGCGTCCTGACTCTGCTCCTCGCGACCGTTGCGGCCCTGGCGCTGTTGCCCGGCTCGGTCTCGGTGCCCATCGCGATCCTCCTGGGCGCTCTGGCCGTCTCGGCCAAGATCTTCGGGATGGGGGCGCTCTTCCTCCTCCTCGGACAGAAGATCGTCAAGAGCGTGGCTCCGGCCAAACGCCCGGCGGCGCTGGCGGCCGGCCTGGGCGTCCTCGGGACGATCTCGCTCGTTCCTTTTCTCGGCCCGATCGTCTGGAGCGCGGCCTCAGTCGCCGCCGTCGGCATTGCCTTCCTCTCCCGATTCGGGACACCTCGCTACCGCGTCGTGCTCGGCTGACCCCTCGCGCGACGCGCGGCAGGCGGTAGGGCGGAGGAAAACCAGGAGACTCTCGCCTACCGCCTTCCAGCCTCCCGTCCAGTTGCAATAGAGTCGCGGCATGGACATCCGGACGGTCGGTGTGATCGGCGCCGGCCAGATGGGGAGCGGCATCGCCCACGTCGCGGCGGCGTCGGGCTTCTCGGTGCTGCTGGCGGATCTGGAGGAGCCCTACCTCGCCAGGGCCCGCGCCGCGATCGAGAAGAACCTCGATCGGGAAGTTGCGAAGGGCAAGCGGACGTCGCAGGAGAAGGCCGCGGCCCTCGAGCGGATCACGACTTCGACGGTCCTCTCGGGCCTGGCCGAGGCCGATGTCGTCGTCGAAGCCGTCGTCGAAGACGAAGCGGTCAAGAAGGACCTGTTTCGAAAGCTCGATTCGATCTGCCCGGAGAGCACGATCCTCGCGTCGAACACGTCCTCCATCTCGATCACGCGGCTGGCGGGGGCGACCGGACGCCCCGAACGCGTCATCGGCATGCATTTCATGAATCCCGTTCCGGTCATGGTCCTGGTGGAGGTCGTCCGCGGCCTCGTGACTTCCGCTGAGACGGCGGCCTCGATCGAGTCCCTGGCGAAGGCGATGGGCAAGACCCCCATCGCCTGCAATGATTCTCCGGGCTTCGTCTCGAACCGGGTACTGATGCCGATGATCAACGAGGCCATCGAGGCCCTGCGCGAAGGAGTGGGAAGCCGGGAAGCCATCGATGGGATCATGAAGCTGGGCATGAATCACCCAATGGGGCCGCTGACGCTGGCCGACTTCATCGGCCTGGACACCTGCCTCGCCATCCTGAGAGTCCTGCAGGGAGGCTTCGGCGATCCCCGCTACCGCCCGAGCCCCCTCCTGGTCCAGATGGTGGACGCCGGCTGGCTCGGCAAGAAGAGCGGCCGAGGCTTTTATGAGTACTGAATCCGAAGCCGGTTCTCGGTGCTCGGTTCTCGGTCCTCGGCAAGGGTCCGGTCCGTGCTCGACCCAACACCGAACACCGAACACCCAACACAGGCCTGGCTGACCCATGTACTGCCAGACCTGCGGCGCGAGGAATCCGGACGACGAGGAGTTCTGTGCGCGCTGCCACTCCAAGCTCCTCGTGCTCTCGGGAGTCGGCGTCGTGGAGGAGAGCAACGAGACTCCCGAAGAGATCCCCTTCGACGAGCACCTGCTCGAACGCATCTCGACCCTTGAGGACGTCGTCAAGCGCACGGGAGACGCGGTCAAGACCCTCTTCGAATCGCTCGGGAACCTCGAGAAGAACCTCTTCGTGGCCAACACCGGCATCCTGGCTCTCCAGGAGACGCTCGAGCGACGCGGGGCGCTGCGCTCGCAGGAGGTCCTCGACCTCTGGGAGACCAAGATGGACGAGAGGATGCAGGCGGTCGAGAAGAAGGACCGGTTCCTCGAACGTCGCGACCGCATCGTGGCGCGGTTCTCCGGCGACGACCGGGAGGCCTTCCTCCAGCGCCTGCGCGCTGCCGAGTTCGCCATCCTGGCCCTGGACTCCGACCGCGGAGTGCGGCTGCTCGAAGACCTTTCGCGCGCTAACAGGGAAAACGTCGAACTCTCCTTCTACCTGGCCGAGACCTTCTTTTCGGCGGGCGATCTCGAGCGTGCGGCGGGCTATTTCAAACGAATCCTCACCGTCGAGCCCAATCACTTCGAGTCGCTCGTCTACTCGGGCATCGCTGCGTCCGAACGCGGCGAGACGGAGGCCGCGGAGGGGCTCTTGAAGCAGGCGCTCGAGAGGAAATCCGAAGCCTTCCTTCCGCATTTCGCGCTGGGCGCCCTCTACGCCAACTCCTCGCGCTGGAAGGAAGCGGAGGAAGAGCTCGCGCGCGCTCTCGAGGCGGCGCCGGTCCCGGCGGCCCACGTGCTGCTCGGGACGGTGCTCCGAGAGAAGGGGGAAGTGGCCCGCGCCATCCAGGAATTCGAGGAGGCGCGGCGGCTGCAGCCCGATTCGGAGGAGGCGGCCTTCCAGCTCGGCCTCTGCTATCTCGAGAAGAACCGTGCGCGGCGCGCCCTCGAGTGCTTCCAGCAGGCGCTCGAAAAAAACCCGAAGCGCCTCGAGTATCAGGAGGCGGTGCGGCTGCTCGAGCGGCGTCAGCGCTACGCCCTCCCCAGGGTGGACGGCCCGGGCGCCGAGGCCTACCGCGAGGCCGAAGAGAATGTGGCGCGCGGGTCGCTCCGCCGGGCGCACGAGCTCTACCGCAAAGCGCTCGCCGAGGAGCCCGGCAACTCGACGATCCGGATCTCCTTCGCACTCCTCTCCGCCTCCCTGGGCCTCTGGAAGGAAGCGATCGCCGCCTGCCGGCAGGTTCTCGCGGGCGAGCCGGAGGACGTCGTCGCGGCGGCGGCCTGCTCGACCCTGGCCGAGTCGTTGCGGGCGGAGGGGCGAGCCAAGGAAGCCGTTCGCTTCGTGCGCGACTTCCTCGAGAAGCACCCGTCGAAGACCTCGCGGGCGATCGCCTATTACGAGCTCGCGACGACGCTGGCGGAAGGGGAAGAGGACCTGGACTCGGCGCTCGACTACGCCGGCCGCGCGCTCTCGGAGGCGCCCGACGAGCTGAAGCCCTATCCGCTCGCGACGCTCGGTTGGGTCCACTACAAGAGGCGGGAGTTCGACCGGGCGATCGACTGCCTGCGCCGCTCGAGCGAGCGCGCCGCCCAGCCGACGACCTTCCATCACCTCGGCATGGCGTACCTGGCGGCCGGCCGGCCCGAGGAGGCCAAGGCCGCCTTCACCAAGGCCAAGACTGTAACGCGCGGGGGTGCCCTGGAGGACCGGATGCTCCATCAGGTCCGCTCCAACATCCGCTTAGTCGAGAAGTTCGGCGCGAAGAAGAAGGAACCCGCGCCGAGCGGACGCAAGGCGTAGCTGCCGACGATCGCTCATCCGAACGCATCAGACCCTTCGGGCGGCCTGTTGTATCTTCGCAAGCATCCATGCGCTGGTCGAAGTATTTTCTCCAGACTGTCCGAGAGGTTCCCGGGGACGCGGAGGCGGTCTCCCACATCCTCCTGACGCGCGCCGGGATGATCCGCCGTCTCGCGGCCGGAATGTACGCCCTGACTCCTCTGGGCCTGCGCGCGCACAGGAAGACCGAGGCGATCATACGCGAGGAGATGGACCGCTCCGGGGCGCTGGAGCTCGAAGTTCCCATTCTGCAGCCGCGGGAGCTCTGGGAAGAAAGCGGTCGGTGGGGCCGCTACGCCGCGGAGGAGATCCTGTTCCACCTGAAGGACCGCAAGGGAGGGGAGTACTGCCTCGCGCCGACCGCGGAAGAGGCCGTGACGACCCTGGTGAAGTTCGGCATCACCTCGTACCGCCAGCTCCCCGTCACGCTCTACCAGATCCGGACGAAGTTCCGCGACGAGATCCGCCCCCGCTTCGGCCTCATGCGAGGGCGCGAGTTCCTGATGTACGACGGCTACTCCTTCGACGCCGACGCGAGGGGCCTGGACTGCTCCTACCGCGCGCAGGACGCCGCCTACCGCCGCATCTTCGAGCGCTGCGGCCTGGAGTTTACGGTGGTCCAAGCCGACTCGGGGGCGATCGGCGGCCGCGACTCGGAAGAGTTCATGGTGCTCGCCGACACCGGCGAGGACGCGGTCGTGCGGTGTCCCGCGTGCGGTTACGGCGCCAACGTCGAGAAGGCCGAGACCGGGCGCCGCCAGAGCCCTTGGGAAGAAGAGACCGCGGTTCGGCTCGAAGACGTCTCGACTCCGGGCAAGGGGTCGATCGAAGAGGTGGTGGAGTTTCTGGGGATCTCCCCCTCGCGCATGATCAAGACCCTGGTCTACGAGACCGAGGCCGGCTTCGCCGTCGCCCTCCTGCGGGGAGACCTGGACGTCAACGAGGTGGCCTTGAAGCGCGCCCTGGGCGTCGAGCACCTGGCCCTGGCCTCCGAGGAGAAGGTCGAGAGAGCCACGGGAGCGCCCGTCGGCTATGTCGCCCCGCACCGTCTCCCGCGAGGGCTCCGCGTGGTCGCCGACGAGTCCGTCCGAGGCGCCGTCAACGCCGTCACCGGTGCCGGGCGTCGGGACTTTCACGCGATCGGTTTCGCCCTCGACCGCGACGCGAACGTGTCCGA
>Ga0070708_100001587_pt1 | contig 17418 bp, 18 predicted proteins | sample KBSK5503metaG_FD_65469 | JGI IMG/M metagenome (GOLD analysis project Ga0070708, IMG submission 65469) | Corn, switchgrass and miscanthus rhizosphere microbial communities from Kellogg Biological Station, Michigan, USA - KBS K5-50-3 metaG | ecosystem: Host-associated > Plants > Roots >... | reverse complement strand
TGGTCGCGCTCCCCCGCCGCGCCGGTCGCGGCGTTGGCGCAGCCGCTGGTCGAGATGACGGCCGCGGCGCGACCGCCGCTCGCCGCCAGGTGAGCGCGGCTCAGGTGCACCGGGGCCGCCGCGACTCGATTGGCAGTGAAGGTCGCCGCGGCGCTCGCCGGATCGCCGGTCGTCGCAAGAACGCCGAGGTCGAGCCCGCCCGACGCCTTGATGCCTACTGCCGCGGCGCCCGCACGGAAGCCCCGGGGCAGGCGCGGACGAAGCTCGACCGCCGGCAGGTCGTCCGGCAGCGGCGCCAGCCGGTCCACGTCAGCGGGCCGTCACGGCGCGAGCGGCAGCTGCTCGAGGCCGCTCGCCTCGGGCAGGCCGAAGACCACGTTGAACGCCTGGATCGCCTGCCCGGCCGCGCCCTTGACCAGGTTGTCGAGGACGCCGAGCACGAGCACCCGGCCGGTTCGTGGATCGTGATGCACGTGGACGTGGAAGTGGTTGCTCCCGGTGACATGCTTCGTCGCGGGCGGGCTGGCCACGACCTCGACGAACCGCTCGCCGCCATAGGCGGTGTGGAAGAGCGCATCGAGCTCCGACTGCTCGACCGGCCTGGTGGTACGGACATGGCAGGCCGCGAGGATCCCGCGGGTCATCGGGATCAGGTGCGGCAGGAAGTCGATCGGCGGCAGCTTCGTGCCGGCGGCAAGCGCGAGCTCCTGCTCGATCTCCGCGACGTGGCGATGCCCATCGACGCCATAGGCCCTGACACTCTCGTTGACCTCGCCGAACTGCATCTCCGGCTTGGCCTCGCGGCCGGCGCCGGAGACGCCGCTCTTGGCATCGACGACCACGTCCTCGATCAGACCCGCTCGTGCCAGCGGGGCGAGGGACAGGATCGAGGCGGTCGCGTAGCAGCCCGGCGAGGCGACGATCCGGACGTCGGCATCGCGCAGTGCCGCCAGCTCGTCGCGGTGCAGCTCCGGGAGGCCGTAGACGGCGCGGTCGAGAAGGTCCGGCCGCGGATGCTCGAAGCGATACCAGCGCGGGTAGTCCGCGGCGGATCGGAGCCGGAAGTCGGGCCCGAGGTCGATGATCGCCACGCCCTGGGCGAGGAGGTCCGGGACAAGCGCCGCGGCGGCGCCGTGCGGGAGCCCGAGGAATACCGCGTCGAGGCCATCGGGCAACCCGTCGCCGATGCGCAGCCCGGTGGAAGCCAGGTGGGGGTGACTCACCTCGATCGGCTCGTCGTCGCGCCCACGCGCCTGGAGCGCTACGACGCGCGCCGCCGGATGGCGCGAGAGGAGGCGCACGAGCTCGCCGCCGCCGTAGCCGGTGGCGCCGATGATCCCGACGCGGAGCGTGCCAGCCGTTCCAGCCATGGCCGACGACTATAGTCCGCCGGTGAGCGGCGGCCAGAAGGAGGAGCACGGCCTCGGGCGCGAGGCGCTCGCCAACCTGCCCGATCTGCAGCTGCCCGAGCGCGGGACCGCGATCGGCGCGGTCAGCATCCGCGCGGCCGAGGACTTGGACCTCGCGGAGCTGATCACGACGCTTCGGGACGCGGGGGCGGAGATCGTCGCGATCAACACCTTCCCGGCCACGCGCGGGGAGCCGGACGTCGTCCGCGTCTTCGACATCGAGACGCGCAACTTCGACAGCGCCGCGGCGGTGAAGCTGGTCAGCGGGCTGCGCGGCGTCGTCAAGGCCGAGGTGCGCAAGACGCTCGGCCAGATCTTCGGCAAGCGGGTCATCGTGATCGGCGGTGGCGCGCAGGTCGCGCAGGTGAATCTCGGCGCGGTGACCGAGGCGGACCGCCACAACCTGCGCGGCGAGCGGATCAGCGTCGACACGATCGCGCTCGTCGGCGAGAAGCAGATCGCGGACGCCGTGCGCGCGGTCGCGGACCTGCCCCGCGCTCACATCCTCGTGCTCGCCGGGTCGCTCATGGGCGGCGAGATCAGCAAGGCCGTTCGGGAGATCCGGGCGGTCGGGATCCCGGTCATCGCGCTCAACATGGCCGGCTCCGTCCCCGACGCGGCAGACCTCGTCGTGTCGGATCCCGTCCAGGCAGGCACCATGGCGGTCATGGCGATCGCGGACACGGCACGCTTCTCGCTCCAGCGCCAGCGCGGGCGGCGGTACTGATGGCAACTCCGCCGACATCGGTGACGACCGCGACAGTGCCCTTCGACGCCCGTGCCACGGGCCAGGAGCACCTGTCGCCGGTCATGGCCCGCTACTTCGAGCGGACGTGGACCCACGGTGACGGCCACCGGCTGTACGACGCCGACGGCAAGGCGTACCTCGACTTCGCAACCGGAATTGCGACCTCCATCCTGGGCCACCGCCACCCGCGAGTGACGGCGGCGATCCACGCCCAGGTCGATCGACTGGTCCATGTCACGAACGGCCTTGGCTACATCGAGCCGGTGTCGCGGCTGGCCGAGCGCCTCGCCGCGACGCTCCCCGATGGGCTCGACAGCGTGTTCTTCGGCAACTCCGGCGCCGAGGCGATCGAGGGCGCGCTCAAGCTGGCGCGCCGCGCGACGGGGCGGACGGCGATCGTCGCGTTCGAGGGCGGCTTCCACGGCCGGACGTTCGGCGCGCTGAGCGCCACGACGTCGAACCTCAACTATCGCGCCGGCCACGAGCCGCTCGTCCCGAGCGTGCATATCAATGCGTATCCGCACGCGTACCGCGACCACGAGGGCGACGAGGCGACGGCGACCGCGGAGGCGCTCGCCGCGCTGGATCGATTGTTCGACGAGGTGGTCGAGCCGACGTCCGTCGCCGCGCTGCTGGTCGAGCCGGAGCTCGGCGAGGGCGGCTACATCCCGGCGCCGCTCGATTTCCTGCGCGGCCTGCGCGACCGCTGCGACCGGCACGGCATCCTGCTGATCGCCGACGAGGTGCAGACCGGCTACGGGCGGACGGGCCGGATGTGGGGCTTCGAGCACGCCGGCGTCGTGCCCGACATCGTGTGCGCGGCCAAGGGCATCGCGAATGGGCTGCCGCTCGGGGCGCTGGTGGCGCGGCGCGAGCTCCACGAGCGCTGGGGCAAGGGCGCCCACGGGTCCACGTTCGGCGGCAATCCGGTGTCGTGCGCCGCGGGCGTGGCCGTGCTCGAGACGATCGAGGACGAAGCGCTGGTCCAGAACTCGGCGGAGCGCGGAGCGCAGCTCGCGGTCGGGCTACGCGAGCTCTCGGGGCGCGACGAGCGAATCGGCGACGTCCGCGGTCGTGGGCTCATGCTCGGCGTCGAGCTCGTGACGGACCGGGCGAGCCGGATGCCGGACGGGGCTCGTGCCGACGCGGCGATCGCCCGCTGCGCCGACGAGGGCCTGCTGCTCCTCACCTGCGGGCAGGCGCACAACACCGTTCGCTGGCTCGCGCCGCTCGACGTGACCGCGGCCGAGATCGACGAGGGGCTGGAGATCTTCGGGCGGGTGCTGGCAGCGGGCTGACACGTCCGGTCAGGACCGGGCCGAGGCGCGGCTGAGACCTGGCCGTGCGACACTCCGGCCATGGCGACGATGCGGGAGATGGCCGACCGGCTCGAGGCGGGTGCGGCTGCGATCGGCGAGCTCGCGACGGCGATCTATCGGGGCGAGCCCTGGCCGCTCACCGAGGTCTATGGACCGGGACCCGAGTCAGCGTGGGGCCCGCGCGAGGTGCTGGCCCACGTGAGCGAGATGATCCCGTTCTGGATGGGCGAGATCGAGCTCGTGCTCGACGGCGATGGCGCAGAGCCGCCGTCGTTCGGCCGGACCGAGGCGGACCCGCTGCGCATCGAGGTCATCGGTCGGGATCGGCAGTTCCCCGCGCGCGAGCTGCTGGCGCGAATCGCCGTCGAGTCGGGGCGCGTCGCGGCTCGGTTCCGCGAGCTCGACGAGGTGCAGGCCGCGCGGGTCGGCCGCCACGTGACCCGGGGTGACCTGACCGTGTCGGACATCGCCGAGCGTTTTCTCGTGACCCACGTCGAGGGCCACGTCACGCAGCTGCGAGAGATCCTGGCCGTCGCGCGCTGACCGCGCCCGCCGACGCGGCGCAGGTGGCCCTAGCGCCGCTCGGACAGCTCTTCGGACTCGCTCGGGACGCCCACCTCGAGCTGCTCGCCGAGCTCGACCGTCCGTCGGAATGCCGCCCAGACCGCCTCGGAGAGGACGGTCCGGAGCCGGCCTGATTCGAGTTCGTGGAGCGCAGCGGCGCTCGTGCCGCCGGGCGAGGTGACCATGTTCCGCAGCTGCGCCGGGTGCATGCCCGACTGCTTGGCGAAAAGCGTGCTGCCCTCGAGTGTCTCGATGACCAGGTCGTGGGCGACGTGGCGGGCAAAGCCGAGGTGTACCGCGGCGTCGATCAGCGCCTCCATCACGAGGAAGACGTAGGTCGGGCCGGTGCCCGAGACCGCGGTCGCCATCGCGACCAGGCGCTCGTCGTCGACCTCGATCTGCGTGCCGAGCGCGGCGAGGAGCTCGCCTGCCTGCTGGCGCTGCTCCGCGGACGTCTCGGGCGTGGCGTACCAGACGGTCACGCCCCGCCCGAGCTGGGCCGGGGTGTTGGGCATGCTCCGAACCACCTCGCGATGGCCGAGGTGGCCGGCGAGCGCGCGCGTCGTCGCGCCCGCGAGGATGCTGATCACCAGCTGGCCCGGTCGAAGGCGACCGCGGAGCTCGCGCCCCACGCGCGCCAGCATCTGCGGCTTGATCCCCAGCAGGACGATGTCGGCGCCCTCGACCGCCTCGGCGTTCGACTCGACCGTTCGGATTCCGTGCAGTCGCTCGAGCGCCTCGCGGCGGTCCGCCCGCGGATGCGAGGCGACGACCCGATCGGGCGCCACGAGGTTGCCCCGGAGCAGGCCGGCGATGATCGCCTCGGCCATGACCCCGGAGCCGACGGTTGCGATCGAGCGGCCAGCGAGCGACGACATGGGTCGCGGAGTATGCCACGCCCCGTCACGAACTCCGAGTGGGCGCCTCGATCGGGGCGCCGTGCTCAGCGCGGCTTGGCGGCGTCCACTGCCTCGCGCGCGGCCGCGCGATCCGTGAACCAGGTGGCGTCGATCTGGGTGTAGTTGGCCCATTCGGCGGGGACCTGGTCCTCGGGGAAGATCGCATTCACCGGGCACTCGGGCTCGCACGCGCCGCAGTCGATGCACTCGTTCGGGTCGATGAACAGCTTGCGGTCGACGCCTTCCTCGTAATGGATGCAGTCGACCGGGCACACCGAGACGCACGAGATGTCCAGCACGTCGATACACGGCTCGGCGATGACGTAGGCCATGACCCGCTGGACTCCTTCGAACTGGGATCTCGCCCGATTGGCGCCGGTAGGGTAGCACCGGGGTCCGCGACCTTGACACGGCACGAGCCGCGCCCGGACACTCCACCGCACGCCGTTGCCCGAGGTCGTGCGAACCTCGTGCAAAGGCCAGAGGAGAGCTGCGAATCTCGCCACCGTGGCCGGTCGCGGACGTCGAGAGGCGCACGAGGAGTCGCTTGGCCAGCCTGACCCGGAACGACCCCGCGCCAACCGCTGCGCCGCCCACGGCCGCCACCGCGAGTCCGGCCGCCGTGCGGTTGGAGCAGCTTGTCAAGCGATTCGGGGGCGAGGCCGGGCGCAGGGTTGCGCAATCAGGCGGAGCGTCCGGCGCCGGCGACGTCGTCACCGCGGTCGACGGCGTCGACCTGGAGATCGCGGACGGCGAGTTCTTCTCGATGCTCGGCCCGTCCGGCTCGGGCAAGACGACGACGCTGCGCATGATCGCCGGCTTCGACCTGCCGACCTCCGGACGCGTCTGGCTCCAGGGCACGGACGTGACGACGAAGGCGCCGTTCGAGCGGGACGTGAACACGGTCTTCCAGGACTACGCGCTCTTCCCGCACATGAATGTCGGCGACAACGTGGCCTACGGGCTGGTCATCCGCCGCATTCCCACGGCGGAGCGCCAGCGCCGCGTCGGTGACGCGCTGGCGATGGTCCGGCTCACGGGCTATGAGCGGCGCCGGCCGTCCCAGCTCTCGGGTGGGCAGCGGCAGCGCGTTGCGCTCGCCCGCGCCCTCGTGAACCGGCCCAGGGTCCTGCTCCTCGACGAGCCGCTGGGCGCCCTCGACCTCAAGCTCCGCGAGGAGATGCAGATCGAGCTCAAGGCGATCCAGCAGGAGGTCGGGATCACGTTCATCTATGTGACCCACGATCAGGAGGAGGCGCTCACCATGAGCGACCGCCTCGCCGTGTTCAACCGCGGCCGGATCGAGCAGGTCGGCACGCCGGCCGACGTGTACGAGAAGCCGGCCACGACCTTCGTCGCCGGCTTCGTCGGGACCTCGAATCTCCTGCGCGACCGGGTCGCCGAGGCGATCATCGGTGAAGCGGGCACCTTCACGGTTCGGCCGGAGAAGATCCGGCTGGGCGAGCCGTCGGATCCGGTGGGTGCGGACGAGACGTCGGCGCTCGGCCGCATCCGGAGCGTCGTATACCTCGGACCCGACACTCGGTTCGTCGTCGCGCTGGACGCGGGCTCGGAGCTTGTCGTGACCCAGCAGAATCTCGTCACCTCGTCCATGGACGCCCTGGCCCTCGAGGGCAAGGCAGTCCGCCTGAGCTGGAAGCGATCACACAACTACCGGGTCGCCGACTCGGCAACGTAGAGGAGGAGCGCGCAGATGCACCACGGGAGAATCGTCACCGCCTTCGCCGTCCTGGCGCTGGTGGCATCGGCCTGCGGCGGCGGTACGGGAAACCCGACCGGGGGCGCGCCCACGTCGGGCACGGCGACGGAGGGGCCGACCGCGCCAGCCGCGACGCAGGCGACGCTCGGTCCCGGTGAGGGCGAGCTGAACCTCGTCGCCTGGGCCGGCTACGTCGTCGGCGGCACCGGCGGCGAGCAGGTCGAGGGCTACGACTGGGTGACGCCCTTCGAGGACTCCACCGGATGCAAGGTCACGGTCAAAGTCGGATTGGACTCGGCCAACATGGTCCAGCTCATGAAGACGGGCCAGTACGACGGTGTGTCTGCCTCGGGCGACGCGACCCTGCGGCTCATCGCCGGGAACGATGTCTCGCCGGTCAATTTCGACCTGATCCCGAACTACAAGGACGTCTTCGACGGCCTCAAGAACCAGTCCTACAACACGGTAAATGGTGCCGGCTATGGCGTGCCCCACGGGCGCGGCGCGAACGTCCTGATGTGGGATCCGTCGGCCGTCACGACGGCACCGGACAGCTGGAGCGTCGTCTTCGCGGCAGACTCGCCATACAAGGGCAAGGTCACCGCCTACAACTACGCGATCTACGTCGCGGACGCGGCGCTGTACCTGATGAAGACGAAGCCCGAGCTCGGGATCACGAATCCGTACGCGCTTGATGCCACGCAGCTCGCAGCCGCCAAGGACCTCCTGGTCCAGCAGAAGGCATTGATCGGCAAGTACTGGGGCACGGCCCAGGAGGAGATCGACGGCTTCACCAACGGTGACATGACGATCGGGACGGCCTGGCAATACCAGGCCAACGTCATCAACGCCTCCGGGACGAAGACGGTCCAGTTCACCAAGCCCAAGGAGGGCGCCACGGGCTGGTCCGATACCTGGATGATCTCCGCGAAGGCCAAGCACCCGAACTGCATGTACCTGTGGATGAACTACATCATCTCGCCCAAGGCGAACGCGGACGTGACCGTGTACTTCGGCGAGGCACCCGTGAGCGCGGCGGCGTGCGCCGAGGCAGAGAAGCAGCAGGCCAACTTCTGCAGCGACTTCCACGCCGCCGACGAGACGTACTTCAAGGACGTCTACTACTGGAACACGCCGAGCACGACCTGCCTCGACGGCCGGACGGGCGTCCAGTGCACCGACTTCGACGCCTGGACCCAAGTCTGGACCGAAGTCACCGGCGGTTGATCGACAACCACCGCTCGTTCGAACGACCCCCGGCGGCCGGCCGTCGGGGGTCGTCGCATCTCGCCCGCAGCCGCCGCGGCGAGTCGTGGCGTGATCGCCCGGTGACCGCCGCATGACGGCCCTCGCGCAATCCCCGGGACCCGGGCCGTCGGCGGACCTGCCGCCGCCCGTCGGGCGGCTCCGCGGGCTCGCCATCGCACTCTACCGCCGACCGCGAGCCCAGCTCGGCCTGCTCCTCGCGGCACCGCTCGGCTGGCTGGTGATCGCCTATCTCGGCTCGCTCGCGCTGTTCCTGATCACCTCGTTCTGGTCGGTCGACTCGTTCACGGGCAACCTCGTCACGACGCCCACGGTCGAGAACTACGTGGCGATCTTCACGACAGACGTCTACCGCACGATCGCGATCCGAACCCTGGTGATGGCCGCCCTGGTGACGGTCACGTGTGTCGTCGTTGCATTCCCGATCGCCTTCTACATCGCGCGGGTCGCCTCGGCGCGGAGGCGCGGCATCCTGATCGTCTCGATCCTGCTGCCCCTGTGGAGCGGCTATCTCGTCAAGGTCTACGCCTGGCGCCTCATCCTCGCCCAGAACGGGGTGCTCAACAGCGCCCTCGGGCCGGTGGGCCTCCACGGGCCGGGCTACAGCGATGCCGCCGTCTGGCTCGTCGAGAGCTACCTCTGGTTGCCGTACATGATCATCCCGATCGTCGCCGGCCTGGAGCGCATCCCGAGCTCGCTGCTCGAGGCCTCCTCCGACCTCGGAGGTCGCGCGGGCATGACCTTCCGGCGCGTCGTCCTGCCCCTGGCCTTCCCGGCCGTCGTCGCCGGATCGATCTTCACCTTCAGCCTGACCCTCGGCGACTACATCACCCCGACGCTCGTCTCGAACACGCGCTTCATCGGCAACGTCGTCTACGACTTCGTCGGCGTGGCCGGCAACCAGCCACTGGCGGCCGCGTTCGCGATGGTCCCGGTCACGATCATGCTCGTGTACCTCGTGGTCGCGCGCCGGCTGGGCGCGTTCGAGGCGCTCTGATGCTGCTGCCGCGCGGGCTGCGCATCGCGCTCCGGGTCGCCACGGGCCTGACCCTGGCGTTCATCTACCTGCCGATCGCGCTGATCGTCCTCTACTCGTTCAACTCGGCGCGCGTGGCGTCGTGGCCCATCGCCGGCCTGACCCTGGATTGGTATGGCAAGGCCTTCGCCAACGCCGGCGTGCGAAACGCGCTGCTGAACTCGGTCGAGGCAGCCATCGGGGCGACGGTGGTGTCGCTCATCCTCGGCTCGCTCGTTGCGCTGGCCGTGCAGCGTCACAGCTTCTTCGGCCGGCAGACGTTGAGCTTCGTCGTCGTCCTGCCCCTCGCGCTGCCCGGCATCATCACGGGCATTGCGCTGAACACGGCGCTTCGGACCATCGGCGTCGACTTCGGGCTGCTGACAATCATCGTCGGCCATGCCACGTTCTGCGTGGTCGTCGTCTTCAACAACGTGGTCGCCCGCCTGCGTCGAGTCTCGCGAACGGCCGAGGAAGCCTCGATGGACCTCGGTGCCGACACGTTCCAGACCTTCCGCCGGGTGACCTTTCCGGCGATCCGATCGGCGCTGCTCGCCGGCGGGCTCCTCGCGTTCGCGCTCTCGTTCGACGAGATCATCGTCACGAACTTCACGGCCGGCGTCTCGACCCAGACGTTGCCCCTTTGGATCTTCACGAACTACCAGCGGCCGAACAACCTGCCGCTCGTGAACGTGGCGGCGGTCGTCGTCCTCCTGCTCTCGATCGTCCCGGTGTACATCGCGTCCCGGCTGACGGACGACCCGGCGGCGGTGGCCGGCGCCCGCGGCTAGGAGTTCGGGCGTACGATCCGACCATGGTTCCCGGGGTCGATCTCGAAGCCGCGCGCGCCAGCCTGAACGCCGAGCGCGATCGCTTGATGGTCGAGCTCGGCCAGCCGATCGAGAACCCCGGGCAGATGACCTATGGCTCACAGGCGGCCGCGGCGAGCCAGGTCTTCGAGCAGCAGCGCGATCTCGCGTTGCGGGATCGATCGCGGCTGGAGCTGTCCCGGGTCGAGGCAGCATTGCGCTCGATCGAGGACGGGACGTACGGCACCTGCACGAACTGCGGCAACCCGATCGGCGTCGAGCGGCTCGAGGCGATCCCGTGGGCGCCGACGTGCATCGACTGCGCGCGAAAGCTCGGTCGGTGACGACGGAGACACGACCGGCGGGTGCGGGTGACGCCACCGAGCTGGCCCCTGATCCACCGCTCGTCTCCATCGATGATGTCCGCCGGGCAGCGGCGAATCTCGCCGGGGTGGCGCTTCGGACGCCGCTCATCCCGTTCGGCACCGCAGGTCCGGGCGGACCGCGCGTCCTGCTGAAGGCCGAGTCGCTGCAGCTGATCGGCGCGTTCAAGATCCGCGGCGCCTACCACGCGATCGCGACCCTCACGCCGGAGGAGCGCGCTCGCGGCGTCGTGACCCACTCGTCGGGCAACCACGCCCAGGGTGTCGCGCTGGCGGCCAGGCTGCTCGGAACGAAGGCCGTGATCGTCATGCCCTCGAACGCGCCGGAGATCAAGCGCCGGCGGGTGGAGGCGGACGGGGCGGAGATCGTCACGGTCGGGCCGGCGAGCGACGAGCGCGCGGCGATGGCCGACCGCCTCGCGACGGAGCGCGGCCTCACGCTCATCCCGCCGTACGACGACGACCGCGTGATCGCCGGCCAGGGAACGCTCGGGCTGGAGATTGCCGAGGACGTCCCCGATCTGGCCGCCGTGCTCATCCCGATCGGTGGCGGCGGGCTGTCCAGCGGCGTGTCCGTGGCCGTCCGCGCGCTGCATCCGACTGCCCGGATCCTCGGCGTCGAGCCGGAGGTCGCGGCCGACGCTCGCGACTCGCTGCGCGAGCGCCGAATCGTCCGCTGGTCCGCGGAGGACGTGACCCGGACGATCGCCGACGGTGTCCGCGGCCAGGCGATCGGCAAGCGCCCGTTCGCGCATCTCTCGCGGCTCATGGACGACGTCGTCACGGTCACCGAGGCGGAGATCACGGCAGGCGTGCGGCTGATCGCGGAGGAGGCGCGCCTCGTGGTCGAACCATCGGGCGCGGTGGCGCCGGCCGCGGCACGGTTTCACGCGAGCGAGGCGGGAATCGCTGATCTCCACGGGACCGTCGTCGCCGTCGTGAGCGGCGGCAACGTCGATCCGGAGATGTATCGCCGGTTGCTCGAGGCACCGATCCCGGCGGTGCCCTAGCCCGGCCCGGAACTCTCCGAGGACCGAGGCGACGCTCCGCTCGCCATCGGTCCGAGGATGTCTCCGCTCCCCGGCTGATTCGCGGCGGGCGCGGTGGTCGCGATGGCGGCCGCGGTGGTCGCGACGGCCGGTGCGGGCGACACGCCGGCGCGCGTCCTGGCCAGCTCGTCCGCACGCTCCCGCAGTCGTGCGCGCTGGGCATCGGCACGCCGCTCCGCCGCGGGCGCGTCGCGCTGATCGTGGCGCATCCACGCGGCCACGATCGCGAGGAGCGCCGCGATGAAGGCGATGTCGCCGCCCAGCCACATGATCCCGCCCGCGGCCTCCTGGTCGGCGAGCGCCGTGATCCCGTACGGCGAGCCGAGCGTCGCGTAGTGCGGGTACAGCGGCGCCTGTGCGAACAGGATCGCCATGCCCAGGAACGAGTTCAGCGGCAGCTGGGACAGCAGGTACAGCACACGGGCGGGGTAGCCCATTCGCCGCGGCGACGGGTCCAGCCCGACGACCGGCCACCAGAACAACAGCGCCGAAACGAGGTACAGCGCGTGCTCCAGGTCGTGGACGCCGCGGTCCTCGAGCGCGAGGTTGAAGAGCGGCGAGAAGTGGCTCCCCCACAGGATGATCGCGAACGCCAGCCAAGCGACGACCGGGTGGCCCATCACGGCGACGGGCGTCGAGTGGAGGATCGGCAGGAGGACGCGGTTGCGGACTCGCGGCGAGGCGGCCCGGAGGAGCTGGGTGATTGGCGCGGCGAGGGCGATCAACGGCGCGGCGACGAGGACCAGCAGCAGGTGCTGGACCATGTGCAGCGAGAACAGCGTGTCGTCGTACCGCTCCACACCCGACAGCAGCGCCACGGCGATTGCGGCGAGGCCGCCGTAGAACGCGGCGGAGCGGCGGAGTGGAACCGGCGTATCGGGGTGGCCACGCCGGATGCGGCGGGCCAGGACGAACCAACCCAGCGCGGCGAATGCAAGCGGGATGACGATGGTCGCCTCGAAATGCCAGCCGAGGATCAACGTCACGAGCGACGGCGCATCCAGCGGAAACGCCCCGTGCGCGACCGCGACGGCCGGCCAGGCAGAGACCGCGAGGCCGAGCGCGAGCGAGGCTGGGACACGGGCGCCGGCAGCGGCGCGCGAACGGGGCACGGCGCCATGGTGGCACGGCGCGCCGAACCGACCCCGCGCTATGATGCCTCTCGGCTGGCCGAGCTCGGTCGGCCGTTCGCGTTCACAGCCCGGTGGCCCCCATCCCAGGCTCCGGGTCCCGGTCCCGCCGACGCAGCCGAGGAGCCATGTCGACCAGCCCGAGGAAGCGCCCCGCCTCCGAAGCCATCGTCGCCGGCGGCGTCGTCCTCCTCCTGATCGTCATCGTCGCGCTCGTGTTCTGGAGCGGGGCCGGCAACTCGCTCTACCCGCCCAAGCCGGCGACGGATCGAGCCCACGAGATCAGCAACCTCTACAACATCGTGTTCGCGATCGCGGCCGCGATCTTCGTGGCCGTCGAGGGTCTGATCATCTGGAGCGTCCTGCGCTACCGCCGTCGCCCCACGGATGTCGACCTGCCGCCGCAGACCCACGGCAACAACCTCGTGGAGGTGCTGTGGACGACGATCCCCACCGTCATCGTCCTGTTCCTGTTCGTCATCTCGTGGGACTCCCTGAACAAGGTCGACGCGGTCAGCTCCGACCTGACGAAGACAGTCCAGATCAACGCGATCGCCGGGCAGTTCCAGTGGCAGTTCGAGTACCTCGACGCGAATGGCAAGCACCTCGCCACGCAGACGAGGCCCTTGACCGGCGACGGGAGCGGCGGGATGGCTGTGCCGGTCGGCAGGCCGATCCATGTCACGCTCACCAGCCACGACGTGATCCATGCCTGGTACGTCCCGCGGTTCCTGTTCAAGCGCGATGTCGTCCCCGGCCAGCAGAACCACTTCGAGTTCACCGTCGACGCGGACGAGGCGGGCCAGACCTTCCACGGCCAGTGCGCGGAGCTGTGCGGAACGTTCCACAACGCCATGCACTTCGACGTCGTGGCCATGACCGGCGCCGACTTCGACGCGTGGCTCGCGAAGCTCGTCGAGCAGGCGAACGCGACCCAACCGCCGCCGCCGTCAGGCGCACCGATCCTCAAGGTCGAGGCCAAGAACATCGCCTTCGACGTGAAGACCCTGGAGGTCGCGGCCAACGCACCGTTCGTGATCGACTTCAAGAACGACGACCCGAGCTCCATCACCCATGACGTCCAGATCCGCCAGAGCGACGGCACGACGGTCATCCAGGAGCAGGCGGCGATCCCCGGCGGCTCGGAGCAGAACTACCAGTACAACGCGCTCCCGGCCGGCACCTACAAGTTCATCTGCTCGATCCATCCGGTCGCGAACATGACCGGCACGCTCACGGTGAAGTAGGAGGCCGGCAAGCATGGCCACGCACGCGCTCAGCCCGGCCGCCATTCCGGCCTACCGGGGCGGCCTGCTCGAGTGGTTGACGACGACCGATCACAAGAAGATCGGGATCATGTACGTCATCAACTCGTTCCTGTTCTTCCTCATCGGCGGCGTCTTCGCGCTGCTGGTGCGGACCGAGCTGGCCGTGCCCGGGATCCAGATCTTCACGAACGAGCACGTGTACAACGAGGCGTTCTCGATCCACGCGACGGTGATGATCTTCCTGTTCATCATCCCGATGCTCGCGGGGCTCGGGAACTTCTCGGTCCCGCTGATGATCGGTGCGCCGGACATGGCGTTCCCGCGGGTCAACGCCCTGTCGTTCTGGATGCTGCCCCTCGGCGGGATCCTGCTGCTGTCGGGCTTCCTGACCCCGGGCGGCGCCGCGGCGGCGGGCTGGACCAGCTATCCGCCGCTCTCCGAGAAGCTCGCACAGTCCTCGCCGGGCCCCGGCCAGGACCTGTGGATCGCGGCACTGATCCTGATCGGGACAAGCTCGATCCTCGGCGGCATCAACTTCCTGGTCACGATCTTCAAGATGCGAGCGCCGGGGATGACGCTGTTCCGCATGCCCATCATGGTCTGGACGATGCTCGTCACGAGCGTCCTCGTGGTCATGGCCACGCCGGTCATCACCAGCGCGCTGGTGATGCTGTACATCGACCGGAACCTCGGCGGCTCGTTCTTCCTCCCGGACCAGGGCGGCATGGCGGTGCTGTACCAGAACGTCTTCTGGTTCTACTCGCACCCCGCGGTCTACGTGATGGTCCTGCCGGCGATGGGCGTGATCAGCGAGGTCCTGCCCGTCTTCAGCCGCAAGCCGCTCTTCGGCTACAGGGCGTTCATCTTCGCCACTGCGGGCATCGGCGCCCTCGGCTTCTCGGTCTGGGCGCACCACATGTTCACGACGGGCGCGGTGTTCCTGCCCTTCTTCTCGCTGATGACCTTCCTGATCGCGGTCCCGACCGGGGTCAAGATGTTCAACTGGGTCTTCACGCTGTTCCGGGGCCAGCTGACGTTCTCGACCCCGCTGATCTTCGCCATCGGCTTCCTGACGATGTTCCTGATCGGCGGCATCAACGGCGCGTTCAGCGCCTCGGTCCCGATCGACTTCGCCCTCCAGGACACCTACTGGGTCGTCGCGCACCTGCATTACGTGCTGTTCGGCGGGTCGGTCTTCGGGATGTTCGCCGGGATCTACTACTGGTTCCCGAAGATGACCGGCCGGCTGCTCGACGAGGGCCTGGGCAAGGTCCACTTCGTGCTGATGTTCGTCGGCTTCAACCTGACCTTCTTCCCGATGCACATGCTCGGCATCGCGGGCATGCCGCGGCGGATTGCCGACTATGCCGACCCGTCCTGGGCGGACTGGAACCTGCTGGCAACGGTCGGCGGCTTCATGATCGCCGCCTCGATGCTGCCGTTCCTGTGGAACGTGTTCATCTCGCTGCGCAACGGCAAGGTGGCGGGCGACGACCCGTGGGAGGGCAACACGCTCGAGTGGGCCACCTCCTCGCCGCCGCCGCCCTACAACTTCGATCGCCTGCCGGAGATCCGCTCGGAGCGCCCTGTGTTCGACGCCCGACACGGGCTCGTCGCGCATGGCGGGCACGGCGGCCCGATCGAAGAGGAAGCCCCGAAGGCGCTCGAGGAGGGCCACGTCGACAACCAGGGACCAGGGGGCGCCTCGTGACGGCTGACGCCCCGACGTTGACTGCCATCGCGCACCTGGAGGGCCACACGCCCGCGGTCGGGCACGCCCGAGGCGGGATCAGCAACCCGATCCTCGGGATGATCCTGTTCATCACCTCGGAGGTGATGTTCTTCTCGGGCCTGTTCGCGGCCTACTTCGCGACTCGCGCCAACAACCACCCCTGGCCACCGGACGTGTTCAAGGACATCCTCGACCCGCTCGGGCCGATCATCGTCGCCACGATCATCCTGATCACGAGCTCGTTCACCTGCCAGTTCGCGGTGTGGTCGATCCGGCGGGGCGACCGGCGCGGGTTCGTCAGGAACATCAGCATCACGTTCGTGCTCGGAATCGTGTTCCTGCTCATGCAGGCGTTCGACTACACGATCCTGTTCGGCGAGGGGATGACGCTCGGCTCGGGCCCGTTCGGGACGACGTACTTCACCCTGACCGGCTTCCACGGCGCGCATGTGTTCGGCGGCGTGTTGATGCTCGGCGTGATCCTGTACCGCGGCGGGTCCGGCCAGTTCTCGGCGAAACACCACGATGCCGTCGAGGCGGTGTCGCTGTACTGGCACTTCGTCGACGTCGTCTGGATCCTGCTGTTCTCGATCCTCTACCTGTTGCCCTGAGGGAGACCGTGTCAGGCTTCGGTCGTCACCAGAACGCCATCATCATCTTCATCGCCTGCGTCGTGACCGCGTTCCTGTATGGCGCGCTCGCCCAGCCGCTCGGCTATCGGCCGGAATGGGCCGGGGTCACGATGCTCAGCGCGCTCGGCGCCGCGCTCGGGATCATGTTCTTCTTCCTGCACACCGAACACGGCGAGTAACCAACCGGCTCGGTCGTGCCCTCTCCCTCCCCGTCCCCGCAGACGCTCATGGACACGCTGCTGGGCGTCGCCGCGGTGTTCATCACGCCGGACTGGAACGCGCTCCTCAAGCTGATCCCGGTGGTCCTGTTCGTGCTCTTCGTGGCCTGGTTCGCGCTCACGGCTCGGAAGTGGGCGACCCTCGGGCCGAGCCGACGCGCGCCTGCCCGCATCCAGCCGATCACGCCCGCCAGCGTCCACATGCCCGGCGGCTCACTGGCGCCGATCATCGTGGCCCTCGGCGCCGGGGCGCTCTTCGCCGGCCTCATCCTCGGTGGCGTCTGGATCGCGGTCGGCGTCGCCGCGCTGGTCGTCTCGCTCCTCGTCTGGCTCCGCGAGGCCGTCCGGGATTACCGGCACCTCGAGCCCGCGGGGCGACTGCCCGCCGTCATCCCCACGCCGAGCGAGCCGCCGCCCGGCGTGCACATGCCCGGCCCGTCCACCCGGCCGTTCCTCGGCGCGCTCGGCGCGGGCGTCCTGTTCGGTGGCCTGGTCTTCGGCGGCTGGGTCCTCGTTCTCGCCGTCATCTTCTTCGTCTGGACGCTGCTTGGCTGGCTCGTCGACTTCACTGCCGAGTACCGCAAGATCGAGGAGGCCGATCACACGGGCCATCTCGAGAACATCCCCGACCGCCGGCTGCCGCTGCGCGCCCTCCAGATGTTCGCGGTCGTCTTCATCGTGCTCGGCGCGTTCCAGCTGGGCATCCTCCCGCCGGCCGGTCCTGCGACGGCTGGGGGACCGGGTGCCTCCGGGGGACCTGGTGGGTCCGGCGCTCCGGGCGCGTCGGGCGCGGGCGGGCCCGGCGGCCCCCCACCGGGCGCGCTGACGATCGTCGCGAAGAACATCGAGTACGACCAGAAGACGCTCGAGGTCGACGCCGGAAAGCCGTTCACGATCTTCTTCGAGAACCAGGACCCGGCATCGGTCCCGCACGACATCGACCTGCACTCGGCGGACGGCTCGCAGCTCATCAAGGACCAGCCGACGATCAACGGCGGCACGTCCCAGGCCTACCAGTACGACGCCCTGCAGCCGGGCACGTACCAGTACATCTGCTCGGTCCACTCGGTTCCCCCGATGACGGGGACGCTCACCGTCAAGTAGGTCCAAAACGGCGCGCAACCTCGACCGCCGCAGGTACATGGTCATCGGACTCGCGGCGGCCGTCGTCGCCACGGTCGCCCTGCTGCAGCTCGCTGGCGCCGTGCTCGCACCCACGACGTCTCCCAGGTCGAGCGAGCCCGGGCTGCTGGCGAA
>Ga0070708_100001584_pt1 | contig 17434 bp, 13 predicted proteins | sample KBSK5503metaG_FD_65469 | JGI IMG/M metagenome (GOLD analysis project Ga0070708, IMG submission 65469) | Corn, switchgrass and miscanthus rhizosphere microbial communities from Kellogg Biological Station, Michigan, USA - KBS K5-50-3 metaG | ecosystem: Host-associated > Plants > Roots >... | reverse complement strand
CCGACCCGGGCACGGCCCGCTATTCCAATCTGAATGTCCGTCCCTGATCGGCTGGGACATCGAAGACCGGGAACCACCGGAAAATTTCACAGCAGGAACACTGAACTAAACAAAGGGGCGGCAAAATGCACATTTCGTCTATTCAAAATCTGCGGATGATGATGTTTGGATTGCTGATCGTGGCGGGCTGCAACAGCGGCTCGGGAGGAAGAGGACCCGCGGGACAGGACGGCTCGCCGGGGCCGATGGGGCCACCGGGAGCCACGGGACCGCAAGGGGCGATGGGCCCACCGGGGACTGCCGGGAGCCAGGGGACGCCGGGGGCTCAGGGCGTCCCTGGGCCACCGGGTCCAACCGGCGGAGGGCTCTATACCAGCCGAAGCGTGCTCGACTGCTCGATCGCGGCCGCCATGGTGACCACTCCTTCGTTCTTCGCCAGCGCGATCGCGACCTGCGCCGACGTGCGCGACCTTCCCCTCACCGGCGGCTGCAGCTCACAGGCCGGCGCGACCCGGGTATTCGACACCGGTCCGATGGCTTGGACGAGCCCACTCCTCACCGCCGGATGGTTGTGTACCTTTACCAGCGACACGATGTTCGAGGCGGGGAGCAATCCCGGCTTGGCCACCGTCTGCTGTATCCGGAATCACTGAACGCATCTACATTCACGGCAGGCCGATTCGACGAATGCTCCTCGGCTGGCAGTATTATGCGTATGCCATGAATCGGTTCATGGCCTCTCGCGGATATGTCACGTTGGCGGTGAATTAATCGCACCGGCGCCAACCTACCGGTAGACCAACACTCCACGCGCGCGCAGGCGCGGCATCCATTCAGGGTGCGGAAGCGAAGGCGTCCATCGCAGATCGAGCTTGTAGATCGCCGGCAGGTCCGCGATCGACGCCGGCAATGACTCGAGGGGGTTGCCGCGGAGGTCGAGGCAACGAAGCTGGCGCAGGTCGCCGACCGACTCGGGCAGCGAGGTCAGGAGATTATTCCTGAGGTGCAGCTCATGCAGCTGCGACAATCGCCCGATCGATTCCGGGATCGAGGCGATCTGGTTGTCCGAGGCGCGAAGCTCGACGAGCCCGATCAGCTCGGGGACCGGCTGGGGAAACGAGGCGAGCTTGTTGTTGCTGATGTTGAGATAGCGCAGGCGCGTCAGCTTCGCGATCGAGCCCGGCAGCGACTCAAGCCGGTTGTCGTGCAGGTAGAGGAAGTCGGTCAGGGACGCGAGGCTTCCGAAAACGTCAGGGAGCGATGCCAGCGCGTTGTGGCCGAGGTCGAGCGTTCGCAAGCGCCGCAGCCCGCCGAGCTTCCCGGACACCTCGGTGAGCCCGTTTTCGGCGAGGATCAACGTCTCTAAATCCAGGCGGTCCCATACCGCGTCGGGAACTTCTCCGAGCTGCTTCCTCCATAGATTCAAACAGGACATGACCTCGCTCTGTCGTCGCGAGCAAGGCCAGCTGCGAGGCGCGGTGGCTCCTGGCGCACGGAGCGTACGAGGCGGTACGTGAGCACGCCCGGGGGATCGCAACGAAGCAGGTGGGCTGCGCAGCAGTTTTTCAACACCTGCTGGACCTCGGCCCGCGAACGCTTAACCCCGGCGGCGGTTTCGGGCAAACACCAGCAGAAGGATCAGCCCACCCACCCCGGCCGCGGAACTCCCCGTCGCGCTGCAGCCGACGTCGTTCACCACCAATGTGCTGACGCTGGCCGTATTGTTGCTGCTGATCGGGTCGTCGATGTTTGATCTGACGTTGACCGTGTTGGGATCCGCCGTGCGCCTGAGCTCTTTAGGGACCTTGTCGATGATGTATGTACTGGCGACGTTCTTGGTGGCGCCAGCATCCATCGTGCCCAAAGCGCAGGGGAACGCCGTGGTGCAATCTCCAGAATTAGACTGGAAAATAATGACGCCGTTGGGGTCGATGATGGGTTTGCCGCTGGAGTCGACGGGGATTCTCAAGGTGGCGCCCGGCGCAGGACAGGGCCCCCTGTTCGTCACCACGGCTTGATAGGTCACGGTATCGCCCTGGTTTGCACTCGCTGGCCCGGTGAACGTTACGGCCATGTCCGCAAAGGGTCTCACCGTATTGGTGACGCTGGCACTGTTGTCGAGAGGGGTTGGATCGAGCGTCGTCGAGGTGACCACGACCGAGGTGTTACCAATCGTGGTGGGCGGGCAGACGGTCGGGTAGGGAGTCGGAACAGGCAACGAAACGACGAAGCTGACCGTCACCGAGGCGCCGTCGTCGATCACTCCAACGTTGCACGGAAACGTGACGACGTTGTTCACCGGCGGGTTTACCGGCGGGCAGTTCGTCCCGATGCTCGAAAGCCTGGTCCCGGCGGGAAGCGTGGCGTCCAGTCGGACTCCGGTCGCGTTGCTGGGACCGGCATTGCTAATCACCACGGTATAGGTGGCCGTGCTTCCAAACGTGATGCCCGCCGGTGGTGTGCCTTGATTGGGGCCGGCGAGGGTCACCGACAAGTCGGCGGTGGCCTGGGAAAAAGCAGGTCTCGCCGAGAGGGCACTGCACAGGACAAGCGCTCCCGCAAAACCCAGAGCGGTGCGCTTAATGCGGATCAAGCCGTTTGATTTTTCCACAGCGCGTCTCGCTTCCAAAGGCACACAGACAAGGACGAACCGCTCTCACCTTCCCTGAAACTTCCTCCCGCTGCAGAGAGCGGCGCTCAGTCTGCCCACAGGTATAGAGGCCGTCAAGCAAGATCTTTTCCGCCTCGATGCTGCGACGTTTTCAGTCCTACGTTTGGCGTTTTCGGTTGTGTCATTGGCTCCGCGTGCCGCGCGATGTGTCTTGTCTTGAAACAGAGGCAGTGCTATGCGCCGATCAGCCGGAGGGAAAATGTCCATCGGAAATGAGCAGGCCCCTTGCCTCGGTTTTGCCAGGCCGCCGTTGACCCGTACCGCCTCGTTTTTGTGCGCAGCGCTGATCACCCAGATCTGCGTCTCTGGAATGGCCGCCGCACAAGGGACTACGAGCGCCCCGCAACCCGCGGCCGCCGCAACCCCTGCCGACCAACCCGCCACGGACGCCGCCCAGGTTCCAGAGCCCGAGGTCGCTGAAGAGGGGAAGCCTAAGAGAGGCAGAAAAGGCACCGAAGAGATCATCGTCACCGGCAGCCGGATTCGCCGCAAGGACCTGACCACCCCAGCGCCGATCACCGTGATCAGCAAAGATCAGATGCAGGCGAGCGGCAAAGTCTCGATTGGCGACTTCCTCCAGAGCCTGCCGGAGCAGGGCAACGCCACGAATACATCCGTCAACAATGGCGGCAACGGAAGCACGCGGATCAGCCTGCGAGGATTGGGCGCCGCGCGCACGCTGGTCCTCCTCAATGGCCGGCGCTTCGTGTCATCGGCACCGGTTCCTCCAGAGTCGGTTGACCTCAATGCGATTCCTTCCGCAGCGATCGAGAGAATCGAGGTGCTCAAAGACGGAGCATCCGCCGTTTACGGATCGGACGCGATCGGCGGGGTCGTAAATCTGATCACGCGCAGGAGATACAACGGGGCGGAGATCTCGGGTTACGCAAGCACCTCGACGCACAACGATGGGCAGACGTACGACGTCAACTTTACCGCCGGAACAAGCGGTGATCGCGGCAGTGTGCTGTTCTCCGGCGGGTTCTACACTCAGAATGCGGTTTGGGCAGGAGACCGCGATTTCAGTAAGATCCCGCTCTCATATGATGCCGTGGGTCAGCTGACGACGACCAGGAAGCCCGGCCCGTACACTCAGGGCAGCACGACCGTTCCCGCCGGCACCATCCTCATTCCCAGCGGCCAGACTGGCCGCGCGTTGCCGAATCCGACCAACGATCCGAGAATTACGCTCTACAACCAGCTCGTCACACAGAATCCGACCACCACGACGTTCATCCGCGATCCGAACGCCGCCACCTGCTTGGCGGGCAGTCCGGGTTCCTGCTGGCGCCCGTTCACCAGCGCCCTCCTTCCGCCGGACGGGGATGGCTACAACTTCCAGCCCGACAATTACCTGGTGACGCCGCAGCAGCGCATTTCCCTCTTCTCGATCGGCGACGCCCGGCTTGGCGACGGAGCGCGCGCCTATTTCGAGGGTTCCTACGTGAATCGGCAATCCGCGATAAAGCTCGCCGCCGAGCCATTCATTACCGATCAGGAGAACCTGTCGGTTTCGCGAGACAATATATACAATCCTTTCGGCCGCGATTTCTCGGCTGGCCCGGGAAGTCCCACTTCAACCGCGGGATCGGTCCGCAAGCGCCTCAGCGAGTTCGGCTTCCGTGACACCAAACAGGACATCGATACCTTCCGAATCATCGCCGGTTTGGATGGCTCGCTTCCGGAAACCGCCGGACCCTTGAAGAGCTGGTTCTGGGATGTCTCGCTCAATTACGGCCGCACCGAGGGCACCACGGTCAAGCAGGGCAACCTGAAACGGACCGGGCTCAAGAATGCGCTCGGCCCAAGCTTCAGAGATCCAGACGGCACGCCACACTGCGGCACCCCGGGAAACATCATCGCCGATTGCGTTCCGCTCAACATGTTCGGTGGGCCGGGATCGATTACACAGGATCAGATTACCGGTTTGACCTTTACCGGCACCTTGCGCGGCATCAACCAGTTGACCGCGGTTCAGTTCAACACCAGCGGCGAGCTGTTTAGACTCTTCGCCACCCGACCGGTCGGTCTCGCCCTCGGGTACGAATATCGGATCGTCGCCGGCGAGAACATTCCCGATCCGATCACGGTGGCAGGCGAGACCACCGGCAACAAAGGAGACATTACCCGGGGTCACTATTACGTCAACGAGGGCTACGGCGAATTGTCCGTTCCTTTGATCAGCGGAATTCCGTTCGTCGAGGATCTGGAGGCGACCGCGGCCGCGCGCATCTTCAGCTACAGCAACTTCGGCACGGACGTCACCTATAAGATCGGCGGCCGCTGGCGGGTCATTCCGGATTTCACCTTTCGAGGGACCTACTCCACCGGATTCCGCGCCCCCTCCGTCGCCGAGCTCTACCAGGGCCAGGCGGACGCGTTTCCGAACGTACAGGATCCCTGCCGGGGAGCGGGCGTCGCCGGCGGCGGAGCACCTCCGGCGAGCTGCGGCGACGCGGCAAACAACGGGGATGCCCAGACGCAGCTCCGCAGTCGAGTGGGCGGCAATCCCAACCTCCAACCGGAGACCGCCAAGATTTTCACCACCGGCGTCGTCCTCGAGCCGCGCTACGTGAAAAACCTCACCGTCACCGTCGATTACTACAACATCACCATCGACAACACGCTGGCGCCGATCGGCGCGTCCACCATTCTCAACGCGTGCTATTTCGGAGACCCCGCCGCGGCTCCGAGGTACTGCGCCCTGATTCAGCGCGACGATACGACCCACCGCATCTTGAACATCATCAACCTGACGACCAACGCCGGGCAGGACAAGACGGACGGCATCGATCTCGCGATCCGGTACGATCTTCCGACCGAGCTCGGCCGGTGGGGATTCCTTTTCGACGGAACCTGGCTACATCAGTACAACCGCACGCTCGCCGACGGGACGGTGGTCAGGGCCCGAGGCAGATTCGACCTCGCGACCACAGGCGGAGTGTTTCCAGCCTTCAAGTTCGTTTCCGGCTTGAGATGGGCGCTCAGCGGTTTCGGCGCCGGTGTCACCACCCGCTTTATCGGGTCGTTTACCGAGTGCGGAACCTCCTCCGGCAATTTTGCCGGAAGCGGACTTTGCTACGTGAATTCTACCTATCAGCGCCACGTGGACGCGTACAACACCTGGGATGCCTATGTGAGCTACGCGTTCAACAGCCCGTTTGGGAAAACGTCAGTCGCCTTCGGCGTGAACAACGTCTTCAACAAGGATCCGGCGATCATCTACAACGGTTTCACCGCGGCGTCGGATCCAACCGCATACGCCGACGGGTTCATCGGGCGCTTCGGGTACTTGAGGGTCGGGCACGCCTTCTAGCAGTCTGCTAGCAGGTTGCGATCAGGCCACGCCGTACTTCTTGAACCAGGCCTGCATGCGCTTCCAGCCGTCCTCGGCGGAGGCCTTGTGATAGCTCGGCCGGTAGTCGGCGTTGAATCCATGGCCGGCCTCTGGGTAGACGACGATCTCCGAAGGCTTTCCGGCGGCCTTCAATGCGGCTCGCATCTGCTCGATGCTCTCCGGCGGTATGCCCTGATCCTTTCCTCCGTAGAGGCCGAGCACCGGCGCCTTGAGCCCGGGGACGACGTCGATCGGGTTTTTTGGATGAAGCTCATCGGTCGGACCGACCAGCCGTCCGTACCAGGCCACGCCCGCCTTCAACTTCGGGCTGTGGGCCGCATAGAGCCAGACGATCCGACCGCCCCAGCAAAAGCCGGTGATCCCCAGCTTCGAGGCATTTCCCTGACCCGACTTCTCGACCCAGGCGACGCAGGCGTCCAGATCGGACATCACCTGCGCGTCCGGAGCGTTGGCGACGATCTTCATGACCTCCTTCATGTCGCTGATCTTCGAGACGTCGCCCTGCCGGGCATAAAGCTCCGGGGCGATCGCCAGATACCCCTGCTTGGCGAGTCGCCGGCAGATGTCTTTGATGTGCTCGTGGACCCCGAAGATCTCCTGCACCACCAGCACCACCGGGAATGCCTTGCCGGTCTGAGGCGCGGCCCGGTAGGCGGGCATCTCGCCGCCGGAGGTCGGGACCTTGACCTCTCCGACCGTCAGGCCCTGGGCGTCCGTGGCAATCGTCTCGGCGGAAACGGGCTGGACCGACAACGCGAAACCCGCGGCCAAAGTGGTCACCACGAACTCCCGTCTCGAAAAATCCGTCGACGGCATCAAGCTGCGAAGATCCTCCTGCATCGGCGCTCCTCCCCTTGGGTTTGACGCGCTTCTCGCAGATCGCTCGGCTTCCGGACAAGGTTTTGCTGAAGCTTGCCGCACGCCGAAGACCACCGGTTGACGAACCTGATACAAACGGCCTATCGAGAAGCACCAGTTCATCGATCGAGGTGAAGGCCATGACCACCGCCGCCGCGTCCACCGATCGCGCCACACGCCGGCTCGAGGCCGTCCTGGAGCATGTGCGCCTGGAGAACGCCCACGATCTCGACGGCGTGATGCAAACGTTCGGGGGCACCGGCTTCTACGATGATGCCCCCTGGGGCGAGCACCACGAAGGCCTGGACGCGGTGCGGGCCTACTACGAGTCGCTGTTCCGCGTGGCTCCGGACTTTCACATCGAAGTGCTCTCCTCGCGGGCGGCGGAGGACGCGGTGGTGCTCGAGGTGCAGATCACCGGTAGCCACCTCGGGAGCTGGCGCGGCCTGCCGGCCACGGGTCGCCGGATCGACTTCACCATTTGCGCGATCTTCACCTTCGACTCAGGCGACCGCCTCGCCGGCGAGCGGATCTACTACGACCGCGCGACGGTGCTGCGGCAGCTCGGCGTCTTCTTCGAGCCCGACACGTTGCTGGGCAAAGTGGTCACTCCGCTCATTCATCCGCTGACCACGCTGCGGGCGCTGGGTCGACTCGCGACGCATCGCCGGTCTCGTCGAAAGTCGCAAACCGATGAGCGCGGTGCCCCCGCCAGATGAGAGGCTGCTTTCCACGATGACCGACCAGGCGACCGCAGTGCCCCTCCGGGCCGACTTCGAAGTGATCTCGCTGGTGGGCTTCGCCCACGGCACCTCCCACTTCTTCCACCTCATGCTCCCGTCGCTGTTCCCCTGGCTGATGCGCGATTTCGGGCTGAACTTCACCCAGGCGGGTTCGCTGACCGCGGCGTTCTTCGTCGCCTCGGGCATCGGCCAGGCGCTCGCGGGTTTCGCGGTGGATCGCTTCGGCGCCCAGCGCGCACTGCGGGCGGGGATTGCGCTTTTTTCCATCGCCGCGGTCGTGCTGGGCCTGGCGACCAGCTACGCCATGTTGCTCGCGGCGGCGCTGCTGGCGGGCGTCGGCAATTGCGTATTTCACCCGGCCGACTTCACCGTCCTCAATCGCCGCGTTTCACCTCCGCGCCTGGGACATGCGTTTTCGGTGCACGGCCTTTCCGGGAACCTCGGCTGGGCGGCAGGGCCGGTGTTCATGACGACCATCGCGGCCTCGGTGGGCTGGCGTCCGGCCGCGTTCGCCGCGGGATCGGTGGCGATCGTGGCGCTGGCGTTGCTCGTCGCCCGGCGCAGCGTCTTCGCCGCGACGACCGCCAGGCACGACGCCGAAGCATCGACCCACTCGGCGCCGGCCGCCGCGGCTTTCGCCTTTCTCGGCTCCGCCGCGGTCTGGATGTGCTTCTTCTTCTTCCTCGTCTCGATCATGGCCTTCGGCGCTCTGCAAAACTTCGGGCCGGCGGTGGTGCAACACGTCTACGGATTGTCCTTGCCCGCGGCGGCTTCGGTGCTCACGCTCTACCTGCTCGGTGGCGCGGCGGGCATCGTCCTCGGTGGTTTCGTCGCCGCCCGAAGTGGGTCCCACGATCGCGTGGTCGCCGCTGCGCTCGTTTGCGCGGCCCTCACCGCGTTGGTCGTCGCGAGCGGCGCCATTCCGCCATGGAGCGTCGGTCCGTTCTTCGCGGTGATCGGCCTGTGCACCGGCATGGCCACTCCGTCGCGCGATCTGCTGGTCCGGAAGACGGCGATGGAGCGGTTCGGTTCGAAATCGTTCGGGCGGGTCTATGGATTTGTCTATTCAGGACTCGACGTGGGTCTGGCGACTGCGCCCCTGGTATTCGGCCGGCTGATGGACAGAGGGCTGTTCAGCGCGACGCTGGGCGGGGTGGCGCTGCTCCAGGGACTTGGGATCCTGGCGGTACTCAAGGTTGGCCAGCAGATTCCGAAAAAAGACGCCTATCTCGTAAAAGATTGAATAGACCGGAACTCCATCGCAGCGTGCATCGATAGAACTTGACACCATAGATGCTGCAAGCAACAAGCGAACGCCGGAAGCTGCAGCCAATCCGTTACCAATCCCGAGGGGGATAAATCCATGACGAAATCCGTGAAGAAGTTGGGAAATTGCTTGTTCGTGGCAATGTCTCTTTTTGCAACCGGGGTGTTTGCCCAAGGGAAGGAACACCCAAGCCTGGGTTTGACCAATCCCGAGGGCGCTCCCGCCAGTATCGAGGTGTCCACCGCTCCTGATGGAACCGCGTGGCGTTCCAATGAGCCCATTCCGCAGAGCGGAGGTCTGGCACAGACCACCAGCGCCGAATCGATCGATGGGACTTCGCTTTACGTGGTCGGCGGAGGTGTCGGTGCTGCGTTGATCCCGACAAGCATCGTTCGAAAGTACGACAGCTCAACCGACACCTGGAGCACCATGGCGCCCATTCCGCAGACCGGTGGGATTCGCGCCTTCGGCGCTGCCGTGAACGTCGGCGGAGCCGTCTATGTTTTCGGTGGCTACGATGGGACCTCGGTCCTCAACACCGTACACATCTACGACGAGGCAAGTGACACCTGGAGCCGAGGCGCGGACATGCCTGGCCCGCGGTTTGGTCCCGCGGTCGCCACCGATGGCACGTCGATCTGGGTGATCGGCGGTTTCGGCGGTGACTTCGTCGAGACCACTACCGTGTGGAGTTACGACCCGAGCGGCGACACCTGGACCACGGGCTTCGCCGCGATGCCCATCCCGCGGGGCAGAATCCACGGCGTGGCGCTCCCAGACGGAACCGTCCATGTATTCGCCGGAGGCTTTGACGGCGCCGACCACCGCGTCTACGACACCGTTGCTGACTCGTGGTCCAACGCGGCGGCGATGCCCTTCGGCGTCACCGACCCGGCGACCATCTATAATCCCGTCGACGGGCAGATCTACCTGGCTGGTGGCGGAGGACCCGCGCCACGCGGACCGGGGCGTACCCAGATCTTCGACCCCGCCAGCGGTACGTGGTCGCAGGGACCGATGATGCCCGCTCCCGCGCTCGATAACACCAGCGGGGCGCTCGTCGGCAGCACCTTCTACTTCGAGGGTGGATTCAACGGAGCGGACGCCGTCACCAACAACTTCGCGCTGGACCTCTAGCCGAAGATGAGCTTCCGGCGAGGGCTTCGCCGGATACAAAGCCTGGGAGGCGCGCCGGTGGGCATGGTCGCGGCAGCCGTCGGACTGCTCCTGTTCCAGCTGTCGATGACGCTTGGACTCTCCACCGCGCGGGCTTCCGCGCTGATAGTCTTCGGAGGCGACGCGGGATGCATGGTCCTCGGTACCTGCCTGATGGCCACGATGTATGCTGGGCCGAAGAGCTCGGTCCGCCGCGGCTCCGGCAGCCGGGATAAAGAATCCGAACGACGACAAGTCGCTGTCATCAAAGGACGTTCGGATCCTCAACGCCGAGATCCTCCGTGTCTTGAACAAACACCGCGTGCCGGCGATTGGTTTCGTCAACGAGAAGGGAATCGCTGAGGCTCCCGCCCGTGAGGAGCGCCTCGCCGTCCTGAAAGTGTGGCTGGCGAGCGGGATGCAACTCGGAAATCACACCTACTCCCATGCGGACTTCGACCAACTCTCCGTTACCGAATTCGCCAATTAGCCGCGGAGACGGGCGGCGAGTCAGCGGAAGAGATTGACCTTCGCCAGATCGATGATTTCATCGGCGCGTCCGCTGAGGACGGCTTTGAGCATGAAGAGGCCGAATCCGGTCGCCTGCTCGACCGTAATCGTCGGAGGCATCGAGAGCTCCTGCCGGGCGACATGGACCTCGACCAGGGCGGGTCCGTCGTGCTCGAGCGCTCGAGCAATCATCGGTCGAACCTGATCCGGGGTTTCGGCGCTAAGCCCGAGTAGACCCGCCCCTTCGGCCATCTTCGCAAAATCCGGGTTGCGAAGATCGGTGGCGAAATCAAGGAAGCCGTTGGCCTTCATCTCCAATTCGACGAAGGCGAGTGCATCGTTGCGAAAGACGATGACTTTCAGCGGCAAGTCCAACTGCCGAATGGAGAGGAGATCGCCCATCAGCATCGCCAGACCGCCATCCCCGGACAGGGATATGACTTGCCGGCCGGGATTGCTCACCTGGGCGCCGATCGCTTGCGGGAGGGCATTGGCCATCGACCCGTGGTTGAAGGAGCCGAGCAGCCTGCGCTGGCCGTTCATCGTCAGGTAGCGCGCCGCCCAGATGGTCGGGGTCCCCACATCGCAGGAGAAGATGGCGTCCTTCGCGGCCAACCCGTCGAGGACGCGCGCAACATACTGCGGATGGATGGGCTTCTTGCCCGCTTCACCCGTCGCAACCTCGTCGAGATCCTTCCGCGCCTTCTGATAGTGCTCCAGCGCGCTCTTCAAATGTTTGTCATCGTTCTTCGGGTCCAGCTTCGGCAGCAGCGCCTGGAGGGTCGCCTTCGTATCGCCAACAAAGCCGTGATCGACCTTGGCGCGCCGGCCGAGCTACTCGCTTCTTTGCCATGGCGCCCTCCACTCTCGTCGCTACCCCCACCAACGTGTGTCTGGAACCTCCCTCGCTTCAACATCTGTTGAGCACAGGGCAATCGAGACGCATCGCTGGGCATGACATGCTTACCCTCTCCTGGTCGAAGAAATGGAGGGAGTAGCCTTGTTGACGAAGAGAGCCATCCTCGCTGCCGCGCTCGCAGGTGCGGCCCTCGCCGCGCCAGCCAGTGACGCCGCGGTCCAGGCGTGTCCCGCCGACCTGTCCGCGTGGAAAAACGCATTGGGGGCGGAATGGATCGACTGCCATCGGGTCGCCGACCTCACCACCACGGGCAATCCGTACATCGACACCGGCAGCCTGACCGGCAGCGGCTTTCCGCCGCCCGGCTCCGGCACGCTCAACTCGCACTACTCGAATCCCACCGCGCCGCCGGTCGCAGGCATCCAGATCGACGGCTACTTCGCCGACGCCTGCAACGCGTACCAGTCCGAGCCGCTGCTCGTCGCTCGCGATGGCACCGCCTTCATCCCCGGATGCACTCCGCCGCCAACCTTTCAACAGACCTGTTTTTCCCAGTGCCACCACGACGCCCAGTTCGTCATTCGCATCCCCGATTCGTGGAACGGGCGCCTGCTCACCGCGGGGACCCCGGGGATTCGCGACGCGTTCGCCAGCGACTTCGTCTTCTCCGACTACGTCCTCGAGAAGGGCTGGGCCTACGTCTCGCAGGACAAGGGAAACATGGGCGCCAACTTCTTCCGGGGCGGAACGGACGAGACGGACAGCACCGGCACGCCCTGGGAGCCTGGCGCCGCGATCGCGGAGTGGACATTCCGGATGCGCCAGGCGACTCGCGCGACGAGGTCGCTGCTCAACCTCCTTGCGCCTCAATACGGAATCGCGGGGGTGACGCGCTCCTACGCCGCGGGCGTTTCCAACGGCGGCTACCAGACCCGGCGCGCGATCGAGACCGACTTCAGATATGACCGGCTCTACGACGGCGGCGTCGACTGGGAGGGGACGCTGTTTCTCCCCGAGCTTCCCAGGTACGTGACGCCGGCGCAGCCCACGACGGGCTTCAACCTCTTCACGTATCTGCCGACCGCCCTGCTCAATTACCCGGGCGACGTTCTGGGTCTTCCGCCCTCGGTGGCGGCGCTCGCCGCGGTCGGCTTCAATCCCCAGTCGCAGCCGCTCTGGAATTACCACTGGGCGATCTACTGGGGTTTGACGCAGAAGATCTACCGGCTGGAGTTCGATCCCGAATACACCGGCTACACTTGCTCCGACCCGCTCGGCGTCGGTCCCTCGTGCGTGGCGCCCGCGGCGCTGGCGGTGCCGCCGACCGACCCCGACGCGCTCTACAACTACGCGGCCCGCGTGGAGCAGAATCCCGCCATTCTGGCCCGGCTCCAGGAGGTGGCGAACACCGGAAACCTGCAGCGGCCGCTGATTACGCTTCACGGTGATCAGGACTCGCTGTTGCCGATTGCGACCGACTCGGACCTCTACGTTCAGCTCGTCGCCCACGCTCGCAAGAGCAGCCGCCACCGCTACTACGTCGTCCAGGGAGGCAACCACGTCGACCCGCAGTTCGACGACCACTACGGCGTCGATTCCTACGGCGACACGGTGCTGCGGCCGATGCTCCCCTGCGTGCGCGCGGCGATTGACGCGATCGCCGCCTGGGTGGAGAACGGCGTCGCTCCGCCGCCGAACCACGCGATCGCCCGCCCCCAGGGCGCCTCCGCCGCGGATCTCGCCAATCGCTGCTCGCTGCAGTAGGCGGATGAGGTGTGTGACAATTTCGGCCCTCGCGGCACGCAGATGTCGTACACGTCGTCGTGGCGGTAGCGCAGTACGAAGACATCGCTGTCGGTCGGAGCAGGCAACGCCCCCCCAAACCGTGCGATGGCGCGCTCCGGGGCGCGGCCGCCACCGATCTCGCCAATCGCTGCCGGTTGCAGTAGTCCGTGATTTGCCAGTCGCGCTCGGCCTGCCGAATCCGCGCTTGGCAGATGAAAGGACGTCGATCTCGTCGTCGCCGAGCCGGGGAGGAGCCATGGCCATCCAGTTCGCCGTCTTCATCGCCGTCAGCCTCGATGGCTTCATCGCCCGCCCTGACGGCAGCCTCGATTGGCTCGACCCCTTCCACGGCGAGGACCACGGCTACGGCGGCTTTTTCGCCGGAGTCGACGCGCTGGTGATCGGCCGCGGCACCTACGACACCGTGGTCGGCTTCCCGGAATGGCCGTACGGCGGCAAGCGGGTGATCGTCTCCACCCACCGCGCGGCCGATCCTCGCCACGGCGAAGAGCTGTGGTCCGGTGCGCCCCGAGAGCTCGCCGACCGCCTCGAGCGCGAAGGCATCCGGCGCGTCTACCTGGACGGAGGCGCGCTGATCCGCTGCTTCCTTCAGGAGAGCCTGGTGGACGAGCTCACGATCGACGTCGTTCCGCTGATCCTGGGCAGCGGACGCCCGCTCTTCGCCAGCGGCCTTCCCGAAGTTCCTCTCCAGTTCATCGGATCGAAGAGCTATCCCTCGGGGCTGGTACAGCTTCGATATCGGCGCGCGAGCACTCTCAAAGCTTGATCTCCGTTTGCGCGAGCTTGCGAGCCGCCTGCGTCTCCAGATGGTCGGGACCGAGGGCGCTCTGCAGATGCTCGACGGCGGAGCGAAACGCCGCGCGGGCCTCCTGGGGTTGGCCTTGCGCATCCAGAGCGCGTCCGAGCGCCGCGTAAGCCCGGCCGACCTTGGACGAGAGCGTTCCGGGCTGCGCAACGTCGACGGAAATCTCCAATGCTCGCCTGGCATCGTCGACGGCCTTGTCATCCTGATGAAGTTGCAGCTCGATCTCCGATCGGCTGACGAGAAAGCCGGGCAGAAGACCTAACGCCTCGCGGCTCTCCTTGAGCGAGGCTTCCGCGATTGCCATCGCCTGGTTGGCAAAATCAAGCGCGGTTTGCGCATCGCCCCGCGCGTGCGCGGTGAGCCCCCGCTCCAGGGCGAGCGAAGCGTAGGCATGGTGTTGGCCCTGCCGGAGGATGCGTTTCAAGATGGGCTCTGTTTCCACGAGGAGCTGGTCGGTGCGTTCGAGGTCGCCCTTGCTGCGGTAGATTCCTGTCCGCACCAGCGACGACTCGATCAGCGCCCGGGGGTCATTCGCCTTTTGGGCCGTGGCGTAGGCGCGGTCGGCGAAGCCCGCCGCCTCCTCAAACCTGCCCAGCTCTTTGAGCGAGCGGGCGTAGTTGATGACCAGGGGAGCCGGGAGATCCCCTTCCGCGCGACGGTCCTGGCCAATCGAGATGGCGCGGTGAAGCACGGCTTCGGCATCGAGCGGACGCCCCCAAGCCAGCAGCGCCGTGCCCCAATTGTTGAAAAGCACCTGCGCCCGGCGCGTCTCGCCGTAGCCGAGCGCGGTCAGGCGGAGGGACGCCTGCTCAAACGCGGCGAGGGCCTCGCGCACCTGCCCCGCGTGGCGATAAGCGGTGGCCAGATTGGTGAGGGTTTCCAGCTCGCCGGTTCCCGTCTGATATGGCCACTGGCGCAGCGCGCGCTGCGCGGCCTCTGCGCGGGCGACGGCCTCCTTGGAATTGGCTGCTTTCAGGGCGACCACGCTGCCGCGCAGGAGGCAAGCGACGCGATCGAGGAGGAACCGCGTCTCACCCGGAAGCTCGCCCAGGCCTTCCTGGATGAGCTTCTCCGCCCCGGACACGTCGCCTTGGCCGGCGAGCGCCAGGGACAACTCGCAGGCGATGCGAGCGCGCATCGCCGGGTCCGGCAACGCTCGAGCGCGCTGGTAGGCGTCGGTCAAGAGTCGGCGGGCTTTCGCGATTTCGCCGAGCCCGAGGTATTGCACGCCGACGGACATGCGCACCTCCAGCTGATTCGCATCGTCGGGGTTTTGCTGACGGCCCACCATCTCCTCGGCCCGGCCGACGAGTTCGCTCACGAAGGATCTCGCCGAGGGCGCCGAGTCGGAGAGCACGAAGGTGTTGAGGTCGATAATCGCATCGGCGCGCGACAGCTGGCGGAAGGCGAAGTCGCGCTCGATGCGCGCGTTGCGCGCCTCGATGGCAGTGCCGACAATCCCGGCGACGATCGCCACCAAGGCCGCCGCGGCCAGCGAAGCTGCCAGGCGATTGCGGCGCACGAATTTCGCCGCCCGATACACAAGCGTGTCTGGTCTGGCGCTGATCGTCTGATGCGCAAGATACCGGTGAAGATCGTCCGCGAAGGCGGTCAGGGAGAGGTAGCGCTCCGGCGGGTTCTTCTTCATCGCCTTGGCGATGATGGTGTCGAGGTCTCCCCGGAGGGCGCGCCTCAGCTTGTCCATCGGCTGCACGACTTCGGACGGGCGGAGCGGCTCCGTGTCGACAATGGCTTTCATCAAGTCCGCGGGGGACTGGAGGGCGGACTCGGCCGGGTGCTTGTCGGTGACCAGTACGTAAAGCAGGACGCCGAGGGCGTAGACATCGGTCCCGGTGGTGACGGGCGTGCCGGTCACCTGCTCCGGCGCCGCGTATGCAAGGGTCAACGCCCGGCCGCCTTCGCGGGTGAGCACCGTCGCCGCGTTCTCCGTCGCCTCGTCTTCGAGCAGCTTGGCGATTCCGAAGTCGAGCAACTTGACCTGTCCCTGGGCGGTGACGAGCACGTTCGAAGGCTTGATGTCGCGGTGGACGATCAGGTTGGCGTGCGCATGCGCCACGGCGGCGGTGACGTCGAGGAACAGACGGATGCGCGCATCGATGTCCAGCGCCTGCTCCCGGCAATAGACGTCGATGTGATGCCCCTCGACGTACTCGAGGACCAGATAGGGTTGGCCCCCGGTTGAGACACCGGCGTCGATGAGATGCGCGATGTTGGGATGCGCGAGCCGCGCGAGAAAGCTGCCCTCGCGCCGGAAACGCTTCTCACCCCCGCCCCCGAGAAGGGCGACATTGAGGAATTTGATCGCCGCGCGTCCTTCGAACCGACCGTCGCTCCGCCGCGCCATCCAGACGGTGCCCATCCCGCCCTGGCCGATCGGAGACTCGAGGGTGTAGGCGCCGATCGCCTGTCCGGTGGCGGGCGCGCAAGAGGGCAGCGACGACGCGCCTGTCTCGAGAAATTTCTCATCGCCCAGCGCTCCGTGTTCTTGAAGGAGCGTTTGCAAATCCGTCGCGAGCGCAGGGTTTTGCGCGCGGATCGAGCCCAACCAGGCCGCGCGGTCCGCTGGAGGGATGTCGAGGGCCTGGTCGAGGTAGGGACTTAAGACGCGCCACTGATCCGGGCTGAATGCACGCATGTCCACCCCCGGGCGAGCGAGACCGGCGACCACCCCCGCTCAACATCGCTGCCCGCCAAACGCGCGCATGCTACCACGCGCTAGCACGCCCCGCTGTGATCCAAAACGAGCCTCGAACAGCGGCTTACTTCACGCTCCGGCGCAGCTTCGCCGCGAGGTCTCCCCGCTGCGCCACCTCGATCCGGTCGAGCCCCAGCCACGCCTGCATTTGCCGGAGCTCGTCGGCGAGGTCGGGGACCACCCGGCGCGCCTCCTGCCCCGGCTCCAGGAAGGCGCTCTGCACCATCAATACCTTGCGCTGGCGGTCGGCTTTGAGGTCGCAGCGGGCGACGAGCGTCTCGCCGAGGAGGAACGGAAACACGTAGTAGCCGTAGATCCGTTTGGACAGCGGCGTGTACAGCTCGATGGCGTACTTCATCCCGAAGAGCCGCTCGATGCGGCGACGGTCCCAGACGAGCGAGTCGAATGGGGTCACCAGCGCCCGGGCCTCGACCCTCCGCGGCACGCGGATGCCGGGAGGGACATAGGCCGGCTCCCTCCACCCCTCCGCCCGGGCGATGAGCAGCCGTCCCTCCTCGACCAGCTCCGACACGAGGCGCTTGGCGATCGACTTGGTGCGACGCGGGCCCTTGGGACGCTCCCACCAACGCAGGGGCGCCACTCGATCCCGCCAGCCGTCGATCCGGAAATAGTCGGTGATGTCGCCGAGCGTTCCGACGCCGCAGGCCTGCGCCCCCAGACAGATC
>Ga0070708_100001582_pt1 | contig 17436 bp, 12 predicted proteins | sample KBSK5503metaG_FD_65469 | JGI IMG/M metagenome (GOLD analysis project Ga0070708, IMG submission 65469) | Corn, switchgrass and miscanthus rhizosphere microbial communities from Kellogg Biological Station, Michigan, USA - KBS K5-50-3 metaG | ecosystem: Host-associated > Plants > Roots >... | reverse complement strand
CCCGGCTGCGCCGCGATGAGCACCGGCCGTCCGTGAGCGGCCAGCCAGCGCGATTCCGCGATGACGCGAAGCTCCTGACCGCCGAATCCGACCGACGATTCGGTGTGCAGGATGACCGAGCCACGAGCCATCTAGCTCAGGCCACCCACGGCTCGAACCGGGCTCGCGGCTCCGCTACAAAAAATCTACCAGCGGCCGCCGCCACCGCCGCGGCCACCGCCGCCGCCGTAGCCGCCACCAGGCCGACCGCCGCCGCCGCGGCCACCGAAGCCGCCCCGCCCGCCGCCGCCACCACCGGCGCCGGGACTCTTGGCCTTCTCGACCTGGATGGTCCGACCGTCGAGGCTCGTACCGTTGAGCTTGCTGATCGCCTGCTCGGCCTCCTCGTTCGACGCCATCTCGACGAAGCCGAAGCCGCGCGAGCGGCCCGTGTCACGGTCCGTCACGACGCTCGCGGACTCGACGTTGCCGCACGCGGCGAACGCCTCCCGCAGACGGTCCGTCGATGTGGAGAAGGAGAGACCTCCGACGAAGAGTTTCACAGCCATGGGGAGCGCTCCTTGTGGCCTTCCGACCTGTGCGCGCGATCCCTGGACTCGGAAGGAGACCCGGGACCTGGCCTGAGCAAGCGGGCGGGGTTCACGGCGAACCGGCGACCGCACCAGACGGGTAAAGTATACATGCCGTGATCAACGATTTCATCGAGCAGTTCACCTACCTCGGGATCTTCCTGATCTTGTTCCTCGGGGGTCTCGGGGCGCCCATCCCCGAAGAGCTGCCGGTGCTTGCGGCCGGCGCGCTGGCCCATGAGGGGTACATGCGCTGGTGGGTCGCGCTGCCCGTGTGCCTCTTCGGTGTGCTGGCGGGGGACTCGGTCCTCTACTGGGTCGGCCATCACTGGGGTGAGCACATTCTCGAGTGGCCGATCGTGCGCCGCGTGCTGACCCAGGCGCGCGAGCACGCGCTGATGGAGGCCTACCGGCGCCACGCCGTCAAGACCGTCTTCACGGCCCGCCACGTCATGGGGGTGCGCGCGGCGGCGTTTCTCACCGCGGGCATCGCACGCGTGCCGTTCTGGAAGTTCCTCCTTGCCGACGGCGCCGCGGCGCTGATCGGTGTGCCGCTCGGATTCGCGCTTGCCTATTTCTTCACCGACCAGCTCGAGGCGATCCTGCATGACGTGCGCCGCGTGGAGCGCTGGCTCACGCTCGCCGCGCTCCTGGCCCTCGCCACGTGGATTGCCGTCGTCGCGTGGCGCAAGAGCCGTGCCGTCGCCCGGAACGTCGACGAGGGCGTGCTATAGTCGGCGAACGTGGCGACGGTTTCCGCCGAACGCAAGCCCTGGCATGCGATCTTCAGCCTGCTGGAGCGCGACGAGCGCGTCTTCGCGGTCCTGCTCGCGGTGGCCATGGTGAGCGGTCTTGCCACGTTGGGGTTCGTTCCGCTGCGTCCGCGCGAGCGCATCGACCTCTTCTCGCTGGTCGTGTGGTTCGCTCTCTACAAGCTCGGCATCTTCGCGCTGGTCACCGTGCAGCCACGCGCCACGCGCCAGATCTTCCTCGGCGCGCTCGCCATCGATCTGCTGCTCGTGTTCGTGTTGATCCTCCTCACGGGCGGCGGCGGCAGCCTCTTCTATCTGCTGTTCTTCCCGCTCGTCGCCGTCAACGCGTACTACTTCGGCCCGTGGATCGCGTTCGTCACCGCGCTCGCCGCCGGCGGCCTCATGGCCGCGGCGGCATGGCTGGCGCCGCCGTGGATCGGCTGGACCGGCGTGTCGCTGCTCGTCGTGCTCTTCGGCTTGCCGGCGGTGATCGTCGGCATCGTCGCCGATCGCGAGCGCCGCGCGCGGGGCGAGGTCGAAGGGCTGCTCAGCCGGCTGCAGGCCGCGCAGCAGGAGCTGCTCGTCTCCGAGCGCATGGCCACGGTGGGCCGGCTGTCGCTCAAGGTCGCGCACGAGGTCCGCAATCCCATCAGCGCGATCGAGCTGAACGCCGAGCTGCTCGGCGACATCGTGCGCGCGCGCACGGGCGCCGACATGGATGAGGCGGGCGGGCTCGTCACCGCGATCCGTGATCAGGTGAACACGCTCGACGCACTCACCGAGGAGTACCTCGCCTTCGCGCGCTTTCCCAAGGCGCACTTCGAGGACGAGTCGATCAACCATCTCGTCGAGGAGCTGGCCGCGTTCGTCCGGCCGGTGGCCGACCGCCAGGGGCTCACGATGCAGGTCGAGACCGACCCCGCGGTGCCGGTGATGGAGATCGACCGCACGCTGCTGCGTCAGGCGATCCTCAACCTCGTGAAGAACGGGCTCGAGGCCCTCTCGCGCGGCGGCGCGCTCACGATCTCGAGCCGAGCGCTGGGCGACGCCGTCGAGATCTCGGTGGCCGACACCGGCGCCGGCATCGCGCCCGAGGTCGGCGGACGGCTGTTCGAGCAGTTCTTCACGACGAAGCCGCAGGGGACCGGTCTCGGGCTGTCGATCTCGCGCCAGATCATCGAGGAGCACGGCGGCGAGCTCTCCTGGGCCAACCGCCCGGGCGGCGGCGCCGTGTTCACGATCCGGCTGCCGGTGAAGGTCGCCCGTGCCTGAGCACACGCTGCTCGTCGCCGACGACGACTCGGGCCTGCGCGAGAGCCTCGAACGCACGCTGACGCGCGAGGGCTACCGGGTGCTCCTCGCCTCCGACGGGCGGGCCGCGCTCGAGCGGCTGCAGGGCGGCGCGGTCGACCTCATCGTCACCGATCTCAAGATGCCCGGCCTCACCGGGCTCGAGCTGCTGCGCGCCGCGAAGGCCATCGCGCCCGACGTCGACGTCATCCTCCTCACCGCCTTCGGCACCGTCGAGGAGGCGGTGAAGGCGATGAAGGACGGCGCGTACGACTTCCTCACCAAGCCGTTCCGCCGTGAGCAGCTGCTCAAGCTCATCGACAAGGCGCTCGAGCGCCGCGGGCTGATCGAGAAGAACAAGGTCCTGCAGCAGCGCCTCGACGATCTGCTGCGGCAGGGCGTCATCGTGGGCGGCAGCCCGGCATTCCGTCGCACGATGATGCTGATCGAGCAGGTGGCCGCGTCGTCGGCGAACGTGCTCATCCAGGGCGAGAGCGGCACCGGCAAAGAGCTCTTCGCCCGCGCGATCCACGAGCGCTCCGGCCGGGCCGGCAAGCCGTTCGTCGCCGTCAACTGCGCCGCGCTGCCGGAGACGCTGCTCGAGTCCGAGCTGTTCGGCTACGAGCGCGGCGCCTTCACCGGCGCTGCCGGCCGCAAAGAAGGGCGCTTCGAGCTGGCCGACGGCGGCACCCTGTTCCTCGACGAGGTGGCCGACCTGTCGGCGGTGACCCAGCCGAAGATCTTGCGCGTGCTCCAGGAGGGCGAATTCGATCGTCTCGGCGGCACGCGCAGCATCAAGGTGGACGTGCGGCTGGTCGCGGCCTCCAACCAGGACCTGGCGCAGCTGATCAAGGAGCGGCGCTTCCGCGAGGACCTCTTCTACCGCCTCAACGTCATCACCGTGCACGTCCCGCCGCTGCGCGAGCGCCGCGAGGACATCCCGCTGCTCGCCCAGCACTTCCTGCGCGTGTACGCGGCCAAGAACAACCGCCGGCTCGACGGCCTCACCGACGACGCCCTCAAGCGGCTGGAGGCGTACGCGTGGCCCGGCAACGTGCGCGAGCTGGAAAACGTGATCGAGCGCGGCGTGGTGCTGGCGCGTGGCAGCCAGATGGATATCGCCGATCTCACGCCCGAGATTGCGGGAGCGACGCCGCTGCCGGAGGGCGTGGTCTCGGTCCGCATCGGCACGCCGCTGGCCGAGGTCGAACAGCGCCTGATGGACGCGACGCTCGCCGCCACCGGCGGCAACAAAACGCTGGCCGCCAAGCTGCTCGGCATCGACGTACGCACGGTGGCGCGCAAGCTCGAGCGCTGGGAGGAAGAGCGAGTCGCGGAGGAACCACCGCCGCCGGACGCCGAGGAGCCCCGGTCATGAAAGCGTTGCAGCTCACACGCGAGTACCCACCACACATCTATGGGGGCGCGGGCGTCGTCGTGGACCAGCTCACCCAGGCGCTGAAGCAGCGCATGAAGGTCGAGGTGCGGTGCTTCGGCGAGCGCGAGCCGACGCAGGACGGCGTCGTCGTGCGCGGCTACACGCCCTGGGAGCGGCTGAAGGCGGACAAGAACGGCGAGCCGCGGTTCGCGCCGGCGCTGGAGACGCTCTCGATCGACCTCGCGATGGCGCGCGACCCGGTGGACGCCGACGTCGCCCACGCGCACACGTGGTACGCCAACATGGCGGGACTCTGGATCCGGACGCTGCATCGCATCCCGCTCGTCGTCACGCTACACAGTCTCGAGCCGCTGCGGCCGTGGAAAGCCGATCAGCTCGGCTCGGGCTATCTGCTGTCCTCCTGGATCGAGAAGACCGTCGTGGAGGCCGCGGACCGCGTCATCGCGGTGTCCCACAAGATGCGCGACGACATCCTGGGCCACTTCAAGACCGACCCCGCGCGCGTGGTGGTGATTCACAACGGCATCGATCCCGATCGCTTCCGCCGCACCGACCGCCACGAGCACCTCGAGCGGCTCGGCGTGAAGGCGCCGTACGTGCTGTTCGTCGGGCGAATCACGGATCAGAAAGGCATCTTCCATCTGATCGAGGCGGCGCGCCGTCTCCCCGCCGGCGTGCAGGTGGTGCTCTGCGCGTCCGCGCCCGACACGCCGGAGATCGAAGAGCGCCTGCGTCGCGCGGTGGCCACGATGCCGAACGTTCTCTGGATCAACGAGATGGTGAAGCACGAGGTCGTCGTGCAGCTCTACAGCCACGCGGCGGTGTTCTGCTGCCCGTCGGTCTACGAGCCGTTCGGCATCATCAACCTGGAGGCCATGGCGTGCGAGACGCCCGTCGTGGCGTCGGCCGTCGGCGGCATCCTCGAGGTCGTCGTCGACGGCGAGACCGGTATCCTCGTGCTGCCCGCGAACCCCGACGCGCTGGTCGCCGCGCTCACGCGTCTGCTGAACGATCCTGAGGCCCGCCGGCGCATGGGGCAGGCGGGACGCCGGCGCGTGGAGGCGCAGTTCTCGTGGGCGAGCGTGGCCGAGCGCACCGAGCGCGTCTACGCCGACGCCATCGCCGACTTCAAGAAGTCCGCGGGCGACTAGCGTCTCGTGCTCGAGGCCGTGCGCGGCTTCGTCTTCGATCTCGACGGCTGTGTCTGGCAGGGCGAGCGATTGAACCCGGGGGCGGCGGAGACGCTGGCCGCGCTGCAGCAGGCCGGCCGCGGCGTCGCCTACCTCACCAACAACTCTCGCGCGCGCGCCGCCGACGTCTCGGCCAAGCTGCGCCGGCTCGGCGTCACCCCCAGCGAGTACGCGCTGACGCCGCTCGAGATCCTCGGCGACGTCGTCACCGAGCGCTGGGGCCGCTCGCGCGTGCTCGTGATCGGCGCGCCGGAGCTGGCGGCCGTGGTCGAGGGCGCCGGCCACACACTGGTCTCGGTCAAGGCGTGGCGCGAGGCGACGGTCGTCGCCGTCGGCAACGACTTCGACCTGTCCTACGAGCGTCTCGCCGCAGCCGCGCGGGCCGCGGCCGCCGGCGCCCCGGTGGTCACGCCGAACGTCGATCCGCGTCTGCCGCTCGAGGACGGGGACTTCCTGCCGGGCTGCGGCGCGATCGTGGAGGCGGTGTGCGTGGCCGCCGGCGTGCGGCCGGTCGTCGTCGGCAAGCCGGAGCCGCCGCTGTTTCGCATGGCGCTCGCGCGGCTGGGATGCCGGCCGCAGGAGGCGGCCATGGTCGGCGACAGCGTGACCTCCGACGTGGCGGGCGGCCGCGCCATCGGCATGCGCACGGTCCTCTATGCTCCCGAGGGCGGGGCGCTCGAGGACGCGGATGTCGTCGTACGATCGTTCGCGGAGCTCGCGCGAGTCGCCGGCATCACGCACTGATCGCGGACGGCTCACCGCCCGGCTTGCGTGCGAGCGCGGACAGCGAGGAGCCGAGAAGCATGCGTCCGCGCGTGGCGGCGCCGGCGCCGCGCGCCCATGCGTGCACGAGCTGCTTGGCGGCATGGACCGCCGCCTCACATCGGCGCGAGCGGACGTGGTAGGGGTCGCCCGACGACGGCCGACTGTTCCAGAGCCGCGCGTCGACGAAGCCGCTGCGGTAGAGAGCCGCGGCCAGCGTGGCGGAGCTCCAGAGCACCGGATGGAAGTAGTACGCATCACCCAGCGCTCGGGCGAGCGGTCCGCACCAGCCGAGGCGTCGGCGCCAGCGGTAGGCCGCGAGCTGGAACCGCTCGTTCGGTGTGCGGATGAACACGCGGCCGCCCGGGGCGAGCACGCGGTGCACGTCGGCCAGCATCGCGAGCGGACGGTCGAGGAACTCGACGACGTTCCAGAGCGTCACCGCGTCGAAGCCCTCGGCGGGCAGGGCCGGCCAGTCGGTCCCCGCGTCCAGGCCGCGCTCGCGCGCGCAGCTCGTCGCGCGCTCGGAGAGGTCCATGCCGGTCGGCTGCCAGCCGCGGTCGCGCGCGAGGAACAGGAAATCTCCCGTGCCGCAGCCGACGTCGAGCAGCCGGGCGGCGCCGCGGGGTTGCACGCGTTCGAAGAAGTCCGAGAACACCGCCAGCCGCCGGCTGGCCAAGCGCGTGGCCATCGCGTCGAGGTTGTAGAGGTGCTCGTACTCGCCGCGAATCACCTCGGGGGCACGCGGAGGGTCGGAGTAGGCGAGCGCGCAGGCGCGGCAGCGCACGAGCCGCGCCTCGGGGCTGGCAGCGATCTCGACGGCGGCGGGATGCCCGCACAGCGGACAGCGCGGCGGCATCGCGGGAGGCTCAGGCGGCTTCGGGCACGGGCGTGATCACCCTCAGCGCTCCAGCGGGTAGCCGGCGCGCCGCCAACCGTCGAGGCCGCCCTCGAGCACGTACACGTCGCCCGCGCTGCGGGGACGGATGAGATGGTACGCGCCGAGCACGCGCTCGATCGGGCCCTCGCCGTAGACAATGAGCACGTCGGCGCGCGGCAGCTCGGCCAGCCGGGAGGCCAGCGTGGCCAGCGGCCAGGATTGAGCGCCCGGCAGCCGACTCGCGCGAAAGTCGGCCTCCGGCCGCAGATCGATGGGCGCCACGCCCCCGCGCTCCATCAGCGCGCGCGCGGAGGCGGGATCGATCGTCAGCACCGGTCCGAAGCGCGCGTGGTCGCTGGACGCCGGCGATGCGAGCGCGAGCACGCCAGCTGCGAGTGCGACGCCGGCAAGCCACCTCATGGATTGGCGACCGTCACCGTGACGCTGCCGGTGCCCGTCGCCCCGACGCTGTCGCGTACGGTTGCGGTGAGGGTCTGCGTGCCGTTGGCGCCGTTGGTCGTGACCCATGGCAGCGTGACCGGTCGGTCGCCGTTGCTTTCGGTCCACACGGTCGTGCCGTTGGCGGTGATGGTGTAGCTCTTGGTGCCGGCGGCGGCGCCGTCTACCCAGATCGTCATCCAGACCGTGCCGCTCACCGTCGCTCCTGGACTCGGAGTCGTGAGCGCGACCGCCAGCGTGCCGCCGCCGCCGTTGCCGCCACCGCCGCCGTTGCCGCCGCCGCCGCCACCGCCGCCGTTCGCGACGGTCACCGTTCGCGTCGCCGTCGCCGTGGTGCCGGCGGCGTCGCGCACGCTGAGGCCGAGGGTGTGGCGGCCGTCGGCGTAGGCGGCGGTGTTCCACGAGAAGGTGTTCGACGCGCCGGAGGCGACTTGGGCGCCGTCAATCGTGAGCGTGTCGATGTAGGGCGCGGTCCCGCCGCTTGCCGACATGCCCACGGTGACGGCGCCGCTCACCGTCGCCCCATCCGCAGGCATCGAGAAGCCTGCGGCGAGCGGCGATGAGCCGTTCTGGACGGCCACTGCCACGCTCATGCTCCCCGTGTTGTTGGCAGCGTCGCGCACCGACACCGTGAGCGTCGTCGGCCCGTTCGGCGTGCCCGTCGTGGCCCACGGCAGCGTGGCCGGACGGTCGCCGGTGCTTTCAGTCCACACGGTCGTGCCGTCGGCGGTCAGTGTGTAGCTCTTGGCGCCGGCCGCGGCGCCATCCACCCAGATCATCACCCAGACCGTACCGCTCACCGTCGCCCCTGGACTCGGGTTCGTGAGCGCGACCGTCAGCGTGCCACCGCCGCCGCCACCACCACCACCGCCGCCGCCGTTCGCGACGGTGACGGTGCGCGTCGCGGCGGCCGTGGCGCCGGTGGCGTCACGGATGGTGAGGCCGAGGGTGTGGCCGGCGTTGCTGTACGCCGTGGTTCCCCACGAGAAGGTGTTCGACGCGCCGGAGGCGACCTGGGCGCCGTCGATCGTGAGCGTATAGGTGTATGGGGCGGTCCCGCCGCTCGCCGACATGCCGATCGTGACGGCGCCGCTCACCGTTGCTCCATCCGCAGGCGTCGAGAAGCCCGCGGCGAGCGGCGATGAGCCGTTCTGGACGGTCACCGGCACGCTCATGGTCCCGGTGTTGTTGGCGGCGTCGCGCACCGACGCGGTGAGCGTCGTCGCCCCATTCGGCGTGCCCGTCGTGGCCCACGGCAGCGTGGCCGGACGGTCGCCGCTGCTTTCGGTCCACACGGTCGTGCCGTTGGCGGTCAACGTGTAGCTCTTGGCGCCGGCCGCGGCGCCGTCCACCCAGATCGTCACCCAGACCGTGCCGCTCACTGTCGCTCCCGAGCTCGGGTCCGTGACCGACACGGTCAGCGTGCCACCGCCGCCGCCGCCACCACCGCCGCCCCCACCGCCGCCGTTCGAGACGGTGACGGTGAGCGTCGCGGAGGCCGTGGCGCCGGTGGCGTCACGGATGGTGAGGCCGAGGGTGTGGCCGGCGTTGCTGGACGCCGCGGTGTTCCACGAGAAGGTGTTCGACGCACCGGAGGCGACCTGGGCGCCGTCGATCGTGAGCGTGTACGTGTAGGGGGCGCTTCCACCGCTGGCGGCCATTCCGACGGCGACGGTGCCGCTCACCGATGCGCCCGGGGCGGGGCTCGTGAACGCAGCACTGAGCGGTGTCGCGCCGTTCTGGACGTTGACGTTGATGGTCGTGCTGCCGACCGCGCTGTTCGGATCGCGCACGGTGGCCTGCAGCGTCTGCGTGCCGTTGGGCACCCGCGTGCTGTCCCACGGGAGCGTGACCGGACCGCTCGACGTATCGGTGCCGGTGGCGAGCGTTTGCCCGCCGACGCTGAGCGTAAACGTCTTGGTGCCGGCGGCGGCGCCATTGACCCACATCGTCGTCCAGATGGCCGCCCCGCTCACGCTCGCGCCGCTCGTCGGCTGCGTGATGAAGACCTGCAGCGTCGAGTTCTGCGAGTTCTGCACCTGCACGTAGACGAAGCCCGTGCCGGTGTTGCCCGTGGCGTCCTGGACGCTCACGCTGATCGTGCGGGAGCCGTTGCCCACCGTCGTGGTGTCCCAGTTCCAGGTCACGGTCGTCGCGTTGGACGCGATGACCGTTTGCTGGGCGCCGTCAACGAGCACGGTGAAGCGGTTGCTGGTGCCCCTGGTGTTGGCCACGGCGATCTGCACCGGCAGCGTCCCCTGGACGGTCTGACCCGGGGTGATGTTCGGGAAGCTCACCTGCAGCGTGCCGGGCGGCGCGTTGTTGCTGACCGTCACGCTGCGCGTCGCCGTCGCCGTCGCCCCGCTCGCATCGCGCACGGTCAGGCCGAGTGTATGGACGCCATCCGCGACGGTCGTGCTGTCCCACGTGAAGCTCTGCGTGGTGCTCGAGGTCGTGGTCGAGAAGATCTGGTTGCCGTCGAGTGTCAGCGTGAACGTGTTGGAGGTGCCGCTGGCACCGCTGGCGTTCATGCCGACCGTCACGGTTCCGTTCACGGTCGCACCGTCGGCCGGACTCGTGAACGCGGTGGTCAGCGTTGCGCTCTGCACGGTCACGACGCGCATGGGCGGGCTCGGATCGGTCGTGCCCTGGTTGTCGGTGACCGTCAGCGAGACGTAGTAGGTGCCCGGCGTGCTGAAGGTCACGTTGCCCGGCGTCGCCGACGTGCTCGTCGCCGGTGAGCCGCCGGGAAAGATCCATTGATACGCGGCGACCGCGCCGTCCGCATCTGAGCCGGAGCCCGCGAAGTTCACCGACTGACCGGCGGAGATCGTCACGTCCCCGGCGGGCAGGTTGATGGTGCCGCGCGGCGGCTGATTGCCCGGATTGGACGCCACCTGCACGAACGGGGCGACCGAGGGCACGCCGTTGTTATCGACGATGAAGAGCATGTAGTAGCCGGGCGGCGCGACGTTGGCGTTCGGCGGCGCCGTGACCGTCAGCGCGCCGGCGCCGTTCGTGAACGTCAGCGACACCATCCGCTGGTCCATGTCGAACGCGTGGGTGTTCGCGCCGTTCCGGATGAGCGCCACGGAGGCGATGCTGGCCGCGTTCGGCGTGCTCACCTGGAAGCTGCCGCCGTACCCGATGATCGACGGCGCTCCCGTGATCGACGGCCGCGCGGCCGCGCCGCCGCCGGCGTTGAACAGGTACGCCGGCCGATAGATCTCCATCCGGTTTTCCCACGTGCCCTGGCTCGGATTGCTGCCCGCGGACCACACCGTGCCGTCGGGCAGCAGCAGGGCGACCGAGTGGTACAGGCGCGGCATGTTCATCGTGCCGGCGGGTGTCCACGTCTCGCTCGCCGGATCGAAGAGATCGGCGTTGAGTGTCGCCGTGCTGCCCGTCTTGTCCAGGGCGGAGCCGCCCAGCGCGAGGATCTTGCCCGTGGGCAGGATGACGGCATCCATCTGGAGGCGCGGGCCGGACATCGAGGCGGTCGTCCGCCAGCGCGGACTCGACTGCGACAGATCGATGATCTCCACGCTGTCCGTCGACGGGTTGTCGCCACCCATGATCATGACGCGCGCGCGCCAGCCGTCGGCGGCCGAGAGCGGCAGCAGCACCGAGGAGCCGTAGATGCGGGGGCGGGGATAGTTCATCGTGGCCACGCCGGTCGTCCACGAGCTGCTCGCGGGATTGAAGATGCTCGACGAGACGTTGGCGCCCGACATGAACACGCGCCCGTCGGGCAGCACGTGCAGCCACGGATAGAGCTCCGGCGTGAACGGCGCTGCGAACTCCTGGCTCCAGCCGGTGGGGGTCGTGTAGATCTCGACCGCGTTGTTCGTCCCGCCGCCCTCGAGCCACCCGGAGAAGGTCGCCATGCGCCCATCGGCGAGTCCGACGACCGACGGGTACCAGCGGCCGCGGGCCATGTCCTGCACCTGGATGAACTTCTCCGTGCTCGGATCGAACATCGTCGTGGTCCTGATGCCGCGGAACGGGTTGTATTGAAGATTTCCGCCGGCGATGAGCGCGCGCCCGTCCGGCATCCAGGACAGCCCGTTGCAGAAGAGGTCCCACGGGATCAGCTGCACGTCGATGGCGCCCGAATTCGGGTCATAGACGGCGGCACTATTGGTCGTCACCGTCGGATCGTTCTGCGTGCCGCTGACGATGAGAATTCTGCCCGTCTTCATGAGACCGACGTGGATGGGGTTGATCGGCATCGTGTACGGAAGCACCGACCACTGTCCGGTCACGTTCGGCTGCGCGGCGGCGCGCGGCAGAGCGACGGTGACGACGAGGATCATGGCGAGCGTGCCCGCGAGCGCGACTGTCCTTCGCATGGTTTTCACGCCGGTCCACGTTCCGTGCCAGACCGTTTGTGCGTGCTACCCCGCTTCTCTCGGGCTTACGTCTGCAGCGCATTGCCGAATGCACGCGGTGAAATACCGGGTGTTGAGGAGAAGTACGCAGACGGGTGGGCCACGGCGTGCAGTCCGAGCGAGTCGTGGGCGGCAGCGACGGCCGCGGCGACCCTGGCGCGTATGGTACGAGTCCTGCACTGAAAACCGGCGTGTCCGGCACCGACTGCGTGCCCCGCTGCTCGGTCGTCATTCCGACCTACAACCGCGCCCACTCCGTCGGCGACGCCATCACGAGCGTGCTCCGCCAGACGATGGCGGACCTCGAGTGCATCGTCGTGGACGACGGGTCCACGGACTCGACACCGGCGCTGCTGGCGTCGATCACCGATCCGAGGCTGCGCGTCATTCTGGGCCGTCACGCCGGCGTCGCCGCCGCGCGGAATCTGGGCGTGGCGCACGCGCAGGCGCCTCTCGTCGCCTTCCTCGATTCCGACGACCTCTGGCGTCCCGACAAGCTCGCGCACGAGGTCGCGTACCTGGATCGTCATCCCCAGGTCGACGCCGTGTTCAGTGACCTCGAAAAGCAGGACGGCGGCCGCATCTACCCCTCGTTCATGCGCGAGACGGCGGTGTTCTCGCGGGTGCTCGGCGAGCGCGAGTATCCAGATGGCGTCGCGCTGAGCCGCCGCGAGATCTTCCTCGTGCTGCTCGAGGAAGTGCCGATCAAGCCGTCGGCGCTCACGATGCGGCGCAGCGCCTTCGAGAAGGCCGGCCGTTTCGACGAGACGTGGTCGTCCTCCGAGGACTGGGAGTTCCTGCTGCGGTTCGCGCACGCCCATCGCTTCGGCTATATCGATCTGCCCCTCGCCCTGCTCCGTGTGGGCGACGACTCGCTGCATCGCACCGATCAGGCGCGCGGCGACAGCGCGATGATCCGGCTGCTGCTGCGCGAGCGTCAGCTGCTGCGCGCCGACCCCGAGGCTCGCGCGGCCGTGCATCGCGGGCTGGTGACGCGGGCCAAGCACTTCGGCTGGCATCACAGCGACGCCGGCCGCCGCGGCGCGGCCGCGGCCGTCTTCTTTCGCGGGTTCGTCGTCACCAGGTCGCCCGGACTCCTGGTCCGTGGCCTCGCCGCCCTCCTCGGGGTGACCGCGTCCGGACATCGCCGCGCTGCCGCCAACGCCGGGGCGCCGACGTCTGCTCCCGAGCGGCGCGCGCGTCGATCGCCGTAGCTCGCCATTCGGTATGGGGGGCCATTTCGGGGCCCCCCATGTCATCAGATCAATCGCTCGCGCGCGTGGCGGAGCGCTCGCGCCGCGATCGACGGCTTCAGCGCCCGAATTCGGGCCAGCTGCCGCGACGTCTCGACCGACATGGGCCGCCGCGTGCGCAACGCCCGGCGACTGCCGCGCACGGCATCGACGACGCCGCGGGCCCAGGCGCGGAGCTCGCCGGCTCGCGCCGCGGTGTAGGCCATCAGCAGCATGTCGCGCGCGATGGACGCGGCGGCCGCACGCGCGCGGTAGCTGCGCAGCGCGACCCAGATCGCATTGCGCGTGAACGTGTAGTAGATCCGGCTCGACGGACGTACCGTCGGGTCCACCATGTGACGCACCTGGACGTCGGGTGAGTAGACGAGCTCGTGGCCCGCGTCGAGCAGGCGCAGCGCGAGATCCCAGCCCTCGTGACCGATGAAGAACGGCCGCCAATAACCGCCGGCGGCCAGGAACGCCTCCCGCCGGCACGCCGACGCGCCCTCGAGGACATAGTCGGTGAGAAACTCGGCGCCGGCCCAGCGATCGGGATCGCGCGGATGACACCAGTCGCGTCGCGAGAGGATGCCGTCGGGTCCGAGAATCGTGAAGTTCACCACCGCGGCGCGGGGATGTCGCTCGAACGCCGCGACGCCGCGCGCGACGTCGTCGGGCGTGCTGAGCAACACGTCGTTGTCGAGCGTGAACACGATCTCGCCTTTCGCCGCGCGCACCCCCTCGTTGCGCGCCGCCGCGGCGATGTTCTCCGGCAGCGCGACGAGATGCACATCGGGGAACTCGTCGCGGACCATCTCCTGGGAGCCGTCGCTCGAGGCATTGTCGATGGCCAGCACCTCGAGCCGCGCATAGCGCTGCGCGCGCGCGGCCTCCAGCGCGCGGCGGAGGGCGTCGCGTCGCTGGTAGTTCAGGATCGCGATCGTGACGAGCGTGCTCATCAGTTCGGCACCTGCCCGCGGATCCACGGCCCCACGAGATTGGCGAGGGGCACCGGCAGGCGCTTCCAGGCGGCGATCATCGGCGCGAAGCGGCTGGCGTCGCGATCCACCGACGGCGCGGCGTCCGGCGCGGTGTCGATCGAGATCCACGGCAGCGTGTGGTCGACGGCGCCCCACTGCCGCTTGAATTCGTGCGTACCGGCGTTCTTGAACGACCGACCGAGGTCGAGCGTGCGATAACCGTTCTCGCAGCCGAACCGGATGACTTCCCAGTAAAGGACGAAGTTCGGACACAGCGCGAACGCCTCACGCAGCGACGACACCCACGGAACCATGATCGTGTCGCGGAAGAAGAGACACACCGCGGCTCCGACCGCGCGCCCGTCGCGGTCGCGCACGAGTAACACGCGCGCGGTACCCGGCAGCTCTTCGAGCATCAGTCTGAAGAAGGCGCGGCTGTGCACCGGGGAGCCGAGATCGCGCATGTTGACCGCGAACACCCGGTAGAAGTCGTCGAGGGCCTCGGCGCCGCACCAGGCTGCCGTCAGGCCGTTCTTCTCGCCCTTGCGGATACGGTTGCGTCGCTCCGAGGACAGCGCCTTCCATACGGCGTCCCGCGTCGTGACCTCGAGCAGCATCGTCACGCGATCGCTCGCCGTCGGGTAGGGCAGGGGCAGGGGGTTGAGCTGGCGCAAGCCCAGGCCCTGCACGCGCTGCTGGCGGGCGACGGCCAGCGCTGCGTCGACCAGCACCGGCTCGACGGCGCCCGTCGGCGCCGCCGGTGAGACCAGCACGCCGCCGTAGTCGAGAAAGGGCATCGAGACCAGGCGGCGACCGAAGATTCGACTGCTCACGAGCACCAGGGGCAACAGACCCAGCGTCTCGCCGTCGTCATCGATCGACAGATAGACGCTCGGGTGGCCATACGCGCCAGCCACGATGCGTCCCCACGCCGACAGATGAGCCACCGTGGCGGCGGGGTGGTGCTCGACGAATCGATCCCAGGATTTTCCGGCCGTCTCTTCGCGGACAAGGGTCAACATGCCGTGGACCAAGCGCAAGCCTCGTACCACGCCCGGCTCCGCGTCGGACACGTCAAATCCGCGGAATCCGCCACCATGGCGCCCGGCAAGACCGCACCGGCTTCGCGCGATTCGCGCTCCGGATGCACACCGGCACCGCCGAGCGCTCGGACGGCCGTCGAGTGTCTCGTTTCCCGACTGTCAGGTGTCAGGTCACCGGCACCCCGCTGGTGAACGTAGAACTTCTAAATTGCGTGTTTTCGACCAGATGAGTCGCGCCGTCGCTTTGGTCCCCCCCTTGCCCTACGCCCGCCGGCTGGGAAATCCGTTTCCCTCCGCTGTAAAGGCGACACAACCCCAGAGGGGTGGAGGTCCGAATGCGACGTTCGATAGCTGTGTTCCTCATTACGGTGATGACGATGTCGTCGACGGCGCCGACTGCGCGCGCGCAGTCGACGTCCCTGATCGCCGGTGGTCTCACTGTGCTGCCGACCGCCGACTTGGGAGCGAACCTCGTGCAGAACGCTGGCTTCGAGACACTCGGGCCGACGAGCTGGACGGGCGGCTCCGGCTGGTCGCAAGACCAACTCACGAAGCATTCGGGGACGTTCAGCTACCGGCGCGACACCGGCGCCGCGACGTCGACCCAGAATCTGCAGCTGAAGGCGGGCACCTACACGGTGTCGGCGTGGATCAAGACCCAGAATCTCGGCAGCTCGAACGTCGGCATGAGGCTCACGCTCGACCAGCGGCCGGGCGGCGTCAATACGTGGACACCCTCGGAGGTGATCAGCGGGACCAACGACTGGACGCAGGTCACCATCGGCCCGATCGTTCTGCCCGCCGACCAGACGGTGGCCATCCTGCTCGAGAACTACAACAACCCATCGGGGACGGCATGGTTCGACGACGTGGTCGTGCAGCAGGTGCAGTCGGGCGACATCGAAGTCTTCATGCTCTACCCGAACTTCCGCGGCATGCTCTTCGACGATCAGCCGCAGACGCTGCAATTCGACGTCAGCGTGACGCCGCCCACCGGTGACTTCTCGCGCTACAGCGTGCGGGCCGCGATCACGGACGAGACGGGCGGTCAGGTCATCGCGCAGCAATCCACCGCGGCGGCCGCCCACGTGGTGGCCACCGTCGATGGCTCGGCGATGGCGACAGGCCGCAGCTACCTCGCGACCGTCTCGCTCATCGACGTCTCGAGCAACAGCACCGTCTACGACTATCCGGCCTATCGCGTCTCCAAGGTCCCCGCGGCCGCGCGCTCGACGATGAACGTGTCGGTCGACGCCAAGAACCGCGTGCTGCTCAAGGGCGTGCCGCGCTTCATTCTCGGCGTGTACGACTCGGGGCTCGGCTACACCGCCGATCCGAGCACCTGGGAGACCATGCTGTGGTCGCCGACGGGTGACCGTCGCATGAGCGGCATGAACATCAACATGTACCTCAACTACTGGTACGGCCAGGCGCCCGCAGACGCGATGAGCGCGCTCATGGCCAATCTCCAGCAGCACGGCGTCATGTATCTGCAGACGGGCAACTGCTTCGACAAGTTCCCCGCGGACAACAGCTTCCTCATCAACAGCTCCGACAGCTACGTACAGCAGCTGGCCGCGCAGCCGGGACTCGCCGGCTTCTACACGATCGATGAGTGTCTCGCCGGCCTGCAGCCGGGCGCCTTCGCGCAGTACCAGCGCCTCCTCAAGCTGGCTCCCGGTACGGTGACGTTCTCGGCGCTGCTGGGCGATGCCACACTGCCCCTCTGGCGGGACTCCGTCGACATCCTGAGCACCGATCCGTACCCGTTGTTCGGCGCGCAGCCGGCCGGCGGCTACACGCTGAGCCAGGTCGCGGACTGGACCGGGCGTGCGCGCACCGCGGTGAAGGACGCGCGGCCCTACATGACCGTGCAGCAGTTCTTCCAGTTCACCTCGCAGGGGCGGTTCCCGACGCTGCCCGAGATGCGAAACATGGCCTACATGGCGATCGTCGAGGGCGCCCACGGCCTGTTCTGGTGGAGCCTCGGCGACAACGCGCTCACGGCGGTGTGCTCGGGTTGGTGCGATCAGAAGACCGGCTACATGAACAATCTCAAGAGCGTGGTCAACGAGATCGCCGCGCTCGAGCCTGCGCTGCTGGCCGACGACGCGTCGAGCTCATTGACCGCCAACTCCAACACGGCGATCAAGACCCGCGTCAAGGTGGTCGGCGGCACGGGCTACGTGTTCGCGTACAACTCCAGCAACTCGAACCAGAACGCGACGTTCACCTGGAACACGGCACCCGGCACCGTGACCGTCAATGCCGAGAACCGGACGGTCACGGGCTCGGGCAACAATTTCTCGGACACGTTCGGTCCGTACGCGGCGCACGTCTACGTCATCGGCAACGGCGGGAGCACCCCGGGTCCGGATCCGTCGCCGACGCCCACGCCCACGCCGACGCCGACGCCCACACCGACACCCACGCCAACTCCAACGCCAACTCCCACTCCGACTCCGACACCGACGCCGACGCCGACGGGG
>Ga0070708_100001580_pt1 | contig 17442 bp, 14 predicted proteins | sample KBSK5503metaG_FD_65469 | JGI IMG/M metagenome (GOLD analysis project Ga0070708, IMG submission 65469) | Corn, switchgrass and miscanthus rhizosphere microbial communities from Kellogg Biological Station, Michigan, USA - KBS K5-50-3 metaG | ecosystem: Host-associated > Plants > Roots >... | reverse complement strand
CAAGAACCAGGAGATGCCGCCGCTGCAGTTCCACAAGTTCCTCAAGGAGAAGATGGAGCTGCTCGGCATCTCGGACGAGATGGTCCGCCGCTACGTCAACCAAGGTTTCTCCGGCGGCGAGAAGAAGCGCAACGAGATCCTCCAGATGGCCGTGCTCGAGCCGGTGATGGCGGTGCTCGACGAGACCGACTCCGGCCTCGACATCGACGCGCTGCGCTCGGTCGCCGAGGGGATCGTGAAAGTGGCGAACGATCAGATGGGCGTCCTGCTGATCACGCACTACCAGCGGATCCTGAACTACATCACCCCGGACGTCGTCCACGTGATCGCCGGGGGACGGATCGTGCGCTCGGGCGGGCCGGATCTGGCCAAGGAGCTCGAGACGACCGGGTACGATTCCTTCAAGGAAATCACCGGCAAGGAGGCGGCGGGGGTCGCGGCGGAAGACCGCGGGCCTTTGCCGTAGAGACCATGTTCGATCCCAAGGTCGTCCGTAAAGATTTCCCGATCTTCGATCGGCGCGTCCACGGCGACAAGCCGTTGATCTACCTCGACAGCGCGAACACGTCGCAGAAGCCGCGCAGAGTGCTCGATGCGCTGACGGACTTCTACGAGCACCACAACGCGAACATCCACCGCGCCGTCTACGAGCTCGCCGCGGAGTCGACGGAGGCATACGAGGGCGCGCGGACGAAGGTCGCCACCTTCCTCAGCGCGCCGGGTGGCTCGCGGGAGATCGTGTTCACGAAGTCGTGCACGGAGGCTATTAATTTGGTCGCCTACGCGTGGGGCCGTGCGAACCTCCACGAGGGCGACGAGATCGTGATCTCCGAGATGGAGCACCATTCGAACCTGATCCCGTGGCAGATCGCGGCGATGCAGAGCGGCGCGAAGATCGTCGCGCTCCCGATCACCGACGAAGGCTTCATCGACATGGACTCGCTCGAGCGCGTCATCACCGACCGTACGAAGATCGTGTGCGTCGCCGGGATGGGGAACGTGCTCGGCACGATCAATCCCGTCAAGGAGATCGCCGACGCCGCCCACGCGATGGGCGCGTTGATGCTCGTCGACGGCGCTCAGCGGACGCCGCACCTCGCCACGAACGTCGCCGAGCTCGGCGTGGACTTCTACGCGTTCACCGGCCACAAGATGCTCGGGCCGACCGGCTCCGGCGGGCTGTGGGCCAAAGCCGAGCTGCTCGAGGCGATGCCGCCGTTCCTCGGCGGCGGCGAGATGATCCTCGAGGTCTGGCTCGACCATTCGACCTACAACGAGATCCCGCACAAGTTCGAGGCCGGCACGCAGCCGTTCGCTCAATCCGTCGGGCTCGGCGCGGCGATCGACTACCTGAACGACCTGGGGATGGACGACGTCCGACGTCACGAGGTGGAGATCGTCGGGTACGCCCTGAAGCGGCTCGGCGAGATCGAGGGCATCCAGATCCACGGTCCGAAGGATCCGGAAAAGCGCGGCGGCGTCGTGTCGTTCTGGCTGGACGACGTGCACCCGCACGATCTGGCCACGATCGTCGACACCGAGGGCGTATGCGTTCGCGCCGGTCACCACTGCGCGCAGGTGCTGATGAAGCGCCTCGGCGTCCCGGCCACGACACGAGCGTCGTTCTACGTCTACAACACGAACGAAGACGTGGACGCGCTGGTCTCCGCGATCGGCATCGCGCGCGAGCGTTTCTCAACCGGCTTGCCTTTCTAGCGTTTAAACTCTGGAGCCGCCATGTCACTCGACGATCTGTACCGCGAGGTGATCCTCGACCACTACCGCAACCCGCGGAACAAGCGGGGGTTGCCGGGCGCCGACATCGATCTGGCCCACAACAATCCGCTGTGCGGCGACGAGATCTCGGTCCGCGTCAAAGTCGACGGCGAGGGAGTCGGCGACGCGGCGTTCGAGGGTCAGGGCTGCTCGATCTCGCAGGCGTCGGCGTCCATGCTGACCGAACGGATCAAGGGCATGCCGCTCGAGGACGTCGACGAGCTGATCATGGCCTTCCGCGGGATGATGGCCGGCAAGGAGACCCCCGAGGACGAGGCGCTCGGCGATCTCGTCGCTCTCAAAGGGGTCGTGAAGTATCCGGTGCGCATCAAGTGCGCCGTTCTGGCGTGGGACACCCTCCAGGAGGGTGTCGAGCAGTACCGCAAAGACGCCGGCGCCTAGCCGCACACCAAGGTAAACAGGGCAAACCCGTCGAACCTGCTCACGGCGTCGTTTCCGTCTCGTAACGGGACCGTTCCTACCCGATTTGGATGGTCAAGGCATCTTTACGGATTCAGGCGAATGCTAGTAACCTGACCGCTGCGCGTGTCCGGACGTGACTCGTGGGCGCGTCGTTGCAGGGGGGTTGTGAAGCGCTCCACGCTTGGGGGTGAGGCTGCTTGTCAGTCGAGGCTCGGTATCTCGAACCGGAACTCCCGGACGAGCTCGACGACGCCTACGCCCAAACGTTCGACCGTCTGCGACGCATGTTCCGCGCGCGCGGTTGCTCGGCCGAAGAAGCCGCAGATCTCGCGCAAGAAGCAGCCATCCGTGCGTTCACGCACATCCGTCGCTGGGGTGTGAACGGCGGCGGCCTCGACCCGCTCCTGAACCGCATCGCACGCAACCTCCTGATCGACCGTTACCGGCGGGTCACGCCGCACCTTGTGTCGCTCGATTCCGCCGACGAACTCAACGATCCGACCCAGGACCCGACCGAGGAAGTCGAACGCCGTCAGCGGCGAACGGCGGTTCAGTCCGCGATCCGCTCGTTGCCGGCACGCCATCAGAGGGCGATCGTGTATTCGCTGTCCGGCCTCTCGCCCGAGGAGGTCGGCAAGGAGTTGGGCATCGGGCGCAACGCCGCGGACGCGCTGCTGCACAGGGCGCGGCGCAGCCTGCGCGAGCACCTCGCTCCGGTTCGCGACGGCATGTGGGGTGTCGCGGTCGCCTTCCGAGTGCGCTGGGACCGAGCGATGCGCCGATTCGGCGTCGAGGACCGCGTCGCCGACGCCTCGGCCATGGCCGCGGCGAATTCAGTGATGAGCATGGCCGCGGCCGCCATGGTCGCCGTTCTCGCCGTGTCGGGTGCCGGGGGCGCCGGCTCGCCGGCGTTCGCGAAGCGGGGATCCAACAATAGGTCCGAACGGATGTCGGCCTCGATCACTCCGCAGGTTTCATCGGGGGGCTCATCCAGCACGATCGGCGGGGGCTCGTCCGGGTTGGGCGGGGAAACTAACCGCACGTTCCTTTTCGGAGCCGCCTCACGATCCTCCAGCTCGAAGGGGAGCACCACGACCGTAGGCACACCGGAAGGCAAGAACGGCAAGCCATTGGCGCGGGTGCAGGACCGGGCTTATGGGTCACCCGACCCCGACCCGTCGGATCCCGTCGGGGTCACCCTCGGTACGGTCGTTGATGGCCTGTGTGCGGCGAATCCGGCCGCCTGCAGGGGTTGGTAGACCGTGCGTCGCGTGGTCTTGCTTCTTCTCGGTCTTGCGATCGCAGCGATGATCCTCAGCTCGAACTTCGCAAGCGCGCGTCAGTACGGTTGTCACGATCTCGGCGCGTGGATATCGAACGTGCGCGCCCTGAATAGGAAGGTGTGCTATCCATGCGCGCCTTCCTCCATCCTTCCCGCCGGCGCACCTTCGAGTGTCCGAGTGATTTGGGACTCGAACGTCTGTCCTCCGTATTAGACGGGGACGGCCACTCACCGTAAGACCTCGGCCACGCGCCCGTATTACCCGTCAGAGCAGCTTGTTTGTCCCTGGGTCGCCCTGGAATCAGGGGATGCGCTCGCGGCTCTGGAAGACCGAACCGGTATGGGGGTTTCACCCATCCCCAGTGGGTGTTTCCGAGCCAGCCCTCGAGAACGGTTCGCGAAGTAGAGGGGGCGGGAACCCTGGCCTGCCCCCTCTTTCATTTCCCGTTCAATTTCTGGGGGGCCTTGAAGAGCTAGTGGATCTCCAGCATCCGCTCCAGCGCGACCTTGGCCCAACCGGCGACTTCGGGATCGACCGAGACGCGGTTGACGACCCGGCCCTCGAGCAGGTTCTCCATCGCCCACACGAGGTGCGGAAGGTCGATCCGGTTCATCGTCGCGCAGAAGCAGACCGTTCGATCGAGGAACACCACCGTCTTGTCCGGGTGTTCGCGGCCGAGCCGCGTGACGAGGTTCAGCTCCGTGCCGACCGCCCACTTCGATCCCGGCGGTGAGTTCTCGATCGCGCGGATGATGCCCTCCGTCGAGCCGACCTCGTCGGCCATCTGAACGACCTCGTAGCGGCACTCGGGGTGGACGATCACCCGCACGCCCGGCACGCGCTCGCGAACGGAGGTGACGTGCTCGGTCTGGAACCGCTGATGGACCGAGCAATGCCCTTTCCACAGCAGCGCCTTCGCCGAGCGGATCTCGTCCTCCGTCAGCCCGCCGAGCTCGCGGTGCGGATCCCACACCGCGCAGTCATCGAGCGAGAGGCCCATGTTCACCGCCGTGTTGCGGCCGAGGTGCTGATCGGGGAGGAACAGAACGCGCGGGCGCTGCGCGAAGCCCCACCGCATCGCGCCGGCGGCGTTCGATGAGGTGCAGATCGCTCCGCCCTCCCGGCCGGTGAGGGCTTTGATGTCGGCCGCGGAGTTCATGTACGTGAGCGGCATGACCTCGCCGGGGACGATCTCCTGGAGCAGCGTCCAGCACTCTTCGACCTGCGCGATGTCTGCCATGTCGGCCATCGAACATCCGGCGGCGAGGTCGGGGAGGATCACCTGCACGTGCGGCGCTGTGAGGATGTCCGCCGATTCGGCCATGAAGTGCACACCCAGGAAGATCACGTACGGGGCGCCGGCTTGCGCGGCGAACTGGGCGAGGCGGTACGAGTCACCGCGCGCGTCGGCGAACTGGATCACCTCGGGCTTCTGGTAGTGGTGGCCCAAGATCACGAGCTCGTCGTCGAGCGCTTGCCGGGCTGCCGCGGCGCGCGACACCAGCATCGGGTCGTACGCGGGAGGCAGATCCGTGCAGATCGTGCCTCGCTCGCTCCGCTCGGGAGCGGGGCGGCGGTCGAGGATGGGAAGCGGGGAAACTGTCTGCGTCACGGTGCTCTCGGCCTCCGTGCGGGCGTACCTAGCAAGATGATACGGGCCGCACGGAGGCCGCGCGAGCGATCGGGGAGGACGGTTACGGGACGGGGATGGTGAGCGGCTTGCTGATGCCGGTGCAGTCCAGCCTGCCGGTCGTTTTGAGGGCACCGAGGTGCAGCACGCACACAAGGGAGTTGTTGCTCGAGAACTTCCCGTAGATCGTCCGGAACCGCATACGCCACTCGCTCACCAGTTCCCACGTCCCGTTGCACGAGTCGCAGTAATACGTGCCCCCGGACATCGCCACATAGCGGCACCCGGTCGTCACGACGACGGTCAGCTTGTCGGTCCCGCAGACACCGGGGGAACCCCGATAGACGGAGGTGGCGGGGAGTTTGACGAGGTGACTGAGCGTCCACATGTAGACCATGTTCTGGGCGCAGGACATGCTCGAGTTCCAGGTCCAGGTTCCATAGGTCGTGCCGTTGGCGCGCTTGTAGTAGCTGATCCAGCCGGGTCCGAGCGTGAGGTAACAGCTGGGGAGTCCGGCCGCTGCATCGATCGCGAAAGTCTGAGCGGCAAACGAAGCTGTTTGAGGTGCTTCAGCCTTCGCAGGCGCGAGGCTTCCGGCGATCGCCGCAAGCACTGCTACGACGAGCAGCGACCGGCGCGCGGGGATCCATGGTTTGCGCATCACGAGTCCTCCTTCTCGAATAACCCCTCACGCCTTCTACGCGCGACCAGGACTCGCGTTTCACCCTCCTCTTAGAATGAGGCCGTGGACGTCTCCCGGGTTCCGCGGGTGCTACCGGCCGAGAGGCCGTCGCCACCTGCCTTCATTGACCCGAACTTCAACCGAGCCGCCGACTGGCTCGCGAACGGCACGGAGGACAACCCAGGATTGCTCATCGTGGGCGCGCCCTACGCGGGCGGATCGATCTCCCGAGCTCATTTGGACCAAGCGCCCGAGGCGATCCGCAAAGGACTCGAGCGCTTCTCCACCTACTCGAGCGATTTCGACGTCTCGCTCGACAGGCTGATGCCGTACGACGTCGGAGACATGCCGCGGGCCGTCGCCGCTCCGGTCGAGGAGTTCCAGCAGCACATCACCGAAGCTCTCGGTGCGATCAGGGCGCAGACGGACGCTCCCATCGCGCTGATCGGCGGCGACAACTCCATCACAGTCGGCGGCGTCCGAGGAGCCGGCGCCGATGCCTTGATCACTTTCGACGCTCACCACGACGTGCGCGACTGGGACGAGCTCGGTCCGATGAACGGATCGCCGGTGCGGCAACTGATCGAGGGCGGTCTGGCCGGGTCGCGCGTTCATCAGATCGGCCTCCACGGGTTCGCGAACGCCGAGCCGTACGCGAGGTACGCGGCGGAACACGGGATCGGCGCCGTCACCGCGAACGCCGTCCGGACGCTCGGCATCGACGCCGTCGTCGAGGAGGCCCTGGTCAAGCTCGAAGCAGCCGGCGCGACGCAGATCTGGGTCGACTTCGACATGGACTGCCTCGAGCGCGCCCTCGCGCCCGGCGCTCCTGCGGCCATGCCCGGCGGGCTGTGGCCGTCGGACCTGATGCGCGCCGCCTACCGGCTCGGGGCGACGCCGCTCGTGACGGGCATGGACATCACCGAGCTCGATCCGACGCTCGACGTCGCGGAGGCTTCCGTTCGCGCTGCGTGTTCGGTGCTGCTGTCCTTCGCGTGCGGGGTGGCGATACGCGCGTGAGCGTCATCGTCGACGGCTCACCCCTCGGGATCCCCGACGTCGTGTCCGTCGCGAGGGACCGCACCACGATCGCCATCGGCGCAGGGCTCGCCGAACGCATGGCGCCGGCAAGGCGCGTGGTCGAAGACGCGGTCGAGCGGGGCGCAGTCGTCTACGGGATCACGACCGGCTTCGGCGCGTTGGCGAACGTTCGCATCGAACGAGCCGAGTCCGAGGAGCTTCAGCACGCGATCATCCGCTCGCACGCCGCCGGGGCCGGGGACCCGATGCCCGAGGAGGTCGTCCGCGGGATGATGCTGCTTCGCGCGCGGACCCTCGCCGCCGGACACGCGGGCGTGCGGCCGGTGCTCGTCGAGCGGATCGTCGAGCTGTTGAACCGCGGCATCCATCCGATCGTCCCCGAGCACGGATCGGTCGGCGCGTCGGGGGATCTCGCGCCGCTCGCCCATTGCGCGCTGGCGGTGATCGGCGAAGGGGAGGTCCGCGCCAACGGATCGCGTGTGCCGGCGTCCGACGCGCTACGCGCGGCCGGGATCGAGCCCGTCACGCTTGAGTCCAAGGAAGGGCTCGCGCTCGTCAACGGCACGGAGGGAATGCTCGCGATGCTCTGCCTCGCGATCCACGACCTGTCGCGCGTGCTTCAGACCGCGGACGTCGCGTGCGGCATGAGCGTCGAAGCGCTGCTGGCGACCGATCGGCCGTTCGCGGAGAACATCCACGCGCTCCGTCCGCATCCGGGACAGCTCGCGTCCGCCGAGAACCTCCGTCGCCTCACAGCCGGATCCCGGGTGATCGCCTCGCACCGCACGACCGCCCACGCCGTGCAAGACGCGTATTCGCTGCGGTGCGCGCCGCAGGTGCACGGCGCGTGCCGCGACGCGCTCGACTACGCGCGGGCCGTCGCCGAACGCGAGCTCGCGAGCGAGGTCGACAACCCCGTCGTCTTCGGGGAGACGGGCGACGTCGAAAGCGCCGGCAACTTCCACGGCGAGCCGGTCGCGTTCGCGCTCGATTTCCTGGCGATCGCGGCGTCGGAGGTCGCTTCCATCTCGGAGCGTCGCACCGACCGCATGCTCGACCCGGCGCATTCGAACGGCTTGCCGGCCTTTCTAGCGCCGGACGCCGGCGTGAACTCCGGGTTCATGCTCGCGCAGTACACGCAGGCCTCGATGGTCGCCGAATGCAAGCGACTCGCGGTGCCGGCGTCGGTCGATTCGATCCCCACGTCCGGCACGACCGAGGATCACGTCAGCATGGGGTGGGACGCCGGGTTGAAGGTGCGCCGGTCCGTCGCGAACGCGGAAGCGGTGGTCGCGATCGAGGCGCTCGTCGCGGCGCAAGCGCTCGACCTGCGGGCACCGCTCGAACCGTCGGCCGCGGCGTCCGCCGTTCGCGCCGCGATCCGCGAGCGCATCGCGTTCATGCCGAAGGACCGCTTCCTCGCTCCCGACATCGAAGCCGCTCGCGATCTCGCGCGGACCGGCGAGCTGGCTCGGGCAGCCGCAGGCGCGGTGGGGGAGTTGCGATGAGCGCCCGCGTGGTGCGCGCGCCCCGCGGCACGGAGCTGTCGTGCAAGGGCTGGCATCAGGAGGCCGCGCTCCGGATGCTCATGAACAACCTCGATCCCGAGGTTGCCGAGCGGCCCGACGATCTCGTCGTCTACGGCGGCTCGGGGAAGGCGGCGCGCAACTGGGCGGCGTTCGACGCGATCGTGCGTTCGCTCCGCGAGTTGGAGAACGATGAGACGCTCCTCATCCAGTCGGGGAAACCGGTCGGCGTGTTCCGTACTCACTCATTCGCGCCGCGCGTGCTGATCGCCAACTCCCTCCTCGTGCCCGACTGGGCGACGTGGGAGAGCTTCTGGGAGCTCGAGGCCGCGGGACTGACGATGTACGGCCAGATGACGGCCGGCTCGTGGATCTACATCGGCACCCAAGGCATCTTGCAGGGCACCTACCAGACGTTCCTCGCGATCGGCGAGAAGAGGTTCGGCGGAACGCTCCGCGGCCGTGTCGTTCTGACCGCCGGGCTCGGTGGGATGGGCGGCGCGCAGCCGCTCGCTATCACGATGAACGACGGCATCGCGTTGTGCGTCGAGGTCGATCCCGCTCGGATCCAGCGACGCATCGAGGGCGGCTACCTCGACGTCGCGGCCGAGTCTCTGCACGAGGCGCTCGACATGGCCGAGGACGCGCGAGCGGCCGGCAAAGCCATCTCGATCGGCGTCCCCGGAAACGCGGCCGACCTGTTCCCCGAGATCCACCGCCGTGCGTTCGCCGTCGATGTCGTCACCGATCAGACCTCCGCGCACGATCCGTTGAACGGCTACGTTCCCCAAGGCCATTCGCTCGAGGAAGCCGCGGAGCTCCGCGCGAAGGATCCGCAGCGATACGTCGAGGAGACCCGCTCATCCATCGCCGTCCAGTGCCGCGCGATGGTCGAGATGCAACGCGCCGGGGCCGAGGTCTTCGACTACGGCAACAACCTCCGCGGCGAGGCGTTGAAAGGCGGCTTCACCGACGCGTTCTCGTACCCGGGGTTCGTCCCCGCCTACATCCGTCCACTTTTCTGCGAGGGAAAGGGACCGTTCCGCTGGGCGGCGCTCTCCGGCGAGCGATCCGACATCCACGCGACCGACATCGCCGTCGCGAAGCTGTTCCCGAAGGACGAAGGGTTGCAACGGTGGCTGAGGCTCGCCGCGCAGCGCGTGAAATTCCAGGGACTGCCGGCTCGGATCTGCTGGCTCGGCTACGGCGAGCGGCAGGAGGCGGGGCTGGCCTTCAACGATCTCGTCCGCCGGGGCGAGGTGCAGGCGCCGATCGTGATCGGCCGCGATCATCTCGACGCGGGAAGCGTCGCGTCGCCCTACCGCGAAACCGAGTCCATGCGCGACGGCTCGGACGCGATCGCAGACTGGCCGATCCTCAACGCCTTGCTCAACACGTCCAGCGGGGCCTCCTGGGTGAGCGTGCATCACGGCGGGGGAGTGGGCATGGGCAAGTCGATCCACGCAGGCGTGGTCGTGGTCGCAGACGGCACCGACGAAGGCGACCGCAGGCTAACGCTGACGCTCACGAACGATCCCGGCACCGGCGTGATGCGGCACGCGGACGCGGGTTACGAAAGCGCGATCGACGTCGCGCGCGAGCGCGGCGTCCGGATCCCGATGCTCGACAATCCGCCGGAGTGAAGGCCGACCTCGTCGTCACCGGCGCGTCGCAAGTCGTCACCTGCGACCCCTCGCTCGGAGAAGGCGCGCTCGGTGTCATCGAACACGGCGCCGTCGCCGGATTCGAGGGCAAGATCGTGTGGGCCGGGACCCAGCACGATCTCCGGACCACGGTCGAGTTCGCCCCCGACGCTCACGAGGTCGACGCGCAGGGAGGCGTCGTCATGCCGGGCCTCGTCGAGCCGCACACCCACCTCGTTTTCGCCGGCGATCGCTCCGAGGAATTCGCGGCCCGCCTTCGCGGCGAGCCCTACGTAGCCGGCGGCGTCCGCACCACCGTCACGGCAACACGAGCCGCATCGGATGACGAATTGCGCGCGCTGGTTCGCGAGCGGCTCGACCGCTTCCTCGCGCACGGCGTCACGACGGTCGAATCGAAGAGCGGCTACGGTCTGACGCCCGAGCACGAACGACGCATCCTCGAGGTCGCGGCCACCGTCGAACACCCCGTCGAGGTCGTGCGCACGTTCATGGGAGCCCACGTCGTGCCCGATGAATACGCCGGCGACCCGGACGGCTATCTCGATCTGCTCATCCAAGGAGTCATCCCGTCGCTCGGCAACCTCGCCGAGTTCTGCGACGTCTGGTGCGACGAAGGCGCGTTCACCCCGCAACAGAGCCGCCGGATCCTGCGAGCGGCGCGCGGGGACGGCCTCGGGATCAAGGTTCACGCCGAGCAGCTGACCCGCAGCGGTGGAGCGGCCGTGGCGGCCGAGTTCGGCGCCGTGAGTGCCGAGCACCTCGAGCACGCGACCGAGGACGACGCCGACGCTCTGGCCCGGTCGAGGACGATCGCCGTGCTGATCCCGGGCGCGTCGATGATGACGGGAGCTCCGTTCGCGCCGGCGCGGATGCTGATCGAGCGCGGCGTGCGGGTCGCGCTTTCAACCGACTTCAACCCGGGCACCAGCTACAGCGAAAATCTCCAGCTCGTCGTCGCCCTCGCCTGCGCGCACCTGAAGATGACGCCGGAGGAGGCGATCCTGGGCGTGACCCGCCACGCCGCGGCGGCGCTGTCCCGCGAAGGGATCGTCGGGTGTCTCACGCCGGGCGCGCGGGCCGATCTCGTGGTGCTCGAAGCGAGGAGCTACATCGATCTCGCCTACCACTACGGAGTGAACCTGGCTCGCGCCGTCCTCACCGGCCGTTAGGTTCATCGAGGACCGGCAATCCTCTGACTGGACGGGCAGGATTCGTCCCGATTTCGGCGAATGGCTTCCCAGTAACCAGGGGGATACCCATGAAGCCAGCGGTCCTCGTCGTCATGGTTGCCATGTGCGTCGGGCTCCTCTCATCGCCGGCTGTGGGGGCGCAGCAAGCGGCGTGGGAAAGGCAGTTCGGCGGCGGCCCGACGCATTCCCGGTACGAGATCGTTTTCGGAACGGCGACGGACTCCTCGGGCAACGTTTACGTCGCCGGACTCACCCAGGCCAGTACCCCGACGGTGGGTAGCCAAGAAGGGTTCGTGCGCAAGTTTGACCCGGACGGGCGCGAACTGTGGATGCGGCAATTCGGGGCGACGGGGCAGTTCCCTGCGGTCGAGGCCTCGGACATCAGCGTTGCTCCGAACGGCACGGTAGTAGTGTTCGGCGTGGTAACCGGGGCCCTTTCAGGACAGACCCAGGTGGGACCTGGTGGCGACGTGTTCGTGCGGACGTACGATGCAGACGGAACCGAACTCTGGACCCGTCAATTCGGAACGACTCGCGCACAGTTCTCAATCAGCGGCGCGGTCGGCCCGGAAGGCACGATCTACGTGGCCGGCGAGACGTTCGGGGAATTCACCGCTTCGCCCAATCACGACCGAGATGTGTTCGTTCGTGGCTACGATCCGAGCGGCAACGAACTGTGGACCCGACAGATCGGAAGTATCGAGCAGGACATTGACGCACCCCACGCCATCGCGGCAGACGCCAGCGGCCTCTACGTCACAGGCTCAACATTCGGCACCTTTCCCGGCCACACCAAGACGGGCGACGTCGACGGCTTCCTCGTGCACTTCGATCAAGGCGGCACGATCTTGTGGCTCGAACAGTTCGGTGCCGCAGGTCTGACAGGTCTGACGGTTCCCGGCGCGCTCGCGATCGAACCGGTCACGCACGACGTTTACGTCGTTGAGAATCACGACACGATCACGAATCCGATCCGCTCCGATTCGCTCGTGCGACGATTTCATCCGGACGGGTCGACCGCATTCGAGAAGCAGTACGGCAATCTCCTCCAAAACGAAAGCATCTCGGACGCCGCCACTGACTCGGAGGGCAATCTCTACGTCATCGGCACGGGTAGCCACTCCACGAGCCTTGACAAGGATCCCCAGCAGATCGTGGTTCGCCGACTCACGCCTGAAGGGGAAGGGGTGTGGCGTGTCGAGCTCGGCGGAACTGGTGCGGATTGGGGCTACGCCGTCTCCACCGATGCCGACGGCAACGTCTTTGCGGGTGGCATCGCCGACGTCGGCGGAGTTCCCCGCTCGTCCCTATGGGGCGAGGGATATCTCGCGAAGATCGTCCAGCTCCATTCTTGCCTCGGAACATCGTTCCCGACCGGAGATGAAGACGGCGTCCTATCTCGTCCCGTGCATGAATCTGTCGAGCCCACGGTGAATGTGGCTGGGCTGGGGTTCGCGGGGCACGCGATCAACTGCGGCGTGATCGTTCGAGTCGGCCTATAAAGCGAGCGTTCCGCCGGCGACGTCTAGTCAGACGATCGTGCCACGCGCGGATCAGACACACGAATAAGAGCCCGACCGCGAGAGACCGGCCCGGTAGCCGAGCGGTTCAGTTGGACAACGTGAAGGCCACGAGCCAGCCGACTTCCCAGAGTGTCAGAGCGACGAGGACATAGCACACGATCTTGTATGCGCGGGAGCCGGATTTCCTCGCAAGTATGACGAGAGCGGGCACGGTGACCGGCGCGAAGTAGACCCCGGCGCCGCCGAGATCGAAGAGCAGGATCACCGCGGCGATCGGCATGAACGCTTTCAAGAAGCCGATCAACCTGGGCCGGCGCCGAACGGAACGCACCGACGCCATCCCCGCGAGCGCGATCACGAACCCGGCTGAGATAGAGAACGGGTCCGTTACGCGAGCGGAGCAAAAGTCGAACCGCCGGCCTTCGGCGGTCATGCCGAAGCCACCGGCGATGCAATGGCTCATCCCATACGCGGCCAGACTGAGCCCGGCGCCGACGAGCCCCACGCTCGCGATCATCGCCGCCGCGCCGAGGACGTTGACCCGGCCAAGCGCGAGAGCCCGTCCTGCCCAGACGATGCCCACGATCCCCCAGACGACAAGGGTGAGGAAGGGATCGCGTTTCGCGCCGAGCACGATAGAGCCGGCGGCGATCGCAAGGAGGACCAGGAACGCCACGACGGGTCCATCCGTCATTGGCAGCCACCGCGGACGTTCTCCCCTTGGCCGAGGGTTTCCGAGAACGTACAGATCCTCAGGCATCGCGGCGCGGGCGAGACAGCGCCCATCCGGCAACGACGGTGATCCCCGTGATCGCGACGCTCACGAGTCCCTCTGTTCTCGTGACGTAGTCGCTCGTGCAATAGGAGGAGTTGGGAGTACCCGAGCACGCAGGATCCTGATGCACGAACAGCGCGACCAGCGCGCCAAGTGCCAGAGCGAAACAGGCGACAGCGATGATCGGCTCGGCGAGCCACGTCCGCACGCTCCCGGCCCGGCGTCCATAAGCCACCAACGCCAGTCCAGCGGGGAGCCAGAAACCGATGCCGATGATCGAGCCGAGAAGCATCGGAATCGTCACGCCGATGATGCCGCCGGCGAGAAAAAGCGATGGGCGAGAGCGTCGCGCAATCATGCAGAGCGTGCCAGGGAGGCACATCAGTGCGGCGATCGCCAGCCCCTGGGTCGACTCGTCGAAGACGCCGTTGGAGTGATCCCCAGAGAGCACCAGCGCGGCAAAGCCGAGGCCCAAAAGTAGTCCTCCCCAGGAGGACCCACCTTCCGCGAGTGTCGATTCCCGCCGAGCCGATCGCATGGCGTTGGAAGGGCCCGTCTCCATGGACCTCACCTCGCTACCTGCTTTTTCCCTAGACTGTAGTATCATACATACGTATGAATGATAAAGGCAAGCCCAGGATCGTCGCCCATTGGGAGGGCGGGACGGGCAGGGTTCCGGGGCGCCTCGTTCCCGCAGGACCCGGCGACGCAACCGAAGCCCGGCTGTTGGAAGGCGCGCTCGAGTGCCTCCGCCGCTTCGGCCTGCGCGGAACGACGAGTCGCGCGATCGCCGCGGCAGCGGGTGTGAACCTCGGTGCGATCACGTATCACTTCGGTTCAAAGGACGAGCTCGTCGCCCAGGCTCTCCTCAGCGCCGTGCGCGGGTGGATGGAGCCGGCACTCGAGATCCTTCGTCGCGATCTGGATCCAGCGGAGCGCCTTCTCGCCGCCGTCGAGATGCTTCGTCGCACCTTCGAGCAAGCGAGCGACATGCTTCCGGTGTACTTGGAGGCTCTCGTTGCTGCGCCACGTCACGACACGCTAAGACGTGGCGTGGAGGAACTTCTCAAAGAAGTGCGAACGTTCCTCGCGGCGCAGCTTCGCGAGCAGCTGGCGGTGGGATATCTGCCGTCGTGGGTGGAGCCGGACGCGATGGCAACGCTGCTCGTCTCGACCGCCGACGGGATCGCGCTGCACGCCGCTCTCGAGCCCGACGCTGTGGACCCCGGAGCGCTCGCAGCCCAGGCGGTGCAGCTACTGCTCGCGTCGCGGAACGATCAGACGTCGCGCGGATAGAAGTGACACGGACCTCAGCCGGCGAGCAGGTGCCCGACGTCCGAGCCGGCCATGTCGTCGGCCCGTTCGTCCGAGATATCTTTGCGGATCTCCGCGTTCAGGTAGCCCGCCCAGGAAATCAGGGCTTCCTTCGTCGGGAAATCCTCGGAGAGATAGCAATACTCCTCGGAGAAATCGTCGAAGCGGGCGGCTTCGATCTCGGTCTTCGTCTTGCCTTCCGCGAACGTGTCGTAGAGCGGCGTCCCGCGGAAGACGACGAGCGGGAAGAACGTGGCTTCGGTGAATCCCGACTGCCGAAGGATCCTGACCGTGCGGAGCATCGACTCCTTCGATTCGCCGGGAAGCCCGGCGATGAAGGTCAGGATCGGATCGAGCCCGAGCTTGCGTGCGAGGAGCGCCCCTTCGAGCACGATCTTCGAGGTCTGCCGCTTCATCACGACGTCCTCGAGGATTTCGTCGTTGAACGACTCGCTGCCGAACGCCAGGTTGTGGAACCCGGCCGCCTTCATCTTGAGGAGCGTCTCCTCGTTGACGGCGTCTGCACGCGTCTGCACGTTGTAGTTCCAGCCGATGTCGGCGATCTTCTCGCACATCTCGAATAGTCGCGGCTTGCGCAGAGTGAACGTCGCGTCGCCGAAGTAGAACTTCGGGTTGCCGACGCTGCGGTAGTTGTCCCAGCAGTACTTGACGACTTCGCGCACGTAGTCGGGCGAGTGGAACCTGACCTTCCGATTCCAGATAGTCGGATCCATGCAGAACGTGCATTTCTCGGGACAGCCGCGCGACGTTACGTACGACGAGCCGATGAAGTAGTCGCCGTTCGGCTGGAGAGTCTTGAGGAACTTGTGTCGCTGCGCGATGTGGAACCGGTCGCCGGCCGAGTACATGTGTGCGAGACGGTCGAGGTCGCCGATACGCGGCATGTCCATGTTGTGGCCCGGCTCGCCGCCGCCGATCTGATAGCTGATCCCGAGGGTGTCGAGCTTCCCGGTCTTGTGCTTCCCCGCTTCGAGCTCGGCCATGAGCTGGATGACGGTGTCCTCGCCCTCGCCGCGGATGACGATGTCGGCGTAGCCCGCGCCGATCAGCTCGAACGCGTGCATGGTCGCGTAGTTGCCGCCGGTCACGAAGATGGCACCGGGCGCGGCTTCGCGCATCTCGGCGATCAGGTTCTTCACGCCTTTGACCATGTAGTAGTACGACATCGGGATCATCACGACGTCGGCCCCTGCCAGACGGCGCTTCAGGTCGTCCTTCATCCGCTGGATAAGGCCTTCGAGCTCGGCGCGCGCGGCGTCGTCGTGCTGGTGGTTGTCCGAGACCTCGAACCACCGCATGTCGTCCCAGTGGTCGGCGATGATGTTCACGACGTCGAAGTCGATCGCATGTTGCTGGAGCGCGGCGGCGATGTAGAGGAGCCCGTATTCCGGGGTGATCACGGCCCGGTCGCGATACCCCTTCCAGAAGGGCTCCCACGACGGGTACGGACGCCGGACGAGGAACGAATAGGCGAATGTATCGCTGACCAGAACCGTTCTCATCCGTCTCCCCCTGCACTGATTCCGGCGTCAGGTCTCGCGGGAGTCTACACGTAGGCCTTCCGGCACTCGAAACCGCTTCGCCGGGTGGGTATCCTCCAGCGGACCCAGCATCGAAAGGAACCGCGCGTGCGCGTCGTCGTCGCTCCGAACGCCTTCAAAGGCTGTCTGACCGCCCAGGAGGCGGCCGACGCCATCGCGCGGGGTGTCGTCGCTGCCGGCGGCAAGCCCGAGATCGTTCCGGTCGCCGATGGCGGGGACGGCACGCTCGACGCGCTCGTCGCCGGCGTTGGAGGCACGATCATGGGCGTCATCGCGCGCGGGCCGCTCGGGCTGCCGGTGCGCGCGCATCTGGCACGTCTGTCCGACGGGAGTGGCGTCGTCGAGATGGCGCAAGCTTCGGGGTACGCGCTCGTCAGCGAAGACGAGCGGGACCCGATGCGCGCCTCCTCCTACGGCACGGGCGAGCTGATCAAGGGAGCGCTGGCTCGGCGCCCAACACGCGTCCTCGTGGCGCTCGGGGGTTCCGCGACCGTGGACGGTGGAACGGGCCTTGCGCGCGCGCTCGGGGTGCGGTTCCTGGACTCGGCCGGAAACCAGCTGCCCGAAGGCGGCGGGTCGCTGGAGCAACTCGCCAGGATCGATGCCTCACGCTCGGATCCACGCCTCCGCGACGCGCCGATGATCGCCTGTACCGACGTCGATAATCCGCTCGTCGGAACGGCGGGAGCCGCTCGGGTGTTCGGTCCTCAGAAAGGGGCGACACCCGAGCAAGTGGAGGCGCTGGAGCGGGGAATGGAGCGGCTCTCCGAGTGTTTGTCGGCCGATCTCGGGGCCGACGTCGCCGATCTACCCGGCGCCGGCGCTGCGGGCGGCGCGGGCGCGATGCTCGTCGCGCTCGGCGCGGAGCTCCGGCCGGGAGCAGAGGTGGTTCTCGACGCGCTGGGGTTCGGCGAGCGGATCGACGGCGCCGACCTCGTGATCACGGGGGAGGGGAAGCTCGACAGCCAGACGCTCGCGGGGAAGGCGCCGGTCGCGGTAGCGCGGGCCTGCGAGGCGAAGCTCGTCGCCTGCGCCGCGATCGTCGGCCAGACC
>Ga0070708_100001579_pt1 | contig 17452 bp, 16 predicted proteins | sample KBSK5503metaG_FD_65469 | JGI IMG/M metagenome (GOLD analysis project Ga0070708, IMG submission 65469) | Corn, switchgrass and miscanthus rhizosphere microbial communities from Kellogg Biological Station, Michigan, USA - KBS K5-50-3 metaG | ecosystem: Host-associated > Plants > Roots >... | reverse complement strand
GAACGCCCACACCGACTTCATCTTCGCCATCATCGGCGAGGAGCTTGGCCTGGTGGGTGCGCTGCTCATTGTCATCCTCTTCGCGGCCTTCGCCGTCCTCGGCGTGCGCGCGGCATCGCGGGCGCCCGACCGCTTCGGCTCGCTCTTGGCGGTGGGCATCACCGCGTGGATCGTGGGGCAGGCGGTGCTGAACATCGGCACCGTCATCGGGCTTCTCCCCATCACCGGCGTGCCGCTGCCGCTGGTGTCCTTCGGCGGCTCGTCGCTGGTCATCACCATGGCGGCCATCGGCGTGCTTGTGAACGTCACCCGCCACGGGCGGGCGTGAAGCAGACCGCGGCGACCGCTTCGCGAACTCCGTGGGCCGTCATCGCCGGTGGAGGCACCGCCGGCCACGTCCTCCCCGGAATTGCCATTGCCAAGGCGCTCGTCGGCCGGGGCCACGCGCCGCAGACGATCCATTTCGTCGGCAGCGATCGCGGCATCGAGTCCCGCCTGGTGCCCGAGGCGGGGTTCGGCATCACCCTGCTCCCCGGACGCGGACTCCAGCGCCGGCTGACGGCGGAGAACGTGGTCGCCGCCGTCGGGCTCACGGTGGCGCTCCTGCGGGCCATCTTCATGTTCGCTCGCCGCCGCCCCTCGGTGGTGGTCGCCCTCGGGGGCTACGCCAGCGTGGCGTGCGGGGTGGCGGCGTTGCTCTGGCGCGTACCCGTCATCGTCGCCGAGCAGAACGCGGTGCCCGGCAGCGCCAACCGGCTCGTCGCCCGTTTTGCTCGGGCCAGCGCGGTCTCCTTTGCCGGCACCGCGTTGCCCCGAGCGTCTGTCACCGGCAACCCCGTCCGCGAGGAGATCCTCGGCGTCGATCGCGCCGCCGACCGCGAGTCCGCTCGGCAGCGGGTGGGGCTGCCCCTCGACAGGAAGGTCGTCGTGGCCTTCGGCGGGTCGTTGGGTGCGCTGCGGATCAACACCGCCGTCGCCGAGGCCCGCCTGCTCTGGCGCGACCGCGCCGACCTGGCGCTGTACCACGTCGTCGGGGTGCGCGACTGGGACCTCGTCGCGGGCGACGGGGGCCGAGCCGAGGACGGCGAGGGGCTCGTGTACCGGCCGGTGCGCTACGAAGACCGTATGGAGCTGGTGCTGGCGGCCGCCGATCTCGCCGTCTGCCGCGCCGGGGCGACGTCGGTGGCCGAGCTGGCGGCCATCGGCCTACCCGCAGTGCTCGTGCCTCTGCCGGGCGCCCCGGGCGACCATCAGACGGCCAACGCCCGCGCGCTGGTCGAGGCCGGCGCCGCCGTGCTCGTCCCCGACGCCGAGCTCGATGGTCCCCGGCTGGTGTCGGAAGTCGACGCCCTCCTCGCTGATGCCGGGCGGCTCGGGCGCATGGCGGCGGCCGCAGCCGCCGCCGGACGCCGCGATGCCGCCGAGCGCGTTGCCGACCTCGTCGAGCGCCATGCCCGCCATTAGCGAGCTCGACCTCACGCTCCCCGGTCGGATCCACGTCGTGGGTGTCGGGGGCGCGGGCATGAGCGCCATCGCCGAGGTGCTCGTCGGCATGGGCGCCCGGGTGTCGGGGAGCGACCTGAAGCCGTCGGCCAACCTGGAGCGCCTGCGGGGCCTGGGCGTGGCGGTGGCCGTCGGGCACTCCGCCGACCACGTTCGGGGGGCCGACGCGGTGGCGATCTCCACCGCGGTGCCCTCGGAGAACGTGGAGGTGCGCGCCGCCACCGAACTTGGCATTCCCGTTTGGAGCAGGGCGCGGGTGCTGGCGGCCATCGCCGCCACTCGCCGCACCATCGCGGTGGCGGGCACCCACGGGAAGACCACGACGTCGTCGATGCTGGCCCTCCTCCTCGCCGGCGCCGGCCTGCACCCGTCGTTCATCATTGGCGGCGAGGTCAACGACATCGGGACCGGCGCGGCGTGGGACGACGGGGATCTCCTGGTCGTCGAAGCGGATGAAAGCGACGGCACCTTTCTCGATCTGCCGGCCCATGCTGCGATCGTCACCACCGTCGAGCCCGACCATCTCAATCACTACGGAGGCTTCGACGCCCTCGTCGATGCCTTCGATCGTTTCGTCAAGGGCGTCGAGGGGCCGTGCGTCTTAGGCGCCGAAGACGCCGTGGCCGCCCGGCTGGCCGCCGCCCACGGTGCCATCACCTACGGCCGCACCGACGACGCCGACTACCGGATGGTCGACCTCGAGACGAGCAGGGCCGGAAGTCGCTACGGCGTGGAGCGCGGTGGTCGAAGGCTGGTCGACGTGTCGCTATCGGTCCCAGGGGCCCACAACGCGCTGAACGCGCTGGCGGCGCTGGTGGTGGCGGTCGAGCTCGGTGTGGACCCGAGCGTCGCCGCCGAGGTGCTGGGGCGCTACGGCGGGGTGGCTCGCCGGTTTCAATTCCGCGGCGAGCGGGCGGGCGTCACGTACGTCGACGACTACGCCCACCTGCCGACCGAGGTGCGAGCCGCCCTGGCGACCGCGGTCGACGGCGGCTGGGAGAGAGTCGTGTGCATCTTCCAGCCGCATCGCTACAGCCGCACCGAAGCGCTGGCGTCGGCGTTCGCCGACGCCTTCGACGACGCCGACGTGCTCATCGTCACCGACATCTACGGCGCCGGCGAGCGTCCACGACCCGGCATCAGCGGCAAGCTCGTGCTCGACGCGGTGCTCGACACCCACCCGTTCCGGCGGGCCGCGTACGTACCTCGGCGGCCGGAGCTCGCCGGCTTCGTCCGCGGCGTTCTGCGCCCCGGCGACGTGTGCCTCACCCTCGGCGCCGGCGACCTCACGTCGCTGGCCGACGACCTGCTCGCCGCCGTGCCCTCAGAGGGCGATGCCGCGTGAGGACCGTGGGCGATGCCGCCGCCGCCGTGCTCGGCGACGGCGCTCGCCGCCGAATCGCCCTCGGCCCGTACACGACCTATCGGGTTGGCGGCCCCGCCGAGGTGTTCTTCGAGGCGTACGGCCCCGACGACCTCGAGCGGGTTCGAGCGGCGGTGGCGGCGTCGGGCGTCGACGTGCTGGTGGTCGGCAAGGGTTCGAACCTGTTGGTCGCCGACGCCGGCTTCCCCGGCCTGGTCGTGGCCCTGGGCGAGGGGTTCGAGACCCTCACGATCGTTGAGCACACGGTACGGGCGGGGGCGGCCGTCAGCCTGCCGGTGCTGGCCCGCCGCACCGCCGCCGCCGGGCTGCGGGGCCTCGAATGGGCGGTGGGCGTGCCCGGCTCGGTCGGGGGCGGTGTGCGCATGAACGCCGGGGGCCACGGATCCGACATCGCCGCCACCCTCCGGCGAGTCGGGGTCGTCGATCTCCGAGCTCGGGGTCCCGGCGCCGTCGAAGTCGAAGTCCCTGCCGACCGTCTCGATCTGTCGTACCGCCACTCGAACCTCGCCGGCCACGAGGTGGTGCTGTGGGCAGAATTCGGGCTCCACCCGGGCGACGTCGCCACCAGCGAGGCGGAGATCGCCGAGATCGTGCGGTGGCGGCGGGAGAACCAGCCGGGAGGCTCCAACGCCGGCTCGGTCTTCACCAACCCGCCGGGGGACTCCGCCGGCCGACTCATCGACGCCGCCGGGCTCAAAGGCCTGCGGGTGGGATCCGCCACTGTGTCCACCAAACATGCCAACTTCTTTCAGGCCGATCCCGGAGGTTCGGCCGACGACGTGGCTGCGCTGATACAGGAGGTCCAGCGCAAGGTGCAGGAGCACTCCGGCGTCCGGCTTCAGCCCGAGGTGCGCATGATGGGTTTCCGCCCGAGCCGATGACGACCAAGGCCCCCCCGAAGAAGAAGCCGAAGCCGCGTCCGAAACCCGCGCCCGAGCCGCTGTGGGCCGAAGATCACCTTGACCCGCGGATCGAGCAGCGGCGGGCCAACGTCAAGAAAGAACATGCACGCGGGCGGCGGCGGGTGGTGCTGGCGCTGATCGCCATCATCGGGCTCGGGTCGGCGGCGTGGGCCATCACCCGCACGCCCCTCCTGGCGCTGGAGCACGCCCGGGTGTCGGGGATCGACCGGACGACAGTCGATGAGGTGGTGGGTGCCGCCGGCCTCGATCCGGGGACGCCGATGACCGACATCGACGAGCACGGCGCCGCTCGACGCATCGAGGCCCTCCCGTGGGTGGCCACGGCCCGGGTCCGCAGGGAGTGGCCCCGTACGGTGCGGGTCGAGATCCGCGAGCGGACGGCGGCGGCGGTGGCGACCGCCATCGGCGGCGGGTGGGTTCTGCTCGACCACACCGGCAGGGTCCTCGCCGGGCTGTCGGCCCCGCCCGGCGACCTTCCCCTCCTCGATGGCATCCCCCCTGCGGGCCCCCCAGGCAGCCGGCTCGCCCGGGTCGGGCGGCCGGCATTGGCGGTGGCGGCGGCGCTGGGCTCCGACCTGCGGGCGCGCGTGGTGCTGGTGGTCGCTCAGGGCGGGGGCGACGTCGAGCTTCGGCTGCGGCCCGAGGGCTCCGTCCGTCTCGGAAGGCCCGACCGGCTGGCTGAGAAACTGACGGCTTTGCGCACGATGATGGCCCGGGTCGACCTGCGGAGATTGGCCGTTCTCGACCTCCGTGTCCCGACCAACCCAGTCTTGACTCGACAGCCCTGAACCAGTAGCGTCTCGACCCTCGAGAGAGGTTAACATAACTCTCAACCTGAAGTGGAAGTTGAGACTCTCGGGCGCGCGCGGAAGGGGAACCCACGCACATGGCTGCACCGCAGAACTACCTGGCCGTCATCAAGGTTGTCGGGATCGGCGGGGGCGGCGTGAACGCCGTCAACCGGATGATCGACGCCGGGCTGAAGGGCGTCGAGTTCATTGCCGTCAACACCGACGCCCAGGCGCTGCTGATGAGCGACGCCGACGTCAAGCTCGACATCGGCCGCGACCTCACCCGTGGCCTCGGTGCCGGGAGCGACCCCGAGGTGGGCAAGGACGCCGCCGAGGCCCACCGTGACGAGATCGAAGAGGTGCTGAAGGGCGCCGACATGGTGTTCATCACCGCCGGCAAGGGCGGCGGGACGGGCACCGGCGGCGCCCCGGTGATCGCCGAGATCGCCAAGGCCCTCGGTGCGCTGACCATCGGCGTCGTCACCCGGCCCTTCGCCTTCGAAGGCCGCCGCCGGTCAGTCCAGGCCGAGCAGGGCATCAACGTCCTGAAGGACAAGGTCGACACCCTCATCATCATCCCCAACGACCGGTTGCTGTCGGTGTCGAACGAGAAGACGTCGGTGCTCAACGCCTTCAAGATGGCCGACGAGGTGCTGTTGCAGGGCGTCCAGGGCATCACCGACCTGATCACCACGCCTGGCCTCATCAACACCGACTTCGCCGACGTGAAGATGATCATGATGAACGCCGGTACCGCCCTCATGGGCATCGGCTACGCGTCGGGTGAAGGGCGGGCGCTGAACGCCGCCCGGGCGGCGATTTCCAGCCCGCTGCTCGAGGCGTCGATCGAAGGCGCCCGGGGCATCCTGCTCAACATCTCTGGCGGCAGCGACCTCGGCCTGTTCGAGGTCAACGAGGCCGCCGAGATCATCCACGGCACGGCCCATCCCGACGCCAACATCATCTTCGGCGCGGTCATCGACGACGCCATGGGCGACGAGGTGCGCGTCACCGTCATCGCCGCCGGCTTCGACCGGTGGGCCGAGGGTGACCGCGGCCGGCGTGCGGGGCTGGGTCTCGAGTCCGAGTCGGCCGACGTGTTCGGCGCCGGCGAGGAGTTCGACCTCGGCGAGGACGACTTCGACGTCCCGTCGTTCCTGAAGTAACGCTTCCTTCCCGCAGCCGTCGGCCGTGCTGACCTACCGCGTCGACGGCGCCGAAGTGCGCTTCACCAACCGCGCCGATGGCGACATGGGCCACGGCGGGGCTTACGTCCACGCGGTGGCCCCCGAGGTCGAAGCCCGCCGTCGGGCGGTGGTCGACCGGTCGTGGACGTGGCTGCGGCAGGTGCACGGCGCCCACGTCGTGTCGGTCACCGGTCCCGGAGATGCTGCCGGCAGCCGGGCCGACGGATCGGTCACGGCCCGCGCCGGCTGCGCCCTCGCGGTCCTCGCCGCCGACTGCGCCCTCGTGGCCTTGGCTGGCGACGGGGTTGTGGCGGTGGCTCACGCCGGCTGGCGGGGCCTCATGGCCGGCGTGCTCGAGGCGACGGTGGCGAGGATGCGGGCCGTGGGCGCCTCCCGCGTCGCGGCGTTGATCGGACCGTGCATCCGCGCCGAGTGCTACGAGTTCGGCCCGACCGACCTCGACTCGCTGGTCAGTCGTCTCGGCTCCGAGGTGCGATCGACGACGGCCGGCGGTCGACCGGCGCTCGACCTCGCCGCCGGCGTCATCGCCGCGTTGCGACGGGTGGGTGTCGACGCGATCGACGACGTGGGCGAGTGCACGGCGTGCGCCGGCGGCGGGACGACCTACTTCTCACACCGAGCGCGGGGCGATACCGGGCGCCAGGCCGCCGTGCTGTGGCGGCAATGAGCGAGCCGCAGGCGAGCGAATCATGGACATTGCGCGATTAGCCATGGTCCACCAAAGGTGGACCGGCGGTCGCTCCTGGTACGTCATCCGAAGGATGGCGTACCAGTGAGCGAGCTCCTCGCCCGACTCGAGCGGGTGCAGCGGCGCATCGCCTCCGCGGGAGGCGACCCCGACCGCATCACGCTGGTCGCGGTGACCAAGGGCTTCGACGTCGACGCCGCACGCGCACTTCGCCGGGCGGGGATCGCCGACTTGGGTGAGAACTACGCCCAGGAGCTGCGCGCCAAGGCCGACGCCATTCACGACCCGAGCATGCGCTGGCACTTCGTCGGCCGGATCCAGCGCAACAAGGTCGCCCTTGTCGCCGACGACGTCCACCTGTGGCACGGCGTCGATCGCGCCGCGGTCGGCGACACCATTGCCCAACGGGTACCGGGCGCAGCGGTGCTCGTGCAGGTCGACGTGAGCGGCGAGCCCCAGAAGGGTGGCTGCCCGCCCGACGCCGTGCCTCGGCTGGTCGACCACCTCAAGGCGTCGGGCCTCGACGTGCGCGGCCTGATGGCGGTGGGTCCCGCGGGTGTGCCGCAGGATGCTCGGGCCGGCTTCCGTCTGGTCGCCGCCCTCGCCGACGAGCTCGGGCTTGCGGAACGCTCGATGGGGATGTCCGACGACCTCGAGGTTGCGGTGGAGGAGGGCGCGACAATCGTGAGAATCGGGCGCGCCCTGTTGGGTCCACGACCTGTCGCAGCCAGGGTGCGACGATAGGCTCGGCCAACAAGGAGACGCGGTTCATGGCATCCATGTGGCGACGAGCGGCGGTGTACCTCGGCCTCGTCGACGACGACGAGTACGAGGACTACGACCCGTACGAGGAACAGGCGACCATGCAGGCGCCGGCGGCGCAGCCCGCGCCCGGGCCCGCGGTACGGCGGACCGCAGTACCGGCGGGCGAGGCGGAAGGGGGCATGGTGCGCACGCTTCCCCGCGAAGCGATCGACCCGTCGGCGGTGCAACCCCGGCCCGCCGTGGTGCGCCCAATCGCCGCGCAAACCGCCAAGGTGCACGTCGTCGCGCCCGGCGGCTTCAACGACGCTCAGGAGATCGGCGACAAGCTGAAGACCAACCAGCCGGTGATCATGAACCTGCAGGGGAGCAACCGCGATCTCTCCCGGCGCCTCATCGATTTCGCCAGCGGCCTGGCCTACGGGCTCGGTGGCCAGATGGAGCGGGTCGCCGACCAGGTCTTCTTGCTCACACCGTCCAACGTCGAGGTCTCCGCCGAGGAGAAGCGCCGCCTCCAGGAGCGCGGGCTCTACACCGCCTGACACGCCGAATCGTCGGACATGGGGAACCCGGTCTGCGCGCTACTCAAACTCTACATCTACCTGGTCATTGGGCGCGTGATTCTCAGCTGGTTTCCGATTACGCCGGGGTCGGGTCTGGCGTCGGTCTACCGCGTCGTTCACACGCTGACCGAGCCGGTGCTGGGCCCCGTTCGCCGCATCGTGCCGGCCCTCGGGATGATCGACATCTCGCCTCTCGTCGTCATCATCCTCGCTGAGCTCCTGCTCGGAAGGGTGTGCTGAGCGGTCCCTCGGATTGGCGGCGGCCGCCGGTAGCATCGACGCCATGGAGCTGACGCCGCAGACGCTTCGCGAGGTCGAGTTCCGAGAGCGGTGGCGGGGCTACGACCCCGACGACGTCGACGACTTCCTCGAGAAGGCGGCGACCGCTATTGAGGAGCTGCACGCCCGCCTGCGCGAGTACACCGAACGCTCGATGGTCGCCGAGCAGCGACTCACCGAGAGCGCCGACACCGAGGGCGCGCTGCGTCACACGTTGGTGCTCGCGCAGCGCACCGCCGACAGCGCGGTAGCCGAAGCCCAGGAGTCGGCGGCCCGCATCCTGCGCGACGCCGAGGAGCGGGCGCGTGCCATCGTCGGCGAAGCCCGCCAGGAGGCCGACCGCGCTGCCGAGGAGTCGCAGCGACAGCTGCGGGTCGACGTCACGCTCCTCGAGACCGCCAAGGTGCAGCTCCAAGCCGACATCGACGCCCTCGACCAGTACCTCGCGGAAGAGCGCGCCCACGTGCGCTCATCGCTGACCGAGTTGATGTGGCGTCTCGAGGAACGGGTCTCCGGGGGCCTCGCCCCGCGTCCCGAACTCAACGATCCGCGCGTCCCGCCGGTCCCGGGCTCCGACCGCGATCCCGTTCCTGCGTCGGCCAGCGAGTTCTCGCCCACGGCGGCCGAGCTGGCGTCCACGCCGCTCGCGCCGCCCGACGTCCAGCTCAACGAGCCTGCGCCTGAGGGTCCGTTGCGGGCCCCCCGCCTCGTCTATAAGCGTCCCGCCGATACCGACGAGTCCCCGGCCCCCTTCGACGACGAGCGTGACGAGCGGCTTGTGCCCGATCACGAGGCCGCCTTCGCCGCCGATGCCCAGGATTCCGAGGAGGACGAGGGTTCCGAGGTCATCCAATGGCCCGGCCGCAAGAACCGCCCGTTGCCGGCGGACGATGCCTTCTTCGAGGCCCTTCGCAGCGCACTCGACGACGACGAGCCTCTCGGACCCCGAGATGACTTGCCACCTGCGGCCGAGAACGCCGGGGGCGCGCACGACGACGCGGCGCCCGTCGCACAACGAAGCGGTTCACGATTCCGCCGACGGCGGTAGAACAGGGAACGACTTACAACCCGGCGGTTGCCACGGTTTAGGATTCCCGCGCTCCGCCGAAAGCCGAAGGGAATGGTGAACCAAACGTGGTCCTGTTGAGCTTCCTGCTCGTGCTCGCCGCAGCGGTGACGCTCGTCATCGGACTCTTGAACGGCGGCCTGGGCCTCATCTACCTGTCCATTGGCTGCAGTCTCGGCGCCGGCATCGTGCTGGCCATTGCGGTGGCTCGTAGCCGCCCCAAAGCGGTCCCCGCCCTTGGCGGGCCTGCGCCCATCGAGGGAGGCTGGGGAGAGGAGCCCACGGCGGTGGCCACCCGTACCGTTCGCCGCCAGGAGGCAGCGGTGGGGTACGACCCGGCGACGTTGCCGATCGCTGGCTACGACGGCCTCAAGGTCACCGACATCCTGCCGCTACTTCCCGAGCTCGAGCCCGATGAGCTTGAGCAGGTCCGCGCCCACGAGGCCGGAGGAAAGAACCGCTCGCGCATTCTCGGCCGCATCGAGATGCTCACTGCCGAGGCGTCGTGGGAGGCCCCTGCCGAAGGGGCCGAGGAGGCGTGGGAGCCCGAGCCGGCAGCGGTGGGTGCAGGGCGGACGGCCACGAGGACCGCCGTTCGCCGAGCGGCGCCCACGGTCGTCGATGAGGATCTCGACGAGGCCGACTTCGATGAGTTCGACGACGAAGACAGCTTCGACGAGGACGCGTTCGATGACGAGGATCTCTTCGACGAGGACTTCGGCGACGACGTCTTCCCGATCGCCGACTACGACGAGCTGAAGGTAGGCGAGATCATGCCCTTGCTGGTCGAGCTCGACGACGACGAGCTCGACCTGGTGCGCGACCGTGAGGAGCGGGGCCAAGCCCGGGGCATGATCATCAACCGCATCGACCGTCTCCGGGGTGGCCCACCCCCGAAGGCGGCGGCGCGGAAGACCACCGGAGCCCGTCGCCCGAGCGGTGCCAAGAAGACCGGTCCCAAGAAGACCGCCGGCGCCAAGAAGGCAGCCAAGCGGGCGCCGGCCAAGAAGGCCGCCGCCAAGAAGACCGCGGCCAAGAAGGCCCCGGCCAGGAAATCGTCGCGCGCCACCGCCAAGAAGACCGCCGCCAAGCGCCGCTAGTAATCGAGGGGGCAAGGAAACCTTCCCCCCTCGAGCTCCCCCCATCGGAATGCTCGCTGCGCTCGCGTGCGGCCATCCGTCGGGGCCGCCTTCGGCGGGCGGGTGCGGCCGGCTTCGGCTGGCTGCAAAACTTGCCTCGTGCGCGCCGGGCGGCGCCTTCGGCGCGGGAGCGGCCGTCGGCGATTAGCTGCGGGCCAGCGTGATCCGAATCGTCTCACCGTCGACATCGAGTTGGCGGGTGCCTTTTCCAGTCGTCAAGGACGTCGCCAGCACTTCGGCGGCGATCCACTCGCGGTGACGCTCCAGGGCGCCGGCGACACGCGGGCCGGGCTCCACGGTCAGGGCGATGCGGTCGGTGAGCTCCAGGCCCTCGTCCTTGCGGAGGTCGTTCAACGCCCGGATGAGCTCGCGGGCCAGGCCCTCGACCCGAAGGTCGTCGTCGAGGTCGAGGTCGAGGGCTACCGCCCACGGGCCGTCCTGGGCCACGGCGAAGTCCTCGTGCTGGCTGGCCCGGACCTCGACGTCGTCGGGTCCGAGCCGCTCACCGGCGACCTCGAAGGCGCCCTCTTCGTCTAATTGACGCTTGAGCGCCGACCCGTCGGCCACGGCCAGCCCCTGCTTCACCTCGTTGACCTTCGATCCCAGGCGGGGGCCCAAGGCGCGGAAGTTCGGTACGACGGTCCACGACATCAGCCCCGCCAGGCTCTCGACGTCCTCCAGGGCCTTCACGTTGAGCTCGTCGGCGATCTCTCGCCGGACGTCGTCCGCGATGGTGGCTCCGGGGTGGAGGAGCAAGGCCCGGCGCAGCGGCTGGCGCACCTTGACCTTGGCTTCGGTGCGCGCCGACCGACCCAGGGCGACCAGGCGGCGAGCGGCGTTCATCGCCTGGCGGCCGCTCTCGTCGATCGCTCCCCGCGAGCTCGGCCAGTCGGCGAGGTGGACCGACGTCCCGCCCGTCAGCGCCGTCCAGATGCGGTCGGCGAGGAAGGGGCAGAAGGGGGCAAGCAGCTCGGAGGTCACGACGAGACAGTGGTGCAGGGTGGCGTGCGCTTTGGGGTCCGACGACTTCCAGAAGCGGGGCCGCGAGCGGCGCACGTACCAGTTGGACAGGTCGTCGACGAAACGGCCCAGGCGAGTGGCGCCCGACAACACGTCGAAGCTCTCGAGCGACGCAGTCACGGCGGTGACGGTGTCGTCGAGCTCGGCCAGCACCCAGCGGTCGAGCACATGGCCAACGTCGGGCGCGGCCGTGGCGGTCGGGTCGTCCGGTGTCCAGCCGTCGATGTCGGCGTAGGTGGCGAAGAACGAGAAGACGTTCCACAGGGTGACGTGCGTGCGGGCCGCTGCTTCGCGGATGGCGTCCTCGTAGACGCGGCGAGGCGTCCAGGGTGATCCGGCGGAGAAGAAGTACCAGCGAAGGGCGTCGGCGCCGAACGTCTCGTACACGTTCCACCAGTCGACGACGTTGCCCTTGGACTTCGACATCTTCGCCCCTTGCTCGTCGACGATGAGCGCCAGGCACACCACGTTGCGGTAGGGGGTACTCCCGAACACGAGGGCGTTGACGGCAAGCAGCGAGTAGAACCAGCCGCGGGTCTGGTCGATGGCCTCACAGATGAAGTCGGCGGGGTAGCGCTCCTCGAAGACGTCGGCGGCTTCGAACGGATAGTGGAGCTGGGCCGCGGGCATCGACCCCGAGTCGAACCAGGCGTCGATCACCGGGGAAAGCCGCGTGCCGTCGGTGCCGCAGCGGTCGACGGGACAGCGGATGACCACTTCGTCCACGAAGGGCCGGTGCAGGTCGAGGCCGCTGAGGTCGGAGCCGGACAGCGCCGCCAGTTCGGCAACCGATCCGACGCAGGTGTCGTGGCCGTTCGTGCACCGCCAGATCGGGAGTGGGGTGCCCCAGTAGCGATCGCGCGACAGGGCCCAATCGACGTTGTTGGCCAGCCAGTCGCCGAAGCGGCCGTGCTTGATGTGCTCCGGGTGCCATCCGATGGTCGCGTTCTCCCGCAACAGCACGTCGCGCTTCTCCGACGTGCGCACGAACCACGACGTCTTCGCCCAGTAGATGAGCGGTGTGCCGCAGCGCCAGCAGTGGGGATACGAGTGGCGGTAGCGCTCCTCGCGCACCAACAGCCCGCGGGCGCGGAGGTCTTCGATGATCTCGCTGTCGGCGTCCTTTACGTGCCGCCCGCGCCAGCGCGGCACCTGTTCGGTGAACGTGCCATCGGGCCCAACCGGGTTCAGCACCGGCAGGTCGTGAGCCCGGGCAGCCTCCATGTCATCGGCGCCGAAGGCGGGCGCCAGGTGCACGATGCCGCTGCCGTCGTCGGTCGTGACGAAGTCGGCGGCCACCACCCGTTGGCCGCGCTCGTCGGTGGGCACCTCGTCGAACGGCCGCTGGTAGCGGGCCCCGACGAGCATGTGGCCCGGGAAGGGGTTACCGACCCGCTCGGCGTGCTCGCCGAGGACGGCATCGACGCGCGACGCGGCCAGCACGAGGTCGCGCCCACCGTCCAGCGCGCGCACCCGCACGTAGGCGATCTCGCCGGAGACGGCGGCGGCGACGTTGGAGATCAGGGTCCACGGCGTCGTGGTCCATACGAGGAGGTCGACGTCGTCGTCCACCACGGGGAAGCGGACGTAGACCGACGGATCCTCGACGTCCTGGTAGGCGCCGGGCTGACCGAGCTCGTGCGACGACAGCGCCGTGCCGCAACGGGTGCAGTAGGGCGAGACCCGGTAACCCTCGTACAGGAAGCCGTCGTCCCACAGGTGGCGGATGAGCCACCAGACGGTCTCGATGTAGTCGTTGTCGAGCGTCCAGTAGACGTCTTTCGTGTCGATGGAGATGCCGCCGCGGCGGGTGAGCAGCGTGAAGTCCTCGACGTAGCGCCTGACCGACTCGCGGCAGCGCTGGTTGAACGCGGCGATGCCGAACTCCTCGATCTCCGACTTGCGGGTGATGCCGAGCGCCTTCTCGACCTCGATCTCTACCGGCAACCCATGGCAGTCCCACCCGCCCTTGCGAGGAACATCGTGGCCCCGCATGGTCTGGAAGCGGATGAAGAGGTCCTTGAACACTCGGGCCCACACGTGGTGGATTCCGGGGCGGGCGTTGGCCGTCGGCGGGCCCTCGTAGAAGATCCATGGCGTCGAGCCCGCTCGCAAGTGCTTTACCTGCTCCAGCAGGTCGAGCGCGTCCCAACGCTCGAGCAACTCGTGCTCGAGCGCGACCTGGTCAAGCGTTGGGCCCACGGGGCCGAAGGGCATCCCTTTACAGTACGAGGCATGGTCGACGACCTGTTCGAGATCACCGACGACGGCGTGGCCCTGCGAGTGCACGTCCAGCCGGCAGCCGGGAAGACCGCGGTCGTCGGCCGTCACGGCGATGCCGTGAAGGTGCGGGTGGCGGCACCGCCTCAGGGGGGCCGGGCCAACGAGGCGTGCGTCGCCTTGCTGGCCGAGACCTTCGGCGTCCCCAACGCCAGCGTGCGGCTCACGAGCGGGCAGACCAGCAGGGCCAAGCGGTTCCGAATCGGTCCCGTCGACATCGACGACTTCCGCCGGCTGCTGGAGCGAGCGCTCGAGGGCGAGCGGCCGCGCGATACCCACCCCACGCGGTGATAACCTCCCCGCTCCCCGTGGCCGGGTAGCTCAGCCCTCCCGGCGGGAAGCCAGCCTCCCCGGGGAAGAAGGGGTCGTTTCATGCCCAGAGCCACCAAGGCCGCAGCCGTTCAGATTGGTTCGCCCTCGCGCGGCGCCGCAGCAGTTCGCCGGTCGTCGTCCAGCCGGCAGGCAAAGGCGGCCTCGGCGACCCGGGGGGCCAAGAAGGCGGCGACGCCGACGGCTCGCAGCCGGGCAGCGGCGCCCAGCCGGCGGGCAGCGGCCACCAAGGTCGGCCGGGGGAGTCAGGCGGCGAAAGCGACGAAGGCCGCAGGGCGCACCAAGACACCGGCGCGCCAGCCCGCCGCTGCGCCGCGCTCGGCCGCGAGGCCCGTTGCCAAGCGGACGCCCGCGGCCAAGCCGGCGGCGTCGACCCGCGCCCGCCCGGCGCCCGCCAAGCGAGCGCCGCTCGACAAGTTCCTTCTCGAGCAGCGCGCCTTGCTGCTCGAGGAGCGCGAAGGCCACACTCGTCAGGCCGAGTCGCTGCGGGCCGAAGCCGAGCAGCTCGCTGCCGAGATGGAACCCGGCGACATCCAGTTCGACGAGGAATCGGGCGAGGGCGCCACGATGAACGTCGAGCGCGAGCGCGACCTGGCCCTCAGCGCGCAGAACCGCGCCGCCGTCGAGGAGATCGACAGGGCGCTCGCCAAGATCGAGAACAGGACCTACGGGCTCTGCGAGCAATGCGGCCAGCCGATTCCCCGACCGCGGTTGAAGGCCCTGCCGTATGCCGCCCTGTGCGTGTCGTGCAAGAGCGGTGGCCTCTCGCGCCGATGAGGCCGAGGCCCGTGGAGCCCCGCCGCGCCTGACACTCGTCGGCGTCACCGTGCTGGCCGTCCTCGTTGTCGACCAGCTCACCAAGTGGTGGGCCGTCAGGGCTCTCACCGATCATCCGCGCGACCTCGGCCCCATCCGCTTGACGTTGAGCCACAACAAGGGTGCGGCGTTCGGCCTCGGGTCGGGGTTCGTGCCGGTGGTGGCGCTGGCGGCGATCGTGGTCGTGGCGGTGGCGATCGGCATGGGAAAGGCGACGACACGTCCTGTCACGGCGATCGCATCGGGCATGCTCCTCGGCGGGGCTATCGGCAATCTCGCCGATCGGGTCTTTCGGGCGCCGGGGCTCCTGCGCGGTGCTGTCGTCGACTTCGTCGACCTGAAGTTCTGGCCGGTCTTCAATGCTGCCGACTCGGCGATCACCATCGGTTGCGTGTTGCTGGTCCTGTTCGCGGGCCGAGAACGAGCGTCGGCGCGAGCGGAGGGGTGAAGGAGCGCGTGCCCGCGGTGCTGGCCGGCGAGCGGATCGACCGGGCGGTGGCCACGCTGACGGGCTTGTCGCGGCAGGCAGTCGCCGAGCTGATTGCGGTTGGCGACGTCCGGCTCGAAGGTCGCGCCGTAACCGCACGCTCGCAGCGTGTCTCGGAGGGGGAGCTCATCGAGGTCGTGATGCCTGCGCCCCCGTCTCGGGCGCTCGCCGGCGATCCCACCGTCCCCTTCGCGGTGGTGCACGCCGACGAGGCGGTCGTCGTCGTCGACAAGCCCGCGGGTGTCGTCGTGCATCCGGGGTCTGGTCGCAGGTCCGGAACGCTCGTCCACGGGCTCCTCCATCGCTTTCCCGACATCGCTGGCGTCGGCCAGCCCGACCGGCCGGGGATCGTCCACCGGCTGGACGCGGGGACGTCGGGCCTGTTGGTCGTGGCCCGGACCGACGACGCCTACGCGTCGCTCGTCGACCAGCTGGCGACGCGCACCGTCGAGCGGACGTATCTCGCGCTCGCCTGGGGCCGGTTCGAGGCTCCCTCGGGCATCGTCGACGCACCGATCGGCCGAGCCGCACGCCACCGCACCCGGATGGCCGTGTCCTCCGCAGGGCGGGGCGCTCGCACCCGCTACGACGTGGTGGAGGCGTTCCGCGAGCCCGCTGCCCTCTCGCTCGTCGAGTGCCGCCTGGAGACCGGACGCACCCACCAGATCCGGGTCCACTTGGCCGCCATCGGACATCCTGTGGTGGGGGACGCGACCTATGGTGGAGCGCGCGAACGGCTGGGGCTCACCCGTCCGTTCCTCCACGCCCGAAGCCTGGCCTTCGATCACCCCGTGACCGGCGCCCGCGGCCGGTTCGACAGTCCGTTGCCCGACGATCTCGAGGAGCTGCATGGCCGACTCGCCTGATGACCAGCGTCCGGCTTCTACCACTGCCACTCCGAACCGCCGCCGCACCGTCATCGTGGTCGTCGTCGCCGTCATCGGCGCGCTAGCCCTATCGGCGCTGGTCGCCTATGTGCGCCGTCCGCAGCACGAGTCGCCGCAGGAGTTCCTGAAGGCCGACAAGGTCGGCGACCCCGTCCGGTCGATCGGCCCGCTGAAGGGCGCCGACTTGAAGAAGTACGCCAGCTCCCGCAAGAAGGCGTTGGCCGACTCGCGCGAGCCGCGCGTGGCTGTCGTGTCGCTCGACCGCTACACGACCGACCGCGAAGCCCGTAGCGCCGTCGGCAATAGCGAGGTCATCGTCTTTCTCGCGGCCACGCCCGGCGGCGGCCCCAGCGTGGCCGGTCGCGACCTCAAGGCGTGGGCCGACCGCGAGCGTGACGCGGCCAGGGAAGAACGCGAGGGGTTCAAGAGCCAGATCCCCACGGTCGACGACCCCGTGACCCGCCGTCAGTTCGAGGCCGACGTCCAACGGCTCACGGCGTTGATCGATCGCGTCACTCCGACAGGCCCTGTGGTGTTCGCGGTGGTGATCCGCGCGCCAGCCGATCGACTGAAGGAGCTGGCCAAGTCGCCAGGTGTGCGATTGGTCGACGTCGGCTCGTCCGACAAGCTGTCGGAGCGACCGACCTATGCCGGCATCCGTCCCGAAGAGACGTCGAAGGCCGGCGATCCCGAAACCCGCCCCATCTAACTTTCGCCGTCGCAGGCTTAGCGCAGGGCAGGGGTGGGGGCGCCGCCGCGGGCCCTGGTGACCATGTCGGCCAGCGTGTAGGACTGCAGGTGCTGGCGCATGTGCTCGCCGACGTCGGCCCACACCGCCAGCAGCACGCACTGGCCCTCGTGGTCGCAGGCGCCGTTCTGGTGGGGCTCGCCGAAGTCGCCCACCATGATCGGGCCGTCGACGGCGCTGACGATCTGGGCGAGGGTGATCTCGCCGGCCGGCCGGGCCAGGACGTATCCACCGCCGACTCCCCGCTTCGAGCGCACCAGTCCCGCTCCCTTGACGGCGAGCAGAATCTGCTCCAGGTAGGGCTGGGGCAGGCCGGTGCGCTCGGCGATGTCGCGTACCGACGTGGGTCCGCTCTCGCCGTCGTGGAGCGCCAGCGACAGCAGCGCCCGGCACGCGTAGTCGCCCCGGGTCGAAACTTTCACGCTTCCATGGTACGTCTGCGGGCGATGAACCCCCCGGAACCGGACCGCGCGCCCACCCTGCCGGACTACGCGAACGGCTGTGTGAGCAACGTCATTCCTGCCGTCCTGAGCCACGACGGCCAGCGGCCCCCGTGGATGCCGGACGCCGCCGGCGCC
>Ga0070708_100001576_pt1 | contig 17472 bp, 14 predicted proteins | sample KBSK5503metaG_FD_65469 | JGI IMG/M metagenome (GOLD analysis project Ga0070708, IMG submission 65469) | Corn, switchgrass and miscanthus rhizosphere microbial communities from Kellogg Biological Station, Michigan, USA - KBS K5-50-3 metaG | ecosystem: Host-associated > Plants > Roots >... | reverse complement strand
GCCGTAGTTTTCAGAAATTCTCGACGATACATTCTTGGGCATCTCCCTGTCTCTACCTCGTTCCTCGACCGCACATGGGCCACGTTTCGCTAGTACAGATGCGCTTTCAGGCAATCGCCGAACATCCTGGCCCTAGCTTACGTGCCCTACATAATCGGGCGCATTTACCTGTACATGGAATCCATCCGGATCATAGAACTTGAAAGATTCTTTCGAATTTCCGTCGAATTTTAGGCCACGCTCCGTTAACTTTGCGCGAACCTCATCAGCGTTGAAGTTGGCCATTCCGAAGTCGTAGTGACTGACAGCAGCAGTCTTGCTTTGGTCTTGCTCAATGCCAAAAAAGGAGGACTCTCCCACTCCCAGGATATGTATCGTCGCCGACTGCTGCTTAAGCGGCATCCCAAAGAACTCCTGATAAAACTGCGACGTGCGATGGAGATCGGGGACCCGCACGGTGACGTGATTTATGCTAACCGCCCGGAAGCCCGTCGGCGCAGGAGCTGCAAGCGCAAGCGGCGCCAGGGATGTACTGGCGGCCAACGCAGCAATGGAAACAGCAAATTGACGGCGACTTAACCTGCCACGCTCCAAATCGCTCAACATTCTTTCGATAGTTTCGATCATAGGTCCTCTCTATATAAACATCGCGATCCTCGAATGCTTCTTGACCCAATACGTGCGCTGCGACTTCAAGACTGTGCAATCAGCCGCAATCCTTCTCCCTCCACATCGTTGCGTACTTCGCAGTGCGTGTTGAAATACATGGTTGCCCGGTGTTCAGCCGTATATGTGGGCCAATGCGGAAGGCCGTCGTGATTGGGATTTCCGCTGCGCGCAAAGTTCGTCCAGGCGGTGCTGATCTGTTTCGATAAAGTGAATGCCTCCGGAGTGCCTCCACTGTAATGGTCACAGATTTCTGCATTGTCGAATGTGAACGCAATTTCACAAGCATGGAACGGACCGGGGCGGTTATCTAATACTGGAGTCCGCCAGGAATAGACATATGAATAGGCCGGCGCGGCGCCCAAAGCAGCCTTCCTGATGGCCTGCTCGAAGGCAGGACGGCGAACACGAGCGGTAGCAATGATCGCATACAGGCCAAACGGAGTCGCTTTAGGGTAATCGCGCCGGTAGGCGTCGATGATCACCTTACTGCGGTCGCCAAGTTCTGCACTAACCAACCGGTTAAGTTCCTCCACTCCCATTGCATTGGCATCGGGACGATCAAGCCCGCTTACAAACTCGTGGAGATTTGTGCCTGTGAGCAATGGAACATTCGCGGATATTTCTGGAGCCCCCGGATCGAATGGATGGCGAGGAAGAATACGGCCCTCTACGGTTGGCCCCCAATCACGTTCTCCATATACTTCGCGAAGCGAAGATTTATGCGGCGGCATTTTCTTCATCGCCTCCGCAGCCGCCCCCGAAAGACGATCCACCGGAATTTCCTGAAGTTGGTCTACCTGGGATTTGGACAAACCCAGCTCTGCCATAACGAAGTCAGCCAGTCGCATGGAATAATCAGGGGAGAGGGACTTCAGAAAAGGGCCGCTCTGAACAATTGCCCGATGAAACAGGCCTTTGGCCGTTGGCATCGCCATTAGAGCTAAAACCTTTCCGCCACCGCCAGATTGGCCAAAAATTGTTACGCAGTTAGGATCTCCGCCGAAGGTTTTAATGTTGCCGCGAACCCATTCTAAGACGGCCACCAGGTCGAGCATTCCCACGTTGGCGGCGCTGGCATATCTTTCTCCTCCCAAGTGCTCAAGATTGAGATAGCCATAGACGTTCAGACGATGATTGTGGGTCACTACAACAGCGTCGTGATTGCGAGCTAGACTCTCACCATCATAAGAAAGAAGATCATGCCCGCTGCCTCCGGCAAATCCTCCGCCATGCATGTAGACCATGACCGGGCGTTTATGGGAGGAGTTGATTTCCGGTGTCCAAAGATTGAGGCGCAGGCAGTCCTCGCCGGGCACTGTAGCCGCCGCACCGCGATGCAGCACGAATGCGTCTTCGTCGGAGTTCGCCAGGTTTTTCCCGTCAGTGTCGAAGTGAGCGGAGTCCTGGCTCGGACAGACACGTCCAAATTGCAGCGCATTGCGAATTCCCGGCCACGGTTCTGGCTTGGCGGGAGGCATGAAGCGGTTCGCGCCGGCAGTCGATGCCCCATAGGGTACGCCCTTGAAAATGTAAATGCCGTTCCGCTTGAATCCGCGGATCTTTCCCGCAGTAGTTTCTGCGGCAGTTGCAGCGTCCGAAGCAATAACCACACCGCGTCCGCAACCACCCTTTACTAACTCCGTATTCGGGTACGCTCCTGCTGCGGGTTGAGCCATCACGCTTTTGGGTAGGATGACCGAACCGGCTACTCCTGCTCCCAGGGTCGCCAAGCCCCTCAAAAAAGAGCGTCTTTCTTTAGAGAAAGGTGCTAACCGGTTATTGGAATCCTTCTGCACGGGAGGATTTTTCATCAAACTTTCCCTGCTCACCCTGCGTCAAATGAACAATCTGCCAAATCCGGCTACGGCACCAAGCTGTGAAGTCGATGCCATACACTCGTAAAATCACCAAAGGAGGGTGGCCACTGAGTTTTGAGGTAATTTTACCTGCAGTTCGTAGGATCCTAAGCTACAGGGCACCAACCTTTCCAGACCACGTAGCTGCCATCTGGATTCTCAACCGCCACGTGACTAATTTTAGCTAATTCCCCATGCGACACCAGGACTCGCGTGGCTGAGCAAATCACCTTCAGGCGGAGTCTGATTTCGCCAATTATCCCCATCCAGCCCTTGGATCGGGCCGGCTTCGATGCAGCGCAGGAAAGTTATTCGCGAAGCACTTTTGGTGAGCGCTAGTCCTTTACGCGCTTTTTCGGCATGTGGCGCAGGCTGCGACCCTCGATCAACCGGAACAGCTCTTCCGCCATGTTGGTGGCATGATCTCCGGCCCGTTCCAATGCTTGAGCCATCAAGAGCAAATCCGCCTTATGTTGCATCTTCGTGGGGCGGTCGCTCTGTAGCTGTCGGCGAAATAATGACCGGTAAACTCGATCAATTTCGCGGTCGGCCCGTAGCACGTAGCTCGCCGGATCCAGCTCGCGCTGACTGAAGCCCTCTCGGATCTGCTGGAGCATCTTTTCCAAAATACCCGTGATTTCAATGAGTTGTTGAGAGTCTGGTTTCGGCAGCCGGATTTGCAAACTCTGGGCGCGCTGCGCTACCCACCACAGCAGGTCACCGATCCGTTCGAGCTCATTACTGAATCTGAGGCATGCAAGAAGTTCGCGCGCTTCCGGTTCAGTGACCTGCGTTATTGCCGCAGGGAGCTGCTCATCTATCTCCTGCTCGATGCGATCAAGCTCCTTTTCGCAGTCCCTCACAGCCAGAAACGCCATCTGCGAGGAATTGGTAAGGAATTCCCGGATGTTGAATGCGGCATCGCTGGCGACCAGGCATGCGTGCAGCACCAACTCTGTCAACCCATGTGTCTCGCGAGGATGCGAATTCTCAAGTTTTCTGCGTAGCAATTTGCCAGGGCTCCGGTTCTAAACTAAGCCGCGTGGGCTCGACTCTCTGCGTCAAAGGGCAAAATACAAATGGAGCGACGACAGGCAAGTTCCAGCAGATGCCGTGCTGCGGCCAGATGTTCAGCCAGTGAAGTGTATTCAGTATATCCCTCAGCCCGGATGGTAAGCACAGGGTCCAAACCCTCTACTTCAACGCGCGGTATTTGACCGTCGTGTTCCCGGTCACAGGCGCAGGCCAGCCGTAAAATGCCCCCCAGGAACTCGACCAGCCAGCGCTTTGATGGCGAGAGCGCAGCAAACCTCCTTTGTGTTTCCCTCGGCAGCGCGCCACGATGGTACCGCGCCACCAGCGCGGCGATGCAAATTTCCTCAGCAGTCCAGCCCGAGGGCGGATTCAAATTCCGGATCAGCCGGGCCGAGGCCTTATGGTGACCTTTAGTTCTTGAGTCACCAACATCATGCATTAAAACCGCCGCTTGCAGAATGTCGCGGTAGGTTTCGCGCAGGGGACCACCGAGGATTTCACCGACGGACAAGTCATCGTAAAGTCGCAGCGCTAGGCGTGCGACGTGCTCGGAATGAGCAATACTGGGGTCGAGGAAGGATGCCCAAATCTGAAGTCGTTCCAGGCCGAGGGACCGGAGTTCCTCCGGCTGCGGCAATCCGGCTCGCCAAGATTTCCACAAGGAGTTACTGCCGACCATTCTCGCCCGATAGGTTTCCAGGCGCTGCCCGCGTTCGTGCTCGATACGAGACCGCCATCGGACTCGCGACTCGGCATCGGGAAATGCTTTGATGTGGATGGCCGTTTGCCAGAGAACATCGAGGTCGTGCACTTCACCCAAAACATCCTGCAGCTCCTTGAGGTCGTTGCCCCACAAACCATGCAGGCGCGGCAAGAAATTCTCCAGTGTGTATCGAAAACGTTTTAATCCGATGCGCAACTCATGAAATGAGATCTTGGTACGATTGCGCAAGGCCCGGCGATGGCGAGCGTGAGCTTGGTGCCACCTTTCCAGCGCGAGCTGAGCGAACACCGGGCCCTCGACTGGAACGCGTACGGCACGACTGGGTAGTTCGTCCGCCCAGTCTTTCCATTGCTTGCGATCAAACTGCTGAAGCATCGTGGCGGCGATCTTCTTTAGCTCCTGTTCCCGTTCGAACAAGACGTCAGCGAGAATGTTGCCAGCTGCGTCGCCATCGGGTGCGAGCTGCTCAACCCAATTCCTCATTACCTGTGCGTCGCGGAGGCCACCAAGGCTACTAAAAACCTGCTTGCCCGCTTTTTTCATCTTCTTCCACGCCGGATCTGGGTCGAAAACCATTATCCCGTCTGTCATTGACCGGCAGCGCCGCAGGGCAGTGCGGAGATCATGGACCGGACCAGAGCGAAAGTCTCCCGCTGCCTTGTCGCACTGATTCAGCACCTCCTGCATCCAGTAGGCGAGTCCTACACGTTTTTGTGCCGCTGCGGCCTCAGTCATAAAATGCACGTCGTCATTTGACCCGGCAACGAAAGCCGGTGCTGATTACGAATTGAAGAATTCCCAGGTAAAGATCTGCTTGAACTCGCGTCCATCAGAACTCCACGTATCCACCCGCGCTGGTTCGGCTGGGGCTGCCGTCGGTACCGGTAGCTGGCAGCAAACCAATTATTCCTTGCAGGGCCTCCCAGGCCGCCACGTTGAGTGCGGGATCGGAGCTCACCAGGTCGCGGATCATTTGCCATGCAGCAAGATTGAGGGCACCGTCCGGCGGAGGCCCCATAGCCAGGGAGACTGAGCATTGAGGGCAAAAGCAGATCCGTTGTGCCGGCGATTTCTGGCGCGGCCGTATTCCCACAGTCTGGGCGAACATGTACACCGCGACGGATTTTTGTCCCGACTCGAGCTCACGATTGCAGCGAAGACAATACAAATTTTCCAAGGGTCCTTCTCTGGCAGCCAGTTGCGACAGAAAAGAAAATAATCTGTCTCGTCCTGACTGGGCGCAAGTATGCAGAAAGATTCGTCGCGGACGGGGAACACGATTCGGAGAATCAAGCTGTGCTCTACCCAGAGGCCAGCGGCCTCATGCACTCTGTTGTTGTGGGTGCTGGAGAATCACGATTGACGATCGGCCGCTCCCGGGATCGTGCGCATGAGCGGCCAGCCAAATCCCGTTCCCCGTCGCAACTTGGGACGCAGCGATGTGAACAGGTTGCCGCGGTTTGCTACCGGGTCCGTAGCGCCGGTATCGAATTCCTGTTGGTCAGGACCCGTAGGGGACGCTGGACCTTTCCTAAAGGTGGCGTTGAGCCGCGGTTGACGCGCGCCCAAGCAGCCGCCCTGGAGGCTTTCGAAGAAGCCGGAGTTCACGGACGGATAGAAGAGGCGTCGTTTGCCAGGTACAGTCGCAAGTGCGGCAACATGCGTGGACCTCTAGTTGTCCATGCGTACCTTTGTGAAGTATTGGGGCTTGACGCACCACAAGAGGCCAACCGAAACCGTACGTGGTTTTCCCCTGACAAGGCTGCGAGGTGTTTACGGGAAGATCGCACTCCTTACAACGGGGCGGAACTTGCTCTCGTGGTTGACCGCGCTGTGGCACGCATCCAGCGATTGCGCAGCAGGACTACGGCCGCGGACGACGCGCTGCAAAAAGTACAATTTGAGGCCCGCGAAGGAGTCGACGTTCGTGGCCGGCTGGAGGATGCCGTCTTTATGCAGTACATTCGTCGCAAACCGGGCCAGAGGGGAAATTCTGGTGCCATCGAGTTTGCCGTCAATGCATACCTTTCTGAGGTCAAGCGGTTCGGCCGGGCTCAACAGCTTAGTGAAGGCACCGCGACGCTAACTGCCGCAAGGGCGAAGCGACGTTTAGACAGGAACCGCGCTCCTGCTTTCGTCGCGGGGATTCCTCGTGTGGTCGAAGGAACCAGCGGGGCGGCCGGCGCGCCGCTAAACAAAGTCATCCAAATTAACAAACCCCGCAAAACAAGGGGAAGATAAAGTTTCACTACATCTTTGGCCAACCTCGTCGTGCAATCGGCCTTCTCTTGGATCTAAGTGCCCGGCGAAGGTGGTGCGATCACCGGTGTCTTGCACTCGGCCGTCAATTTCCCCCACAACCGCCACCAGCACCGGTACCAGAGGGCCGATGAGCAGTTGTTACGCTCTCGTGCTGTTGTTGACATGGAGCTTGTCCGCGAGGTTCTTTATGCAGCTAGTGAGGACCTGATAGCAGCGTTCAGTCTCTTCTAGCCCAATGTAATAAGGATCACGGATTTCGAAGGGACCATGACGTTCTCCGGAGAAGGCACGAAGCAGAAGGATCTTGTTCTTTGACTGCGGAAATCCGGAAAGCAGCTGCACTTGGTTCTCGTAGTCCATAGCAAAAACCAGGTCTACGTGCTCCACCATTTCCGAAGTGAGCAACCGCGCACGGTGATGGTGAAAAGAGTTCCTGAGCTGCGGCAACCGCCCACGAGTGGGCTGCCCTATCAGGAACTGTATTGAGTCCAGCTGACATGACAGTACATTGTGGAAATTCCGCTAATGCGCGCTTCATGAGGGCTTCGCACATCGGGCTACGGATGATGTTCCCAGAACAGACGAAAAGAAACGATCGCGCGCCCGTGGGGATCTCCGCTTTTCGCCACCATCCGATACTGTTAAGCACTTTCAGCATGAGATAGATTGGGCGTTCCGTTTTTTTGTAAGCTCGCCAATTCCGCAGCTCCTGAGCAACCACATCAGGCAACAGTTTCTTAGCGGCCCGTTTGAAAAGTCTGCCGAGGCGCGCACGTCGGCCCGATGGGCGAGTAAGAGTCGCGGGCGATTGCTCGATCGGTTGCACTGTTGAGAGCATTGTGAACGTCTATGGTTGGCCCCTTCAATTGCTGTGCAGCAGGCACGGCGGCACAGCACTAGCCGCGAACCATTGTCGAAGCGGTTTGCCATCCTTTCTTGGCGGTCCAGCGCAGACCGGGCAAACTTCGTAAGTCGCGAAGTCTGGCCTGATAATATTCGATTCCATTTACAAGTTTGCGAAATCGGACACTGTCGGTCCAGTCAGCAATACCCATTCTTGGCAATTCGTATCGGTAGGCATTGCTTCCAATAATGCCGGATCCCGACAACACGGCTCCGTCATATCCGGCTTCCTCGATCAACCGTAGTTGGCTGGGGCGATAGTCATCAACCGTGGCTGATTATGGGTAGAGGACGAAAGATATCTAGAACCACTGGTGTCCAAATTAGCCGATACCAGTTCCGACCAGCGTTGAATTCAAAGAGCGTAGCTGCGATCCGCCGGAAAGCCCTGAATTAGGTTAGAGCCCATCTCATAAACACTGGCGGCCATCTGGTCATCGCAGCGCGGGGGTCAATCGTTCATGCAATAAACCAGTTTAGGGGGAGTCGCAGATCTCCACTTGGTTGACGACGAATGCGCCGGTCGTGGAATCAATAAGTTACGTAAAATGAGTGGCCCCCTGGGGAACAAATCCACCCCCGCAACCAACCTCTCGAATTCCACCTTTGTGGAAACCCTGAGATCCAAACTCGGAGACTTCTGGACACTCAGTGAGCCCGGGTCTAAATCACAATTGATAGAGCCATAGTCAAGAGCAGTGCCACCACGGAAATGATAGTTTCGCAGACCGACCAGGTCTTAATGGTTTGAGCAACGCTCATATTGAAATATTCCTTTACCAGCCAGAAGCCTCCATCGTTGACATGCGAGAAAACCAGCGAGCCGGCCCCGGTAGCGATCGTCAGCAGTTCAGGACGGACTCCGTTATGTATTGCGATTGGGGCCACAATTCCGGCAGCCATGGTCATGGCAACGGTGGCTGATCCTGTGGCGAGGCGCACCAGAGCGGCTACCAACCACGCCGAGAATAGGATTGATATGTGAGCACGCAGCGCAAGATCAATTATGGCTTGCGACGTGCCACTGTCTTGCAGAACTCGGCCTAGCCCACCGCCGGCGCCAATAAGCAGCGTAATTGTAGCGGTGGGGGCCAGACACTCGTCGGTAAATTTCAAAATTGCCTCGCGCGTAAGGCCGCGCATTTTCCCCAGCGTGATGAAGCTCACGATGACTGCTATCAGCAGCGCAATGTCGGCGTTCCCGAGCAGATGCAACGCGCTGTTGATCCCGCTTTGTGGTGCAGAGAATACGTCTGCCCAACTTCCAATCAGCATTAACGCAATCGGCAGCAGAATGGTTGCTACGGTCACACTAAAGCTAGGCAGGTCGTGCTTCGGAGTGTCGTCAATAAATTGCGCAGCGATCGGGTTATGGCCTTCGAGTCGAATGTGAGGCGCAATAAAGCCGGTGTACAGAGGTCCGGCAACAATGGCCGTAGGAATTCCGACCAGCAGAGCGTAGAGGACCGTGCGTCCGACGTCGGCGTTATAAGCGGTGACCGCGAGCATGGCGGCCGGATGCGGCGGCACCAGGCCGTGGACCACGGAAAGTCCCGCCACCATGGGCAGCCCGACCAGAACCAGTGACGTGCCGGTGCGCCTGGCTACGTTAAACGCAATCGGCACCAACAGCACGAATCCCACTTCAAAAAATACTGGCAGTCCGACAATGAAGCCGACCACCACCATGGCCCAAGCCAGGTGTCTCTCGCCAAAAACATCAATCAGAGTATGCGCGATGCGGTCCGCTCCACCGGACTCCGCCATCATCTTGCCCAGCATAGTGCCCAACGCGACTATGATCGCGATGTGCCCGAGAGTATTGCCAACGCCAGTCTCGAATGACTTGACGATGTTTTGCACCGGCATGCCGCTGACCGCGGCCAGGGCGAGCGAGATCGTCATCAGTACGATGAAGGGATTAATTTTGAAACGCGCAATCAGGACAACCAGCGCGACCACCGCTACCAGCGCTGCGATCAGCAGGAAAGCACCGTGATTGTCGATCATAGGATGTGGATGCCGCTACTTTTCACCCAATGCATGGAAGAACTTACTCTGCGGGGCGCTTGTAGGCAACGCAGTCGATCTCCACCTTGCAATCAACCACCATGCTGGATACCACGCAGGCGCGTGCCGGCGGATTTTCACCGAAGTATTTCCTAAATACCTGGTTGAACGACTGGAAATCGCGAGCATCATCAAGCCACACACCGCAACGCACTACGTGCTCAGGAGAGTAGCCTGCTTCTTTCAAGACGGACAGAAGGTTGCGAATAGCCTGATCGGCTTGAGCAACGATGTTGCCAGCGACCACTTCACCATTGACCATCGGCACTTGGCCGGAGACATACAACCAGCCGTCAGCTTGTACTGCTCGTGCCAATGGCAACTGCTGGCCTCCGGTCCCTTTGCCGCCTTCGGCACCGTAACGTTTTATGCTCATCCTGTTAACTCCCGATGCTGGTATTAATAACGAAATCGTCTTCACGACATTGACGTAGAGTTGCGAGGCAGAAACTTACCAGCTCGCTCGCCCGTCGGAGCCTGGTCTCTGTACGACAAAACGCCATTGACCCAAACCGCCTCGATGCCTGCCGCCGCGCGAATGGGATCGACAAAGCTGGCACTGTCTCGCACAGTCTCAGCATCGAACAGCACTAGATCTGCGCAGTAACCTTCCCGCACCCAACCTCGATCGGTCAAGCCAAAACGCTCGGCGGGCAGGCTGGTCATTTTGCGCACCGCTTCGCCCAATGAAAACAATTTCTGCTCGCGGCTGTAGTGTCCGAGCACGCGGGGGAAAGTACCCCAGAGGCGCGGATGGGGCAAAGGATCATTCGGAAGCCCGTCAGAGCCAATCATCGTCTCTGGATGTCGCAGAATCGCGCGCATATCGTCTTCCGAAATGCAGTGGTAAATTGCACCGGCAGGCTGCAGCCGATGCGCAGCTTCGAGCTGGCCTGTGCCCCAACCATTGGCAATTTCAGCAAGGGTTTGCCCCGACATGTCGGGATGCGGCTTGGACCATGTGATCGTGATGGTGATGCGTTCGTCAACCTGACGCAGGTCGAGGGTTGTGGAACTGGCGGCATATGGATAGCAATCGCAGCCAATCGATTGATGGGCCCGAGCCGCGTCGAGCGATTGCAATACTCCCCCGCTGCGTCCCCAATTGTCGATACCGGCGCACTTCAAGTGAGAAATAATCACTGGCACCTTGGCATGCTGACCGATATGAAACGCTTCATCCATCGCTTGCAGCACCAGGTCGGTTTCATTGCGTAGATGAGTGGCGTAAATTCCGCCCGCTTTCGACAGGGGTCCAGCCAGCGCCATTACCTCCTCAACGGACGCAGAGTACGCCGACAAGTAGGCTAATCCAGTGCTCAAGCCCAGAGCACCATGATCGAGTGCCTCACACAACTGGGTCCGCATTGCCGCAATTTCATCCGCGGTTGCGGCACGATCCAACCGATCCATTTGGTTGTTCCGCAGCGCCGTGTGGCCTACCAGGGCCGCTGCGTTTACAGCCGGCTGGGCTGCGCTAACAGCCGCGCAATAGTCGGCAAAGGTGCGGTAACGAAACTCTCGAGGTTCTCCTAGCAAGTTCATCGGGTCTGGCGGATCGCCCGTCAATCGCACCGGGGACGCACTGATGCCGCAATTCCCGACAATCACTGTCGTGACGCCTTGCGACAGCTTGGGCAACATCTGCGGAGCGCGAATCACGTAAAGGTCGTCATGAGTGTGCGCGTCGATAAAACCAGGCGCCAGTATCTTGCCCTGGCCATCGAGCATGTGCTGCGCTGAATAGCCCGCTAGATCGCCTACAGCCTGTATACGGCTGCTCTCGATCGCGACGCTACCAGGTTGTGGCTCACCCCCGCTTCCGTCGAGAATCTGTACATTGCGGATCAGGGTGTCACAGATGCGCACATCATCTCCCAGAGATTAGAGATTAAAGATTAAAGATCGCCGCATCAATTACCATCAGCTTGATATGGCACGACCAAAGCCAATGAATCATACAAAGGATCGCACTCAATATCCATCGACCGATGCCGAATCCCTCGCGTTGATTCAGCCATTGAACAAGGGCCTGGGCACAATGGATCGAGCGCTCATGCCCAGCGACATACCCAAACTGGGATGGCAATTGCTGCGCGAGGACTTGAGCTTGCCAACTGCCGTGCTGTACGAGGAGAAGCTGGCGCACAACTTGCAATGGATGCAGGCATTCGCCTCGGCCTACGGAGCCAAACTCGCCCCGCATGGGAAAACCACGATGGCGCCGAAATTGTTCATGCGACAGTTGAAGGCGGGAGCGTGGGGCATCACGCTGGCAACCGCCCCTCAGACGCGTGTGGCGTATGAACACGGTGTACGCCGCGTCCTCATGGCGAATCAGTTGGTGGGTAAGCAGAACATGGCCATTATTGGGGGCCTGCTTGAAGATGCGCAGTTTGAGTATTTCTGCCTCGTCGATTCCGCCGAGCAGGTTGAATCGTTGGCGACATTCTTCGGCCGCCGAGGGCAGAGCCTGAATGTCCTGGTCGAGTTGGGAGTGGACGACGGCCGCACCGGAGTGCGCAATCGGGAACAGTTGCATGCGGTGATGACAGCGTTGTCTGGTTGTCGCGAGCGCATTGTTTTGTGTGGAGTTGAGGTGTACGAAGGTCTGCTGAAAGATGAAGCATCGATTCGGACCTTTTTGCAAAACTCCGTCGAGGTTACGCGTGAATTAGCCCGTGAAAGCCAGTTTGATCGCACTCCCATCATTCTGTCAGGAGCTGGTTCGGCATGGTATGACGTAGTCGCGGATGTGTTTAGCAAGGCGGAAATCGGTCAACCCATCGACGTGATATTGCGGCCCGGATGCTATCTCACACACGACGTGGGCATATATCGTACAGCTCAACAGCAGATTCAAAACCGCAATCCGGTGGCCCGAGGCATCGGATCGAGCTTGGTACCAGCATTGCAACTGTGGGCCTACGTACAGTCTGTGCCAGAAAGAGAGAAGGCGATTATCGCTCTAGGCAAGCGCGACGCAGCCTTCGACGCCGGGTTGCCGGTTCCGGCGCTTCACTATCGCCCAGGGCGCCCGAAACCAGCTGCTGCGCCCGTCGCATGGACACTAACGCACATCATGGACCAGCATGCCTACCTGCGCATTGCTGAAGGCGACGACATTCACGTTGGGGACATGATTGGCTTCGATATTTCTCATCCTTGCCTGACGTTCGATAAGTGGCGTCACTTGCCAGTGTTGGACTCCGATTATCGTGTCATCGACGTGGTGCAGACTTTTTTCTAATCACCCGATGCTGGGCTGCCGCTTGCGCTTCGCCCTGTAATACGTTCTCATAGAGCCCATGAGAACGACGCTATGCTTGGGTTTGCTGGCCCTTTTGATGTTATCCCTTGGCCCCCGGAGTAACGCAACGGATGCGCCGAAAAGCAACTACCTTCTTTTCGTAGGCACTTACACGGAGAAGGAAAGCAAAGGAATTTATGCGTACCGCTTAGATGCAGCTTCAGGTCAGCTAACTGCGCTTGGCCTCGCGGCAGAGACTACCAATCCATCTTTTTTGGCCGTGGATCCGAGCCGCCACTTCCTCTACGCTGTAAATGAGCTTCCCAAATATAAAGGCCAGGCCAGCGGCGCGGTGACCGCGTTTGCTATCGATCGCAAGACCGGCAAGTTGTCCCAGTTGAATGAAGTTGCGTCGCGCGGCGCGGACCCGTGCTACATCGCACTCGACAAAACCGGAAAGTACGTCCTGGTGGCGAACTACACCGGCGGTAGCGTGGCAGTGTTTCCTGTGCTCAAAGATGGTCGCCTGGGCGAGGCGTCAGCTTTTGTGCAGCACGCCGGTTCCGGTCCCAATCGTGAGCGCCAAGAAGGGCCGCACGCACATTGGATTGAGACTACGGCCAACAACCATTTTGCGATCGCGGCAGACCTGGGCCTGGATAAGGTGATGGTGTACCGCTTCGACCCGGGACATGGTTCCTTGACGCCAAACAGTCCTGCCTTCGCCAAAGTAGATCCTGGAGCTGGTCCTCGCCACGTCGCCTTTCATCCCAACGGCAGATTCGCATTCGTCATTAATGAGTTGCATTCCAGCATCACCAGCTTTTCCTACGATGCCGGTCGCGGCGAACTGCATACATTGCAGACTGTCTCCACGCTCCCTAAAGATTTTTCGGGAAGTAATGACACGGCTGAGATCCAGGTGCATCCCAACGGCAAATTTCTTTTTGCCTCGAATCGCGGACACGACAGCATTGCCGTGTTCGCGATTGACCAGCACAAAGGTACGCTCACTCTGGTTGATCATTTTTCCACCCAGGGTAAGACGCCACGCAATTTTGAGATCGATCCAAGAGGCTCAGGCCTCTTCGTGGCTAACCAGGGCAGCGGCAATATTGTTGTTTTCAGGATCGATCAAGAGACGGGCCGGCTCACCTCAACCGGGCAAGTGCTCAATGTGCCCTCGCCGGTTTGCCTCAAATTTGTGGCCCTCGAGTGAGAGGTCGTGATTCTGCGGTGCCGGGCACTCTGAATGATGCCCGAACGCTGACAACTTGCTTCAATCGTTTTAATCTTGACTTTTCTGCGTCGCACCAATTCAATACGCGAAGATGGAAACCGCCTCTGCCGTCTCATCCGCCCCGCGTCTCAAACGCTCGCTTACCCTTTGGGATCTGATTCTCTACGGAGTCATCGTCATTCAGCCGGTCGCTCCGATGTCTGTCTTCGGGGTGCTCAGTGATCGGGGCCGCGGTCATGTCGTGACGACCCTCCTGATTGCGATGGTGGCCATGCTATTCACGGCCTTCAGTTATGGGCGTATGGCGCGCGCATATCCGAGCGCGGGTTCGGCCTTCACCTACGTCGGCCAGGAGATCAATCCTGCGGTTGGCTACATCACAGGCTGGAGCATGGTGATGGACTACATTCTGAACCCTATGATCTGCATTATCTGGTGCAGCCAGCAAGCTCACGTGTTTGCACCGGGCGTGCCATATGCCGTGTGGGCGGTCTTCTTTGGAGCGGTGTTCACCGCGTTGAATATTCAGGGCATCAAGACCTCGGCGCGCGTGAACACTCTGTTGGCCGCGGGCATGGGAGCAGTCGTCACCGTCTTTTTCGTGGCTGCGGCACGTTACATTTTCAGTAATCCTCATGATGGGGCTGCGTTTTTTACGCGACCGTTCTACGACCCACAGATGTGGGAAATAAAAGGTGTGCTGGGCGCGACCTCGATTGCGGTGCTTAGCTATATCGGATTTGACGGGATCTCTACTCTTTCTGAGGAAGCCGAAAACCCGCGGCGCAACATCCTGCTCGCCACTGTCCTCACCTGTTTCGTAATCGGTATTCTGTCTGCCCTCGAGGTCTACGCAGCGCAGCTCATATGGCCAGCTTCGCAACCATTTCCGAACTCTGATACCGCCTTCACCTACGTGGCCGGGCGCGCTTGGGCACCGCTGTTCGCGATTGTCGGATTTACCCTACTAGTAGCAAATTTTGGCTCCGGGATGGGAGCACAAATCGGCGCGGCCCGATTGCTTTATGGCATGGGGCGCAGCAAGGCGCTGCCGCAGTCATTCTTCGGCGTGGTCGACGCCAAGCGACACGTGCCGCGTAACAACGTGATCTTCGTCGGGATTGTCGCGCTCGCGGGGGCGTTCATCATCAGTTACGGCCTGGGCGCGGAGATGCTCAACTTCGGCGCTTTAATCGCTTTCATGGGCGTCAACCTGGCGGCCTTCTTTCGCTATCACGTTCGCGAGTCGGGCGGCAGCCCGGGGCTGCCTCTACTGATAACCGCTCTGGTGATTGCCCTCGTGCTCTTACCACATCCAAGCCTAGTGTTGTGGGGCGTCGCCGGTGCGGGGCTGGCAATCCTAGCCTTGTGGACACCCCCTCTGGCGGGTTTCACGATCTGCTTTTTCCTGTGGAAGAACCTGAGTTGGAAAGCTTGGATTGTGGGCGGAATCTGGATGATCGTGGGCATAGCGTTCGGCGCGATCAAGACACGGGGTTTTCGTAGCAATCTGATTGACTTCGAACTGCCTCAGGAAGAAGGTTAGAAATCCAGAATCGCGACAGTGCCGATAGCGGAATTCGAACCGAAGGCTGCGAGTTCTTCCAATTCGGCAATCTGAAACTCTGCAGTGCTGAATTACTCCACGTTCCACCCACTGACGTCGACCGCCGGCCTAGCTGCTCCTAATTCACTGGCGCGATAAATAGCCGTTATCTCGCGCTTTTCACCCGGCAGCAGGGAGACGTAGTTGTCCTGCCACAGCACAGGAAGGATTTCTTCACCGCCCTTGCCCTTGTCCACCTTGAGTCGCACAAAGAATGCGAGAGCTTTTGTGGGATTCTCCACCGTCACGTGGGTGACCTCGTCCTCGCCTTTGCGCTCGCTGCGCTCTGTGACTTTGAGTTTTACTTTCGGCAGTTGTGCGAGCGTAGTGAAGTCGGCATAAGAAGCCGTCGGCGTGGTGTACCAGTTCGAGCGCGACCAATCCAGCGTCTCCGGCTTTGTGGAGAGCCAATAGAAATTGTCGCCGGCGGTCTTGCCACTCGCATCCAAAATTCGTAATGCTACGAAATAAGTCGGACTCAGGTCTGAGATTTCCGGTACGCTGGTTACCTTCACTACGCCATCCGCAGGTGCATCCACCATGCTCTCGTTGGAAAATTTCTCGGTCATGTCGAGATTGAGCACTTTGGTTACGACACGCAGGCCCTTCGCATCTTGGTAGCGGCTGTTGACGACGTAAATGGAGCGATCGTCATAGCCGTAGATGGGATCTAGCGGCTGCATTGCGGTCTTTGCTCCAAAATATCCTCCGCCCGGCCGCAGATAGAAGTCGTACAAGTGCCAAATCATGGATGGCCAGCCATTGTTCAGCATCCACTGAATTACGCCCCCCGACGTGTACTTGTTACGGCTGTAAGCCTCATACATCGCGCGAATGCCTTCGTACGCCTGTAATTGCGATTTCGAGGTGTAGTCCTCAAGATTGGCCGCGGTTCCATAGCGCGCGTTCAGCGCCTCGGTGAAAACGTGAATATCTTTAAACGACCCGCCGCCTGCGTGATAGTTCCACCAGTCGTCAATCGGCCACCAGTGCTCTTTCGGCAACATTGCGTGAATGGTTTCGATCGGAGGCACCGCCGGGCCGGGGCTAGTCTCAGTATTGAATCCATAGCCACCGCCGCATCCGCCCTCGTTGCAGTTCTGGGGATGATTCGCGCCCAGCGCGTCTTCCATCCAGTAAGACGGCGCGACGTATTCATACGGCCCGCTCATCTTTACGCCGCTGTCCCCGCTGAATGCGCGTTTCCCTGTAGCCGAAGAAATTACAGGATTCGGCCACTGCAGATCTTTTTCCACTTTCAAGTACGTCTGCTCTACATCCGGCGGCGGCGGATTGTCGCTGCCGTTCAGCCAAACCAGCAAACTGGGGTGGCTGCGCAACCGGTACATCTGATCACGCAAGGATTGTTCGGCGATAACGTAATCCTCAGGCTTCCAATTCGGCCAGTGTTCCCAGTGATCGCAGCAGCACCAGCCGGCCATGACCAGAATTCCGCGTTCATCCGCTAAATCAAGAAATTCTTTCGACTCCAGCTTGCCTTCTAGTCGTATGGTGTTCAGCCCCATATCCTGGACATAATTCAGTTCGTCACGAAGCCGTTGCGAATTTTCGCGCAGCATCATGTCGGGCGACCATCCCCCACCACGAATCAGGATATTCTTGCCATTGATCGAAAAGGTGCGTTTGCCGTTGGCATTTAGTTCAGAGGTGATTTCGCGAATGCCAATTTTCGTCTCCGCCTTGTCTGCGATCTTGCCATCGATCTCGAATTCCACATTCAAAACGTACAGCTCTGGTTTGCCCATCTGCGCCGGCCACCACAGCCGCGGATGCTCAGCATTGAGCTGCGCTACCTGTGCCGGATCAAACGTCACATCCTTGCGCTCGTTCGGACCA
>Ga0070708_100001575_pt1 | contig 17473 bp, 25 predicted proteins | sample KBSK5503metaG_FD_65469 | JGI IMG/M metagenome (GOLD analysis project Ga0070708, IMG submission 65469) | Corn, switchgrass and miscanthus rhizosphere microbial communities from Kellogg Biological Station, Michigan, USA - KBS K5-50-3 metaG | ecosystem: Host-associated > Plants > Roots >... | reverse complement strand
CCAGCTCATGTCGTCGTTTGGTCCCGAAATGAAGCCATCGAGGCTCATCATCGTGTGCCAGATCAGCTTGCCCACTCTCGATCTCCTTTCTCAGTTATCTGTTGCAATGACCGTGGTCGCAAGCCGAGGTCATCGCACGTGCCGGCCGGTACGGCGTGAGTCCGGCGTTCTGGCCAGTCGCGAAAGGCAGCGTTAGCGTTCACGACCGATTACCCACTTGTCGCGGCAATCGGCGAGAGAATCAAGCCGTGCAAAGCATTTTGGTGGGCGCGTCAAGGTTTAGGCGAATCTTCTACCAGACCTCGAACTACCTAGCCGACCAACGCCAAGGAGAAATGGAGTGGGAAGGATTGTTGTCAGTGAGAACGTCTCGCTCGACGGAGTCGTCCAGGACCCCGCGGGGGTCGAGGGCTTCAGCCGCGGCGGCTGGGTCGGTCGTATCGGCGGCCAGGGTCGCGACGAGGCGGCCAAAGTTGCGCTCGACGAGGCGTTGCGCGCCAATGCCTTTCTGCTTGGCCGGCGTAGCTACGAGTTCTTGGCCGCGCGGTGGCCATCGCGGAGTGGCCCGTTCGCGGATAGGTTGAACAGCTTTCCCAAGTACGTCGTTTCCTCGACTCTCGACGCTCCCGCCTGGAACAACACGACGGTAATAAGGGGCGACGTGATCGACAAAGTCTCGAAGCTGAAGCGAGAGCTAGATGGCGAGATCCTCGTCGCCGCTAGCTTCCAACTCTGGCACACGCTGATGGAGCACGACCTTGTGGACGAACTGCGCCTGATGATCTACCCAGTCGTGCTTGGGGCCGGCGAGCGCCTCTTCCGCGAGAGCAGTGAAAAGAAACCTGTGCGCCTAGTCAGCACCAGGACCGTCGACGATCTCGCTCTTCTCATCTACGAGTTGGTCCCGATTCGCTCATGAACTACGGCGACAGATTTGATAGAGGTCGCAGATGACTCTTCCCCTACGGGCTGCCGCCCATCTCGTCGGTCACTTCGTCGCGGGAAATACCGTGCCTGTCGCCGAATTCCTGAAGCTGTTTGCGGTCAAACTCATCCGGCATCTCCCGCAACGCATCGTCAGCGGCTTGCGTGTATCCGAGGCGACGCAGGAGGTCAACCAGCCATTGCCTGGTGTACGCCATTTGAACCCGCCAGCCCCTTACGTGTCCCTACTGCTGACTTTTCGCGAACGCGACAGCCGGCGCCACCCACGATGCTAGCGATCGCTTCGTCCTGGTGCCGGCCGGCTCGACGAACACGAAGCCCTTGATCGATCGGCCCGTGAAGTCCATCTCCCGAGCGTGCACTCGCCTGAGCGCACGCTGATATGCGTCCGGCCCCACACGCACCATCAGCTGGTCGCCGACGATCCCCAGCGCCATATGTCCGCCAATCATGAAGCCGAGACCGCCCATCATCCTCTTCTCTTCGACGCCCTTCTTGCGGGCGAGTGCCTCGCGGACCCGGTTGGCAAGGGCTTCGCTGTAAGCCATTCGCGTCCCTAGCTTGTTTTTGGATCCGCTGACGGTGGCACGTTCTGGTTGAGCCGGAAAATGTTCGCCGGGTCGTAGCGCTGCTTGATCGTCTTCAGTCTGTCCCACGTCGGATCGGGATAGGCCTCACGTATTCGCGCGAGTCCGTCATCGGCGAGGAAGTTGACATAGGCGCCGGTGGTGCCCTTCTGCAGGGCGACCCGGAAGTCATCGGCCCAGGCGCGATCACGAAGCGCGTCCTCTGCACGGGTATAGGCTGCCGTGACGTTGACCATGATCGGCCTCGATCGATGTGCGTAGGCGGTCGCCCCAGCATCGACGCGCGCAATCGCCCCGCCCAGAACGCGTATCTGTGCGACGCGAAAAGGCGCGTCGAAATGTTCGAGATGATCGACGATCGTTTCGGCGCGTCCCCGATCGATCCCATCGAGGAACATCACGCGGTTGGCTCCCATGGGCCGAAAGTTGGGATCTTCCGGTGGGTAGATCTGCGGATATGGCATGGGACGCAACATGTCCGCGATGGGACCGAGGGCCCGAAGTGGAGCGACCGACTTCTCACCCTCGGCGATCACCCCGGCGTAAACGAGCTGAATGAGGATGGCCAGCTTGCCGTGATGCTCGGCCGGCACAAAAGGCAGCGGAGGCGCAGGCATGATGTTCGCGATCGTCCCCAGCTCGTCAGGCGCTCTCGCCGCTTCGGCAACGAACGACTCGATGACCTGCGGTGTAGCGGGCAGGATCAGCATCCCGCCAAACACTGTGTCCACCTTTTCCAGCCGAAACTTGAATCGAGTGACGACGCCGAAGTTGCCGCCTCCGCCGCGGATGGCCCAGAACAGATCCGGATAAGAGCTGCCATCGACCTGCAGGACGACCCCGTCCGCGGTAACGACCTCGGCCGCCAGAAGCTCATCAATCGCGAGGCCGAACTTGCGCGACAGGTACCCGAACCCGCCGCCCAGCGTCAACCCCCCCACTCCAACCGACGCGGTGTCGCCAAAACCGGTAGCCAGGCCGTACGCGTGTGCGGCGTTCGTGTAATCCCCGGCGGTGATGCCGCCGCCCGCCCACGCGGTTTGTTCTCTGGTGTCGATCGCGATCTCTCGTAAGTCACGGAGGTCGATGACAAGCCCGCCATCCGTGACCCCGAAGCCGGTCGCGCTGTGGCCGCCGCTGCGGACCGCCAGCTCCAGGCCGTTTTCTCGAGCGAGACCGATGGCTGCGACTACGTCAGTGGCGTCTGCCGGGCGCACGATCAGCGACGGACGGCGGTCAATCCCGCCAACGAAGACAGTCCTCGAGTCGTCGTAGTCAGGGTCGCCCGGCTCGATTACACGTCCCTTGATCCTCGTACGAATCGAGTCCACCGGGATCACAGGTGCACCCCCTGCCTCTGAATCCGATCTTGCGTACCAACGCTAACGTATCAACGATATCGACGCTAGTCAAGGTGGTAACGCGATACTGTTTCCGCTGATGTCATCGAGGAACCCGCGGCCGGACGTTCGGGCCCGCATCGTGCGTGCCGCCACCGAGCTGCTCGCCAAGGGCGGACGCAGCGCGGTAACCACGCGAGCCGTGAGTGCCGCGGCCGGGGTGCAACCGCCGACGATCTATCGCCACTTCGGCGACATGCAGGGACTGCTCGACGTGGCCGCTCGCGAGACGCTCGCCGGCCACATGCGCGAGCAGGCGACTCGCCCACTTACGAACGACCCGGTCGAGGACCTGCGGCGAGGGTGGGATCTCCACATCGCGTTCAACCTTGCCCACCCCGACGCGTTCGCGTTGAAGTACAGCGCCCCTTCCGTCGCTGCATCCGCCAGAGTGATACACGAAGGTGTTGAGGTGCTGAAGAGCCTCGTCCTCCGCGTCGCCGAGGCCGGGCGGCTCCGTGTCGATGTTGCGCGCGCCACGGACCTGCTATACGCCGCGGGTACTGGCGTCACGCTCACTCTCATCACCACCCCACCCGTTGAACGCGACCGGCGACTCTCCGAGACCATGCGCGAGGCGATATTGAGCGCCATCACGGTTCCGGCCTCGGCCGAGGCGCCAAACGGATCGCCCGATGCGGCACCGGCCGCTGACCGGGTCGCGGTGCACGCAGTGGCGCTTCGGGCATTGCTCACCGACGCATCCGGCGTCCTGTCCCCTGCAGAGCAACAGCTGCTCAACGATTGGCTACACCGACTGGCGACCGCGACGAGCGCTACAAACGGTGAAGGAAGAGCACCCTCGGGGCCAAGGCGTAGTTGAGCTGGATCAGCACGATCGCTGCGATGCTGATCCGGGTGTCGAAGATGGACAGTGCGCTGGCGGTTGCGTAGAGCGACTGTGCGATGAGGGCACGGCGACGGATTGCCGGCAGCAGTATCGCTCGCCTGGCCGCAGAGAAGAGTCCGGTTCGAGCGGCATACTCGACCGCAGCTGTGTTGACTGCTCCGAGCAAGAAGATGTTGAACCAGTACTCGACGACAGCCATCCAGGACTGGTAGTACGCGGCAAGTAACGCGGTCGAAAACGGCACAAGCGTCACGAACAACAAGAAAGTCAGCATGATCCACGTGTAGTCGCGATCGGTTCGGTTGACTTCACTCAACTGCGTTTCCTGAGCGACCCAAAAGATGCCTAAGGTCAGGAAGCTCATGAAATAAGTGACCACGTTCGGCACGAGTCTTGTCAGTGCGTGCCACAAGTCACCTGCGTCGCGGACCTCCATGGCGGTCGGTACGACCAGTGTCAAGACGAGAAGCGTCATCGCGACTCCGAAGATGCCGTCGGAGATCGCATCCAGTCGAAGACGACTTCTCGCCGCAATCTCGTTGTAGTACCGCCTATGACTCCGGGGCATCGGCTAGTTGCACCGTCCGGGAATCCGGCTCAAGGCGTGACCCGCGCCCTGAAGACCTGCGAGGCCCAATCGCGAAACGTGGTCGGAGTGGACGACTCCGGAGTGCGTTTCACGGCGTTGTCGATTCCATTGCCCTTGGCGATCCACATATCGACGTTGCCCTGGGCCATCGCGTCCGACATTCCTCGGCCGATCAGCCGCGCCTTGAACGCATCGTTCGAGATCTGTTCGAACCGCACCGGCCTTGCGAGGACCTCGGACAAGATCCGGGCCATGTCGTTGTACGAGAGATCCTCGGGGCCAAGGACCGGAACGCTCGCCACACCGGTCCAGGAATGGTCGAGGAGCAGGCGAGCCGCTACCCGCGCAACGTCACAGGTCGCTGCGCTTGGAAGTTTCCGATTGCCATCGATCGGCAGAGAGAACACACCATTCTTGGTGATCGGTTCGGCCTGTCGAAGCACGTTGTCCATGAAGGACGGCATGGTCAATGCCCTGTAGCTCACCCCCGAGCTCGCGATCAGGTCATCCATCGCGAAAGATGCCGTGGCCAGCCCCGCATGTGTGGCCCATGGACTGCCGGGGCCCAGCGCCGAGACCCCCACCACCCGCTTGACGCCCTGTTGGCGCAGAGCCTTGGCTGCCGGCCGGGCGAAGTCGACGTAAGCCGCTTCGACGCTCGCGGCCCGAGGGTCAGGCGGCACGACCCAGAAGACGGAGTCGGCATCCTGAAATGCCCTTGTGACGACGTCGCCGTCACCGTGGGAACCGGCCACGACCTCGACTCGTTTCCGCGCCTCGGGTGCAAGCCGTTCTGGATCGCGCGCGATGACCCGAATCGGCTCCTTGTTCGACAGCAGGTCCTTCAGGACCTGGGATCCGATATTGCCGGTAGGTGTCGTGACGACGATCATTGCTTGCCCTCCTGTTATGGAAGTACTATAGCAATGCTACCCTACCGCCTTTAATGACGCTAGTCAAGCCTGCTATCATTCCGATATGACCGCTCCCACGCGGACTCCCCCCACCCGCACCCCACAAACGCGGACCGTAAAGATCCGAATCATCGAAGCCGCGGCCGGTCTCCTCGCCAAATCCGTGGACGGTGAGGTTTCCACGCGTGAGATCTGCGATGCCGCTGGCGTGACCGCGCCGACGCTCTACCACTACTTCCGCGACAAGGAGAGCCTGCTCCGCGCAGTCGTCGACTTCGGCTGGACGAATTTCCTCGAAAGCAAGCGCACCGTCGCCGCCGTAGTCCACGACCATATCGGCGACGACATTCGAGCCGGCTGGAACAACCACATCGAATTCGCGCGGAAGAATCCGAACTTCTACAGGCTGATGTGGTCGCCTGGCGTCGCCCCCAACAGCGTGGCTCTGCGCGAGGCGCATCGGCTCTTGACCGATCGCATGAAGCTTGGCGCGTCGAGGGGACAACTGCGCCTCTCTCCGGCCATGGCAGCCCGGATCGTCATGTCGGCGACCGTCGGAGCGGCTTTGGCGTTGATCACGCAGCCGGAGCACTACACCGACGATTCCTTCTCCAAACAGCTGCTCGAAGCTGTGATTGCTTTCGTCACGGTGGGCGGGCCGACCAATGGCCAGGGGCGTTCTCGGCGAGCGCCGCCTCAATCGACCACGATTGCCTCAGCCGCAGCAACCCTCATCAGCAAGCTCGAGTCGGAACCAAACCCGCTCACGCCAGCGGAGCGACAGCTGTTGCAGCAATGGCTCACGGCGCTGGCAGACACGGCATCCCGGTAAGACAGATCAGCCGGCCTCGATGGTCAGAGGCGAACTCGTTGATACAGAACCCGACTTACCTTCTCGGCTCGTACCGCATCGCCACGGCCCCCGAGCCGAACTCCAGCCGGCTCACGAGCTTCAAGTCGACGTGCTTCGATAGCCCGGCGAACAACGTCGGCCCGTGGCCCGCGACCCTGGGATGCAGCACGAACTCGTACTCATCGATCAGTCCCAGCTCCGTCAGCGCCTGAGGGAGCTTCACACCTCCCACGAGCAGTCCCTTGCCCGACTCCCGTTTGAGTCGCTGAATGGCCTTGCCCAGATCCCCGCGCACAAGCTCCGCGTTCCAATCGACCTGCTCCAGGGTGCTACACGACGTACTTCTTTGCCGCGTTGATCGTCTGGGCGAAGGGTTCCATCCAATCAGGTCTCGCTCCCGTCGGCGCCGGCGGCCGCCACGCTGATTCCATCATTTCGTAAGTCACCCGGCCAAAGAGAAGGGCATCGGCCTGGGCGAGGTTCTCGACCGCGTGACGATGCAAGTCTTCGTCCGCGGGGATTGCACGATGATCGCAGCACCCGTCCAATGTGACGTTGATGGAGTACCGAAGCGGTCGCATTTCGGATGAGTACCGCCGCAGATCCGATAGGCCGCCTCACTCGCTAGGCTCTCTTGAATGAGTGAGATGAACCCACGGCCCCACCCTGACCCTCCCCGCTAGCGGGGAGGGAAAGCCTGCTGAAGGGGCCCACCACGAACACGACAACGACCCGGGGTTTCAGTCTTTCATTAAGCAGGCTGACGCGTTTCAGCCCGAGGAACCATTTGTCTTTGGAGGCGACCCCCTGTTCTCGGTCGGCCGACCATGCGGGACCCCCTCAACCGCCCGATTGATCGGCGACCGTAGCCGCCACGATGCGCCGCATGGTGCCGAGCTCTGTCTCATAGATGTGTGCCGACTTCACGCTCATCGTCAGCGTGCCGACAGCCGCACCTAGGTCGCCGGCCACCCGAGCTTGCAGGGCCGCGAGCTCAACGAGGTTGGCATAGCCCTTCGTACCGAAGTCGATGCCATGGGCATAGACCTCGAGCTGCAACGCTCCCTTCAGGAGCCAGAAGTCAAGGAGGCTGACGCAAGGGATGTAGCTGGTATCCGTCAGTGGCTGAAACGTCGTGACCGTGGCGTCGCGTGTCGAAGGATTGGCGGCAATGCGCTCGATCACCCACCGAATCTGGTCGCGGCCAGCGTGCGCGTAGTCGTAGAGACGCGTGGCGTAACTGTCCGAGCCACCCAGCTCGGCCACACGCGAGCGGTCGGTGAAGTTCGCATGCATCCAGTCCAGCCGTTCAGGATCACCGTGCTCAGCGATGATTGGGTCGTCAACCGTAGGTGACCGGACCTCGATGACGGCGCGGAACACCTCGACGATCGGCAGTCCCTCCCAGCTGCCTACGATGCCCTCTTTCAAAATCACGGACGCGATCCCTACCCACGCCTCGCCGAGCGTCATCGCGTCGACGCGAGCCGCAGCCGACATGTCAGTCGTAGTGTGGCCCAAGGTTACGAACCAGAAAGCCGGGCACGAGGGACGTTGTCGTCCGCGTGCCCGGCATCTGTGTGGCGGCGGGTCTAGCTGCCTTCGACGACCTCGTGGATGCGGTTGGCGACCAGCCCGTGCGCCTCCCGGTGAACGCGCATCGCCGCGTCCGCGGTGGGCGCCTCGACGAGGCAGAACGCCTTGTGGTCCTTCTCGTCGACCCAGTACTTGAGGTAACTGACGCCGTACGCGTCCTGCTTGGACAGGTCCGCCTGGTGCGCGTGCGCGACGTCCGCCACGGTGGCACCATCCGGGAGCTTCTCATGGATGTCTATGAAAAGAGGCAAGGTCACATCTCCTGTGTGTGAATTGGGCTGCCGGCGACAACGGATGGCGGGCGCACCGCCTTTGTCGGAAGGTCTCTCTCCTCGGCGAGTGCGACCAGGTTTCGCAGCCCGCGGCTGGAGTACATGGGGGTCATGAGCCAGGTCATTCGCCTCATGCCCGGCAGCGCCCAGCGAAGCATTGGGTTGGCGATCGAGAGTTGCGTCAGGGTGTAGGTCACGCGCGACCCACCGGCGGCCGCGGGCGAGATCTCGTATTGGTGCCGGTACACCGCGGTCATCGCGTGGCGCTCGCCGGCCCTGGCCTGGGTTGTGATCTCGAACCTCAAGGGCCGGTCGGCGGCGGTCACCGTCGAACGGTCGGACCAGCTCCTCCGGGACATCGGGATCACGCCGGTGCTCGTGAATGAGGTCCCGACCGTGGCCGGTCCGGGCGGCGCTTCCAGCGAGACCAGGTGGAAGTCTCGGGTCTGGCGCGTGCCCGCCCACTCGAGGTGGCTACGAAGATCGGCGAGCAGGTCGTAAACGGCCTCCGGACTGGCGTTGGATAGCCGGGAGATCTGTAAGTGCGGCAGTTGCTGTTCCATCTCGCGCGCAGCGTAGGGTCGGACGTTCAGAGGCGCATCAACCGTTTGGTCGATTTATCGTGAAGACGGAGAGTCGATCAGCTCGTTCTCAAAGGCGAAGAGCGTGGCGCCTGCGCGTGTGTTGACGCCGATCTTCCCGTAGAGGTTGATCACGTGAGTGTGCACCGTGGCCTGGGAAACGTGGAGCTCGCGTGCGATCTGTTTGTTCGCCAGACCACGTGTGATCGCCCTCAGCACGTCCACTTCGCGGTCGGTGAGACCGGCCGGCCAGGTTGGACTCGATCTTCCTTTCTGCCGAGGTTGACCGGCCGCCAGAAGCACAGCTTCAACAGCTCGGGGGTCGACGCGGCGGGCCGCGACCTCATCTTGCAGCTGACGCGTGATCGCCTCAGGTTTGAGCGCCGGCCTCCACGCACGATCTTCGCTCATCGACTGGTAGACCTCCGCGACCGCGAGTAGGCGGGCGGTGAACGGCAGTGCGTTTGCAGGCAGCCCGACGTGGTAGCCGGAGCCGTCGAGCCGCTCGTGATGGAGCCCTGCGATGGTCGCGGACGCCCGCATCGGCCCGGCGAGGCTCAGGATCCGCTGGGTGTGATAGGGGTGCAGGCGAACCCGCTCCCACTCCGACTGATTGAGCGGACCGCCTTTGATCCACACCCGATTGGGCACGCTGACCATGCCAAGGTCGTGGACTTGCGCTGCGCGCCGTAGCGTCGCCGCGTCGTCTGCGCCCAACCCTGCATTCATTGCGGCGGCCTCGGCGAGGCGCGCGACGTGGGTCGAGTGCGCTCGTGTGAAAGGCGATGCCAGATCCACGAAGTCCGCGAGTGCCCGGCTGATTTCGTCCAGGTGGGACGGCCCCACGCGCCGGTGCGGCTCCGGCTCGGCGCTCAGCACCTGGTCCCACACAGAATCCAAGGCGAGCCTGGGCAGGAGATCGTGGCTGTTCTGGAGCCAGAGCCTCGCCAGCTCCGGGTCGAACTCCGTCCCGCTGCGCTGCCGGACGACCGCGTCCGCAACCTCGAGGCCACCCGCCTGGTGATAGATCTGGGCCACGTGGACCAGGTGCACGAGGCGTGAGGTCGCGGAAAGGCCTTCGGCACTCGGCAGCGAGGTGAAGACTTTGCCGTCCCAGCGTCCGTACGCGTGACCCAGTGCCTCGGTGACGCGAGGGCTCGCGCCCAGCCTTTGCGAGAGCATGGCGGCGGCCTCGGCGATGTTGGCCAGAGCCTCTGGCATGTCCCGGCCGGATGTCGCGAGCGCGGCCATGCCCTGCCCGAATCCGGAAGGTCCCCACTGACGCGCCAGCCTGGTGACGACGATGCGCATGAGCTCCGGACGATCGGCGTAGTCGGCCTCCGACATCCAGTGACGCACGCTTATGTCGTCGCCACCCCCCAGCCGGCTCTGCGCGGCTATGGCACCGGTGCATCCCATGTGGTAGAGGAGCGCCAGGTAGTAGACGTCCGAGACGTCTGCCCCAGTCCAGCCCGCGAGGCGCGCAAGCTCGACCGCGAGCAATGCATCTCGAAGCGCGCTCTCCGCGGGCACGTCGTGCGACAGGTCAGTGGCAAGCGAAACCGCCGCGAGAAGCTCGGCCAGGCGAAGGCCCTGCTCAGACCTCGGTTGGGCGATTACGGCCTGCCCGCCTCCAGCGGTGCCGATGATGTGCCCATTATCGAGTGCCGGGAGACACAGGAGTCTTAAACGGCAACGGGCCGCTGCTCTCGTTGGAACCCAGAACACACCAGGTCGATCGCGGAAATGCCTTCAGGCTCCGCGTCGACGAAGGCGACCTGCTCGACCACCTCGTGCGACTGTCCGTCGCGGCTCATGCGGAGACGCCAGCTGAGTCTGGTTCGAAGCCCGATCTGTGTGCGCTGAGTGTCCAGGACCTCGAAGTCGGAGGCGCTCGCGAACCAGCCTTCGAAGCGCCGCGCGATCTCCTCGCGCCCTGTCCGAACCTCGGGTCCTCGTGGGAGTAGCAAGCGCGCATGTACCTCCGGTGTCAGGCACTCGGCGAATCGTCCGAAGTCGCGCATCGAGAGAGCGGAGAGGAAGGCTTCCGGTGCAGATTCGTAAGGCATGTGACCCAAGGTATCCCCGGTGCCTCCGGCCGACATCAACCGTTCGGTCGATTCTTTGCGTTTGGCCTCATGATTCGGCGAGGCGCTCGAGGACGAACGCTTCGACCTCCTCACTCTTGCCTTTGACCGCAAACCTCCCGAGCGGGCGGACTGTCGCGAGGTCACGAATGAGGGCATACGTCGGACCGGACACGACGACCTGACCGGGGGTCGACCCCGTCTGGAGACGTGCGGCAAGATTCACCGCGTCGCCGTGGGCGACATAGTTCCGAAGTTCCTCGCTCCCGATGTTCCCGACCAGCGCTGCGCCCGTGGCGATCCCCACCCGGAATCGGGGCAGCGACGGATCCTCGGCCACGATTGCCTCAATGGCGCGCTGCATCGCCAGCGCAGTCCTGGCTGCGGCGAGGGCATGGCGGGGCTGCTCGACCGGTGCGTTCCAGACCGCCACGATCGCGTCTCCGGCGAATTGAATGATCGTCCCGCCGTTGGCGAAGACAACCGGGACCACTGCACCGAAGTAGCGGTTGAGCGCGAGAACCGTATCGCGAGGGGGTCGGCTTTCGGTGAAGGGGGTGAAGCCTGCGAGGTCGGCGAATAGCGCGGTCACCTCTCGGTTCTCGCCGCCGAGGGCGGCCCGTTGTGGATCTGAAAGCAGCGAGCGCGCGATCTGCGGTGAAAGGTATTGGCCGAAGAGACGGCGCACCGCAGCGTAGGCCCGGTCGCGCTCACCCACAAAGGCGTAGAGGGCTGCAAACGCAGCAATCGAGACCGCGGCCACATTGACGATGAACATCACACGGACAAGGCCTGTCGGAAGGTTGTTTACCGGGCGAAGGGCCCCAGCGAAAACGCCGACCGCGACCACCAGCGCAACGTATACGGCGAACCAACGCAGCGCCTCGCGCGGACTGGCGAATGCGATCGCGCCAAGTGGCGCGACAAATGCCCAAAGCGCGACGACACTCGAAGGAACGAATCCCCCCAGCGCGACCATGAGTGCGAAGGGGAGCACGAGCATCAGACTGAGCTGGGTGAATCGGAAGACGTCATAACGGCGGGTGATCGTGAACACGACGATGCTGAGGAGTGAAAGCACCGTGTACGTCAGGGGGATCGCGCCGCCAAGGGGTTCGCCGAACGCGACGTAAACGAGTCCCCAAACGATGGCGAGCACGCTGATGACCAACGCCAAGCCAACGAGCAGCACGCGCCGCAGGCGCTGGTCCTCGCTTTCGCCAGGAGTAGCGCCGATGGTCGCGAGGGGCGCCAGCGCACGGTCCATCGTGGGTGGGTAGATGCTAGACGACGGGCGGGTGGCGCAATGGTCGTCGACGTGGATTCTTGAGCCGCGACAGCATCATTCCGCCGACGATTGCGTGAACTTCCGAGATTCGTCTCTTACCGGCATCAACGACTGCACCCTCCCACGTTGTGTACACGGATCAAAGGTTTGCTGCCCAGTTAACGGACTAACCTGACTGTCCATGAGGGCATTTGCACTAGGCGCCGGAACAGCGACCATCCTCGCTACTGGCCTATTTGTGCTGGGCGCGCTCACCCGTCTGATTGTGTTGGCGCCAGAGGAAACGTGCTTTTTGGGCTATCCGAATTCTGACAACCCGATGGTGTTCCAGTTGACAGGCAAAGATGCGTGGGATGTGTGCGACAACCAGACAAATCCCATTCGGCAGATTCCGGCTCTGCAGGGAGCGCAGGTGCTCGCGGCAAACACCTGGGCCCCGACTCAAGTCTGTAAGTTCGACCAGTATGGCCTCACGTGGACCATATGGTGGCCTGACAAGAGCTCTGTCCCAGATGGAGTCCGGTCTGATTGCGGGAGTGTTTGAGCTATTTGCTCAGTGGCAAGAGTGGCCCTCGTCAGGAGTCGCCAACTCTCATCGCCGGCAACGTGTACTCCTGCTAACGATGGGTTATCAGCAGCTTCGCTGGCGCTAACCCTTCAGGGACGTCACTCTCCTCCAATGAGGCGTGGACGCAGCCACTCAACGAAGTCCGCCTCTGCGAGTTCACTCGAAGCAAGTCGAAGCATTGCATCGACCGCCTCTGCAGGCTCTGGCTGATCCAGGCAGTATCCGTTGCGCTCAATGAACTCGATCATCGATAACCACGCTGCGCGCTTGTTTCCGTCCGGCAACGGATGGTTTTTGGCCAACCGCGCTGCCAGCAGGCCCGCCTTCTGGGCGAGCTCTGATATGCGTCCTGGCCTTGCCATCCCGAACTTGGCACCGAAAGTGCCGACGACGCGAGGTTGACGACACGTGGCATTTCGGCCAAGACCTCTGCATCCAGTCCTGTGACCGCCTCGGCGATCAGCAGGTAGTCTGCGAGGTCAAGGTACCGCCAAGCCAACCTTAGGTCGAGGCCAGGCGGTCGAGAATCTCCTGGTTCCGCTTGATCGATGCCTTCAGGCGAGCCTGAAAAGCGCGATCACGCCGTCTCCTGGCGATGTGCTCTGCAAGCGCGATCCGCACCTCCTTGGCGATAGGCACGTTCTCAACACGGGCGATCGCCTCTAGTTCGGCTGCCTGTTCATCAGTTAGGCGCAGCGTCATTGACTTTGGCATCTCGGTATCATGGTATCACGGTATCGCCCGCCTGTCGACAAGCCCGCATCATCCGCAGAATCCCAGCTCGGCTTCAGGCGGCGGTGCCTGCTCTCGGCAGGGCCAATCAGCGCCTACAGCCAGCCCGAATTAGCACTCACCTGGCATATCACGGAAGCCCCGTCACCTCGGCCTGGATGACAAACGAGACGGAGGGCGCGTCCAGCACTACCCTCCGTCCAAACGAACGTCCGTCTAGAGCAATTTAAAAATAGTGAATCCAGTGCCCTCTGTCGTGTACTCGCCGCTCACACCGCTGCCGAGGACTAGCTTGATGCCCTCATCAACACTCGTAGGCGGCGAACCGATTATGCAGAAGATCGTCAAGACGCCATCTTGACCGTTGCTGAACGACACGCGCAGCTTCGCCTTCCCACCTGTGGCGGGAGGCGGGGGAAAGTTAGACCCCGGCAACGCGGTTCCATAGCTGACGAAGCCCTCGACGCCCGTTGCCCTCCAGGTGCCGGTGGGGCCGCCGTCGATCGAGAACGTGCCGCCACCTGTCGCCGCACCGTCCGGTCCGGCCTCGAGGGTGCCGTGGCCCTTGACGAAGATCGTGGATCCATCTGGGGCAATTGCCGTGTCGCCCGCTACCGCCCAGAAATAAGATTCGTGGTTACCGTTCGCGTCGGCCGCCATTGCTGGTGCCGTGGACAGACCAAACGCAGCAAGCGAAATGCCGAACACAACGAGCTTCTTCATGCACGCCTCCTATCGACCCCCAGGGACCCATCCGTCAGGTGGATGAGCTGCCTCCCCAATGAGGGCACACTACTCCGCTCGCGTGCCGGCTCATAGGGATTTCGGCCGCTAGGCCATCTCGCGCCGGCGAACATCCTGGGGGTCCGGCTCCGGCGGTCGACGGCCGATCGACTGCGTGAATACTGACCGGTAGTGGAGCATCGCCTGGCGCAGTGCTTCGGTCCCGTCAGTGCTTCCATGTGCACTGCAGCGGCGAGCCTCCCGGATCGGTTTCGGGATCTGCTCATGCTCCACTGGACGTCCCCGCTCACGGAGCAGCGAGAGGACAAGCGCATCGGCTTGCTGAACCGCTTCTCCGGGCGCGTCTATGAATAGAGTGGTGATCCGGTGCCAAGAGGTCACGAACTGGTTCCGGGCTTCAAGAGAAAGTGGGGCGCGTCGGGGCGGTCTAGCCTGCCAGGCCCGCGCTATCGCCACGATCACTGCTAGAAACCACAGGGCGATCAGGAGATCGACCAACACGGCGACTATGTCCATGGCTGCACCTCCAAACAGTTAAAACGCGCAGCGCCTTGGATCTCAAGGCGATTCGGCTGGCTCGTCCGGGATTTGCAGAAGGCCGACTCGAGACACACGGGCGACGATGAACACGGATGCACCAAAGATTTGTCCGGGGTGCAACATTTCTTAACGTCTCCAAACAAAGACTCCCGTCTTATTGCGAGCGTCCATGCGTTTTCGATCCAGGAGGATGAAGTTGCAAATGCTGCCGCCGCTCGGTTGGAGACGGTTTGCCGTGCTTTCCGGCGCGGCACCGCTCGTCCTGATCGGTCTTCTGGCAGCGGCCGTGTCAGCTCAGGCAACCGTGCATGGCGGCTGCACCGCCACGGCCACCGCCTCGAAGTCGGGGCAGATCGACCTCGTCGGTACATCGACCTGGCACGTCAAGGATGCAGATGTGCTCAACGGCCAGGCCACCGCACCGACCTCGCAGAAGTCCGCACAACTCAAAGTGCTGCTATTTGGCATCGGCCTTCCGCTCCTGGACAACCAGGGCAACAGCCTCAGCGGCGTGGCCGGCCCCTACCGCATCGCCGACTACGACCGCTACACGCGGGTCCTCGCCGTTGCAGGGACTAGCAACACGTGTGACGGCAACATCCTGATCGTCGTCGACGACGTGGCCCCGCTATCGACCTGGGCCGGCATCCTGGGCGCGATCGCGACGGTGCTCGGGATCATTGGGCTGGTGGCGACCATGTTCCAGTTCCCCAGCGGCTCGGCGCGGGTCGTAGGCATGATCGTCGGCCTGGTGGCCGGTCTTGGGATTGGGCTCTTGCTCCAGCAAGCCGAGATCCTTGATCCAGGGAACTTCCTCGGCCTGCTACTTCCAGGCGGTGGAGCGATCCTTGGGCTGATCCTTCCGGGCATCGCCTACCGTGGCCGGATCGCGCCTCCCGCCTGAACTGGGGCTCTACTCCGCCACGACCAACTACACGACTCGAGCGGGCCTGCCGAGCCGATCTCAGCTTCGATTGAGACGGGCGCCCTGGACGATGAGTGCCTTCAGGGCGGACGCGTTGATGGCGTCACCCTCGTGGAAATCGATGGCACGAACCGACTTGCTGTCCAAACGCGTGTTGAAGAGCCCTTTCGGATCCTTCAGCTGGGCCCCTTTTGGAAACGTCAGCCTGACAGCGTTCTTGAGCGTCTCGCCGATGCAGACGATGCCGTCGTGGGACCAGACGGGCACACCCTCGGGGCGGGAGGGTTTCTTCCACTTCACCTCTTCGATTAGGCCGGGGTCGGCGCCCCTGATCAGAGCGCGGAGTTGGCCCAGCCTCTCACCTCTCCAGCCGGTGGTCTTCCGGACGATGGCATCGATCTGTTGGGACGCGGATGCGTCGTTCATGCCGATGCTTTGCCGCGGCTCAACACCCAGCGGACCGAAGGGCTCAGTTCCTTGTCCTTTCGATGCGTGCAGCCCAGCCAACAACACGGCCGCCGCTTTCCCTCCAGCAGTTCGGATCGCACTCGCTGGATGTGTTGGCTCCTCGTCTCTGGTTTCTTCGGCCAGAGCACCCAGCAGATCCACTCATTGCGGGCAAGAGGGGTGAGGTCTTCCCACGCCGATAGAACCTTTGGGCTAGCAATCAAGACCCGTCTCAGGTCCAGCGGGACGGTATGGACCACGCCGCCGGAGACTACCCTGGAACTCATCGATCGCCCATCCTAGCTCCGATTCGTGTGAAGGCAGCCTTGGGCCGGCGCGGCGCCCAGGTCAGTCGATTCGCTGGGCCAGGGCCACGATGATTCCCTCCGGCCCGCGCACGTAAGCCATGCGCCAGATGTCCTCGTACTGACCGATGCCGCCGATCAGGCCGTAGCCGTCCGCAGCCAGCCGATCGACAACCGCCTGGAGGTTGTCCACCACGAAGCAAATGTTGCGCAGCCCCAGCTCGTTCGACATGGCGTCGGGCGATCCCGGTTCGTGGTTGGGCCGAATGAAGCTCGACAGCTCCAGCGCGGTTCCTCCGTCGGGCGGCCGCAGTGTGACGATCTCGGAGCGGGAGTTCGGTATGCCAATGACGGTGTCGACGAACTCGCCTTCCATGAACATCCTGCCCTCAGCCTCGAAACCCAGCCCGACGAAGAACGCCGTCACCGCGTCGAGGTCCCGGACCGTGATGCCGACGTGGTCGAAGCGTCGAATAGCCGCCACAGATGCCCTCCTGCGTTAGTCCGTCCGGTCAGGTACGCGTTCCTGCCGCTTGCCTGCGACGTCCACGTTACGGGACTCCCCGCCGTGGTCCAAGCAGCACCGCCAGACTCCCCCGCCCGCGCAATCGCCTGATTCAGGCGATGACCGCTCACCGCATCGCGTGTCAGGTTCGAACCGTCCGGACTAGGCGCCTGCACCGGATTGCCATTGGGCGAGCGGGCCTAGAGCAAACGAAAAGGAGATCCTCCATGAGCACCGAGCAGCGAGAGACCCTCGACGCAATCCTGCGACGGTCAGCCTTCCCTGTCGGCGATGTCAACGAGCAACGGCGACTGCTCCGAGAGGCGATATCAGCGCAGCCGCTGCCCGCCGACGTGACCGTGACCGCGACCGCACTGGGCGGTGTCCCAACCGCCGAGATCACAGTCGACGGAGTCGAACCTCGCCACGTTGTTCTGTACTTCCACGGCGGCGTGTACGTGATGTCGGACGCCTTCCTCGTAGCTGGCCTGGCCTCGCAGGTCGGCCGGCGGACCCACGCCAAGGTCATCTCCGTCGACTACCGGCTCGCTCCCGAGCATCCGTATCCGGCAGCGGTCGACGACGCTCTTGCGGCATATGAGGCCCTCCTGCACACTGGCACCGCCCCTTCGGACATCGCCTTCGCGGGAGAGTCCGCCGGCGGCGGCCTCGCCATCGCCACCCTGGTCAACGCCCGCGATCACGGGCTGGCCCTGCCAGCCGCGGCGTTCGTGATGTCACCCTA
>Ga0070708_100001574_pt1 | contig 17482 bp, 17 predicted proteins | sample KBSK5503metaG_FD_65469 | JGI IMG/M metagenome (GOLD analysis project Ga0070708, IMG submission 65469) | Corn, switchgrass and miscanthus rhizosphere microbial communities from Kellogg Biological Station, Michigan, USA - KBS K5-50-3 metaG | ecosystem: Host-associated > Plants > Roots >... | reverse complement strand
GCCAGCAGAAAAGTTCATCCGCAGTTGCGCTCACAAGATTTGCACAGCGGCGGCGCGCGGCGACTGCTGTGGAAATCTCTCTTAAGAATCCAGTAGAAATCTGTCGTTCTCGGTCACTATTAAGGATGGGAACACGCCGTCTCTTGTCAACGAGATGCAGATGCTCACGCCCGACTCTGCTCCCAGTCGCTTCAATAGGTCCAGGTAGCGGGGATTGTTCGAGTTCCTGTGCCGAGTTCAAGGCCGGGAGGTCTGCGTCCGATGATGACTCGGAGGTTCCGAGTAGTCCCCATGCTCCAGCCCGAACTTGCGAAAGTGGCGGATGGCAGATCACGTTCGGCCAGCAGCACTCCGGGCAGGGATCACCAAGCGGTTAGGCTGGCACACGCTGCGTCATACGTTTGGGACTTTGGTCAAGAGCCAAGGCGCGGACGTGGCGACTACACAGGCGCTCATGCGACACGCAAACGCAAGCATCACGATGGACAAGTACGTCCAAGCTGTGACGCCTGCCAAGCGGGAAGCACAATCGCGCATCGTGCAGTCAATTCCGTTCCCATCCGTTCCCAGATCGTTGACGGGAGCGGCTGTATCTGTTTGAATCGTAAGAGTTGGGCGCTTAACTCAGCGGTAGAGTGCCATCCTCACACTTCTTCCCTATCCAATACATTCAACAACTTGACTAGGCTACCGGGGACTGCCAAGTACCTCACAATACGTAGTAGCCGGAATGTTTACGGGTGCCATTGCGGGTGCTTGCCCCTTTTCGGCTGGGTCGTTATCTCGGGCTTCGCGACTGCGATCTGTGGAACACGTAAGAGAACACGGCACGGCCACACTAATGCAAGCGAATGCGTAGAGGAATGACGACAACACTATATTACCGCAGGGGGCGGGCGGACGCACGCTCCCCGACCTTCTGGTTCGTAGCCGATTAAACTTTCGTTGATCTGGCGCAACTTACGAACCCAAATGGGCTGAAAAAGGCCTTCCAGTTGGACCCAACTTTGGACCCAAGTGCCAGCGCCTGCAAACCCTCCCGACGAAATGCTCTCCCGCAAGGACCTGGCAGAACTGCAGAGCAGAGGCTCTCAAATGATGGGCACCTCGGCGCTGCAAGACTTCTACCGAAGCGCACACTTCGTTTGCCGGATCGGCCCCGGGCACTTCCCCAGCGCCAGGGCGATTCAGGAGCTGGTCACAGCCTGGAAGCAGCTGAGGAAGTGGCGGTAGCTTAGCGTCGGGCTCTGCGAGGACTTTCGAACGAATCGCAGAGATCACCGAAAGGCGTACGCGGTACGCACCTATTTACCGAGACGTATCTGGTACGCATCGGAAGACTCGCAGAACGTACCGCGGTACGCCGCCGGATTCCGCTAGGAATCGCCGAGACTCGCGCTCAGCCGAAACATTCTCCTGGGCAGATCGCATGGGGAGTAAATTCCTGCGACGTCAGCTTACAGGTGCGTTTAATGGGGAGCCCCAGAACGGACAAGGTGATCCCTGCAGCCATACAATGGGCTGAGTTGATACTCCGGTAGCTTGATTCTGTAGCTCATGAAACTCCTGTTGGGAGGCGAAAATGATAGGCGAAGTGACCACAGGCTTGACCATCGCCAAAGGCGTTGGAGAGCTGGGCAAGAAGCTTTACGAATTCGGTAAGGGATTGAAAGACCGGGAAACGCGGCAGCAGCTTGCCGAAATCGAAAGTGAGCTGCGTGAGCTTAAGCATGCTGCTGAGGAGTTGGAAGACCAGAACAGAGACTTGAGAGAACTGCTGCGCTTCAAGAGTGATGAATTCGAGTTCAGGAATCCATTTTATTACGCCAAAGTCACATCCTGAGCAACCATTGTGCCCGAAGTGCTTCCACAACAAGACAGCTGCTCCTATGGGAAAGCCGGATGTACAAAGCGGCTGGCGGACTTGTCTCATCTGCGGCAATACCCAGTTCTAGCTTTAATTGGAGCCAACCGGAGGATGCTCCACCCGGTGGCGATGGTCTTTAAAATGTCGGCAAAATGTCGGCCACGTCTCGATGAAGTCCTGTCCCTGAAGGAACTTTCTGCCTCACAATGATTTCAATGACGGGTGCCTCGGCGGTTCACTACCGAAGCGCCCAGGTCCAAGCGTGGAAATAGCTCAGGAGCATGCGATAAGCACGATGCCTGATCTGCAGAAGTGGGGTGTTGGTTTGCCAGGTTATGTATCGTTGACCGACGCTGATTCTCCGTGCTTGCCCCAGTCCTCAAACATCTCGCCAACCTTTTTCCAATCATCCTCGAAGCCGAAATGCTTGGTTACGAGATTCGTAATCATAAAGATGGCGCTTGTGGTAACGCGGATCACCGCAACGATCTCATCGTCGCCATAGTTAGGCTTGATGTCATTACCGTCGAAGCGCCGTCCGAGTTGCTGGAGACCCGAGTGCGTGTAGCTGTGAAGTGCGTTACGAGTCACGTCGTTCAGAAAGTTTTCCATCAAGTGATCCAGCCCAAAGTCGCCGTCAATCCTCGCGCCGATCTGCTTGAAGTTCACCGTGTACTCATCCTTTTGAATACGCTGCAGGTCTTCTTCCGAACCTTTAAGCGCCACATGGCCGCGAACATTAGCTTCAACGACCGGCCGCACCAGCGCGAATGCCGCGCCGAAAAACTCTGCCTGTAAGAGACTCAGAATTCCTTTGTGATAGTCAAACATCAGCGCCCAGTACGCAATGAGCAGGACATTGCGATCGCCGGTTTGGAATTGATTTTTGCTGATTACCACCTGCTCCAGCTGCTCTCCGAATTTGCGGGCGCTGTCGATCTCCTTCTGGACCTTTTCACTGATCATCGGTCAAGATTACTCCCGACGAATCTGTTGCAGGTGGCTACGTCGCAATCCATCAGGTGCAAAGGGTATGGCAGCATACACCGGGAATATTAACCTGGTCTGACAGCGGTCCCGACCGGCCTAGATAAAAAAACGTATTGTGCTGCTACGTTTACATCGCAGGGAAAACTGCGACTCGAGCCAAGCGTCTCTCCAGGGCAAATGGCAGAGGCTTACACCCGGGAATTGCACCCTTGCTCGGGTGCGGGCAGAATCAGTCAACGACCAACCGCCGACTGTGCGGTCAGCTCAAGTGTGACGTTATCCACTGCCTCAGGAGATTGCGGGCGAATTCAGTCCCTTCCACTAGCGTGGGCGGTTTTGGCGGCAGCAAGTTCCTCTTCCTTCGGCTACCAAGATGCCGGTGGTGATTCGCAGTCTGTCGGACGAGGCCAGCCTTTGCTCTGGTCGCGTACCCAGCCGCAACGATCCCGTCTACGCCCCCCATGAAGTCTATTACGTCGTAGATTTGAGACCAGCTGAGTCCGCTCTCGCCGTGGAGACTGAGGGCTCCTCAACTTTCGGATCAGAGATCATGGCCAGGTAAATGGCAGATCGTAGTGGCCCGTGTCTCTCATACTCTTGAGAGCCGCCAGCCCTTTTGACGAAATAACATTTACGGGTACGGAACCACGAATCTCACGCAAGGGTTTACCTTCCGCGCTGATCCAGTAGATATGTTCTACCGAAAGCGCGGGAGTCGATCCGCAGTAGAGCGCCAGAACGCAGCGAAGGCGAGAAACGATGTCATCGGCTATTTTGAAAACCTGCCCACCCGTCGTGTATGATGAGAACTCAGAAGACTCCAAAATCCAATCCTCTCCGCGTTTCTTGATTCTTGCATTGTTGCTGACGAAGCACAGCGCGAATTCCTCCAGCATGTCAGGTTGCCCCTCCAATACTGCCGCTGCATATCGTATAACCTGAGTGGGCTTCGCCTTTGCCAATGCCGTTACAGGAAGAGGCGTGGACGGAGTAGTGGGCTTCGGACTGGCCGCGACCGGACTGGTCACGATCGACAACGTACGTGCCGGTGATTCGGCGGGGACAGTCACAGTTGCTGTCACGACTGTCGTCTTACTCATTTCTACTCCCCAAGACTTTTCTCCTAAATTATAGGCGCAGTCGCCCAGCTCAGTCGCCACCCCGCCCCGCGTTCCTCTAGCAAGACGTGACGTATGCATTGCAGCGGCCGCCAACATTAGACGATGGGGCAGGCGAGTGGAGCTGGTATGCCCGTGCCCGCGATTGGGCGTCCATCAGGACCAGATCGCGCAAGAGGAGGAGATTCGCGAGCGCCGATGGATGGCGAAGCGGCAAGCAAGAGGCGCTGTGATCCTGCAAGATATTGCCGTACCGGAAGCCAATAAGCTGCGTCAGCGATTAGAGAACCCAGTGTTGGACGAGAAAACAGGCAAGCTCGTAGAATGCAACCTTACGGCTAACGAAATCGCTAGGCTCTACGAGATCGGCACGGTTGCCGAGCGCCGCGCTCGGGGCGAGGGTGACGAGGATCGACTCAGAAGGATGCCCAGTACACGAAATTTTAGACGCACTCCCAAGAGTGCGAATCAGGCGGATTCTGGTGTGTTGTCACCGGTCTCGTTATTGTAAGCCCAGCAACCCCGCAGGAGATGTGGAGCACTTATAGCGGCAAAAGCCTCGGCATACGTTGAGTGAATCACAAACCCGGGTACACGCATCTTGCCGCAGTACTTCGGTCCACTCGCAAACCATTTCCGCGAGAGAACCCGCTGTCCGTGTGCGGTGCGACCGTTGATGAACCGCGTCCGAGAATGAAGGACGGCTTGGTTACGAAAGATACAGCCTTGTCCGCGCGAATGCAGACTTACAAAAGACGACCCAAGCGCGAATGGTCTCAAAAACGGCAGAAGGAAATCACGTGCTCGCTGGACTGGTTCGGCCGTGGCCCAGGTCATCGAATACTCGCCGGAATCTGCCCGCAGAAAGACCTGCGGTTCTCCGCCCTCGCCGAAGTACAGCACGGGCCCGGTAATCTTAATGCCATTCCGCCCTATTCGGACGAGCGTCAGTGTTCCTGGATCAAAGAGCGACTCGAACGCCGGCCAATCGACTTTGGCCAACTCAAGTCCGAGCCGAAGACCATTCTGAAAACAAGTAAACCCTCCCCAGATGGGTCCGCTATCACAATAGAGACCGCTCGCGACCAAAGTGCCGGCTCGTCCCACCCCATCCTGATGCATGTGCAACTCGACGGTTTCGGCCGAGTCCGTGCGACCTTGGCGGGCGAAGACTTTTAGAGTGCCGTCGGGCCTGCCCACGATACTTACCGCTTCCGGATCGTCTTCGCCCGGATGAGAAACCGGGTATTTCGTCGGAATCTGGTCAGAGATCTGGATTGCAATGTCAAGCAGCGGATGCGGCCCTGGAGCCCGTGGCTGTTCTGTCACCACGAAGTACGCAACGCCATGCCTTCCGAAGAATGCGGCGCGCAATGCGTGGAGCTCATACATTGTGAGCGTCCGGTAATCGCCGAGGATAAGCGGAACCAGTGATGCTGGGAGTTCGTCGGTGACGGGGCCGAGTTCCTCTAACTGTGACACGCCAACGCTCGGGAGGCTCGCCTTCACGAACTTGTGGGCGATCTCAGACAGAAAAGATAATCTCGGGGAGCTCATCGTATGCTCTTGTGGGTTCTACCTGTGGCTCGCGTAGATCTTGCACCATATGCCGATCTTGTTCGGGAGACAATGCTGGTTGTTCTCGTCCCGCATTCTCCAGATGGATTTGCACGTCGCCGAGTAGTCGGGTGCGGTGAACTCGACTGAAATGGTGGCAATCTGACCAGGCATCGTGTCGGGGATCGGAACACACGGCTGATCGGGAATTAGCCCCGAGGCACCCGGGTTCTCTTCGCAGAGTCTGCGGTTCTTCCATGCAACCATTCCGTTGTTACGGATTTGCCAGGTCTTCGTAAACCGGGTCCCGAGCTTAACAGAATCGCCGTCCGCAACACCCAAGTCAGACACGAAATCACTATCATCCAGGGTGAGGAGATTCGTCTTGAGCGTCAACAGAATGTCGTCAACGTCCTCGTAAAAGGAGATCCAGTTTGTTCTCGACTTGTGAATCTCATCCACGAAATCAAACACACCAAGGTGCTTCGCCGATACATGCGATTGCGAAAGACCCTTTCGGAAGGCATTCCGTGCATCCCAAGTTGCCTGGCTCACGAAAATGAAGCGCGGCATGCAGCGGCGTACCGTCGTGCGGTATTCCAGATGGGTGATGGAGATCTCTGAACCGTCGTCGACAATGATCGGCGCGCCGTATTTGGCATCGATTAGGACAATTGCGTAATCACAGGCCGAGAGGCGATCGATGCAGATGTCGTAAGAGTGGCGAGATGCGCGGGCTCTTGGAGGCACAAGAAAGTCCGGCGTCTCGCTTGTGACGCACTCAAGTCTTACACCTGGCACCGTCGTAGTCTCAAGGAAAGACCTGATTCGCCATCGCAGCGGCTTCAGATCATAGACCGTGGAACTGAGAAAGATGCGTTTTGGTGAGGACGCCCATGGAAGTCGAAACCATTTAGAGTGGTATAACTGGTCCAAAGCCCGCGTGATGGAATCAACAGCCGCTCCATCGCGGGGGACACCCATGCCGCCACCGCCGAGTTTCTCCACATGCAGTAATGCGAGATGGTTTGGCCAATCAACTGGAAAAGCTCGCTCTACGCGCGATCATACTAGGAGCCAAGCTCAGGCAAGTCAATACACTGCGGGATACCAACCGGACGGCACGCTCGTAGAACTTGTAACCCACCGTTCTTCCTCAAGGCGGCGCGCTGCTTATCCTCTTGTAGGGTCGAAATCGGGGTTCCCGATTAAGACCGCAGAGGTGGACTCGACGGCAGAGGGTTCGCGCAGAATGTCCTTGGTGCTGCTGCATGTTGCGATTTCCACTCAGCCGACAATGACACGCAAGCCAAAAGCAATCGGGTCGATCCACCCCTGGTTGATTGTGGCGGGCGGTAATTCGGTCACCCTCGCTCAACTGGTTCAGTGCGAAACTGTTTCTCACGGCATGTTCACGCCTGGTCGCTACCAGATTGTAGGTAGTTTTCTCGTGCTTGGAGCAGACCTAGCCACTTTTTCTCAAGGCGAGCGGCCATCTCGACTTTTACTTTACTCCGAACGTCGAGACTGCCCAATGCTCCAGCAAGTTGTCCCGCAAGGACCTGTGAGGTGGTAACTGAAAGGATTCCGCTACCGGTACCGGCACCCACGATACTGACCACAACAGCGGTGCCCCAAATGGCAGTGTTGTATAGGATATTTGTCCAATTTGTTCGCATGGCATAAACAGGAACTTTCTCAGCGGCCACGTTTGAAATCATCTTTGCTGCCTCAGCTCTCCGAACTCTTTCAGTAGCAGAAAGGCTCTCGCACTCTTCCAGAAGCTCCTTTATCCTGTGCCAGCCGAGCACCTCCAATTCCGAGACCTCGATTTTCCCAATCGGCGCTTCAAACAGATCGCTTCGCACTGAACCCGGAAGCACCCGGAGCAATATTTCAGCTGACAGCGAGCTCGACTTTGGGAGTGTGAGTGCTGGACGCGCGAGAACGCACTCAGCCGCAACTGCATTGAAGCAGCCATTTGTAATCTCACGCACCTCGGGTGGCAGGTCGCCGACTTTCTCCATTTCTCTATCAAGGAAGGTATCGATGGCTGTGCGGTTATTCGGATCGGAAACATCGGTCGTGCAGCGGGACAAAAGGCTCGCCACGTTAGGGTCAACATCTTTGGCGGCTTCAGCTGCCACCTTAATCAACCTCGATAGCCTGTGGCTCCGTGGTAGTTCTGGCCCATCAGGCGGTGCCTGCTTGGCGGCGTCGCTGGCCTGGCGCAGCAGCTCCAACCGATTGCAGACCTGTTCGGGAAGAGCCTCCGAGTATTTACGTGTGCGCGAGAATCGCGGTTGCCAATTGCGCATAGTCTCCACAAGGGGTCGCCTGGATTCCAGTGGATTCTCGGTATTGAACTCTGGCCAAGCTGAAAGGCTCTGGAAGGCGGGGTTTGCGAAGGCAGCTAGAGCTGCATCCCAAATAGACGGCTGGTCCCTGAGGCGAATCCGAATGAGCCCTTTTCGCAATAACCACCTGAATGATTCGCCCTCGAAGGACTCCTCCGCACCGTAATCCAGGAGGGCGGAGGAGTCCCAGCCATAAGTTTGTGGGAAAACAGGGTTCCAGCCGCACAGGAGGGACATTTTGAGCTCTGCTTGGCCACGAAATGTGTTTTCGCGGGCCCGCTGAATGTCGTCCGATGCCCCTCCCAACTTTGTTCGGGCGGTATCCAGGATGTCAAAATAAATGTAGCGACCCATAATCCCTCCCCTAAATGACTGCTCTACGTGAGATCTGCGAAATCTTGCGCCGACCTTTGACGGAGAAGTCTACCTCTGAGAGAGGCGCTGCTTAAATGCATACCCGAAACCGATATGGGAGAGCGCCTTTGCGTCCAGCCGTTCGAAGACGGTTGCCAGTGTAACAATCCCTAAGCCCACCGAAACCCACTTGCCAATCAACTGGTGATTTACGAAATTCACCCAGGAAGGCCATGATGTCCAATTGTGTTAACTACGATCTCAAAGGACTGGCGAGCAGCCCGAGAGCGATCGCCGCGGTCGAGAACAAAGTTGTGTAAAAACCTCAAGGGACAATAATGTTCTGGTGAAGGGCTTCGATCAGCTTGGCCAGCGAGGATTTGTATTGCGACGGATCGCGCTTCCAATTCCGAAAGTCCCCGATGATTTTCTGGATCACGTCGGGTCTTCTTGGGTGTTCCCACCCCGAAAAAATGAAGTCATCAATTCGAATTGGGAAAAGTACATTCCGCGCTAGTTGATCTTCTCTCCTCAGAGCGCGCTCGATTTCTCGGAGAACCGGGTTGCTCGTGAGTGAGGACCTAGAACACACCACGATGACTTTATCAAAATGCGATATAGCGCAGTCAATTTCTCCCCACATGGGCTCTCCCCATTTTGCGTTTTCTTGGAAATACCACGTCCTAATGGGGGTGGCTTTAAGATCTTGAACGAGCCTATCGCAGAATTGTTTATCCTTCGTGCTGTGGCTGATGAAACATGAGTAGAACTCAATTGGTTTACCTAACAGGCTTGGAACGTACTCAATGAAGTCCTCGGGCACGCCCGCTTCTACCAGGAACTTTTTTGGGATTTGACCGTTTGACCTGAAGATCGTGTCGATTCCGATAGTCGAAGGTGCTTCGTGTCGGACAGTTTCTAGTCCTTCGACGTCTCGCAGGTCTAGGTCGCCAAATATCGTCCAACCCACTACTGCTCTGGTCATGATCACGCCCGTCATATCATCGATTCCACTCAAATCGACACCCCTCATGTCGGAGTAGGACAGATCAGCCCCCCTGAGGTTGGACCAAAATAGGCGGGCACTATTAAGCTGGGCTTTGCAGAGATTACTGTTAATGAGGTCGCTTTCATACAGACCAGCATTGCTCAGATCGGCCCCGCTCAGATCCGCATTTGTGAGATCCGAATCAGCTATGAGAGCGTTCGCGAGAACCGCATTTTGCATTTTGCAACCGGATAGATTTGAGTACGTTAAGTCGGCACCTGAGAGGTCCACTTTCTGTAGATCAAGTTTGGAGAGATCGGGACGGATGGAAGGGTGTCGCTTCCGCCAGCGATTCCAAGCCTTTCCCCCGTTTCTCACGACCTCTCTCGCAGCATCGCGAGTCTTCTTCGACCCCGTTTTCAACGGGAACGAAATCGTGACCGGGCTTGGAGACATAGCCGTCATGAGATATAGGCTATAGGTTGCCACGAATATGGCCCTAGCTGGAAGAACATCTTTATCGTCGTTGGAGGCACGAGTAGGCTATGTGTCCGATGGAATGCCTCTTTTCGTTTGGAACGGACGTTTTTGACTAGGCCACTCTTGCGCGGGATGCAGCCACAACCGGAAAACCTCGGAAAAAGCTGGTGTGCAATGAAAGTGCAATGGGAGTTCGCAGCAACGAACGCAGTAAACTGAAGTACCACAGCAGGTTAGAGAACGCGACCCCATAGCGCAGATGGATAGAGCAGCGGTTCGTAATTGATAATTCCATCGGGGCGCCTTTTTACTCAATCATTTCGGCTTTTGGTGACGCACTGCCGTATCCGATAGAATCGTGCCATTTTTAAATTGTTGGACAGTAAAGTGGACAAGGGCTAGGATCCGACTTTCGGATCGAGCCGATCCATCGGGTCTCGGCTACCCGCCGCCGCAGAAACCCGCTTGAATGTTTCCACTATGTCGGGCTGCTTGATCTATCGAGCCGAGGCTGAAATGAGCCATGAGATTGAATAAATCTTGAAACCAAGACAAGCCATTTAGGACGGGAGCCCGGATTGAGAGCAGCTCCCTCCGTGCGACTTACGTTGTTAGGGATGCTCGAATGATAAGGCCTAGCAAACCTGTGGGGTCTCATGACAAGTGCCCTTTGGCGATGACGATTCTCTTCCCCCTCCTCCTCTCATTCGTGCTTCCAATCAGTGCGCAGGAATACCGTTGGAAAGAATTGAACAAGCGAGTAGACACACTCCTCCAAGAAGGGAGGTATGGCCAGGCGGTCCCCCTGGCTGAAGAAGCCCTGCGGATTGCAGAAAAGACCTTCGGCCCTGAGGATAGCAATTTAGGTGAGGCCCTGTACAAGCTGGCAGAGCTTTACCACACCCAGGGCAAGTACGCCGAGGCCGAACTCCTCTACCAGCGTTCCCTTCGCATTGTCGAGAAGGCGCTGGGACCGAAGCACCCAAATGTGGCCGCCGTGCTGAACAACCTGGCGTTGCTGTACGACGCCCAGGGGAAGTACGGCGAGGCCGAGCCCCTCTACCAGCGTTCTCTCCGCATTTATGAGAAGGCGCTGGGACCGAAGCACCCGACTGTGGCTTATACGCTGGAGAACCTGGCGTCGCTGTACGTCAGCCAGGGCAAATACGGCGAGGCCGAGCCACTTCTCCAGCGCGGCCTCCGAATTGATGAAAAAGCGCTTGGGCCCGACCATCCTGATGTGGCGAAGTCGTTGGACAACCTGGGGGTGTTGTACTTAATGCAGGGCAGGTACACCGAGGCCGAGCCCCTTCTCCACCGCGCGCTCCAAATTGATGAAAAGGCGCTGGGAGCGCAGCACCCGAATGTGGCCACCCTGCTGGGCAGCCTGGCGGAACTTTACCGCAAGCAGGGCAAGTACGCCGAGGCCGAGCCGCTGTGCCGCCGTAGTTTGGCTATCAAGGAGCGGCTTGGGGCGGAGGACCTGACTGTGGCCGACGCGCTGAACAACCTTGCGGGGCTGTACCGCGAGCAAGGCAAATACGCCGAGGCCGAGCCGCTCTACCGCCGTAGTTTGGCTATCCGGGAGAAGGTGCTGGGGGCGCAGGACCCGGTTGTGGGCGCTGCGCAGGCCAACCTGGCGCAACTGTTCCAGGCTGAGCGTCAACCCGAGCAGGCGCAGCCGCTATTTGCTCGTTACTTCGACAATCTGTTTCGCCAGTTTCAATACCACTTCAGCTATATGAGCGAAAAGGAGAGACTGGTTTTTTTGCATACTGTCGCCAGCAGTTTCCCCGGCTATTTCAGTTTTGTCCTTCAGTTCCGGGAGAGGAACCCGCAACTGGTGGGAAGGATGTATGACCTAGTGTTGTGGCAGAAGGGATTCATCGTAAGTAGTGTGGCCGCGCTCCGTCGGCAGATCGAGGCAAGCGGCGATTCCGATGCCCTTCGGCTGCTGGAGCAGCTCACCGCCAAGCGGACGCAGATCGCTACCCTGCTACGCGCCCGGCCCTCTGACCGCGAACCATGGCGGAAGAATATGGAGCAGCTAAGTGTCGAGGCGAACGAACTCGAGCGGGCGCTGGTGCGGCGCTCCACCACCTTCGCTCAGCAGAAGAAGTTGGAACGCGTTACTTGGCAGCAGGTTCGTGATGGGTTGAAGCCGAGCGAAGCAGCGATCGAGTTTGTAAGGTTTCCCTTTCATGACGGAAGAAATTTCACCGACATTACCTACTACGTGGCGCTTGTCGTGACGCAGGAGACCACCAGTGCGCCCACCTTGGTACTGCTGGGGGATGCGAAAAGGTTGGAAGCGGACCCGCTGACGGATTATCGCACCCGGATTCGGGAATCTGCCCTCGAACCATCGCCAGGCCGTACGACCATGTTCGAAGCGTTCTGGAAGCCGCTTGAGCCTGCACTGGGCACCGCCTCGCGGCTCTACGTCTCCACCGACGGAGTGCTCAATCAGCTCTCGCTGGGTATCGTCCCTGGCAACGACGGCATCCTGCTCATGGAGAAATATGAACTGCGCATCGTCTCCAGCACCAAGGACATTCTGCGCGAACCCTCTGCCGTCGAGTCCACCTCTGCGGTCTTAATCGGGAACCCCGATTTCGACCTACAAGAGGACAAGCAGCGCGCCGCCTTGAAAAAATTATCGGTCACGGCTGCAGGCAAGGGTCAGCCCGTTTTGTTGGCACAGGCAGATCTTGCTCCCAGCCAGGGGCTGCGTTCCCGCGACTCTTCTCGCAAGGCCCTGGTTGCGCTTCCCGGTACCGCCGCGGAGGTGAGAGCGGTGGATTCGCTGCTCCAAGCCCGGAAATGGCAGACCCTGTCCCTTGCCGGCGCCTTCGCCCTAGAGGAAGCCGTCAAACGCGTCCAGCACCCACGCCTGTTGCACCTTGCCACGCATGGATTCTTTCTTCAGGAGCAGAAGATAAAATACGAAACACCCTCAGACCAAGGTGCGCCGCCGGATCTCGAAGACCCTATGCTCCGCTCCGGCCTCTACTTTGCTGGTGCCAACCGCGCCCTGCGTGGCAGTCCATCCTCCTCCGGTCTGGACGATGGCGTTTTGACAGCTTTCGAGGCCACAGGTCTGGACCTGCAAGGGACAGAGCTGGTAGTGCTCAGCGCGTGCCAGACCGGTCTGGGCGAGAACCAGAACGGGGAAGGCGTATTCGGGTTGCGGCGGGCCCTTCAGGTGGCCGGCGCGGAATCGGTGATGATGAGCATGTGGTCTGTACCGGACCAGGAAACACGGGAGCTGATGACGCTCTTCTACGACCAGTGGCTCAGTGGTAAGGACAAGCCCGCAGCCTTGCGCTCCGCCCAACTCCAGGAACGTGCGGTGGTGAAGGAACGCTACGGACAAGACCTGCCCTCCTACTGGGGCGCGTGGGTGCTGGTGGGAAGATAGTGCAATGAGATAGAGTTGTCCCCGGCTCGAGGCACTCGCGCCAGAGGACTAGCGTGAACGAATTGACAGGCAAAGCATGCATTCTATTTATAAGCGTGGCAAACGCCGGTCGAGTTGAAGTTAGCGAGATGTTCCGCCGGACCCGCTGACTTGAGACGAATTAACCGAGCACGCGGGTGAGCAGTTGTCCCCCAGGAAAATTGGTAGAATGCGGCGCTGAGCTCGCTTTTTGGGGGCTTGATGGGAAAAGATGTCAAGACTGGTATCTTAGCCTTTTGCCTTACGTCACTGGTGTGCTTATCTGCGGGCACACCTCGCCAACAAGCGCTGAGTACCAGCCGCGCCCCCGCGGGACGAATCATTGACATCACCCCGGGCGATTGGAAGCGGAAAGCGGATCCCGCTAACCTGCTCCGCCGTGGCGAGATGGTTTATGCCGGCGATACTCTCGTTCGCCCACGTGGTCACTCAATTGATGATTTGTACTTGAGCGTTGTTCTGTTGAATGGACGGACAATCGGGTGTGGTTCCTCCGCCAAGAACCCGTGCAGCCAAGACGTGCTGATAGCCCCCACCCTCGATATGCCTGCACCGGGCTTTAATGAGAGAGTCTCGCGAGTGGTGAGCGCAGTAATAGACGCCTTCAGCGGGCCGCCGCCGCCTGTTATCTATGCGATGGCCCGCGGCAGCTCCGAACCGAACGAGGCTGTGCTGCGTTTCGCTGACGGCAAGCTCGACCTCAGCTATGCAATGCAAAACGTAAGCCCCGGCCATTATCTCGTCGAGCTGACCCGGCTCGGGACCACGGGTGCGCTTGCTCCTCCGCTGCGGGTGGACTTCGCATGGAAACCGCCGTCATCGCCCCCAGCCCACTTAACCCTAACGCCTGCCGTTTACCGCTTGCAGCTCTTGTCCCCGGATGAGGACGTTGTGGGTTCGTCAGTAGCGGTTCTGATCGAGACGCCGGCCCGGTATCGGCAGGCTGATATCGAATTCCAGGAAGCTAAGAAGATTACAGAAGCCTGGCGCAACGACATGCGCCCAGACAGTCTGCATTACATTTGGACGGCCTATCTGTTTCGCCTGGCGGAAGAATCCGCGGTTCACCAAGGGGTAGGCCACGACTGACATTCACATGAGCCCGTGTTCTGCCGAAACGAGCGAACCATCGCCAGGCAAGTATTTTCTCCGGGGGTTCGCGGTGGTGGTAATCGCGGCAGTTCTGTCCGTTGCTCTGCATAAACTGGGACTGCTGGAGAGATTGGAACTTGTCAACCTGGACATATTGTTGCTGGCCAAGCAGCCGGTTGCAAACACTGAAGTCTTGCTCGTCACCGTAGAGCAGTCCGATTACGTCGACATCTTTCATTCTCGCAGTCCACTCGATCAGGGACAGGTAATCGACATCATCAACCGCATCGCAAGTGTGAAGCCCAAAGTGATCGGTGTAGACCTGGATACCTCCGACTGGGACCCACAACTAAGACAGCGTCTCGCACCCAATGGCGTTCCTATCGTCTGGGCCCGCGATGTTGCAGAGGAGATGCGGAGCGACCAAAGGACCAGCCAGTCGGACTCCTCAAAAGCGGAGATGGGCAAGGTTTTTGGCGACGATAAACCTCAGGAGTGCTGGGGCGTGCCTGCCATCGCGCCAGATAACGACGGCATCGTCCGCAATTACGATGAAGGCGTACAAGTGCCGGCACCCAATCCGGAAAACAAACAGCACGGTCCCAGAGATTATGCGCCGTCATTCGTGACTGTCGTGTCTCGAGCAGCGGACAATCGCTACTGTTCTGCGCTTGAGTTTACACAAAAACCAACGCCAGAGCGGAAGCGCATCAACTTCGAGAACTGGAGGCTTAATCGTTATTCTGCTTCTGCGATCCTAAACCTCTCACGACTCCCCGCCTGGAAGGCCTCACCGGATCAATTCCCGGAAATCCATGACAAGGTAGTCCTGCTCGGAGGTGCGTTCCGGCAAGCGCGTGATCGATATCGAACCCCGATAAGCTGGATGGACGGCGTAGAGATCCTGGGACAGGCCGTGGTGAGCGAAAAACACGGCGGTATTTCTGAAGCCGGGCTGCTGAAAATGATGGGCATTGACGTGCTGGTTGGGATGGCATTGCTATCTCTGAATTACTTGCTCAAGCTGAGGATCCCACAGTCCGCAAGGCATCGGATGCTGGCCCTCAAGTTCGTTTTGTTGATGGTGTTGTTGTTGGTGGCTACATTCGTAAGCTGGGCATCGTTCACGTTCAAAAGATACTACGTTAGTTCCCTGATCGTAGCAGCGGGGCTGTTTGTAGACGAACTGCTGAAGCACGCCGTCGAGTACCGCGAGCTTGTTGGCAAGAACCGCAAGCTCTTTCGCGAGAATAGCGTCTTGGCCGATGATAACCGGCATTTGGCCGATCAAAACCGCGACCTGCTTGTCAAAAATGCGGAACTGCTCCCCAAGCTGTCGAAACCGACATGAATCATTGTCTATCGTCCGATCAGAACGAAAGCTCCCCAGTATCGCGGCAAGTTCCGCTTGAATTTCTTGTTGGTCTGCCTGTAAAGGTCCAGTTCCGCATTGAGCAGAGCTTCGTGGATGTCCTGCCCGGAAATCCAGTTCTTGTAAAACCGTTGCATCAAGTCTCGTGTGACCTCATTGTCCACAGGCCACATCGACAGCATCATGGCATTGGCCCCAGCTTCTTCAAAGGCGCGCAACAGTCCGAAGAGTCCCTCCCCGTCTTGCACTTCGCCTAGTCCGGTTTGACAGGCGCTGAGCACCACCAACTCCGTGCCAGCCAAGTCGAGCGTCGACGCCTCATACGACGTCAACACGCCGTCGCCGTGCCCTTCGGGTATGTTATCGTTACGGCGCGCCCGGTCAGCTCCCGCAAAGTACAGTCCAGAGCGCAGCATCGAGTCATCCCGCAACGAGGGTGTCCACTGAGCGTCTGGTGCCAACCCACTCGGGTCGGGGGGCTTGGAGAACCCGTGAGTGGCGATGTGCAGCAGGCGAGGATGGTGCGCATCCCGCACTGCTTCCACCAACGCCTGGTCGTCCTGGAAGACCGTCACGTTCCATCCTTGCTTCCTAAGTGCGACCCCGACGTTCTGGACTTCCTGTGCCGTGGCTGCCAGCGGATCGAGCGGGCCCTCTCCGGTGCCTGGAAGATGTAATCTGGAGGCACCAACAGGATCAGAGGCCGGCACCGTGAGGAGTACACCTTTGTCGTTGCGGTCGGAACGGAACTTGTTCAAGGCAGCTTGGTATTGACCTTCGGTTAATGCAAACGACGGATTCCCAACCAGGACCGCAGTTTTTGCTGGATAAGATTGTCTGGCGCGCAACAAATCCCGGGTGCTGGTAACGATGCGTAGGTCGTAGCGCGCGAGAATAGGTTCGCCGTTCTCGCCTGTCGGCGCAACGCCGAGCGCTACCTTGTCCATCTCCCCGTCAGGTGAGACATAGACGGTCCCAGCGTACCCAAGCGCTGCCTCCAGCGGTTTCCAAAACGCTTCGTAGAACCGTAAGCCAGGAATGGTTTCTGCACTTTCCTGATAATCCAGCTCGGTCGCGCGTACCAGCTTAGGGTAATCCTTCAGCGGCGTGTCTTCCAACTTCGCCGCATCGCCGAGCGGAACCAGCACCGGCGAGCTCGTCATCTCCGGCGTGACCACGAGGGCCGCATAGATGTATGACCTGCTCCACTCCTTACCATCATGAAAGCGGAAGCGCACGAACTCTACGGCGGCCTCGTGAGGTTTAAGCACATCGCGGATGCTGCGCCAACTGACGTTTCCAAGATGCGTCTGCTCGCCAACCGACGCTGCACGCTCCTCGAGCTGCTTCTCGATCTCGTTTGCCTCTTCGCGCAACTGTTGCGCTCGGACCTTCCATTCGTCCTTCTTCTGCCCTGGTTGATATTGAAGCGCCGCCAGTTGAGCACGGATCGCACTCCATTTGTCGGCCAGTGTCACAGTGTCATGAGAACCTATCGCGGTGAGCTTGGCGCGAACCGATGCCATGCTGGAGGCCACCATGCCCTTCTCCCAGAGCAGCACGTCGAACATCTCTGCCGCCAGTTCGGGGAACTTCTCGTGATGCGCGAAACAGAAGCTGAAAAAAGTGGTGAACTCGACGGATACTGTGTTAACGAACTGCAATCGCTCGCGCTCGCTCATCAGTAGGAACTGTCGCTGCAAGATTCCGCGATCGATGGACATCGCCCGCGCGAACATCAGGTTTGCATCTTTGATCCTGTCCTGTTCAGTGTAGAGCAGACCCAGATTGGTCAAGCTCTCAGAGACGAGAGGGTGATCCGGTCCCAGTGCCTTGTCAAGGATGGC
>Ga0070708_100001572_pt1 | contig 17488 bp, 26 predicted proteins | sample KBSK5503metaG_FD_65469 | JGI IMG/M metagenome (GOLD analysis project Ga0070708, IMG submission 65469) | Corn, switchgrass and miscanthus rhizosphere microbial communities from Kellogg Biological Station, Michigan, USA - KBS K5-50-3 metaG | ecosystem: Host-associated > Plants > Roots >... | reverse complement strand
CTCTACATCTTCTTCTCCTCGTTCCGGATCCTGCGCGAGTACGAGCGCGCGGTCATCTTCCGCTTCGGCCGACGGACCAACGCCATCTTCAACCCGGGGGGAGAAGGGTCGGGGCCGGGGCTCGTGCTGCTGATCCCGTTCATCGACAAGATGGTCAAGGTGAGCCTGCGCACCATCACCATGGACGTTCCGCCGCAGGACGTGATCACCCGCGACAACGTCTCGGTGAAGGTGAACGCGGTGATCTTCTTCCGGGTGCTCGACGCGGCCAAGGCGGTCATCAGCGTGGAAGACTACCTCTACGCGACCTCCCAGATGGCGCAGACCACGCTCCGCAGCGTGCTGGGCCAGCAGGAGATGGACGACCTCCTGGCGAGCCGCGAGAAGATCAACGAGGAGCTGACCCGCATCATCGACCAGCACACGAGCCCCTGGGGCGTGAAGGTGGCGGCGGTCGAGGTGAAGAACGTGGACCTGCCCCAGGACATGCAGCGCGCGATGTCCAAGCAGGCCGAGGCCGAGCGCGAGCGACGCGCCAAGGTGATCAACGCGGAGGGCGAGTTCCAGGCCGCGGCCAAGCTGGGCGAGGCCGCCGAGGTCCTCATGCGATTCCCGATCGCGGTGCAGCTCCGCTACCTGCAGACCATGCGGGAGGTCGCCTCCGAGCGGAACACCACCACCTTCTTCCCGTTGCCGCTGGACCTCTTCACCCCGCTCCTGCGCGCGTTCGGGGACAACCCGCCTCCCAAGGGGTGACCTCCGCCCCGCGACCGCGGTCCTGGCTTGTCGCCAGGAGCCCGGCCGAGTACAATGAACCGATCCGACGGGGGGTTAGCTCAGTTGGGAGAGCGCGGCGTTCGCAACGCCGAGGTCGAGGGTTCGAATCCCTTACCCTCCACCAACGTCAAGAAGTACAGCCAGTTAGGCCCTCTTCGTCGCCGGTGCTAATACGCACTGCTAATGCGGCGGGGAGGGTCTTCCCATGTCAAGGCGGATGCCGATGCTGATGCTTCGCGGTTCCACGTACTACTACCACCGGGCCGTGCCGAAGCGCGTCCAGCCGCTCATGGGCGGCAGGAAACAGGTCTGGAAGTCACTCCGATGCACCGACCTCGACACTGCCAAGCTGCGCGCCCTGCAGGTCGGCCAGGAAGTCGAGCGCGAACTCCAGAAGCTCAGGCGACGTGCTGACGCGATCCAGGCGGGTGATCCCGCTGCGCTCGCTCATACCGCCGAGTCGCGTTGGAGCGCCGAGGACGCCGCGTGGCACCGCTCGCGCTTCCTGCTGGACGATGGGTCGTTCGAGTCCGCAAGGCAGCTGGACGAAACCTTGGACTCAGAACTCGACGCACTAACAAGCGCTGTCGAGGATCATGCTGCTGCCCTTCGTCGCCAGGACGTAGGGCTCGTGTCGAAGCTGCTGGATGAGGTGCTGACCGAGCAGGGCCTGACCATCCCGCCCGCACGTCGCCGCGAGTTCGCCTTGGCGCTTCTTCACGCCCGCCTCCGGTCGCTGGAGGTCAGCGTGAAGCGGACCAAGGCGGATATCGCGGGTGATCGCCAGGAGGACCAAGGCGTCACTGTGGTCGGTCTGCTGGATGCCTACTTGGCCGAGCGCAAGCTGGGCTCCAAGTCAGAAGCCGAGGTCCGCGCCGCCTATCGCCGCTTCTCGGCTATCGTGGGCGACGACAAGCCGGCCCGTGCGGTGACCAAGGCGGATTGCCGAGCGTACAAGGTAAGTCTGCTGGCTGCTCCATCGAACCGCTCGCTCTCCAAAGATGGCAGGCTCTCCCCGGTGTCGGTGAAGAAGCTCTTGGGCATCGTTGCCACGGTGTGGCGGTACGGGGTCGGACAGGGCTACCTCGACGCGAGCCCGTTCGAGGGCATCACGCGCATCGTCCGAGGTGACCACCAGAACGTCGAGCGCCGCCTGCCGTATAACAGCGCGGACCTCGTGGCGATCTTCGGGTCACCTGAGTTCACCAAGCTGCAGAGGGCCAAGCGCTTCGTGCCGCTGATTGCCGCGCTCTCGGGCGCGAGAGTTGAAGAAGTGATCGGCCTGCGCGTCCAGGACGTAGGGCAGGAGGGCGGCGTTCACTACTTCGACTTCGTGCCTACGGCTGAGCGTCGGCTCAAGAACGAAGCATCCCGCGCACGTGTGCCGATGCACCCCGAGTTGATTCGGCTCGGTCTGCTGGAGTACGTCAAGACGGTCCCTGCGAACGGGCGCGAGGCTCAGGCCGAGCCAAGGCTGTTCCCTGAGATACTCCCTGGACCTCACGGGAAGCTCTCCGGCGCGTTCATCAAGTGGTGGTCGCGGTTCGTGGACGAGCGCGGCGTGACCGATCCACGCAAGGCCCCGATGCACAGCCTGCGCCACTTGTTCAAGGATCGGTGCCGCGATGCTGGCCTGAGTGAAGAACTCCACGACGCCCTGACCCGTCACAGCGGGGGCAGCGTGGGCCGGAAGTACGGTCGCGGCCCAAGCCTCCCCGTCCTGGCAGAGGCGTTGAGCCGCGTGTCGTTCCCTGAGTTGAAGGAGGTGGACTAGGCGCACTCCGGCTCTAACAGCCCTACGAGGAGGACTGTCAAGCCCGAGTTGGCGAACTCCATCTGTCGGGCGTTACGTGTACATCCCAGCCCGAGCAGCGGCGAGGGTCCGAGCTTCGTACTGCGCTCGTGTCTCTGGCCCCTGTGGCTGGGCGAGGGCCGCTCCACCCGCTTCGCTGAGCGAGCGCGACTCGTAGTCAACGCTGCCATCCGCAGCCGGGTGTTGGACTACCGGCTCGGTCGGTGGTGTGAACTTATTCTCCAGCGTCTCGATGCGGGCCGCGAAGTCGCGCCACGCGTTCTCCAGATCGAGAACACGCTGGCCGAGACCGACTACCTCATCGCGGAGGGTGGTGAGCATCAGGTCCATGTCACCGCACCTCGATGCGGCGCTTGACGATGATGTCCACCGTCGCGCCGTCACGCTCCCACACCAGCACCACTGCCTTGACGATGAGGAACTTGATGAACCGGACGAGGTGCTTCCTCATACCAGCCACGACTCCTCCAGGCGCGACGACCACGTGAACACCGGGTCGTAGCCATCGGCATGCGCAGGCGTCTGCCCATCGGCCCAGGTCTTGTGTGTGACCCTCGGCCCTGCTTCGCTGGTCACCCGGTAGAACTGGTTGACGAAGATCAGGTTTATCGGCGCGACGATGGTCCCGGCGTCGTTCTGGAACCAGATGCGGCGCAGGGTATCCATCAGGTTCGTCTCGCGGATCATGTCCGGTCCACCGTTGTACAAGCCGCCCACGTCGATCCCCCGGTCATAGCGGGGCGTCCACACCGCCGACGTATCCACCGGGAGTGGGTCGGCAGGGCCGTAAAGCCTGTTGAACACATCGATGTAGAGGCCGCTCGCGGTGATCTTGAACGAGGCGGTGTGGATCGCGGTGTCACCGTGTTCGTTGATGTAGGTGATCGGCGCTTGGTGCGTGTACGCCACGCCGAGGCTCTGGAGCTTGGCGGCGACCTGGGCGTCGAGCCGGCGTGAGCGAATGTCGCGGGGACGGTCGAGGGAGCGACTGTAGTTCTTCACTGCGAGAGGTTCTCCTTGGTCGAAGGCAACAGCACGGCCTTGACGGTGTCGAGGGTGATGGTGAGGTCGGTTACTTGGGCCTGCAGGGCAGCGGCTTCGGCTGCCGCCTCTACGGCTCTGGCTACAGCAGCGTCAGCCTCAACCTTGAGCCGCACCGCTTCGAGGACGCCTTGTGCGCCTGGAGTGCTTGGTCGTTGAGCGCAGCCTGGGCGAACTCAAGGTCACGTCTGGTACTCATAACTGCTCCTGGCGCTGCGCCTTCATCGTCCGATAGATCAGCCCGAGGGCCGAAAGCCGGCCGGTAACAGACATACGCCGCTCGCCAACTTCGTCCACGTACGTCGCTGCTACACGGCCATCTGGCACTTCAACGATCTGCACACCGGCGATCTCGACGGCATTGGCGAAGAGTTCCGGCGAGTACGGTACAAAGTCTTGTCCATGAAAGTTGCTTCTACGAGTTGCCATGTTCCTGTTCTCCCTGTCCGAGTGATTTGATTTGTAGTGCGCTGTCTAATGCCCGCGCGAGTTGGACGCGCCGGTAGCCAGCGGTCGGATCGTTCGGCTCTTCCTCGCTGGCTAGGAGGTAGACGCTCGCGTACTGAAGCCATCGACGGTTTTCCCTGAAGAGTCCGAGCGCGACATTGATGTTATGCACCAGTAGACCGCGCGCTTTGTTCGTCTCGTGGTTGTGGTCTAGCGGAAGACGCCACCGCGTACCATCTTTGTGTTGGTTGGTCTCCATCAAACCGCTGATCGCGCATCGATCTTTCTGGATTGCCCGAAGCATGATGAGTTCTATGAACGAGAGTCCAAACAAGTTCGCGAGGCGCTTCTCTGCTGTTCGTACCTTGATTCCGCGCTGGTGTAGGTCACCCGCCGCGAGCGCCGCCTTAACCTTCACAGCCTGCCTTCGACCGATCGCTCTGCGTTGGGCGATGACTACCGGGTCACCAGCCGCAAGAGCCGCTTTAATCTTGGCGGTCCTCTTCGCGATGCTCTTGGCTTGACTCGCCAAAGCTTTCGGATCACCCGCCTTGATAGCCGCATCTCGCCTGCCGTTGCTGATCTTGCTGTAAGCCGCGATGCAGGGGCGGCAGTAGCCGTTTTGCTTACGTGCCGCGCTCGGGGAAAACATCTCCACCGGAAGGTCTGCACCGCCCGGCGGGTGTATTGGTCCACTACAGTGCTTCATCCTGTTCCCTGTTCTCCTATTCGTAGTGATGGTGTGCTGGCCCTCGACATACCCGTCCCGTTGGGGAGTGCAGATATGTCGAGGGGCGTGTGGTTGAGCGGGTTACCGCGTGCCGAAGTTGGTGAGAGCGTCCCGACCAGCAACGCCCGTGATGTTATAGCCCTTGGCGAGCATGCAGCGCGTGAAGATCGCCTGCTGCCCCGGCTCCGCTCCGTAGCGGAACGTGCCGTCGTGCTTCGTGCGGAAGTAGACATCTCCAAAGGGATCGCACGAGCGGGCGTCAGCTTCCTGCTGCTCACGTACCTGCGAACCGCTGCCGTTGCCGGTCATCGAGATGCCGTTCGAGGCACCGCCGTCGCCAGCCCCAGCCGCACCACCGGAAGCTGCACCGGCACCAGACGCCGCGCCAGCACCGGCCGCAGCACCACCGGAAGCCGCGCCGCCACCAGAGGCAGCACCGCCACCGTTCCCACCACCAGCCGGCCCACCGTTGCCGCCGCCCGGCCCGCCTGAGCCAGACCCGCCGCCCGGTCCACCGTTGCCGCCGCCGACACCGTTGCCGTTGCCGCCGCCCGGCCCGCCACCAGAGGCGTTGCCAGCCGCGCCAGCACCACCGTTACCGTTGCCGTTCCCGTTGCCGCCACCGTTCCCACCACCGGAGTTGCCGCCGTTCCCGCTGGAACCTGGGGCACCACCATCACCACCGCCCGGTCCACCCTTGGCGAGGGTGACGGTCGGGGCGAGCGCGAGGAGCGCAACGAGGATGATCGTGAAGAGACTACGAAGCATTAGACAGGGTTCTCCCTTGGATTGATTTGTGTTGGACTTCAGGTTGGTGAACTAACTGACGAGGACGAGCAGCAGCGCGAGCAGCACGATCCCGCCGAGGAACTCCACGGCATCGACGTGCTGGCGTAGCGTGCGGTCGAGCGAGTACATGCTGGTGGTCAGGCGATCAGCGTTCACTGTTTGATCTCCAGGCGTCCTACGCGGTCATCGAGATTGACGACGGCGCGGCGCAGGACGGTCAGCTGGATGTTGATGGGGCAGGAGCGGCGACGGCCGGTGAGCAGGGCGAGGAGTCTGCGGATCACGCGCTCTGCCTCGCTCGCCACCGGGCGCTCGCATCGAGACTGCGCTGGCGGAACTGCGAGTCAGCCGCGTAGCGGTAGTTCGCGATGACTACGTTGTAGGCGCTCCGGTAGGCACGGTGCCCATCGTCGGGCGTGGTGCCGCGCTTCGCACGGACCTCGGCCTTGGCAGCGCGACCGGCCTTGATGCCGCGGGCGCGGATGTGGTCGGGCATCTCCACAGCCATTACTTGGTCTCCTTCGTGAGTTCGTTGATGGTCTGCTCCAGATTCTGGATTGCGAGGCAGAGCGCGGTGATCTGGTTTACCTGCTCTGCAGCCTGCGCATCGAGCCGCCGTCGCCTTGCGAAGTAGCGGAACATCACTTGGCCTTCCTCTGCGCCCGCTGAGCGAGTAGGAGCGCCTCGTAAATGACCCCGACCGCGTTGGGGCCGGCTACGCGCTCGCCATCGAACATGACGAAGTGAGAGGCGTGCCCGTCTTTTGTAGCGTTCCGTTCCCAGCCGTTCTGGATCGGGTTCGGGTATATCTGCAGCGGCCCGACGGTGACGATGAGGTCGGCCACCGGATCGCTGCTGGGCATCAGCACTTCCTTCACAGCGGCCTTCTTCGCGGCGGCTTCGGCCCTCTGCGCAGCGTCGGCCCGGTTGGCCTCTGCGGCGTCGAAGGTCAGACTCGCGTTGGTCTGGCCTGCGGCTGCGGGCGAGGAGGGCGGCAGCGCGTCCTGGCCCTGCTCGACTACGATTGGATGGCCTTGCCTCTGGCCGAGGATGCGGGCGATCCGTTCGTCGGCGTCTGGGATTCTGCTCATGATGGTGATGATCTCCTTGGTAAGTGGTGTGGTACTACTCGCTGATCTCTAACTTGCCCAGGCGCTTCGCCTCGGCCTCGCTGATCCACGTGCTGCGAAAGTCCCCGCCGCCCGCGTACGGCGACAACCCGAGGCCCGCGCGATCAAAGAAGACTTGTCCCTTGCTGATCATCGTCTTGACCCCGGCATCCTCGGCATGACGCGAGATGCGCTCGGCGCGGTCCTGCGCGTACTCGCGGCCGGCCTTGATGAGACTCGCCATGGATTTGTTGACGAACACGTCGCGGACGATGGTGTCGGCAAGCTCCGGGTTCGTGGCGCGGATGTGGTTCTCGAACACGACGGGATCGATGTTCATGTTGCGGAGGACCGTCGCGCCGGCCTCTCGGTGTTCCGCTACGGCCTTCTCGAATCGGGCCGGTGCAGTCTCGTCCTTGAGCCGCTCTCCGATGGCGTCGTAGTTGATGTCGGTGCCACGAGCGGCCTCCGTGATCATCTGCTCGATCACCATGGGGGCAGCAGAGGTCAGCTTGGTGATGATCTGGTCGGACGCCTCGCTCGATCCCTTCACGCCTGAGAGGAGTGCGGGATCAGCGGGGGCGTCGTTCTTCGCCTGGGTGTTCGACGCCGGGGGCGCGGCAGGCTTGTCCGCGTTCGGCTGGTTAGGGGTTACTTCTCCGACGCGCTTGTAGCCGCCGTTCACGGGGTCGCGCTGGAGGTACCCTAGCCGGACCCACGTGTCCACTTGGGCGTTCCCGAGCGAGCCACCGAGGTCTACGATGTCCTTCGGGCCGGCTTCGCTGAGAGTGGTGCGGTAGCCGCCCTCGGCGGTCATCACGGTGACCGCGTTGGGATCGGGGGCAACCGGCGGGGTCGTGTGCGTACGTGTGGCTCCGTGCTGGAACTTGGTCTCGCCGGTCTCGCTGTTCACCACGGTGCGGGTGGACGAGGGAGCGCCGCCGGTACGACCGAGCGGAGCGGGCGGCTTGTTGTCGGGCGCTGCCGTTTTCTCATCGAGGCTTCGCCCCGTGACCTGCGCTTCACCGTTCGAGTCGAGCGAATAGGTCTGACGAAAGGATTCTGACAAGGTTACCTCTCCTTGGTGTTCGCCTGCTCCATCGGCAGGGCTATAGGATCTAGGTCGAAGTGTTGCGCGATGTACGAATAGTCGAAGTCTCGGTCGTGGTAGATGCTCCGCGCCGTGTCGTCGTAAGCTGCGAAGTGCATCAGTACGTGAGCAGCGATGCAACGCTCGGCGTCGGTGGCGAGACCATCGAAGAACTCGCGCCAGTCTTGGATGCGGGCCATGTGGACGCCCCTACCGGAGCGCTGCCACTTACGCCGCTTCCGATCTGAGCGCCAAGACTTCCGTTCGGGCGTAGTGTTCCGAGCCTTGTCTCTCACCTTCCGTTCCGGGGTCCGGTTTCTAACACGGTCATACTCAAGGTAGCGTTCGCGGTTGGCCTCGTAGTCGGCGCGGGATCTCTGGTTGTACTTCTCCGGATTCTTGGCGTAGTCGTTGGCAACACAAACCCGGCTGCAGGTACGGCACCACGACTGGAGCCCGTCGCACATTCGTTTGTGCGGTGCGAAGTTCTTCGCTGTCGCGTCTCTAACTTCGTGGCACTTACTACACTCTTTCCTTCCGTTCACTGCGCGGGGCATCTCCTATCCTTTCTGGTACCTGATTTGCTGCGATCCATTCGGAACACTCGCGGCACACACAACTCCATCCTTCGATGGCGAGGACGCGCACGGTGTTCGAGGTGGGCTGGCTACGACGTTGGTGCTTGCGACGACGCCTGATCTGCGAGAGTGAGCGGACTGAGAGGTAATCAGCGTTGCGGTCGAACACTCGCTTTCTTCGCTTTGACCATCCCGTCGATCACGCGGCGAGCCTGCGCGGACGAGAAAGCCACACGCACGGACGGGCCGAGGGGCTCGTTGCTGATCACGTACAGGCCGGTGGCCTTCACGTAGAGGATGGTGTAGCCCTTGTACTCGGACGCGCTGGTCATCTCGCGAAGCCTCCTCGCATCCAGCGACCGAATGACATCGAGTCGTTGTGATCAACCTGGGCGGGGTCACTACTGGCGAGGCCAGCCAGGAGGTGCGGATGCACGCCAGCCTTCCAATCCCCATGAATGCCGAACTCGCGCTCGCGGTTGGCGGGCTTTGGTTTGAGTATTAGGTGGTCAGGCGTCGGCGGGGCAGGTTCTCTGATCTCATCGAGACCTTCATGCTCCGCAGTACGACGGCGATAGGTGATCGTGGTGCCCTGCTGGACCCACCACGTGTCATTGCCGATCTTCGTCTCTTCCATCTTCGGGGTGATCACCTTGATGAACAGGTGCGGATGCGTGGAGAAGGACTCAATGACTTCCTCGGTTACTGGCAGTGGAGCCAGGAGTGCGGCTTCGGCCTCGACCTCGGCGTTCTCCTTGAGCCACTGCTCGGCAGCTTGGGCCTGGGCGATCTCGGCGGCGCGGGCCTGCTCGATCTCCTGCTGGCGCTGCTGCTCGATCTTAGCGTTCGTCTCGTGAATGTTCAGTATCTTCTTCAGGCCATCCTTCATGCGGTCGATGGTGGAGGGCGTGAAGCCGTAGCCTGGATCGTCGGTCTTCTTCATTGGTGCTCCTCGAACTCGTGGGTGAGCTTCAGATAGTTACGGTACATCGCGTTGGCCCTCCTGAAGACCTGACGCTGGATGATGCCGGGCAGCATCTCGGCGGGCGGCGGCTCCATGGTGGCGGCGACACGGATACCCTTCGTGATGTACGTCTTCAAGGTGGTAGTGGCGAACTGCTCTAAGAACTCGCCCAGCCGCTCGGTGCGAGTGTTGATGTCACGCTCGGTGTCGAGGAGGTCGGCCAGCAGGATGACCGAGAGGTGGAGTGCGAGGTCATCGATAGCAGGAGCGGCTGCGAAGTCTAACGTGGTGGCGGTGTCCATCACATGCCCGCCTTCGTCCACAGTGCATCGAGCCGGGACCACACCTCGATGGCGTGCGGGTCATGTTGGGGGCGGGCGTAGCGCGGCGGGAGGAGCGGGATGACGCGAGCGGATGGAGCGGGCGGAACGTAGAGCGGCACGTCAGCATCAGGCAGCGGCCGGCGCTCGTCAGCCTGACGTGCTAGCGCCTGCTCCGGCGTCTCCACGATGTACGGGGCGATCTTCTCCGCGATGGCCTGGAAGACGTACGAGAGCGGGCGCACGGTGGTGCCGACGGTGCGGCGGGCGTGGGCTCCAGGCTCGCGGGTCTGGTTGTCGCGGCCCTCCTTACTCCACGCGGTGACCTGCCGGTACATGCGCAGGCCGAGGACACCGTTCGCGAGCGCCCAGGTCATGGAGTCGCCGTCGTCCTTGAGGAGGCGTTGGTTCAGCTTCGTGGCGAGCCAAACACCCGTGCAGACTGCCAAGACTTCCGCAGCCGACACGGGGGCCGGCCGCTCTGTGATCATGCTGCCGCCGTTTATGCCGCAGCCCTTCACGATGGGCGAGGGGATTTGCAGGCGTCGAAGCTCAGCGTAGGTCTTCGCCTCGATGATCTGTGGCAACGTGCGGGGCTTCAGATAGGGCGGGTTCGGTGCCTTGCCCTTGTCGATGATCTGCAGCTGGATGTGGTCGAGCGCCTTGGTGATCAGCGGGTGATCGAGGTGCGCGTTGATGTAGTCGAGGGCTGATTTCTGGAGTGGCTTGATCGTAGAGCGCGGGATCAGCCGACCTTCGAGATGCCCGGTGTTCGCGAGGTTCGAGTAGTGCGCAACGCAGTAGCGGGAGATGTTCTTCCGCCGCGCTGGGCATCCGTACACGTCGCACGGGCGCTTCGAGTTCTCCTGCGCCTTCATGCGGAGCGAAAGCTTGGACATGGTTTTACCTCTGAGTTCTCCTCGTTAAAGTTGTTGAGAAAGGCCTGGATGATCTGATTGCAGCGGCCAAATCTGGCAAGCAGCTCAATGGTGAGCGGCTCACGAAGATCGGGGCGGGCCGCAACTTCTTGGCGAAACGTTGCGATGCCACGGTAGACGGGCTCTTCTTCGGCCTGTCTACGAAGGCCGGCCATGTGGACAGCCATGTCAGTAACGTTCCAGAGTGGCCGGAGCGTCTTGATGAGCCGGCCCTCTTCGGTGAGAAGCTCATACTGGGTTGCGCCTGGTCGAGGATAAATCTCGATGGTGTCGGAAGACAGGAACTTGCCGGAGAAGCGGTCGGCGCGGCAGGCCCGTTCAGCACCAAGCTTCGTCTGGCCGACGTACAGCACGGTGGTGCCGCGCCTCCAGATGTAGATGCAGGGGCCGACGACTTCGCCAACAGTCAACGTCGCTGTTGGTCGGGGGAGGTGTCGAAGGAACTGAAGCGATGGCATGACGGTGGTGCAGCGTTCTCCTCTAGGTGTTGTTGATAGGGTTGACTAGAACGACTTGATGAGCGAGCGACTGACGCGGCTCCAGCCGGCGACCTGTTGCATGTCGAAGGCAAGCGACGTAGAGCCCTGGAGTTCGAGAGCGCGAGTGACAGCACGATGGAAGGCGACGGGATGTGCGATCCCGGCCGACTTCTTGAGGTCGCGCAGTGACACGGTGGTGGTGGTGGTGCCGCTGGTCTGGACCGTGAGTAGTGCAGCGAGGACCGATTCAGCATCGCGGGCGACGTTGGCTGGAGCCGGAGGACTCGCCAGCGTGGGCGTGCATCCTGGCATGACCGGAGCGAGCGCCGCCCACAACGCCTGTGGGTTGTTGTAGCGGATGTGGACGGTCATGGGGAGCGCCTTGCCGCTGACGATGGTGCGGCAGGTGCCCCGTGACAGCCCTTGGTAGATGCCGTGGGCCTGCTCGCCCAGCTTGGCCTCGAAGATGTTGGCCGGCTTGACGGGCCGCTTGAGATCCCGCGCTTGGCCGAGGAAGGCCCCGGCGAGATCCACGTCGGAGCGATGGAGGACGCCGAGGAAGATCACGTGCGGGATGTGCTTGTAGTCGGAGAGGCTGGTCTCGTTGCCGAAGGTGAGGAACTGGACGCGCTCAGGACGCTCGACCTTCGCATCCTTGAGCATCTGTCGGAAGCGACTAACCATGTTCGTCTCGTCGCGCTGGAACTGCCGGATCTCCTCGACCTCCATGGCCTCGGTGTTCGGCCGGTCGTTGAAGGTGAGGACCAAGACGGCGTCCGTACCGAAGCCTTTGATCTTCTCAATGGCCCAGGCGGCATGTTCCCCGAAGTTCTTACTGATGGGATCTCGACCAGACGCGCCGCGCTCGATGGTGAGCGACACGTCGGACCAGTCCTTGATCTCCTCGAACCCCGTCACTTGCTTGATGCCGGTCTTGCAGTTGTTGTCCATGTTCTCCAACAGACGCACCGGGAACGAGGCGTCGAGGATGACGAGGCGGTTGAGCCCGGCCGGTACCGCGATGGCGTAGGTCACGAGCGCCGACTCCTCGAACGCGACCACCCGGATGGGCTGGCCGTGCATCTTGAGCAGCTTGCGGATGAGCGTGACGTTCCCTCGGCCGGCCTTGATCCTACCGTAGACGACGCGCAGATCGGCTGACCAGTCGGTGAGGATTTGTGGTTCAACGGGTGGCAGTCGGAGGAGCTTGGGAGCTTGCTGCTCCTCCATCTGGTGCTTCCGGTCCTTCGAGAGCAGCGGCAGGCATTGCGTCTGGAGGTAGTCGGCCAAGGCAAGAAGACGAAGCTGGCGAGCGCGACCACCCTTCGGGTCACGAGTCTTCGGTCGCCACGTCTCAGCCACGCTACGCAACCATGCAGCGGCAGGAGTCAGCGGGTCGAACTCAAAAGCGGAGTGCGACGACGCCATGAGGCTTTCGTCGTGGATGAACAGCGAGCGGGTGGTGGATTCGTAGGCCGACACCTTGTAGGAGTTCAGCCGTTCGAGGTCGGTCTTGCCGCGAGTCCGTGAGTGCGTGAGCAGCAGATACTGCTTCGTCTCTGGCTCGGTCGTGCTGGGCACGGTCGGGCGCGATCCATCCGGCATGCGGTAGTCGTCGGAGTACCAGACCCCGATCTCGCTCTCGGGAACACCTAGGCCAAGAAGCTCGGTGCGGAAGGTGAGCAGCTGGGCTACGCGCTCACAGCACACCGCGACTGCCTCGGGGCGTCCATGGCGATGCAGGGCTGTGATGAAGCACGCTGCCGAAACGGTCTTACCCGCGCCAGTTGGCATCGCAACCGCGAGGCGACCTAGCACGTTGCCGAGGCAGACGGCGGTGAAGACTTGCATCAGGGACATGACCGCCCGACTGTGTGCCTTCGACAACACGTTCCCGTAGGTGGTAAGCGTGTCCTGCGCCAAGTTCGAGGCGGTGAACCACACCTTCAACTCGTCAGCGGTCATGTCGCGGGAGAGGAACGAGTCAGCGGTGAAGCGGTGCGGAGGTCGCGCTGGAGCCGTGGTGTAGGGCTGGGGAACTTGCTCGTGGCTCACAGGGGTCTGCGCAGGAGCCGTCGAGGCGACAGCGGACGTGTTCTGGATTTGCGGTGAGACTGTGGGTGCGGACAACATGGTGGACTTCCTTCCTCGACCAAGGCAGCACGTGCCAGCGGATGGAGCCTACTGGGTCAGGGGCGGGGCCTTGGTGATCTACAGGGGCAGCACGTCACCCCGGTTTTTACCGCACGGCTTTTACTCTCGGGTGTAGTAACGAACGCGTATCTGTGCGGAATCGTTGAACATTAGGTGCGACTAAGTGGCTTAAGTCCACTAATGATTGAGGAAAAGGGGCGTGGAGGTAGGTAGGTCTTGTCCTTGTCTAGCGGAGTGGATGGGGCGGCAGAGTGCTAGGTCGCGGAGGCGACCCCATCACTGACACGGACGACCGAAAGGGGGTAGCCGGCCGCCCGACCTCAGCGCACCGGCCTGTCTACTCGCTCGGACCCGATCTCAGGCCCTCGAAGCTCTCCTACATCCGGGGTCAACCACAGAGATGACATGTGATATGTCATGTAGATCCCGCGCAACTCGTTAATACTACTACCCTGTACCTCGTCCAGACGGGTTGGACCCTCTCCACGAGGGCGTTGTTGAGTGGTTCGGATACCCTACCCAGGATGGGATCACTCCTGTGCGGGCCTAGGAAGCCCCAGGACGAAACCGCCATGTCCCCCAGGGTCGAGGGTGACCACGAAGTCGATCCACAGAGGCAGCGCGGCCGGTCCTCATGGCGCTAGACCGCTGGCCCTGGAGCCAACCACGGACCCTCGCTGGCTGGACCGGATGACCAGCTACCCGATTGACCAGCGGCGTTCCGTGGTGGAGCGGGTGGTTCTTCTGTGGTCAGGGTGAATGCGCTGGTGCCATGTTGCCGGCTATTGGGTCCACGTGTGTCCCGAATGCCGCCGACGGTTTGTCCTGTGGTGGTCCCTAATCCCACCGAGCGAAACCGAGCCAGTATTGTTCTATGTGAGGGGGTAATGGGCACTGCCTGATTTCATTGACGAAAAGGGCTGTCGTGTTAGCCACACCTACCGATCTCAGGCTAACCTCGCGTCACCACATGCCATCTTGGCGTTCTACGGTTCTCGATGTGGTTATCGCGAGAACGACTGGTTCTCCGTTCTATATGCGGGGGATCATCTGGGCTATGTTGGTGGGGAATACCCGCCTCCGTGTAGCACGGTGTAGCAGCCGGTTTGTGTTCTATATGGAGGGGATCATGCTCATCCCCACGTTTCCCGCTAGTTACCTCGGGGATGTCAGAGACGGATCGAGGAGGCGACAGGCCAGCTTGGTCCTATGTGTTAGCAGAACGCCAGCTTGGTCCTATGTGGTAGCGAAATGCCGCTGTGGTCCTATGTGCAGTCACGGACTGGTCCTCCTATGATCCCGGCCAGTCGGTCACGTGGTCCTATGTGGGGCACCGGACGCCATGTGTGGGCCGGTCCTCATCGCCCTAGCGCTGCGCCAGACTTCACAGGGCTCGCATCGAGCGCGGGACGAGCGCCGGTAATACAGGGCTCCACACAAGGTCGTTTCCAAAACTGTCATGTAGGATTTCCAGGATTCACCAGCGAAACCGCGCACTTGCCTCGGGTCGCGCGGCGGCGCGTGCGCGGGACGGCGCGTGTGCCTAGGCGCGAGCGCGAACCGGGCTCAGCCCTATCCGCTGGGAGAGACTAGAACCGTGCCAACCTGCCGCCTCGTGCGCGGTCCCGCGCCCGTGCTGCGCAAGCGCGAGCACTGGGCCTCAGGCACAGGGCGGAGTGGCCTCATCGCGGGAGTGTGCGTGCTGGGTCTGGCCTTGGGGCGGCAGGGGGATATTCGAGCGGCAACGATGGTCGCGAGGCTTTCACGGATTGTTCCCAAACGTCAGCCCCCCCTTGTCTCGTCGGACGAGAATGAGCCTCCCTCTCCCCGGCAGGTTCACAGCGCTACGCTCACAGACCACCGGCACGCTATCCTGGCGAGGCATGACCACTGCGCTCCGCTGGTTGCCTCTGGTCGCAGCTGCACTCCAACTCGTGGGGACCGCGCTGCTCGTGTGGGGGCTCAAGGTCGGCTCGAACCCCAGCACGATCACGTTCTACAACGAGGAGGGCCAAGCGTTCCCCGCCGCCGGCATCATGCGCGAGCACGAGTGGGCGATCACGTGGGGCGTGCGGCTGCTGCTCCTGGGACTCGCGCTCGCGGTGGTCACCTCGGCGGCTCCAGTGGTCCAGGCGTTCCGTTCCTAGGCTCGGCTCGTCGGGCTACGCCACTCTCCGCACCCTGACGCTCCTCAAGGTCGCCAGCGTAGCTCGCGAGCCGAGCGAGAGCGCCGCTGGTCCCGTTGAGACGGACTTCAGGACTCGATAGCGGATCGACTCCCGCTCGCCGCGACGTGGAGCGTTGGCGAGCTTGTCGGTGATCACGAGGGTGACCTTGTACTGGACCATGGTGGAGCCTCCTGATGAGTCTGTGGTGAACGTCTGGTGAACGCTAGGGTACGTCTGGTTTACGAGGGAGAATCGGCCCTCCGAGTCTCGCGATGGTCCCGCAAGCGAGAGCGCCAGGACGTTTGCGCGGAACCTCAAGGGAGATGCGCGGATCGTCTGCGGGATGGTCTCGGAAGTGCAACCGAAAGATAGTCCTTGACTGACTCGCTGCGCTCCTCTACATGAGCAGCATGGAACTTGACGAGTTCGTGCGGACGACACTCCAGCAGATCCTGAAAGGCGTGCGCGAAGCCCAGCAGACGCCCGATGGCAAGCCCGATCCGAAGCGCGGGATCATTAGTCCGTGGATCGGAGGCGGCAGTCCAAAAGGAAAGTACTTCACGTCGAATGGAGGCTATCTCGTCCACATGGTCGAGTTCGACGTGGCGGTGACCACCGAGTCCGGGGACAACGTGTCCGGTGGAGGCAAGATCAGCGTCATGGGCTTTGGTGTCGGAAGCGCAGGGTCGGTGTCAAGCAAGGACACGATGGCCAGCCGGATCAAGTTCGAGGTGCCGATCTCGCTTCCACCAGGAGATCAGTAGTTGGGCTTGCACCTGCTAACACCCTCTGCTAACGTGGCCTCACCGCGCCGAAGGAAGTAGACAAGGGAACTCGCGTACTTCGCGGGCGTTGCTGCAGAGGGCAGGCAGAATCCCTTACCCTCCACCATGAATTCCTCACGCGTCATATCGCGTAGTTGACCTGCCCTCACTCCATCGGCGTCGGATAGCGTGGACGCCGGTGGACGTGAGTGGACGCCACCCAGGACCGCATCGAGGTTCACCCGGCCCTCGTGGCGCTCGCGCTCGAGGTGGCCGTAGGTGCCTTCCGTCTCCTCGACCTCGAACCGTCGGCCATCCACTGACCCTGTCCTCGCCCTAGGGGAAAGGGCAGGGTAAGGAGGCGGCTCAGGCCACGACTCGATCGGCGCGCAGCTTCTGGATCGCAGCGTGGTCGAGGCCCAGCACCGCTTCGAGAACCTCGTCGGTGTGTTGACCCGGGGTCGGGACCGGCCCGACCCGGCCGGGAGTGCGCGACAGCTTGATGGTCACACCTGGCACGTACATCTCACCGGCGACCGGGTCGTCCATCTTGACGAGCATTTCGCGCTGCCACAGATGTGGATCGTTCGCCACCTCGGGAACCGTTCGCACGGGCGCCACGGGAATGCCGGCATCGAAAAGCGCCGCGCAGATCTCTTCGACCGTGTGGTCCGCGCACCACGCCTCGACCAGAGCACGCCGGCGATCGGAGCCCGTGCTGCTGGGCATCGGCGTCGCATCGGTCATAGATCCATCCGCGCCGCTCACGAGGCGCATGAGACCCGCGGCCATGTCGCGCCCGGCCGCGCTGATGACGACCCATCCATCCTTGGCGCGATACGGCGGTCGACCGCCCTCGCCGCCTTCGGCGCCCGTCGCCAGATAGTACGACGTCGGGATCTCGACCATCGTGAGCGCGGAATCGAGCAGGCACACGTCGACGACCTGACCTTCGCCAGTACGTTCTCGATGGCGAAGCGCGGCCAGCGCGCCGATCGTCGCGTGTAGCGCGGTGTAGCGATCGACCACCGAGGACGCGGTACCGACGGGCTGGCCGACCGGCTGACCGGTCAATGCCATCAGGCCGCTCATCGCCTGACCCAGCGGGTCGAAGGCGGGACGATCGATGTACGGGCCGTACTGCCCGAAGCCGGAGACCGAGATCAAGATGATGCCGGCATTCAAGGCTCGGAGCCGGTCGTAGTCAAAGCCCATCGCCTTCATGACGCCGGGGCGGAAGTTTTCGAGGACGATGTCCGATTTCTTGACGAGCTCGCCGAACAGCTCTTTCCCTTCGCGGTTGCGCAGGTCGATGCACACGCTCTTC
>Ga0070708_100001571_pt1 | contig 17491 bp, 11 predicted proteins | sample KBSK5503metaG_FD_65469 | JGI IMG/M metagenome (GOLD analysis project Ga0070708, IMG submission 65469) | Corn, switchgrass and miscanthus rhizosphere microbial communities from Kellogg Biological Station, Michigan, USA - KBS K5-50-3 metaG | ecosystem: Host-associated > Plants > Roots >... | reverse complement strand
TCCTCGAGGCTGCGGCCCACGGCCTCTCGGGGCAGACCGTTGATCAGCATCGAGAACACCAGACGGACACCCTCGTCGGCGTCGACCCATCCGCTCAAGGCGACGACGCCCTCGAGCGAGCCCGTCTTGGCCCGCAGACGCCCGGCAACGGGCGACGAGAGAAAACGCTTGGCGAGGGTGCCGTCGCGTCCCGCCAGCGGCAGGGCCTGCACCAGCGGTCCCTGGTCACCTGCCCTTTGAAGTATGCCGATCAGCAGCCCGCAGGTGAGACGGTCGGCGCGATCCAGACCGGAGCCGTCGTAGGCGGTCAGCTCGCCGACCGGCAGCCCCGCCTTCTCGAGCGTCGTCCGTACGACGCTCAGCCCCGCGGCCGTCGTCCCCGCACCGCCGAAGCGCTTCCCCAGCTCCTTCAACATCAGCTCGGCGGCGAGATTGTCGCTCTGCTGCAACATCTCCGCCACCACGTCCTTAAGCGGCGCCGACTCAAGGCTGGTGACGGGCCGCAGGCCGGGGGGCGCAGTGCCCTCACCGACGCCGCCGATGACCACCCCCCGGGCCTGGAGAAGCGACGCCAGCGTGCTGGCGGCGTTCGTCGCCGGCGCGGATGCGGCCACCGGCGCCGGCTTCCACTGGGCGAAGCCCGAGTTGACGGTCAGGGCGCTCGCCGGCCCCACCTCTGAGGACGCGATGTAGCCCGGCTTCCACGTCGGGACGTAGCGCTGGGTGTCGTAGCGGCTCTCGTCGCCCATGAGGCGCCCCTGCACCTGGCGGACGCCGGCAGCCACGATCTTGTCCGCCAGCGCCTCTATCGGTGTCGCCAGCCGAAGCTGCATCTGGTAGCCGCCGATCACTGCGTAGTCGGCGGTAGCCAGCAGCGGATCGCCGCCGCCGACCAGCCAGAGATCACCGGTCACCACGCCGCCCGATACTCCGGATGCCAGAACATCGGTCTTGTACCGCTCGCTGGCACCGATGCGGTCGAGGGCGGCGAAGGCCGTCACCAGCTTGAGGTTCGACGCAGGAAGGAACGAGCGCGAAGGCTCGCGGGCGTACACGATCCTGCCGCCGGCGTCGCGGACGACCACGCAGCCCTGGTCGGTCGCGGCACCGAGGCTGGGGTCGGCCAATGCCGAATCCAGCGCCGCCGCCAGGTGCACGTCGGCGACCAGCCGCGAGAGCAGCTGTGGCGTGCGCTGGAGGCTGAACACTGGCGCGCGCGGCGTCACCCACGCCCCACCCCCCGACGACGAGGCTGCGCTACGCACGGCCAGCGCCCCGCAGATCACCGCGGCGGTGGCCAACGCCGCCAACATCACCCGGCGCGACAGCATCAGTCTCTGGGTGTCAGCAGGTACGTCGACGACGCCCGGGCGACGAGGCGGTCGGCGTCATCCACCACGTCGGCCTCCACGAAGACGATGCGCTCGCCGCCCTTCACCACCGACGCGGTGCACGTCAGCGTCGAGCCGATCTTCACCGCCCGCAGGAACGAGATCTTCAGCTCGGTGTTCGACGAGAACACCTTGCGGTCGCGCGCGTAGGTGAACACGCACGCGCCCATCGAGGAGTCGGCGAACGCCGAGACGAATCCGCCCTGCATGATGCCCGCGGGGTTGGCGAAGCGTTCGTCGGCCACCATGCGCCACACGGTTCGCCCGGGGTGGTCCTTGTCGATGCAGACCATGCCGAGGGTGAGGTCGGCGTTGGGCGGCACTTGCACGCGGCGGTCGGTGGGGGGCACGGCGTTGCTTCAGACGCGGGAGGCCCGGCCCGTCCAGTGCTCGTCGCGGAGCACGCGCTTGAGCAGCTTGCCGCTCTCGGTGCGGGGCAGCTGCTCGCGCACCGCCCACGACCGCGGCCGCTTGTAGTTGGCGAGTTGCTCCGCGGCATAGGCCGCCAACGCGTCGAGGTCGAGTGTCAAGCCCGCGCGGGGTTGCACAACCGCGTGCACCCGCTCACCCCATTCGTCGTCGGGTACGCCGAACACCGCCACGTCCATCACATCGGGATGGGCGTGGAGGACCGCTTCGATCTCCGCGGGATACACGTTCATGCCGCCGGTGATGATCATGTCCGTCTTGCGGTCGCAGATGTAGACGTAGCCGTCGTCGTCGATGTAGGCCACGTCGCCCACCGACTTCCATTCCTCGCCCAGCTCCGCGAGCTGCTCGGGCGTGGCGTAGTAGCCGTCCATGGCCAGGGGCGTACGCACGAACAGCTCGCCCGCTTCACCTGCCGGCAGTGGATTCCCGGCGTCGTCGACGACCTTGATCTCGATCCCGCCGTACGGCCGGCCGCAGGAGCCGGGCTTGCGCAGCTGGTCCTCGGGCGGGAGCACGGTGTCGACGCCCAGCTCGGTCGACCCGTAGACCTCGAAGAGAAACCCATCACCCAGCTTGGCGATCACCTCCTGCTTCAGCGCGTAGGGAACTGGCGCGGCGTTGGCGATCAATGTCCGCATCGACGACAGGTCGGCGGTGGCGAGTACCTCGTCGGGAAGAGACACGATGCGCTTCAGCTGCGTCGGCGCCGAGAACGTCGACGTGACGCCATGCTCGCGGGCCAACCGAACCCAGGTGGCGGCGTCGAACGAGCGCATGATGACGACGGTGCCGCCTACCGCGTGGGCTAGCACTGCGAACGCCAACGGCCCCGAGTGGTACAGCGGGCCGGTCGTGAGATGAACCTCCTCGTCACCGATGCCGTAGCGCAGCTCCTGCAGCAGGGCGAGCACGGTGGCCCGATCGCTTGTTGTCCGCCGGGCCCCCTTGGGCTTCCCGGTGGTGCCCGACGTGTAAATCATCGACGAGCCGACTGTGTCCTCCCCCGCGCTCTCCGGCTCGCCCGCTGAGCCTTTGGCCAGCACCTGGTCCCAAGCGGCGAAGCCTTCCTGGGCGCCGCGAAAGACGACTGCGGCTCGCACGCCGGTGACGCCGTCGATTGCCGCGGCGAGATGTGGGGCGTACTCGGCGTCGACCACAACGAGCGCCGCGCCGCTGTTCTCCACGACGTAGCGCATCTCGTCGGGCGTGAACCGGTACGAGAGGGGCACGGCCACAAGCCCCGCCTTGCGGGACGCGTGCACGAAGGCCAGCACCTCGCGGCTGTTCGGGCCACACCACACCGCGCAGTCGCCACGAGCGATCCCCAGGGCGAGCACCCCGCTCGCCAGGCGGTTCACCTCCTCGTTGAACTGGCGGTATGGGGTGACGGTGTCACCCTCAACGACCGCGGCACGGTCGGGCGCGAGACCGGCATGCAGCGCCAGGACGTCGGGTTCAGGCACGGCGCAGGACCTTAGGCGACTCCTAGGCGTGGAAGAGTGTCGCGGTGACCGCGTTTGCAGCCGCGATGTCGGAGCATCCGTTGACGGCAACCGCCGTCGGCGAGGTTGTCGGTCAGGTGCTCGAGCGGCTCGGCGAGGAGCCGCCCGACCTCGCGTTGCTGTTCGTCACCGCCCCCCATGGCGGCGCCATCGAGGACGCCGCCGCCGCCGTCCGGGGCACGCTGGCACCGACGACACTGCTCGGCTGCACCGCCGAGTCGGTGCTGGCCGGCCACCGTGAGGTCGAGGGCGATGCCGCCGTGGCGCTGTGGGCCGCTCGCGCGGGCGCGGTCTCGCCGTTCCATCTCGAGCTCACCGAGACCCCCGACGGGCACACCCTCACCGGCTGGCCGGGCGAGATCCCTGACGACAGCAGTGGGCTCCTGCTGCTGCCGGATCCCTTCTCGTTCCCGACCGACGGCTTCCTCGAACGCTTCGCGGAGACCCGACCGGGTTTGCCCGTTGTCGGGGGCATGGCCTCGGCGGCTCGGGGTCCGGGGCAAAACCGCATGGTGTTGAACGGGAACGTCTACGACCGCGGCGCGGTGGGCGCCCTACTCGGTCCCGGCGTCGAAGTCGTGACCGTCGTCTCCCAGGGCTGTCGCCCTGTAGGACGCCCGTTCGTCGTCACGAGCGCCGAGCGCAACATCGTCCACGAGCTGGCGGGCAAGCCCGCTCTCGAGCGGCTCCAAGAGCTGGCCCGAGAACTCCCCGACGAGGACCGCCAGCTGCTCACCTCCGGTCTCCACCTCGGGCAGGTGATCGATGAGCGCAAGATCGACTTCGACCGCGGCGACTTCCTCGTGCGCAACGTGCTCGGGGCCGATCCGCAGACCGGCGCCATCGCCGTGGGCGACGTCGTCGAGGTGGGATCGACCGTGCAGTTCCAGGTGCGAGACGCCGCGTCCGCCGATGAGGACCTTCGCGGTCTGCTCGCCGACCGCCAGGCCGACGGTGCCCTCCTGTTCACCTGCAACGGCAGGGGGACCCGCCTGTTCGGCGCCCCCCACCACGACGCCGACGTGGTGGCGTCGAGCCTGTCCGACGCCCCCCTGGCGGGGATGTTCTGTGCCGGTGAATTGGGGCCTGTGGGGGGGAAGAACTTCCTACACGGGTTCACCGCCTCGGTGGTGCTGCTGACCCGCACAAGTTGATTTAGATTCCGAAAATGGACGCCGACCTCGAGCAGCTGGGCATCAACGTCATTCGGGGGCTGGCGATGGACGCCCCCCAGAAGGCCAACGCCGGCCATCCGGGCACGGCCATGGCGCTGGCGCCGTTGGCCCACGTGCTGTGGACCCGCATCATGCGCTACGACCCGACCGACCCATCGTGGCCCGACCGCGACCGGTTCATCCTGTCGGCGGGCCACGCCTGCATCCTGCAGTACGCCATGCTGTTCCTCACCGGCTACGGCCTCACCATCGACGACATCAAGGCCTTCCGCCAGTGGGAGAGCCGCACCCCTGGGCACCCCGAGGTCCACCACACACCGGGCATCGAAGCCACCACCGGCCCTCTCGGGCAGGGCTTCGCCAACGGCGTCGGCATGGGGATCGCCGAGCGGTGGCTGCGGGCCCGGTTCGGCGCCGACATCTGCGACCACTACACGTTCGTCATCTGCAGCGACGGCGACCTCGAGGAAGGGGTCAGCCACGAGGGCGCATCCCTCGCCGGGCACCTCGGCCTCGGGCGCCTCGTCTACATCTACGACGACAACCACATCACCATCGACGGCCCCACCGAGCTCTCGTACTCCGACGACGCCGCCAAGCGCTTTCAGGCCTACGGCTGGCACGTCATTCAACTCGGCGAGGTGGCCAACGACACCGGCGCCATCAACCGCGCCATTCGCCGGGCGATGCGAGAAGAGCAGCGTCCTTCGCTCATCATTCTCCGCAGCCACATCGGCTGGCCGGCGCCCCACAAGACCGACACCGCCGATGCCCACGGCTCGCCCCTGGGCGACGACGAGGTTCGGGCCACCAAGGAGATCCTCGGCCTGCCGCCCGAGGCCACGTTCTACGTGCCCGACGACGTGCTGCAGCTGTATCGCAAGGCCATCCCCCGCGGGCAACGCCTGCGGCGGAAGTGGGAACAGCAGGTCGACGCCTGGTCGGGCGACCGCGCCGAGCTCGACGCCTGCCTCGACGGCCGCGGCCTCGAAGGCTGGGAGACCAAGCTCCCCTCGTGGGAGCCGGGCGCCTCGATCGCCACCCGGGCTGCCAGCCAGGACTGCATCAACGCAGTGAAGGACGTCGTGCCCGGGCTCATCGGCGGCGGCGCCGACCTCACCGGCAACACCGGCACGCATATCAAGGACGCGCAGCAGTCGAGGGACGACCCCGCCGGCCGCCTCATCTATTTCGGCGTTCGCGAGCATGGCATGGGCGGCATCATGAACGGCCTCGCCCTGCACGGCGGCGTCATCCCCTTCGGCGGAACCTTCTTCAACTTCAGCGACTACATGCGGGGGTCGGTGCGCCTGGCGGCACTGAGCGAGGCCCACGTCGTGTACTCGTGGACCCACGACTCGGTCGGCCTGGGAGAGGACGGCCCCACCCACCAGCCCATCGAGCAGCTTGCGGTCATGCGGGCCACTCCCCAGCTGCGCACCATCCGGCCCGCCGACGCCAACGAGACCGCCCAGGCGTGGAGGGTGGCGATCGACCGCTCCGGCCCCACCGCGCTCCTGCTCACGCGCCAGAAGGTGCCGGTGCTCGAGGGCACCAGCGACGGCGAGCTGGAACGGGGCGCGTACGTCCTCGTCGAGGCGGACGGGCCCCCCGACCTGGTGCTGATCGGGACGGGCAGCGAGGTGTCGGTCTGCGTCGCGGCCGCTCGGCGGCTGTCGGCCGACGGCATTCGCACTCGCGTCGTCTCGATGCCGTCGTGGGAGCTGTTCGCCGAACAGGACGAGGCCTATCGCGATTCGGTGATCCCCGAGGCCCTTCCGCGACTAGCGGTCGAGGCGGCGGCGACCTTCGGCTGGGAGCGGTACGCCGACGAGGCCGTCGGCATCGACCGGTTCGGCGCATCGGCCCCAGGGGAGATCGTGCTCGCCAACCTCGGCTTCACGCCCGACAACGTCGCCGCTCGAGCCAGGGCTCTTGTGACGCGGAAGGGAGGTGCGACATGACCAAGTTGCAACGGCTGTGCGCGGAGTTCGGGCAGAGCCCGTGGCTCGACAACCTCAAGCGCGGGTACCTGACGAGCGGCGGGCTGCAGCGATTCATCGACGACGGCATCCGAGGCATCACGTCGAACCCCACGATCTTCGCCAAGGCCATCGAGGGGAGCGCCGACTACGACGCCCAGTTCCGCTCTCTCATCGACCAGCGCCGGCCGGTCGAGGACGCCTATTGGGACATGGTGATCGACGACATCCGGGAGGCGTTGCGGCTCCTTCGTCCCGTCCATGACGCCAGCGGCGGCGACGACGGTTTTGTCTCCATCGAGGTCGACCCGGGGATCGCTCGTGACACCGCCAAGACCATCGCCGCCGCTCGCGAGCTCCACCAGCGCATCGCCGAACCCAACCTGTACGTGAAGATCCCCGCCACCGCCGAGGGCGTGCCCGCGGTGAAGCAGATGGTCAGCGAGGGCCGCAACATCAACATCACGCTGATCTTCTCGCTCGAGCGTTACGACGAGATCATCGAGGCATACCTGTCGGGACTCGAGGCGTTCGACGGCGACCCGTCCACCGTCCACAGCGTGGCGTCGTTCTTCGTCAGCCGGGTCGACACCGAGGTCGACCGGCGGCTCGAGCAACTCGGCTCCGTCGAGCCGCTGGCGCTGCGGGGGCAGGCGGCGGCCGCGCAGGCCAAACTCGCCTACCAGCTGTTCCGGGAACGCTTCGCCGGCGCTCGCTGGGACGCGCTGGCCGCACGGGGCGCGTGGCTCCAGCGGCCGCTGTGGGCGTCGACTTCCACGAAGAACCCCCAGTACTCCGACACGCTCTACGTCGACAACCTCATCGGCCCCAGCACCGTGAACACCCTGCCCGAGCAGACCATCGAAGCGTTTGAGGACCATGGCACCCTCGCGTGCACCATCGACCAGGGCGTCGATCGGGCGCAAGATGTCATGAGGGAGCTGGACGCGGTCGGAGTCGAGATGGCCGACGTCAGCCGCGTGCTCGAGGACGAGGGCGTGGCCGCCTTCGCCAAGTCCTTCGACGAACTCGTATCTGCGCTGGAGTCGAAGGGCGCCGAGCTCACCGAAGGCTGACGATGAACCCGTTGCTCGAGCGCCTCCTTGCGCGCGATACCAGGCTGTGGCCCGAGGGCACCGTCGCCGACAACCGCCTCGGGTGGCTCGACAGCCCCCGACAGATGAGGGACAAATCGGCCGAGCTGCGGCGCTGGGCCGACACCGTACGGGCGTCACGCGTCGTGCTCCTCGGGATGGGCGGCTCGTCGCTGGGCGCCGAGGTTCTGCGCGCCGCGAACGGCAGCGACCGACTGCTTGTCCTGGACACGACCGACCCGGCGACGGTGGCGGCGGCTCCGGTCGACGACGCCTTCTACCTCGTGTCGTCGAAGTCCGGGGGCACGCTCGAAGTCAACGCTCTCTTCTCCCACTTCTGGACCCACGTCCCCGACGGCAGCCGCTACGCGGCGATCACCGACCCCGGCACCTCACTCGAGAAGCTGGCGAGCGAGCGAGGCTTCGCCCGCACGTTTCTCAACCCGCCCGACATCGGCGGGCGCTACTCGGTGCTCTCGCATTTCGGCCTCGTCCCCGCGGCCCTCATGGGCCTCGACGTGGCTGCTCTGTGCCAGCGGGCCATCGACGCCGACCTGGAGGCGGGTGTCGCCCTCGGCGTGGCCATGGGAGAGGCGGCCAAGGCCGGACGCGACAAGGTGACGATCGTGGTCCCGCCGCCGTTCCGGGCCTTTGGCCTGTGGGTCGAGCAGCTCATCGCCGAGTCCACCGGCAAGCGGGGCACCGGCTGCGTCCCCGTGCCCACCACTGACATCGAGACCGCAGTCGACCGCCACGTGGTGCTGGTCGATCTCGAGGACCCCGTGCAGCTCGGCGCCGAGTTCTTCCGGTGGGAGATCGCAACCGCAGTGGCCGGGCACGTGCTTCAAATCGACCCCTTCGACGAGCCCAACGTCGCCGAGTCCAAGGCCAACACCGCCCGGGTGCTCGAGAACTTGCCCCTGCCGGCGGTGGATTCGGCCGACCCCGGCAGCGTGAGCGAATGGCTGCGGGCGACGGTTGGGCCCCGCGACTACGTCTCGCTCCAGGCGTACCTCCCCTTCGGGCAGGACAACGCCTTGGAGCGCCTGCGGGTCACGGTCCGAGACGGTCTCGACGGGGTGGCCACGACCGTCGGCTACGGGCCCCGCTTCCTCCACTCCACCGGCCAGCTCCACAAGGGTGGCCCCAACAGCCTCGTGGCGGTGCAGATCGCGCCTCGGTCGCCGTCGGCCGACGTCCCGATCCCCGGCTACCCGTACGACTTCGGGACGCTCATCGACGCCCAGGCGATCGGCGACCTGCAGAGCCTGCGGGACCACGGCCGCCGCGCCCTGCGCGTCGAGGTCCACGACCTCAAGGAAGTGAGCTAGCGATGAAGATCGGGATGGTTGGGTTGGGACGGATGGGTGCGAACATGACACTGCGCCTCACCCAGCACGGTCACGACGTCGTGGCCTTCGACGTGAACCACGACGCGGTCGAGGGCGTGCGCCAGGAGGGGGCCGAGGGCGTCGATACCCTCGACGACGTCGTCAGGGCTCTCGATCCGCCGCGGGTGGTCTGGCTCATGCTGCCGGCCGGCGACCCCACCGAGCAGACGATCGCCCACCTCGAGAACGTGCTGGCGAAGGGCGACACGATCGTCGATGGCGGGAACTCGAACTACCAGTACGCCATCGCCGACGCCGACCGCGTGCAGGCCAAGGGCATCCACTTCGTGGACGCGGGAGTCTCCGGCGGAGTCTGGGGTCTCAAGGAGGGCTACTGCCTCATGGTCGGCGGCGAGCCCGAACCCATCGAACGCCTCGAGCCCATCTTCCACGCGCTGGCGCCACCCGACGGCTATGCCCGCGTCGGGCCCGTCGGGTCGGGTCATTTCGTGAAGATGATCCACAACGGCATCGAGTACGGAATGCTCCAGGCCTACGCCGAGGGCTTCGCGCTCATGCACGCGGCCGACGAGTTCGGTCTCGACCTGCATCAGATCGCCGAGCTGTGGCGCCATGGGTCCGTGGTGCGGTCGTGGCTCCTCGACTTGACCGAGCTGGCGCTGGCCAACGAGCAGGAGTTCTCGAAGATCAAGGGCTACGTGGAGGACTCCGGCGAGGGCCGGTGGACCGTCGACGAAGCGGTGAAGCGGGCGGTCCCGGCGCCCGTGCTCACCCTGGCGCTGTTCGAGCGCTTCTCGTCGCGGGGCTCCGACCACTTCGCCGCTCGCATCGTCGCCGCCCTGCGCAACCAGTTCGGCGGGCACAAGTTCCTCGAGGAGCAGTGAGTTTTCAGACCGGGCAGAGCGAGAACCCGCTGGTCGACCCGCAGGCCCCGCGAGTCGCTCCGCCCTGCGCCATCGTCGTCTTCGGCGCGTCCGGCGACCTCACCGGCCGCAAGCTGATGCCCGCCATCGAGAGCCTGGCGCTCCGGCGTTTGCTTTCCCCGGGCACGTCGCTCGCCGGGGTTGCCCGCACCGAATTGACCGACGACGAGTTCCGCGAGCGCATGCGCGAGGCCGTCGAGAAGAACGGCGGCGGTGGACCGGACAGTGCCCAGGTGTGGGAGGACTTCGCCGGCGGATTTCGCTACATCGCCGGGAACTACGACGACCCGGCGACGTACCAGCGTTTGCGCTCCGTCCTCGATGAGTTCGATCGCGAGCGCGGCACCGCCGGCAACCGCCTCTACTACCTCGCCATCCCGCCGACGGCCTTCACCACCGTCATCGACGGTCTCCTGGGCGCCGGGCTCCACCGCCCTCCGGCCGAAGCCGGGTTTTGCCGTCTGGTGGTCGAGAAGCCCTACGGCCGCGACCTCGAGAGCGCTCGTGCCCTCGATGCCGCCGTACACCAGGCCTTCGCCGAATCCCAGGTGTACCGCATCGACCACTACCTCGGGAAGGAGACGGTGCAGAACCTTCTCGCGCTGCGCTTCTCCAACGCGATCTTCGAGCCCATTTGGAACCGCCGCTACGTCGACCACGTCCAGATCACCGTGGCCGAGGCGCTCGGGGTCGAGAACCGCGGCAGCTTCTACGAACAGGCCGGGGCGCTGCGCGACATCGTGCAGAACCACGTCATGCAGGTGTTGTCGTTGGCGCTGATGGAGTCGCCAGCGACGTTCGACGCGCAGGGAGTGCGGGACGAGAAGGTAAAGGCCCTGCGGGCGGTCAAGATCCTCCCGATCGACAAGGTCGCCACCGACGTGGTGCGTGCGCAATATGCCCGCGGATGGGTGGGGGGCAAGGAGGTGCCCGGCTACCGCGAGGAAGAGGGCGTCGATCCCTACAGCACGACCGAGACCTTCATCGCCGTGCGCCTGGTCGTCGACAACTGGCGGTGGGCGGGCGTGCCCATTTACGTGCGCACGGGGAAGCGCCTGCCCAAGCGGGTGACGGAGGTCGCGCTGCAGTTCCGCCCCGCGCCCCACCTGCCCTTCGCCGCCAGCCAAGCGGAGGGCCTCGGGCCCAACACCCTCGTGCTGCGCATCCAGCCGGAGGAAGGCATCGCCTTGCGATTCGGCGCCAAGGTTCCCGGCCAGACGTTCCGGGTCCGCTCGGTATCGATGGACTTCCTGTACGGCGCGGCGTTTCTGGAGGAGACGCCCGAGGCTTACGAGCGGCTGCTGCTCGACGCCCTGCTCGGCGACCCCACGCTCTTCATCCGCTCCGACGAGGTCGAGCAGGCATGGAAGATCGTCGACCCCATCATGAAAGCGTGGGAGTACGGCGAGGCGCCGCTGGCCAAGTACGAGGCCGGCACGTGGGGTCCGCAAGAGGCGGAGACGCTGATCGAGCGGGACGGGCGAACGTGGCGCAACCCGTAGCCCAGACCATCGCCGAGTGGAGCGGGGACGACGTCACCCTCGATCAGGTCGAAGGCGCCCTGAACGACTTGCGCCGGCGGGAGGCCCGTGCCGCGGTACGCACCACCGTGCTCACGCTCGTCGTCGTGCTCGGCGCCGCCGATCGCAACGACGAAGTGCTCGACGTCGTGCGCCAGCTCGGTGGCCGTCACCCGTCGCGCACCCTGCTCGTCGTCATGGCCGACGACGACCGCGAGGGGATCGACGCCCAGGCGTCGCTGCATGTTCTCGAGCGCGACGGCCAGCCCGTTTGGGTCGAAGACGTCGTCCTCGAGGTCCGCGGCCGGGCCCGTTTCCACCTCGATTCCGTCGTGGAGCCCTTCACCCTGCCCGACCTTCCCGTGGCGGTGTGGTGCCCGTTCGACCTACCGGCGGTCGGCGACCCGCTGCTGGCGGCGGCCGATCGCATCGTCGTCGACACCCGCTTCCGGGCCGAGGCGCCCGATCTGCTCCGCCGCGTCGGAGTGCTCTCCCGCCGGTTCCCGGTGGCCGACCTCTCGTGGGTGCGCCTGGCGCCGTGGCGCAGCCTGATGGCGGGCCTGTTCGACGGCTGCCTGGAGTTCGCCCGCGGCGTCTACCGCGTCGAAGTCGCCGGCCACTTGGCGCCCGGTGCGCTGATGGGCGGCTGGTTGCTATCGGCGCTGTCTCTCCCGGCCTCGGCGGTCGTCCTCGAGGAGGCCGACCATGTCTCGATACGCCTGCGAGCCACCGCCGACGGCCAGGAGGCGCGCTTCGCAGTGGAGCGCACGAGCGACGAAAAGATCATCCGCGCCAGCGTCGAAGTCGCCGGCGGCTTCTCCCGGCACCAAACTCTGCGCATGCGGGACCAGCCACGAGCGGCGGTACTGGCCGACGCCCTCGGACGAATGGGCCGTGACGTCGTGTACGAGTGCGCCCTCGGGGCCGCCCTGGAGCTCCTGCAATGAATGGTGAGCTCATCGTCGTCGACGACGTCCCCGCGGAGTTCGCCGAGCGGGTCATCGAGGCGTTCCACCGCCGGCCGGATGAGACGTTCTCCATCGCCCTCTCGGGGGGCGAGACCGCCCGGCGGTCCTACGAGCGGCTGGCGGCCGACGGCGCCGACCAGATCGACTGGTGGCAGGTCGACGTGTACTGGGGCGACGAGCGCTGCGTGCCGCCCGACCATCCCGACTCCAACGAGCGTCTCGGCCGCGAGGCGCTGCTCGAGCGCGTGGGCGCCGCCAACGCCGTCTACCCCATGCGGTGCGAGGAGGGTCCCGATCCCTACCAGCAGAGGGTGGCCGAGCTGGGCCACTTCGATGTGGTGCATCTCGGCCTGGGAGCCGACGGCCATGCCGCCTCGCTGTTTCCGAACTCCCCTGCGCTCGAGGCCGACACCGGGCGCCTCGTCGTGATGAACAGCGACCCGTCAGGAGCGAACGTCCACGAACGCATGACGCTCACCTTCCCGGGGATCGCCCGGGGACGGCTCGTGATCGTGACGGTTGCGGGCGAGCAGAAGGCCAACGCCCTTGGCGCCGTCTGTCGCGGCGAGGACGTCCCCGCGTCCCGGATCGAGGGCGAGAAGGTCATCTGGCTCGCCGATCCCGCGGCCGCCGCGCAGTGCGTGAAATGAGCGATGGCGGTCCGTCCTAGGGTGACGGCGTGAGGAACGACCCGCTGCGGGTTCCGACCGCCGAGCTGCTGGCGGAGGCGTCGGCGATCCGCGATCGCACGTTCGGACGCCACGTCACGTATTCGCCCAAGGTCTTTATCCCGTTGACCCAGCTCTGTCGCGATCGCTGCGGGTACTGCACCTTCGCCCAGCCGCCCGCTCACCTGGCCTCGCCGTACCTGTCGCCCGAGGAGGTGCTCGACATCGCCCGCGCCGGCGCCGACGCCGGCTGCCACGAGGCGCTGTTCACCCTGGGCGAGGCACCCGAGGCCCGCTACCCCGCGGCCCGGGCGTGGCTCGACGAACGCGGCTATGCGTCGACCGTCGACTACCTCGTCGCCATGTGCCGGCTCGTGCGCGACGAAACCGGGTTACTGCCCCACGCCAACCCCGGCGCGCTGTCCGCGGCCGAGCTGGCCGCGCTGCGGGAGGTCTCGGCGTCACAGGGGATGATGGTCGAGAGCCTCAACCCCGACCTGGCCTGTCACCGCGGCGCGCCCGACAAGACACCCGAGCGGCGGCTGGCCACGCTCGAGGCGGCCGGCGAGCTCGCCATCCCATTTACCACCGGGATCCTCGTCGGCATCGGCGAGAGCCCGCGGGACCGCCTCGACGCGCTGGAGGCCATCTCCGCCGCCCACCGCCGTCACGGGCACGTCCAGGAAGTGATCGTGCAGAACTTCCTGCCCAAGCCGGGGACGGCGATGCACAACGCGCTCCCCTGCCCGGCCGACGAGTACCTCCGGACGATCGCCCTTGCCCGCGTCGTGCTCCCCGAGGACATCCACCTGCAGGCTCCGCCCAACCTGTCTGATGACTTCGGGCGCCTGCTCGACGCCGGCATCGACGACTGGGGCGGCGTCTCGCCGGTGACCGCCGACCACGTCAACCCCGAGCGGCCGTGGCCCGCCATCGCCCGCTTGCGGGAGGCGACCGAGGCCCGGGGATTCGCCCTGGCCGCCCGGCTGACGATCTATCCCGAGTTCGCCCTCGACCCCGGGCGGTGGCTCGACGAAGCCATGCGCTTCCCCGTCCTCGACCGTTCCGACGCCGAGGGCCGGGCCCGCCACCACCGCTGGTGCGCAGGCGGCGAGGTCCCGCCGCCGGCGCTGCTTCCGTCGCAGGCGGCCGCCTCGGGAGCGGTGCGCGAAGTCCTCGACGGCGTGCTGCTCGGCCAGCAGGTGGACGAGGACGAGATCGTGACGCTGTTCTCGGCTCGGGGCCCCGAAGTGGGTGCGGTCGCCGAGGTCGCCGACGCGTTGCGCAGCGTGGCGGTGGGCGACGAGGTGACGTGGGTTTCCAACCGCAACATCAACTACACCAACGTGTGCACGTTCAAGTGCCGCTTCTGCGCGTTTTCGAAGGGCCCGCTGTCACTGAACCTGCGGGGCGACCCGTACCTACTCGGCATCGACGAGATCCAGCGCCGGGTGGTCGAGGCGGTCGCCGCCGGCGCCACCGAGGTGTGCCTCCAAGGCGGGATCCACCCGAGCTTCGACGGCGACTACTACATCGACGTGTGCCGGGCGGTCACCGACGTCGCCCCCGGCATCCACGTCCACGGGTTCACCGCTCTCGAGGTGACCGAGGGCGCTCGGCGCCTCGGTGAGCCGCTGGCCGACTACTTGCGGCGCCTCATGGCCGTCGGCCTCAAGACCCTGCCGGGCACGGCCGCCGAGATCCTCGACGACGAGGTGCGCGCCGTGCTGTGCCCCGACAAGGTCACCACCGAGGAATGGCTCGAGGCCCACCGAACCGCTCACTCGATCGGGCTGCGCTCGAACATCACGATCATGTTCGGCTCCGTGGAGCAGCCCCGCTCGTGGGCCCGCCACATCGTGCGGACGCGGGCGCTTCAGGCCGAGACCGGCGGCTTCACCGAGTTCGTCCCCCTGCCCTTCGTGCACATGGCCGCGCCCATCTACCTCCAGCGGAAGTCGCGCCGAGGGCCGACCTTCCGCGAGGCCCTGCTCATGCACGCCGTGGCCCGCATCGCCTACCGCGGCCTGATCGACAACATCCAGGTGTCGTGGGTGAAGATGGGGCCCCACGGCGCCCAGCAGGCGCTGCGGGCGGGCGCCAACGACCTCGGCGGCACGCTGATGGACGAGAACATCAGCCGCGCCGCCGGCGCCCTCCATGGCCAGCGCATGGACGAGGCCGCCTTCGCCGCCATCGCCAATCCGTTGGGCCGCCCACTGGCCCAGCGCACGACGCTGTACGGCCGAGTAACGCCGAAGGAACCGGTTTCCGGCTAGCTCGTCGGGCAATCGTAAATCTCTCCGACGGTCGCCCGCTTCAACGCAGGACCTGACCCGCGAGCGATCTCGGGCGGTCGTCGTCGGGCTCGGCCGGGCGACGCTCCGCGCTTAACCCGCCGTTAAAGTGCGTACCGGGTGGCCCCCCGGTACGGAGAACCCGTGTTACCAACACGGCCAGACTGCACCACTCGGGGGTCGCTGCTTGACCCCAGAGGTCCGAAGTCTGGAGTTTTTACGTAGTGCTTGCGCCGACGCCCCGCTGTGGTTGGCGATCGTGCAGTGGCGGGGGCTGTTTCTCGAGGGCGTAGGTAATCGCTTCTTCGGTTGTCATCTGGCCCCCTTCGTCCCAGGTTTCCTGGGCGACGACCGCATCGAGTTGCTGCTCGGCTTGCGCGCGGATCGCGGCGGCTCTGCGCCTGATGAATGGAGGGGGTCTCCCGGTCTGGCGGTCGCGCAGGCCGTGGGCGGCGCCGAGGAGTCTCATCGCTCGCTTGGGGTCCTGTTCGGCGGCGAGCTGGGCAAATCCCTCGAGCGCACCCGCGCGTATCGGACCGATCGCTTCGGTCTGGAGCGCTCGGCGGAAGTAGGCGGCGGCGACCAGAGGGGCTGCCGCGTCCATTTCGGCGAGTCCGAGGAACATGAGCCCGAACCCTTCATCCCAGCTGTCCTCGAGCTCATGGGCCAGTTGCACGGCCACCTCCAGGCCCCGACGGCCCTCCTCGCTGCTGTTGGGGATGAGCGTCATAGTCACAGCCAGGTGGACGCGGGAGCGGCAGGTCCCGTACCGATCATCGAGCGCCTCATGCATAGCCACACTCCGCTTCAGGTGCAGAGCTGCCTCGGTGAGGTTCTCGGCCGTGAGCTCGATCATCCCGAGGGTCAGGTGCGCCCGCGCCCCGCCGGCCTCGTCGTGGAAACGTGATGACAGGGCCAGGGCTCCGGTGACCAACCGGCGGGCTTGGGCATGGTCCTGCTGGATGTCGGCCAGCCACCCGGCCGTGTGCAGCGCTCGCGCTCGCTCCAGGCTCTCTTCGGGTGCCGCTGCGAGCGCGTCGGCCAGCCAGCGCCGTCCCTCGCCGATGTTGCCTGCCAGCCACAGCTGCTCCATCGCGGTGGTGAGCCGCAGCAGGCCGGGGGGATCGCCAGCTCGGGCGTAGGCCAGCGACGCACGCAGGTTGTCCTGCTGGGCGGCGAGCACGGCGAGCCCAGCGTCGGAGCCGCTGGTCGTCTTCTGCTCGTGCGTCCGCTCGGTCTGCTCGAGGAAATGGCTGAAGTGGCGGCGGCGGATCTCCTCGTCCTCGGCGGCGGCCACGAGCCGTTCCGCGGCGTAGTCGCGCAGGGTCTCGAGCAGGCGGTAGCGCGTCACTCCCCCTGCCGCCGGCTCGACCACCACCAGCGATTTGGCGACAAGCTGGCTGAGCGCCTCGAACACTCTCTCCCCAGGAAGCGCCGCATCGCCGCAGACCTGAGCAGCGTCGGCCACGGACCATCCACCGGCGAACACCGACAAGCGACGGAACAGCACGCGTTCGGAGACGCCCAGCAGGTCGTGGCTCCAGTCGACCGTCGCCCGCAACGTCTGCTGTCGCGCCGCCGCGTCCCGCCGGCCGCCGGTGAGCAGCCCGAATCGATCGCCCAACCGCTCCAGGATCTCCTCGGGGCCGAGCACCGGCACCCGGGCCGCCGCCAGCTCGATGGCCAGTGGGATGCCGTCGAGGCGCTGGCAGAGCCGTGTCACCGCCTCCGCGCTCGTCGCACTGACCATGAAGCCCGGCTGGCTCGAGGCAGCACGCTCGGCGAACAGGCGGATAGCGGCGTAGCCGTCGAGCTCGTCGAGCGGCGGCGTCCTGGTCGGGTTTGGCAGCGAGAGTCCCGGGACGGACCACGTCACCTCGCCAGCGACGTTGAGCGGCTCGCGGCTGGTGGCAAGAATCCGCACCTCCTCGCACTCGCTCAGCAGGAGGTGGACGAGCTCGGCGCACGCCGCGAGCAGGTGCTCGCAGTTGTCCAACACCACCAGCAGGCGCGCCGAGTGAAGCCGTCTCTTCAACGTCTCGATGATCCACCCACGCGCTTCGCGCACGCCGATCGCCGCCGCCAGCGACTTCGCGACGAGCGCCGGGTCGGCGAGTGCGGCCAGCTCGACCAGCCACACCCCGTCGGGATGGTCGCGAAGGACCTGACGGGCAACGCGCAGCGCCA
>Ga0070708_100001570_pt1 | contig 17492 bp, 11 predicted proteins | sample KBSK5503metaG_FD_65469 | JGI IMG/M metagenome (GOLD analysis project Ga0070708, IMG submission 65469) | Corn, switchgrass and miscanthus rhizosphere microbial communities from Kellogg Biological Station, Michigan, USA - KBS K5-50-3 metaG | ecosystem: Host-associated > Plants > Roots >... | reverse complement strand
CTTGTTCGTCTTTTCCTGTTTCGCTCTCCATGCTGTGCGCTCCTCTTCCCTGCTCGCTTTTCCCTCAGCCTATCACTTTCCCCTCCTCCCCACAACCCTTATACCACAACGTCAATAGATAACAGGTGGTTCTCCGGACCTGACCCTCGGTACTGGCTTTGACGATAGTGCTATGAACAATCGTCCTCTGGTGGGTCAGATCATAGAGTCCAAAGGCCTGACAAGAAGTCCTGATCAGCAATGGTCAGGGCTTCTTGGTGTTCTGGCCAGGGCTGTTCTGGTAGAAGAGTTGATAGGAAAGCATATCACTTCCTCCTATATCGGGTAGGTCTGTTATATATTGTCGGCTGTGCGACTGGCTCTCGCTTCTTCTTGGTAATTGTTTCAACCGCTTTTCGGAAACCGGTTTCTTGCTTCGCGCATTGCATGGGACAGAGGGGCGTTTCAACTGACTCGTCAGAGAGGGCCGATTGATCGCTCTCTTTGCTTGAGGAAGGATGGACGGATACTTGCTCAGAACAACGCGACCAGAATCCCGCCAAGGAGCATCACACCTGTCCCAAGCAGTCGTTGCTGGATCTGTTCCTCACCCAGAAATAGCCAGACCCAGACGATGGTCAGGGATGCGCTTATTCAGGATGGGCAGAAATGAAGTCAGGATCGTGGCGACGAGCGCTAATAGAACAGGCATGATGCGTCTTTGGTCACTCCCCATTCTGGCACTGTTCGACCCAGGCCTGGGCACTCGTCTGCACCGGGTCCCAGGGACTGCTGACCGGAGGTGTGTAGCTAAGGTCAAGTTCGTTCAGGTCGTCTACGCACATGCCGTGAAACAGGGCGGTGGCAAAGACGTCAATCCGTTTGGCAACTTCTGACTGGTAGTGCCCGACCATTTGCGCCCCTAAGAGGCGACCGGTCTTGCGATCTCCGGTGACGCGCATGTGCAGTTCGTGCGCATCTGGGTAGTAGATCTTATGATCCCAGCTTGTGGATTCGACCGTGAGCGGCTCGAACCCGGCCTTCACTGCTTCGGCGTCGCGCAGTCCCGTGCGGGCGACCACCAACTCAAATACCTTGACCACCTGCGTCCCTAGCGTGCCGGCGAACTCCCGGTGGCCACCAACCGCATTCTCGCCGGCGACGCGTCCCTGCTTATGGGCTGTCGTGCCGAGCGGCAGATACGTCGGAGCCTTGAGGAGGCGATGCCACGTCTCGACACAATCACCCGCGGCGTAGATGTCTGATACGTTGGTTTCCATCGTGCGGGTGACGCGGATGGCCTGGCGCTCACCTGTCGCGATACCAGCCGCCTCTGCCAGTTCGGTCTGCGGCCGCACGCTCACCGCCACCAGCACCAGGTCGGCAGTCACGGAAAACCCCTCCGATCCCATGACACGCAGCTGCGGCCCGGCCTGCGCAATGCGTTCGACCGCAACGCCAGTCGCCACCTCGACACCGTGATGCCACAGTTCGGCGAGGACCTGCTTCCCGAGACTTTCATCAACGGTCTTGAGCACCCAGGCACCGCGCTCGACCACCGTCACAGCTAGCCCTAACCGGACGAAGGCGTCAGCCATCTCCATGCCGATGTAGCCTCCGCCAACAATCACGGCTGATGCAGGAGCATGGGTGTCCAGATACTCGTGGACGGCGAAACTGTCCTGCATCGACCGCAAGAGATACACGCCTGAGAGATCGATGCCTGGAATACGCGGGCGCACCGGCACCGCACCCGTGGCGATGACCAGCCGATCATACGGCAATTGGCGAGCCTTTCCAGCTTCGTCGAGAATCGTCACGAGGTGGCTGGCAGGGTCGATAGCCTGAGCTGTGGCATCCAGCAGCAGGTGGATGCCCTCACGGGCGATGTCTTCCGCCGTCCGGTGGGCCAGCCAGTGCCAATCCGGTACTTCCCCACTCAGGTAGAATGGCAGACCGCAAATGCTGTAGTTGGGGAAGCGGTCGGCCATCACGATGGTCACCTCGCAGCGTGGGTCCCATTCCCTGGCCCGCAAACCCGCGCTGATCCCCGCATCGCTTCCGCCAATGATCAGCAACCTCGTTGTCATACCTGTGCCCTCTCCTGCTGCAAGAATGCCTCGATGCGTGCGGCAATCGCGTCGCGTACTCTGCGAAATACGGCCAGCCGCTCCTCCTCGGTGCCAGTAGCTGCGCTCGGGTCGGGAAAGCTCCAGTGTTCCTGGCGACGAGCACGTGGGAAGTAGGGGCACTCCTCGGCTGCCTCATCGCACACAGTCACGACCAGGTCCATCGGTGGCACGTTCTCGAACTCCTCTATCCCCTTGGCCCGGTGACCTTCCTGCTCACCAAGAGCAATGCCCAGTTCAGCCATCACCTTGATCGCCAGCGGGTGCACAGCGCGCGGGTGTGTCCCTGCGCTGAAGACCTGGTAACGGGTTCCACCACGCGCCCGCAGGAGTCCCTCGGCTATTTGCGAGCGCGAGGAGTTATGGGTGCACAGGAACAGCACGCGCATGGGTGCGGTGTTCTCTTGATCGTGGGCTAACGCTGCCATGGTCAATCCTCCTCTCATACCTCGTCTTCGGTTAACCCCTGTAGCAGGGTGTGTGACCGCTGCCACAGGTCATCAATCGGATCTGCGCTGCGCTTCTCGCTACCATGGTGTCGGGAAGCGCAGCGTAGTGCAGCGGTTCGCTGAACTGCTGCCCATCATGAATCATCCACCAGAAGAGGTTTGCCAGCGCCCATCCATCCCTTGCCGGCATTGTCCTGCTGCTGGTAGACAATCAGCCACGAATAGCCAGAGATGGGATAGGCCGTTGCACCTGGTGCATTCACGATGTAGAAGCGCAAGTCAGCGGGGATCTTCTCGACGCTGGCGGCAGCGGCCAGCGCTCCCTCGATGGAGGGGGCAACATACCGGCCTGCCGCGTTCTGTACCTCCGCATAGGGAAGGTGCAACCGAAGCGCATACGATAACTCCACGTAGCCAATAGAGCCAGTGAAGTTCTGGACCTCGTCGGCAACCCCTCCATTGCCTTTGAACCCGATACCAACAGGCCAGTTGACAGTGTAGCCTGCTCCCACATGCGCGTTCCATGTAGGGCTCACTTGCGCGAGGTAATGGGTGAAAATGCCGGTGGTACCGCTGCCGTCGGAGCGATGGATCACCGTAATGTTCAGTGGGGGTAGCGAAACACCAGGATTGAGTTGCATGATGGCCGGATCATTCCAGGAGGTGATCTTTCCCAGGAAGATAGCGGCAAGCACTGGCCCGGTAAGTTTCAACTGCGACGGAACGCCTATCACGTGGTAGATGACGGCCTCTGCCCCCAACGTAACGGGGATGTGCAATAGAGGGCCATGCTGGCTTCTGGTCAGGGCCCCATCCGTCAGCGGTATATCGGTGGCGGCAAAATCGACGTTCTGTTCCAACAGATCGTTCAACCCCGCTCCACTGCCATCGCCGAGATAGGACACGGCAAGGCCGCAGGAGACTTGCGCATAGGCAGCAAACATCTTCGAGAACAGCGGGGCATCGAACGTCGAGCCAGACCCCTGCAACCCGCTGGTGGAGGGGCAAGATGTTCCCTGTCTAACAGCACCTGGCTTCGTCGTGTCAGATCCACACGCCGCAAGCAGCGTGCTAAGCGCGAGAAGGAGGAGTGCACTGAAACAAGAGAACGCCCTACGCCTCTGGTGTGTTGAGAACAACGTATGCATACTACCTCCCGGGTGCTCGTTCAAGCACAATCAACAAAAAACGGAGTCGGGTGGTCAGTTGCAGGGAGGTCTGCTCAAAGGCCCGGAGGCGTTCCTCAAGCGATCCCTCCACTGCGGCGGGGTCGGCAAAACTCCAGTGAATGCATTCAGGGTCGCCAGGGAAGGTGGGACACGACTCTCGCACGCGATCACAGACGGTCACGATGACATCAAAGGACTGCCTGGCAAACTCGTCAAGGGACTTGGATCGTAACTCCTCAGTCGAGATTCCTCGCTCCTCCAAGACCCGCCGCGCCAGCGGATGCACCTGCGTGGGGTGACTGCCGGCACTGTAGGCCTCGATGTGCCCATGGCTCAGATGCCGGAGCAATGCCTCGGCCATCTGCGAACGGGCACTGTTTTCAGTACAGAGGAACAAGACGCGCAAGGGAGGCTGATGAGGCTGCGCTTCAGCCGGAGGAGGGAGTGCTTCCATCAATCCAAGGGCAGGATGAAGGGCTTCCCCTGCAGTCTGGTAGAGTGAGCGAACCGTGTCCAAATCAAGGCTGTAGTAGATCGACCGCTCGTCGGCGGTGCTGCGGTGCTCACGTACCAGGTGCTGCTCGTGCAATTTCCGCAGGTGATAGGACACCAGGTTTTGGGGCTGGCCGAGCAGGCGCACGAATTCCAGCCCATTGTAGTCGCTGTGCGCCAGCAGCTTCAGTATCTTCCAGCGCAGGTCGTGTGCCAACAGTTTCAGAAAGTCCAGGACCGACTCGGAAGAGAGTATGTCATCCATACATTCCTCCAATGGAATTTGCAGCAAAATATATTGAATCAATTGTAATTGTAGTATAGCCGATGAGCGCAGAAAAAGCAAGATCTCGTATGCCGTAACAGAAAATGGGCATGTTGGCAATGGGAGTTGCGCCGTGCTGGCTATTTGGGGCATCCGTGTGCGCCGCTTCGGCGCTTGTGAGATAGCCCTTGAAGGGTAGAAGGTTGAGAGCAATAGAGCCTTTTAGGACACCCGCCCTACCTTACGTCGAAAAACAAGGGGGAAATGAGCATGGCGGGAAAGCGGAGACGTGTGAAGATGTGTAAGACGTTGCTCCGCAAGTCCTGTGCGCATGGTGAAACCTGCATTGGTTGAATCCAAGTTTCCAGCGGTGCATTCCCATCTACCCACTCCCGCTGCTCGCCCTCCCACTCGAAGGAGGGTTTTTCCGGGGAAGGACCTGCTGACGTGCCCGCTTTAGCGCGCAGGCAGAGCCAAAAAGATCGAGCGCAGTCTCGGCACGCAGGGCAACAGCAGCAGGACGACCAATCCCCCAATCACGAGCGGAGAGGGGGTCAGCAGACCAGCGAGCAGCAGCATGTGCAGCGCGATGGTCCACAGCACCAGCGGTCCACATGTTCTGAGCAGGAGTCCCTCCTGGCCGTTCAGACCAGCCGAGGTAGCTGCGAGCATCAGGCAGGCTGGAGAGAGCATGCGCGCCAGCTGACCCGCCCCATTTTGCGCAGCAGCCAACCAGAGCAAGGAAAGTCCCGTTCTGCTGGCCGCTGCCTTCTGCAGCAGCGCGAACATCGCCGTCCCTCCCAGGTTAGAACCGGTCATCCAGGCTCCCAGACCGGCTAACCAGGGCGAGAGCCACACATACCGGCTGCCCAGAGCAGCCGCAGCCGCTCCCAGCGAGGCCGTCATGGCACTGGCCTGCATGACCTGGGCGCTGAGCAGGAAGAGCAGGATGACCAGTGCGCTGGGCGTGAACTGACGCCAGGCAGCGCCCAGCGCAGCTCGTGCCATGTGCATCGGAGTGCCACGCATGCTGAATGTTAGCAGGAGTGCAAGCAACACCCAGCACCCGGGAAGGTACAGGAGCGGGAGGCTCAGCTGCACTGTGGGAAGCTCCAGCACCGCATGCGTTTGCAACCAGGTGCGCAGAGGAGGGACCAGGCGAGAAAGGAGCAGCAAGCATGTCAGGAGCACATACGGGGCAGCAGCCAGCCAGAATGAATCCTGCTTCGTGTCTCCTGTTCTCCCCTTGTCTGCGCTTGCCCGCGCATGCAATGCTCTGCGCGACACCAGTGCCCCCACGCCACCCAGCAAGGCGAGCGTGAGTGTGCTGGACAGGAGCCCCATGAGCTCAACCCCCACCGTGCGGCTGAGCAGCCACGCTCCACCCGTCAGGATGGTGGCCGCCGCCAGCGCCAGCACCCCCCACCTGCGCACGGCGGCGTTGCCGCCACTCACCTGCAAGCAGACCAGGCTCAAGACGAGCGCGGTCGGGAGCGACAACAGCGCGGTGAGGCTGCCCACCTGCTCAACAGGCAGCCCGGTCAGCGAGGCGGCCAGCACCACGGCAACGCCCATGGCCCCCCAGGCCGTCGTCAGCTGGCCCAACACACTCAAGACGGCGACGCGCATAGCACCAAGGCCTAGCTCGAGGAGCATCGGCGCAATGACAATGATCCCCACCCCAAACCCGCACAGCGCCTCGATGAACGGACTCACGCCGAGGACAAGCAGCACGACCTGCAGGTCACGATCTGCTGTGAGGCGAGCCATGTGCTGTGTGAAGACGTGCATGCCCCCTGTCACTCGCTGCAGATGGTAGAGGAGCAGAGCGGGCAAGAGGACCGTGAGGACGCTCAGAGCCGTTGCCCCCCCTTGGCCTAAGGAGAGGAGGAGGTGCAAGGGCGACAGGTGAAAGGCGGGCACCACACACGCTAGAGCACAGACCAGGATAAGCGTCACCAGGCCCGCCTGGCGACTGGTTCTCTGCAGGAGCGTCATCAGCGCGAGCGCTACAGCAAACGGGATGACCGCGATTATCGTTACCATAGACAAAACCTCCTGAACGCTGCCTTGCCAGTGCTCCACGTCGATACCGCTCATCCACGCGCGACAGCAAAGCAGCCTGTGGATACCTGGCACGATGCGATGCAAGGAGTTCCGAGCATCTGGCCCGCCAGCGCCATGCAACATGATCCCGGCCTTCGCGTCGCAGGAAGTGGACGCAGGAAGACAAGAGGTGGTCGCATATGGCGCCGGGTTCATGCACACCAGTGACCGCAAACACTGAGCCGATCCAGGCTCCAACAGATTCGCTTTTGCGTGAGCGCTCCGACGAAGAGGGGACAGGTGGCAGCTCTCATCGTCGTGGAGCCAGGCAGCTCGTTCCACCAGCAGCAACCGCTGTCACGCTGTGCGTGCCCGGCTTTCCCTGCATCGCTTCAGGCAGTGCCTGTCTCAGCGAACCGTCCGGCCATGCTGCTTGACTGCGCTGGGGGAGACCGTGCAACCAGATGGGTGCCAGCGGCCCATGCTCGTTCAACAATCCCTCCGTGGTCGTCCAGAACACCAATCCGGGGGTAGCCGTGAGTGTGGCCTGAGCCACACGCTGCACCCGCCTTTCCTGCGCGATATCCGGCGCGACGCACAAGAGCCTCGGCAGCCTCGATGAGTCCCGCGCCCACTCGCGCGAGGCGATGTAGTGTGCATAGGAAGTGAATTTGATCACCAGATCGCGCACATTCATGGTGCCGCGATCCCATTCCAGCCAGAAACGGACGTGCTCTTGCCCGACACGATATTGCGCTAGCGCATCGGGCCTCAGATTGTACCACTGCTCACCCACCCGGTAGCGCCGCTCGCACATGGCACCTGTCTCCCACCAGCACAGCGCCTGTCCAGGCTCCTCTCTTGTGGCCTGCGCCACTGCGGCGAAGAAACCATAGATTCCGGCAGCATGCTGGATATGCTGCACGAGCCAGCTCTCTCCCCGTTGGATCAGTGTTGACACCTCGATGCCTGTCGTCTCATCCGGCACAACGGCAATGGTACGGATTGACAGAGAACTCGCCGCAGCGATCATGCGCAGCCCTCGGCTGCAGAGATGCCAGCGCTTGCCCGCCCCGGTCATGATCGGTGCAAGACAGCTATAGCCACGCAGTGCGTACAAAGCACACCGTACTGACTTCCGTTGAAGACGAAGCCCCGCCGCCAGTTCCTCATCGGAAAGCAGGGGGTGTGCTACCAGCAGACGCAAGATGCTCCACTGGCAGGGGGTCAACCGCAGTCCCAGCAAGGCGATCACCTCGCGTTCCTCCAGACCATCCTGGGTGAGGTATGCGACGCGCTGCGCTAGCTTTCCTACGATGAGATGACCGGGGCGAGCGGGTGTCCCGGAGGCTACTGCCGCCACGGCTGCCTTTGCCGGTGCGCGTGCGTGGCGCACCTCGTCCTCGCCTTCCTCCAGCCGCAGCATGGCCGCGAATGCCGCCGGTGGCAGTGGCTTCAGCAGGTCGTGCAACTGACAGGCTACCGCGGTCGCGAGCGTGCGCCAGGTGAACAGCCAGGGATTCACGGGCGCGGTGTCTGGTGCGGGAAGGCAGGCCAGCGCTCCTACCAGTGGTTCCAGGCGCACCCTCAGCGCAGCGAGCTCGACCGCGCGCTGCCAGTGGTCACGCTGGCGTGGCGATCTCGCCAGGAGCAGCACCGGCAGCATGTGCTGGTAAGAAGACCAGCGTTCGGGGGACTCGCGCCAGCATAAGAGACGTTCCAGGCGCAGGCGCATCACCCGCTCGTCGTCAAGTTCTGTGAAGAGGAGGAACACGCCATACCACTGGTCCAGCGCGCTGCCATCGCTCTGCTGCGTGCGTATACACAGAGCGACCACGCCATCAACAAACAAGCGCATCTGCTGTTCACGGTACTGAAAACGGTGCGCTACATCACGCTGCCAGTTCCAGCGCACGAGGCGAGGCCGTCGTCCCTGGGTCGTCATGGCATCTACGGCAGAGTCGACGAGACCATTCACGCAATTTTGGAGCACAAGCATCGTAGGCACTCGTGGCAGCAAACGCAGGAGTCCCGCTTCATCAGCACACCAGAGATGCGCAAGTTCGCGAGCAGGACGATCCAGGCGCTTCGCCAGTACATGCAAGCCGAGGTTGCTCAGGTGGTAGAGCCGCTTGCCCGCTCCCGGTGTTCTCGGCAGGACGCTTTCAACCAACTCTTGGGTAGCCAATCCCTGCACGTGGCGGTAGACCGTGGCGCGGCTCGCCCAGCGGGCCACTCCTACTACCAGGTCATCGACCCGCTGCAGGGGATAGCGCAGTAGCCAGTGCAAGAGCCGCCAATCGATCTCCGCGAGGGATGTACCAACCTCCGCCAGCACCTCTGCGGTGAGCTTGCCTCCCGCTCGTCGCTTTTCAAGGATGGCCTCAGGCATCGTGAGTCCCCCGTTCCTCCTGCTCACCTTCGCGAGCGGGGATAGCTTCCTCCTCTTCGTGATACATCAGATGGATGTGCGGTGGAGCCGCTCCTTCCTGCGACTTCGTATGGCTACCACTCCCGCGCTTCTTCCGGCGTCGTGTGCTCCCCGCCTCTGCACCTGCAAGGTCACGCTCATCCCCCGCCTCCTCTTCTGTGCTCCTCGTCGGCACTCGTTGCCTGGCCGGTGCGGCGCTCCGTTGGCGCGCCTGTGTCTTTCGGATCAGGTCGTCGGCCACCCCAGCCGGGCGAGCATCGCGCTCCCGGCTGCGCAGGCGCACGAACTGCGCCACGTCCTCGTCAGAACGTGGCGGCGCGTCCAAGTTGAGCGAGAAGACAGGCAGGCGGTGGCCACGCAGCGATAGCTTGACGTAGCACTGGAAATCGTCCAGGTTGGTGATGTCATCCTCCGCGATGCCGTCCAGTTCGTGCAGGAGCCGCGCATCCTCCCCGGCCATATGGAAAGCAAAGAGGTGGTCAACGTTGGCCAGCACTGTGGCCTGCAGGGTGCGGTCCAACCGGTCGAGGTAGGCCAGCGACTGCGTGGCCAGGGCAAAACTACCTCCGTACTTGCGCAGTTCGGCCAGCATGCCCTGGTAGTTGGCATCCCGGTAGACCTGGAACTCGTCGATCAGTACCAGGTAGCGCCTGCGCTGCTCTCGTGGCACGGCGGCTTGCTCGGCGAGCGCCGCCTGGAAAAGGCCCAAGAGGACGATTCCTAGTAATTCCGAGAGGTCGGCTCCAATCACGCCGCTCGCCGTGCTGACCAGCAGGAGCTGTCCCTGGCGGATCACCTCGCGCAGGTCCAAGGTAGAGCGCGGCTGGCCCAGGATGCGGCGCGCCACACGGGAACTGGCAAACTTGGAGAGTTTGGTGATGACCGAGGAGGTGATCTCGCGCTGCTGGTGGGCGTCCAGCGGCTCGTAGTAGTGCTGCCACCAGTCGAGGAGTAGCCCGTCGCGCACCTGTTCCAGGATAGCATGGCGGAAACTCGGCTTGCGCAGGAGCGGCACCACGTCAAGTAAGGTATATTGGTGGTCGAGTCCCTGCTGCGGATCGCGTTGGATGAGCCACTCGTTGGCGTCGGCCAGGGTCTTGAGGGCATATTCGAGCACGTTCTCGGTGCGCGAGCCGTAGCTGGCCGCCCACAGGTGTTCGGAGAGCGTGATCAGCGTGTCCACCGCCTTATCGCGGTCCCGGCCCACCATATCGAGCGGGTTGATGCCCACCGGGTAGTTGCTATCGGCCAGGTCGACCAGCACCACGCTGTCCCTTTCTCTCGGGGGCAGCAGCCCGCACAGCGCGTGGACGACATCGCCATGCGGCTCGATGAAGGCCAGGCCGGGGCTCGTTGTGGTGGGGTTCATACTCGCTCGCACCTCGCACACCGCTTGCGCCAGGTGCTGGAAAAGCGTGCTTTTGCCCTTCCCGGTGCTGGCGACGGTCAGCAGGTTGTGACCCAGGCACTCGCCGGGGAGATACACCGGCACGCAGTGCCCGGCGTGGCTAGAGGTACCCAGCTTCCAGCCCTGACCCAGGCTCAGTTCAGCAGGTGCGAGGGCCGTGCGAGCGCGAGCGTGTTCCACATACGGCAGGTCAGCCAGGTCCTGCGCCTGTGGTAAGTGCCATAAGGCTGCGATATCAGCCACACTGAGCACATGGGACGATCGCGCGAGCGCATGCTCCCAGCCAGAACCAAAGCAGCGCATCCATCCGCTCCGTCTCACGAGCAAGCGTCTGGCCATTGGCTGTGCGAGGCGTCGAGGCACGAAGTAGCCACCGGAGGCGGTATGGTACTGCCGGTAGGCGGCCACCAGGTGATCAAGCACGTCGCCTTGCTCCTGCCTGTGCAGCCTGTTCAGATGTGTTCTTTCCCGCCAGTCCTGGTACACATCGAACAGCGCGCACAGCGACGACCTGGTGCAGGCTTGCCGGGAGAACCACTGCCGGAGGACATCCTTCAGGGGGGTGTGGCGTGCTGGCGCTCTACTCGCTTCGCTGGAAAACACGAAGAGACGCAGGCACACACGATAGGCCGGGCGCGCCGTTTTTTCATCCACCAGGCGCATGTCATAGATGGATGTCGTCCCGATGCGGCTCCTGATCTGTATGACGATGAATGCGAAAAGGAAGAGGGCTGCCAGCGTCATCATCCCTCCGATCTCCAGCATAGCCAGATGAGTGGAGGCCAGATGCGGCGTCTTTCCATGCAGCAGTGACAGACCTGCTTGCAACAACCAGGAGGGGATCAGTCCGTCAAGTTGTCGTTTGAAGCGCCACCACACCAGAAGGAGCGCAACCAGCACGCCCAGCCCGACCAACTGGATGGTACCAGGACCACTCGCCTGTGCACTGCTCAACTCGCGCCGCTCGCGCAGGCGTTCCTGTTCAAGGGGATGCTCGACGGACTTGCGACGATAGGGGCGCGACCAGGCTGGGAGTGCTGGAAGAAGCGCCAGCTGCGCCACCACCCGCATATGCGGCGGGAGATGGTTGAAGACGCCCAGGATGCCGAGCAGGGGATCGGCCCCCTCTTGCAGCAACTCGCGTTCGCGCCAGGCGTGCAGGGGCAGGTACGCCTGCGCACCCGCCTGCAACTCCACGGCCGAAACCGTGTCGCCCTCGCACAGTGAGAGGGGATCATGTGCCTTCGTCATCAGACGGATGAGAGCCTGGGGGTAGCGCGCCTGCACCTGGTCAGCCAGATGCCTCAGCGACATGGCTGAGGTGGCCCGTAGCAGGAAGTGGCGGGAGGAGGCTGTCGCTGCCAGTTCCAGCGCCACCGGATGCTTGGCATCGGGTGCCAACCCCTGCATGGCGGTTTCTAGCACGGTAATGTCCCTGGTGCTGGCGGCGCGTGGCACGAGCACCGACGCGAGGTAATGCTCGGCCTGAACCGGTGCCTTGACCGTTCCCTCTTCCGCTTGTTGCGCCGTTTCATCTCTGTGATGGCTCGTGTCCCCTCCTCGGATGGCTGGCTCACTGCTCCTCAGGTGCTGCATCGCTGACTCCTTCCTCGTGTGGCTCCTACGCCTACTGCGCTTGCGTGTAGATTCCAGTGTCGCTGGACGCGGTTTTGCTGCTAGCAGCAGCGTCGTTGTGCGCCTGAAGCCGTGGCAACGGAACCGTCTTCTGCTGGCCCAGCGCAAGCTGGTCCGACTCCCTTGCCGCCGGGGCATCGGCATCGGCATGTCCGGCGCTGTCCCGTTCGGCGCGTTCCACTGGATTGGTCGTGATCAGTTCGTGTTCGCGCTGGCTCGCGGGAATAGAGATGATCACCCGCTTTCCCCCGGCCAGGACCAGCGCTTCGTGACTCCCAAAGGTGATGAGTCGCTGCTGTTCGCTCCTGGTCAGGTGGAAGCGTTCAGCCACCGCCGCTGCGCTGGTCGCATCCTGCGTTTTGAGGACCTTGATGGCCGCATTGGAGGCCACCACGCTGCCCCATGCATCCTGCACAAAGTGTTCGGGGTTTTGCGTCATCGTCACCAGGCGCAGGTACCGCTTGCGCGCACGGCGCGAGAGCGTCGCCAGGAACTGCCCACCGGCGGGATGTTCGATGAGCGAGGCCGCCTCGTCGATGTAGAGCGCGCGCGGCATGTGGCTGTCGTAGAGTGCCTGCGTCCAGACGCGCTCGGCGATGAGCGCAATCGCCAGCGGGCGTAGCTCACCGCGCATGTCGCGGATATCCCACACCACCAGGTGGCTTGCCAGATCGACCGACGTGAAGTCCGAGAACAGGCTGGACAGGCTCCCGCAGACATAGCGAGAGAGCCGACCGCACAGATCGGTTTCATCCGGCCCGCACAGGCCGCTCTTCAGGATGTCGTACAGGTCGCGCAGGAGTGGCGGCTGGCGGTGGTGTGTGCGTGGGTCACCCGTGATGCCCGCCCGGTGATAGGTTTCGTACAGCCCGCGGTCGAGCAGCCCTTTCTCCCGTTTGGTCAGCATGCCGAGACCGGACGAGGTGGGGGACACGTCCTCGGCCAGCAGGATGTCCAGCATGGCATGCAGGTCCTGGATCTTCTCGGCCAGCCGGTCTCCCTTGCTGGCTTCTCGCAGGTAGACGCTGAGGTCACAGCGGGGAGGCAGCAGGTCAAAGGGATTGAGGCGTTGCACTGAGCCCGGAGCCAGGCGTACCACCGTCCCGCCCAGCGCCTGGGCGAGCGGCTGGTATTCGAGGTCGGGGTCGATCACCACACACTGGTCGCCCCGCCGCCAGTTCAGCAGCAGGTCGCGCTCGACGAGCAGCTTGCCGAGGTAGCTCTTGCCAGAGCCGGTCACGCCGCCGATGAAGAGGTGCGGGTTTTCGAGCGAAGCGTCCCAGGGATTGAGCAGCACCGGCTCATGCGTCTCGCTGATGCCCACGAGCACGCCACCCGGCATGGAGAGGGAGTTGGATTGGAACGGGAACATCGTGGCCAGTGTGGTCGCATCCAGCGTGCACGTGCGCAGCAACTCGTCACGGGCTTGTGGCAGACACGCCTGGAAGACCTCGGCCTGCTCAAAGGTCGTGGGGTGCGCTGCCGCATCCAGCGAGAGCAGGCCGAGGACGGCGTAGAGACGCTCCACCCGTTCGGCCAGCGCCTGGCGACTGCTCGCCCGCAGCAGCAGATAGAAGCCCAGGTCAAACACCCGTTCCCGGTTGCGCGCTAACTCGTCCAGCATGCGCGTGAGATCCTCCTCGGCCACCAGTTCGTCGGGATCGTCCGCGCGTCCCTCGCGCCGGTTGAAGCGGCGGCCCGAGACATGGCCGGCCCGGTTGCGCTGCAACTGCCGCTTCATGGCCGCCGTATCCTGCGGATGGTAGTGGAAGCTGATATCCAGCACTTCGTCGTGCAGGAAGAGCGGAGCCAGCCAGCCATCGAAGGAGACCTCACGCGGGCAAGCGGTCACAGCGATGCCACAGGCATAGTCCTGCCCGATGCGCAGGGCGTCTGGCGTGATCTCGATACACTCCGGGGCCAACAGATCCACCAGGTGCAGCAGGTCGGGCAGCGGGGGCGAGGGTGCGTCTTCTCTCTTCGCGGGAGGTGCCTGTGAGGGCACAGCTACGGCGAGGACAGCTGGAGGAGTCTTGAGGGCAGGCCCGCGTTCTGCTGCGTGGTTCTCACCGCCCACGACAGTTCGCACAACCCGGGACTGAGGGACGCGCTGTGAACGGCGTTGTAGCCTGGTGGGCCGTCCCACGCTGGACAAGATGTCGTCGCTCAGGGGATGCGCGCTGGCACGGTCGGGGGTCAAACACTCGTAATACAGTCGTGCCAGGTCGGCGTTGGTGAGCCGCTGGCAGGTGAGACCGCAGGACGACAAGTGCTGGGCAAGTGCCTCTGCGCGCAGCGCCAGTTCCTGCCGGGCCTGTTCCTGGCTCTGGGCGCTGCGCTGCGCTCGGCGCGTGCCGAAGAGGGCCGGCATGCCGCCGCGCCGCCTGGAACCGCCGGCTCCCTGTGAGGCCGGGATGATGAGATAGACGTGCCGTTCAATGAGCGTACGCTCGGCGGCGATCTTCTGCAAGAGGTCGGCCTGGCTGTGCGCGAGCGCATACCAGGGAGGAGGGTGCTGCCCATCCCATTGCGGGTGCGCGAGAAGGCGCTGGATGTAGGGCGTCAGGTCCTGTCTGCGGTTGCGCACCAGGATCTGCAAGGGAAAGGACAGGGATTTGATGAGCGCGGCGAAGCGCTCGATGATGGCTTCCTGCTCGTCCTCCGCTTTGAGCGACAGGTTGATGGGCGAGACCTGCAGCACAGCGCGATAGCTGCGTCGTGTGGGCGAACCCGGCGTGTAGAGGCAGAGCATCTCTGCCCACGTTTCGCGCAGGCGCAGCAGGTCGCGCTGGACGCTTGCCTGGTGGCGTGCCTGTTTCATCGTGCTTTTCTCCTTATCAGGGTAGAGCTCGTCTGCGGGCTAGCCTTCTCGTCTCTGTCAAGCGTAACCTCACCGGGGACGAGTGGAGAGAGGTGGTGCTCATAGGCACGGATGCTGCGCCAGAGGTAGCAGGTGGGACGGAGCCGGTAGCGCACCAGGACGACACCCCAGACCTCCAGATAGCGGCCGGCATACTGATAGCAGGCGATGAAGAAAGCGAGCAGGAAGGGCAGCAGCGCCAGCAGCAGCCGGAGGGCTTGACCAAAGACGCCATGATGGCCGAGTACGGCCAGGTGCTGCCAGAGCGTGCCGCCGATGCCGGCACCGACCAGCAACAGCAAGAGCTGGCGGGCGGTCAGACTGAACGACCACAGTGTCAGCACCTGATCTGGCAGATTCAGGTGCGTGGGCACGATGTGCCTCCTGGGGAGATGCAGGGGAGATAGAGACGACGACATAGAACACGCTCACTTTCTCGCTCGGCAGGTCTTTTCTCGCAACGCGCGAGTACGGACATGCGCGGACAGCCATCCAAGGGTTATTGTCCCTGCGCGGCGCCATTGACCAGGCTCGCAACCGATTGGGCAAGAATGGCCAGGGCCAGGCCGCCCAGGGCTACATACAACGCGCTTCTGGCCTGGACACGGTGGTTCTCGTTCTGGTTGGCTGTCATGTACAAGAGCGCCGCCCAGGCAAAGAAGAAGGTGGCCATCGCCAGAGCAAAGGCCGTCAAGTCGTTATACAGGTTGGTAAAGAAGCCGGTGATGCTGCCCAGGATGACCAGCGTATTCCAGCTGGCTTTCACCAGTGTGGTGAACTGCGCCGGGTGCAGTAGCGCCATGGCATACAGGATTTTCGTGGTCATACGAGGTATCTCTCCTTTCCGCGCACGAGCGCTTCTGGCTGGTGCTATCCAATTGGCGGGAGGGTGTGCTCCTGCATTGCAGCTCCTCCAGCGGGGCGGATATAGCCCCAGACGGTATAGCCAGGCCAGCTGGTAGTATCAACAGTGAAATCGGGGAACACTGGCATGGTGGTGTACGGGCTCACGCTATTGGCGTTGCTGAAGGTGATTGCGCCTTTCGTCGTGGCGGTCGGCAGCGCGACGCTCATCACAATCGCCACGTGGCCAATGCTCGCATCCTTGAAGACCATCACATCACCCGGGAGTGGGATGCCACGTTGATCCGCAGGAGCGGCAGCCACGGGGATCTCCATCCATCCCGGCTGCCTCGCATAGAGCGCCCACAGGTCGAAGGCATTGGCCGTAAGCTGCATAGGATAGACCTGGGAGTAGGCCCCACGCACGAAACTCACGCACTGGTAGGTGCCATTGGCCCAGGCCGAGCAGCCCGGACACACCTGCTGGCCGTACTGGATCACCGCCTGTGGGAAGGTGGGCGCTCCAGGTGGGTAATCGCTGCCGGGAGCCTTATACCAGGTATAGTAGCAGTCCGGGGAGCTGATGTGTCCTCCGCAGGCCGGATTGACGTAGAGCGCGTCGGCCATCGCTCGCGCCCAGGCCACGACCTGCGCGCCGATGTCGCTCGGCGCTATGCAGGTAGGTGCAGTTCCACCTGGGCTGAGTGTCGCCCCAAAGGTACTGGGTTGAGCGGAACCTGCTCCAGGTGTGGCAGTCTGGCAGATGCTGGAGCCGTTGCCATACCCACCGCTTTGCGTCCAGGCCAAGGATGCTGACATACCGGTGAGCGCCATAAACGCCAGCAGGCTCATGATGACAACACCGCTGATCATCGCTATCAGGACGTTGCGTGAACTGTGCATACGCTTCCCTCCAAATGCTAGAGCAGCGCCAGCAGGCGCGGCGCGACATCGGCTACCAAACCCGCTGCTCCCCCAACGGCTCCAGCGGTAGCTCGCGAGGCATCCATCATGGGACGCAGGGCGAAGCGATGCGCGATGCCGGGGATGCGCAAGACGAGATAGAGCAGGGCCACACACACCAGCAGCGTCGCCAAGGTGCCGCCTACTCCGAAGAGGTTGCTCGCGCCAAGCGAGGTGAGCAGCGTTCCACCCAGGGCCAGCGCCACCACCTGGAAGAACTGCACCATGACCGTACTGGCGGTGAGCGAGAGCCACATGCGACCAAAACCCATCGTCTGCGGAAGCGCGAAGCAGGCTAGTCCAGGCCCAGAGAGCACCAGCAAGATCCACAGCAGCGCCAGACGCACCGCCATCTGTGCGCCGAGCAGGATCGCCATCACCCCCAGCACCAAGGCCAGGATCCACACCAGCAGTCCCTCTCCCAGGAGGTTGCCCTGGAACAGCGCGGTAATGATGTTGGTGAGCATCGACGTGCCTGCCAGGTTCAGCGCGACGCCGCAGAGAGCATTTTCCAGATCGATGAATAGCCCCATGAAATACAGGCTGAAGTGCGCTGCACCGAAGGCCAGGAGGAGTCGTGGCAAGAACTCCGCCAGTTCGGCATGGGGCAGGCCCAGGTGACGACCCACCACGACATGGTACCCGCCAATGACGATGAGGCTTGCCAGAGCGAGATCGACCACAGCAAGGAAGCCATGCGACCAGGTGATCACGGTGGGGTTCTGATAGGTGTCGGCAGGTGGCGTCTGGGTCAGGATGTTGAGCGGGCTGTTCATGATGGCCCCGATCACGGGCTGCAGCGCGTTCATGAGCTGCTGGGCCA
>Ga0070708_100001569_pt1 | contig 17512 bp, 15 predicted proteins | sample KBSK5503metaG_FD_65469 | JGI IMG/M metagenome (GOLD analysis project Ga0070708, IMG submission 65469) | Corn, switchgrass and miscanthus rhizosphere microbial communities from Kellogg Biological Station, Michigan, USA - KBS K5-50-3 metaG | ecosystem: Host-associated > Plants > Roots >... | reverse complement strand
TACGCCATGTCCCCACCGGTGGCGCACCATACTGAAGCGCGAAGACGTGTCAATTGAATTGTGGGAAGGTAAACCGAGCCGATCTCGCCCGACCGAGCGCAAAGCCAGACCCGAGTCGGCTTCCGACTCGAGCAATTCCTTACTCAGCTATACCAGGAGCAAGCCTTCCTCGCCGACGTCCGCGGTTCCAGAGAGGATGGCGTCGGTCTGCCGCCGCCGGTCGTCGGTCAGCTCGGAGACGAGGGCGAGGATCTGCGGATGGCTCATGATCAGCTCGTCGAAATCCTTCCGTGGGAGCTTCAACAGAGACGTTCGACGCGTCGCGCTGACGGTGGCCCCGGCCGGCGCTTTGTCTAACAAAGACATCTCGCCGAAGATCTCCCCGTCGCGCAGATGCGCGAGCACCCGCCCCTCTCGGACGACATCCACCGCGCCGGAAAGAATGACATACAGACCATCGCTGGGCTCGCCCTCGCGGATGATCGCCGTGGACGGAGCGACCTCGCGCGGCTGGAATCGTCCGATCAGCGCGCGGCGATCCTTGCCGTCAAACGGCCGGAAAATGGCAGATGTGCTGATCACGTTCTTCAAGATTCGTTGTCGACAAAACTTGCTCAAAGCGGCCGCCACCGGTGGATGTCTTTTGGACAGCTCCGACAGCACCGCTGCGGAGATCTCCAGAAGCTCCGTTTCATCGGAGGCGGCATCGACCGAGGCGGTGCGGGGGCTGTCGGAGAGCAACGCCATTTCCCCGAAGAAGGACCCCTCGGGCAGGACGGCGAGTTGGCGCACGCGATCCTCCTCCTGGCGGACCACCCGGACGCTCCCCTGGCAGACGATGAAGAACGAGCGGCCGGCGCTTCCCTGCTCGAAGACCCGCTGGCCTTTCTTCAAGCGCAGGAGAAGCCCGCGCTCGAACAGCTCGATGAAGGCTTCGGGCGGCAGATCGGAGAACAGCGGCACCTCGGGCAATTTGTCCGGCGGCTCCGCCGGGGCCGAAACGGAGACGGCCTCAGGGCGCGGCGCATCTGGAGCCCGGATCCTCGCCGCGGCTCCGAGCCTGGCCGCCCGTTCCACGGCGTGAAGGAGCGAATCTCCGTCCAGCTCGATCTCGGTGAACGCCCCAGCGGACGAGCCCGGATCGACTTCCAGCTCTAACTCCTCGAAGGCCGCCTGCCCGTCGCCGCGAGGCGGCGACTCTTGCTCGAAGGGAATGGCGGACGGCGCCAAGCGGTCGGGCCTGGCCGCGGGCGCGGCCTTCGCGGCGACGGCTGGCGCGGGGCGGGCGCTCTCAGGTGGGCGGCCGGCGCCTCCTTTCGCCGAGGGATCCGGCGAGGTTGGCGGAGGAACGGGGGAGCTCGCCACGGATGGAGATGGCGTCCCGGAGAGATCTGGACGCGTCTCGGCCTCCGGGGAGAGCGCATTGCGCACCAGCGGTAGCTCTTCGCTGTCGACGCTGGGAAGCTCCAGCGCGCCTTTCCCGCCCGAGGAGAAGCTGGGGCCATCCTCGTCCGGGGACGCGACGGCGCCGCTCCCCGGCGAGGCTTTCGACGCGCGGCGGGCGGAGGCGGGTGCGGCCTGGTCCGATTCATGGACCGGCGCTCCTTTTTTCAGGGCGTAGAGGTCGGCAAGTATTTGCTGCACGCCCTTGTGCGAGGGATCCAGCTCGAGGATCAGCTTGCTCGCCGCGATCGCCCGGGGAAAGAAACCGTTCCGGGCGAAACCCTCCGCCGCGGATTGATAGGCGACGATCGCCTTCTCGCGCTTGCCGGTCCGGGCCCAGGCGTCACCCATCCGGATGCGGGCCTGCATGTCGCGGGAATCTTTTTGACAATACTCCTCGTACAGCTCGGCGGCGCGGTTGAACTTCCCCTTGGCGAATGCCTCCGCCGCCCTGCTCTTCAGCTTGTCCAGCTCCATCAGCGGGCCTCCGAAACGGAACGCAGCTTTTCGATCGCGCCCTGAGCGGCGCGGCGCACTTTCGCGTAGTAGTCGCCCCGAAGGGCTTCGAGCATTGCCATCTCCGAGGCGGCGCCGGTCCGGCCGAGCGCCTCGGCCGCCGCGGCGCGGATCTCGGGGCTGTCGTGGTAGAGATCGGCGGCGATCGCCTCGGCGGCGCGGGGATCTCCGATCGCTCCGAGAGCGACCAGGGCCTGCCGCCGGCCGGGCGCCAGCGGATCTTCGACGTATTTGATCAGCGCCGGGACCGCGCTCTTGGCTCCGGACTTGCCGAGGAGCTGGGCGGCAAGCGCGCTTTCCGCCGCGCCGCTGGAGAGGAACGGCGCGAGGCGTTCCACCGCCGACTCCTCCAGACGGGCCTGCTGCAGCGCCTCGAGCAGCTCGAGCGACCGCGGCTGCTGCGGATTCAGATCCGCCAATACCGCGTTGGCCCCCGGCGATCCCTGCGCCACCAGCGCCTGCGCCACCGCCGAGCGAACGCCTGCCTCGGGATCGGCGAGGCCCGATTTCGCCAGCTCGAGTCCAGGCCCTCCCAGGTAGGCCGCCCCGGCGAGCGCCGAGGCGCGGACGCGCGGGCTGGGATCGGCCGAGAACGCCTTCAGAGAGTCGAGCGCGTCGGGGGCATCCGCCATCCCCAGCCCGAGGACCGCCGCGGCGAAGAGATCGAGCTGTCCTTGCGGCACGTCCTCCGCCAGCTCCGGGAGAGCCTGCCCCGCCGCGGCGGCCTTCCCTCCGGAAGGCCCGGCGGGAGGGGCGGCCGCGTTTCGCTCGCGCACCCGCGATGCCAGCTTGCGGAGCTTGGCGGCGTCGCGCTCGGAGCCGTCCTGATCGCCCGGCCGGAAACCGGGTGCGTACTCCCGCGGCAATCGATCCGCGACCCACTTGGCGCGCAGGTCGTTGACCGTCTCGAGCTGAGCCTCGAACGCCGTCCGGATCGGATGTCCGCCTCTGCGGTCCCGAAGCTGGGCGGCGGCGGCGAGCGCGGCGAGGCGAAGCCTCGGATCTGGATCCTCGAGGAGCCGCAATACACGAGGCAGCGCGCCGGACGCGGAGGGCCCCAGAGCCGCGAGAGCCTGCAACGCCGATTCTGCCCGCGGAAGATCGAACCCCGGCCGCCGAGACGCCTCCGGGCGCTTCGCTTTTCCGGGCGGGCCCAGCGCCGCCCCGAGGGTTTGAGCCAGCCGGTCGGTCGGGCAGCCTCCCCGGGATCGCATCTCGCGAGCGGCGGCGAGCGCCTCCAGCGGTCCGCCGCGGGCGACCACCTCGCAGAGCAGTCGATCCGTCTCCGGCCGTCGGGGCAGCGCGACCAGGGCGGCAGTGGCGAAGGCGCTGGCGGAGCTTCCCTCGATGGCGATCGCTTCGAGGCGGGGGGCCGAGTCGAGATCGCCCAGCCTTCCCAGGGAGTCGCAGACCGCCGCGCGGAGCTCCGGCTCGTTCTCGCTCAAGAGAGGGGCGAGGCGCCCCCCGGCGGAGGGATCCCCGGACTCGGCCAGGCCGCGCACCGCGGCCGAGGCAAGCAGCGGCGTCGCCTGCTGCGCTAGCGCGAGAAGCTGGGCGATGGCTTCGGGGCGGCCGCTCTTTCCAATCTCCCCGGCGGCGCTGATCCGCTGCGCGGGGGAGCCCTGCTCCAGCGTTTTTAAGAAGTGGTCCCACAGCGCGGCCGATTCAGCGGAGACCATCGCCTCCGCGGCGGGCGGCGTGCCCCCGGCCGCGCGCAAGGCCTGAACGATGGCGCGCCGGATCGATCGGCCGGACTGCCCGTAGCGGACCACCAGATACGCGCGGGCCTTTTCGCCGCCGATCTCGGCCAGCGCCCTCGCCGCGCTGGCCTGGACCGCCTCGTCCGGATCGCGGAGCAGTTCGGCGAGGAGATCGACCGCGCTCTGCTCCCGCCTGCGTCCGAGCGCCGCCGCCGCTTCCGTGCGCACCGCCGGCGCCGGATCCTGCGCGGCCCGCCGGATCAGCACCAGATCGTTCGCCTTGCCGAGATCCGCCAGGCGCCTCACCGCCGTCGCACGTTCCTCCATCCGGGTGCTCTGGAGTTGGGCGAGCAGCCGATCGCGCTCGCTTTCGCATCCGGAGGCGAGAACCAGCAGCGCTTGAGCAATCAGGCCAAGCCGGCGGGGTTGCACATCGGTGATCTTATCTGACCTTCGATCCCACTGCTCGCTCCGCCGGCCGGTGCCGGCGCGGGGGCAGAAAGAGCTCCCCGGGATCCCCCAGCTGCTTGCCCGCCGCCGCCGACTCCAGAAGCTCCACCTCGCCCGGCGACAGCGGGCGCAGCTCGCCCGGCTTCATGCCCGCCACTCCCACACCCCCGTAACTGGGACGGAACAGCCGCAACACCGGATATCCCACGGCGGCGCACAGACGCTTGATCAGGTGCGAGCGGCCCTCGGCGACGACGATCGCCAGCCAGGTGTTTCTCTCCGCCGAGCGAAACAGCTCCACCGAGACGGGCTTCGCCGGGCCGTCCTCCAGTCGAACGCCGGCGCGGAGGCGGTCCAGGGCCACGGGCTCGGGCGCCCCCTTTACCTTGGCCAGGTAGGTTCGGCGCACGCCGAATCTGGGGTGGGACAGGCGGTGAGCGAGCGCGCCATCGTCGGTCAGAATCAACGCCCCTTCCGCGTCGTAGTCGAGGCGGCCCACCGGAAAGAGCCGCCGCGGCATTTCGCGGACCCAGTCGGAGATCGTCGCCCGGCCCTGCGGATCGGAGAGCGTGGTCACCACCCCGGCCGGCTTGTAGAGGACGAAGTAGCCGCTGGCCTGCGGGAGGCGGACCTCGCGCCCATCCACCTTGACCCGGTCCGAAGCGGGATCGATCTGGGTGCCCATCCGCGCGATGGTCTGCTCGTTGACCGCCACCCGCCCCTCGGCGATCAGCCGCTCCGCGCGGCGGCGCGAGGCCACGCCCGCCCGGGCAAGAAACTTCTGCAGCCGCTCCGCCATCCGTCAGCGCGGGCTCGGCGGATTCTCCGGCTCTTCCGGCGAAGGCTGCGCGCTCTCGAGAATTCCCGCCGCCGCCTTGGAGCGCTCGTCGGCGGAGGCTATCGCCTGCTCGAGCTCGACCAGCGCCGCGTCGGAGTCCGTTCCCAACGCCTCCACCGCCGCCCGGGCAGGGGCATCCAGCGCGGTGAGCGGAGGCGGGGGCGCCGGCGTCTCCTGCTCCACCAGCTCGCGGTGCTCCTGGCTCAGCTCCTGGAATTCGCGCAGCGTCGGCAGCGAGGCGAGGTCCTTGAGCGCGAAGAACTCGAGAAACTCGCGGGTGGTCCCATAGAGGATCGGCCTGCCCACCTCCTCCTTGCGCCCGAGGATCTTGATCAGCTTTCGATCGAGCAGCGCCTTGACCACCGCGCCGGAGTCGACCCCGCGGATGTCCTCGACTTCCGGGCGAGTGACCGGCTGACGGTAGGCGATGATCGCCAGCGTCTCGACCGCGGCGCGGGTCAACCTCTGTGGTTTCACTTTCAACAGGCGGCGGACGTATTCCGCGTTGGCCGGGTCGGTGCGAAGCTGCCACCCGCCGCCCACCTCGTAGAGGACCGTGCCGTGGACACCCTCCCGGTGGATTCCCGCCAGCTTCTCCATCGCCGCCTGGATCCGCGGCCGGTCCAGGCCGGTGCAGTCGTGCACGTCGTTGGCGCTCAACGGTTTGTCCGAGGCGAAGAGCAGGCTCTCGAGAATCCCGCGCACCCGTTCGTCGGAGAGGCGGCGGCTCTTGTGGATCAGCTTGTCGAAGGGAACGTCGGGCTCGACCGCGTCCTCGATGTTCGCGGCTTCGGCGTCCTCGACCTCCGCCCCGGTCTGATCGTCCTCGTCCTGCTCGTCCTCCCCCGCCTCGATCGGAAGGTCGGCGGGGACCGCGGACTTCTGCTCCGGGCCCGGGATCTCGTCGTTCGCTGCCGTGGATCCTGTCTTATCGGTATTCACGCTCGTCCACCTCCGGGGCGTCCGCCGGCGAGAGCGCCGAAGCGATCGCCGTCACGATCAGCTCGCCATCAACGGATTCCTGCGAGATCCGGATCAGCCGCAGCTTGCACATCTCCAGAACGGCAAGAAAGGTGACCACCACTTGCGAGCGGCTCTCGCTTCCCTCGAAGAGCGATCGGAATCTTGCCGACCCCTCGAGTCGCAAGCGGTCGATCAGCTTGTGGATCGCGTCGGAGATGCTGACCCGATCTCTCACCACCTCGTGCCGCAGCTCGGGCCCGAGGCGCTTGAGCACGCCATCGAGCGCCTGGATCAGCCGATAGACGTCGATTTCCACCAGGCCGAGATCGTCCGGGGCCAACGGCATCCGCAGGGCCGCCGCGCGGCGGACGAAGACGTCCCGGGCGAGGATGTCCTGCCGTAGGAGCATCTCTCCCGCTTCTTTGTACTTCTGGTATTCGAGGAGCCGCCGCACCAGCTCGGCGCGCGGATCGCCCTGCTCCTCCGGCTCGGCGTCCCCCTGGGCCTGGAGGACCGGGAGCAGCAGCCGGCTCTTGATGTGCGCGAGCGTCGAGGCCATCACCAAAAACTCGCCGGCGATCTCGAGGTTCACCTCCCTCATCCGCTCGAGGTGCTCGATGTATTTCTCGGTGATCAGCGCGATCGGAATGTCGAGGATGTCGATCTCGTGCTCCTTGATCAGGTGGAGCAACAGATCCAAAGGCCCTTCGAAGTTCGACAGCGCTATCCGGAAGCCATCCGCCGCTGGGCGGGGATGCGGTTCGCTGGGCGCCTCGGCGGTCCCGCCCTCGTTCAATGGACTCCTCGAGCCTCCAACACCGAAAATGCATACGTACCAGTCCGCGACTTGGCCGGTCAACAAAGCTCCCGGCGCTTCCCTGGACCGCGCCGCGTGCCCAGATTCGACGTGTGGACAACAACACGCGAACGGAAACGACCGGGCCGAGACGAACGGCCATTCCCCCCGGCGCCCGGCGCGACTCGCCGCCGGCGGAACGATCAAGGGCCATGGATCGACGGTGGAGGCGCTGGCGGGTGCTCGGACGCGCCGACCGGGTGGCCGCGGGACTGACCGCCCTGGCGATCTTGCTCACGGCTGCTTCGCTGCTCCAGGGGCCGCCGCCCTTTCCCTCCCTTCAAGGATTCGTCGTCATCGCCCCCCTGGTCGCCGTCTTGCTGATGGTCGCCTTGATCGCGATGTTCCTCGAGCGCGAGCGGCATGGACTGGTGCGCGCGCTGCTCGGCGTGGGAACCTTCGCCCTCGTCGCGACCGGGCTGGCCTACGCTGACCGCGCCCCGCCGGGGGCGCTGCTGGTGGCTTACTGGATTCCGGCCGCGCTGGTGCTGGCGGCGCTGTGGGTGATCGTGCGCGCCAAACGCGAAGTAGCAGGGCGTTGAAGAACTGCCGCGCAGCCCGCCTGCCTCGCTGCGGTCCGCCTGGCGTGCTCATGTACTGCCTCGACCCTGCCTCGTACGCTCCGCGCGCCAGGCCCCACCGCGCCTCGCATCTGGGCTCGCTCGCGGGGTTTTTCAGCGCCCCCGCCTTGGCTTCGCCGGCGTACTCCCTCAGGCGAGCCCAACCGCGCGGCGCACCTCGGCAATGATCGGCCCGGCGAGGGCGCGCGCCCGCCGGGCGCCATCTTGAAGGATACGCTCGAGCGTCGCGGGATCGGCCATCAGCTCGTTCTTCATCTTGCGCGCCGGGTCGAACGCGGCGTGGAAAAGGTCGAGCAGCATCTTCTTGTAGTCGCCGTAGCCCTTTCCACCGGACCGCCAGCTGCGGTCGATCTCCTGGAACTGCTCCGGGGAGGACATGATCTGCAGCAGCCGATAGAGGACGTTCTGTTCCGTCGGCTTGGGAGCATCCACCGGGGTGGAGTCGGTCTTGATTCCCATGATCCGCTTCTTGATCTCCGCATCCGGCGCGAACAGATCGATCGTGTTGCCGTAGGATTTCGACATCTTCTGCCCGTCGATGCCCGGGATCACCGCCGTCGACTCCTGGACGCGGGCGTGCGGCACCTTGAGGACGCCCCGCGCCTGTCCGGCGGCCGCGTCCGGGACCGCGGGATCGTAGCCGGGCACGTAGGTGAGGTTGAACTTGGTCGCCCAGTCGCGCGCGAACTCCACGTGCTGGATCTGATCCTTTCCTACCGGAACGGCGTCGGCGCCGTAGACCAGGATGTCCGCGGCCATCAGCACCGGATAGGCGAAGAGACCGAAATCGGAGCTGATCCCCCGCGACACCTTGTCCTTGAAGCTGTGCGCCCTTTCCAGATTGGAAATTGGGACCACCGTTCCCAGGATCCAGTAGAGCTCGAGCACCTCCGGAATGTCGCTCTGGCGAAAGAGCGTCGCTTTCGAGGGGTCGAGCCCCAGCGCGAGGAACGCCGCCGCGGTCTCGCAGGTCAGCTCGCGGCTCAGTTGCGCATTGCGTACCGTGGTGAGGGAGTGGAGGTTGGCGATGAAATACAGCGCCTCACCCTCGTCTTGGAGCTGGAGGAATTGGCGGATCGCGCCGTAGTAGTTGCCGAGGTGAAGCTTTCCCGAAGATTGGACTCCGGACAGAATGCGCATCGCGGCAATTAACCACAAAAGGCGCGAAGAGATAACGATCCCGCATCGGCGCCGATCGAGGCGCGCCCGGTCGGCCCGGGGTCGGGCCCGGTGCCGGCGGCGTTGCCTTGACGGGTCGCGCCGGGCCGCTAAGGTCTCCGCGTGCGCCGCGCCCTGGGATTTTCGCTGCTCGTCTTCTGCGCCTGCGGATATCGCTTCACCGCCGGCGGCGGGGCGCTTCCCCAGGGCATTCGGGAAGTCTATGCCCCGGTGTTCATCAATCGGACCGCCGAGCCGGGTCTGGAGACGCTGTTCACCCAGGCCCTGCGCGAGTACCTGGTCCGCAGCGGCGTCGCCGGGACGAGTTCCAGCCAGGCCCAACTGATCGGCGAAGTCTTGAGCGTCACCGGGGCGCCGACCGTGGTCACCACCTCCGGAACGCTGGCGAGCAATCGCCTCTTCGCGCAGGTCTTGGTGCGGCTGGTGAACAAGGGGCTGAGCGTCCCCAACGCGGCGGTGACCGTGGCGGGCCAGGAGGAATATCTGCCCGGGGGAAACGTGCTCGAATCGGAAGCCAATCGCGCCGCGGCGCTGCGCCGCTTGGCGGAGTCGCTGGCGCGGGACGCCTACGATCGCCTGGCGACCCGTTAGCGATAAATGCCCGCCGGCGGTGCCGGTGCCGATGTTCGTTGAAACCCGAGCAAGGAACAAGACTCCACGGCTCGCGGTGACCCGGGCCACCGGTCGTTTCGTTCGTTTCGTCTCTAGAGTTCGCGGCGGCTCTCAGCTGCGGGGATGGCTTTTGTCGTAGACCGCGCGCAGCCGGGCGCGATCGACGTGGGTGTAGATCTGGGTCGTCGCCAGATCCGCGTGCCCGAGCATCTCCTGGATCGCTCGCAAGTCCGCGCCGCGCTCGATCAAATGGGTGGCGAACGAGTGCCGCAGCTTGTGCGGCGAGAGCCGGGTCTGGACGCCGGCCTTCAGCCCGTACCGGCGAAGCAGCTTCCAGAATCCCTGGCGGGTGAACGGACGGCCTCGAGCGGTCACGAACAGCGCCCGCGATTCCCTGCCCCGCAGCAGCGCGGCCCGGGGTCCGGCGAGGTACTGCTTCACCTTCTCTATCGCGATCGCGCCGACCGGGACCATCCGCTCCTTGCTCCCCTTGCCCCGCGCGATCAGATACCCGGCCTGAAGATTGAGGCATTGGCTCGGAAGGCGGGTGAGCTCGCTGACCCGGAGCCCGGTCGCGTAAAGCAGCTCGATCATCGCGCGGTCGCGGGCGCCCCCCGGGCTGCGCTCATCGGGGGAAGCGAGCAGCGCCTCTACCTCGGCGAGGGTGAGGTAGACGGGCAGCTTCTTCCCCGCCCGGGGGCTGGGGACGTCCTCGGTGGGATCGGCCGGCGCGACGCCTTCGGCGCAAAGAAACCGATGGAAGGTGCGGATCGCGGAGAGGTGGCGCGCCTGGCTGCGGCTGGAAAGCCCACGCTCGCCCATCCCATCGAGGTGGCCGAGCACGTGCTCCCGCCTGACCCGATCGGGTTCGGTGATTCCCAGTTTGGACATATCCCGGAAGTAGTCCTCCAGATCGGAGGCGTAGGCATCCACCGTATTTCCGGAGAGTCCGCGCTCCGCGCGCAGGTAGGCGATGAACAGATCGAGGGCCCGCTCCACGGTCGTTCGACGCTAGTCCCGCCGGGCGGGGAGGGCAAAGAAACGCCTCGTCTCTGAAAGCTCCGTCGAAGCGCGATCGCTGTCTTATTTGAGCCCGCTCGACGGATCGCCCGCTCGATCGAGTTACTGCTTTTCCCAGGATCGCGGTCTTTCAAACGAACCTTTCGCCTCAACGGTCTTGACTCCCGTACCGGCCGATGCAATCAAGGCTGCCTTTTGCAACGCCGGCTGGAGGCAACACGGGGGGAAGATGGGTGTCCTTCCGTGCGACCCTCGTCGCATCGCGGGACGGAAAGGGTGGGAAGCTTCGCCATACTACCGAATCGCGCGAGCGGGGTGCTTTTCAGGGACATGATGATTCATGTCTCGTGTCGTCACTGAGCTGAGACTCGCTGTATCGTTTAACAGGGGAGGAGCAAATGACTTATCTTCGAAATGTAGCATTCGCAGCGTTGGCGCTTGTTTTCATGGCGCCGGTGGCCCAGGCCGAGAACACGGTTGTTCAGAGCGGAGACTTCACCGCCGTGCTCGTCGCCCCCAATCAATCCGTCCAGGGAGGAGCCGCCTTCTGCTCCTCGCTCATCCTGTGTACATTCACCCGCGTTCCTCCGCTCATGAACGGCGACAATGCGCAAGGAATTTTGATGACCGTCGCCGATGACAACACGACCGTCCACGTGAGGGTGGACGTCTACGCGGCCGCCCGTTGTGAGCCCCGGGGGACGCCGGATCTCCAGGCCGAGGGCGATGTGCCTCTTGCGACGGCGGGCACCTGGATCATCTTCGCCAATGGCGGCGCCGTGACCGCGGGGCTGACCTTCTCGCAGCAGTGGGCAGTGCAAAACGCGACCACTTCGACCGATTGCGGGACCACGGTCTGCGTCAATTCGGTGGGTGGCACCGCGCCAGGCGACTGCGACGCGACATGATATGAGTGGAGTATCCGTCAGCTGGTGATTTATCAGTGCGTAGCCGGGGGGTTTGGATGAGCATCTTCCGCGAGCAACAGCCGTGAGCGGAAGACGCAGAAGGGAAAGGAGTCGCTAAACACGTCGACCGGGATATGAGTTTTTTGGAATGTCTAGTGAAGTTTCTTTCTGCAATCTGACCCAACTTCTTTAAGGAAAACTACAGATGTCACATCTTAGAAATGTAGCATTGAATCTATTGGCTCTCGGTTGTCTTGCTTCCGCGAGCTACGCCGGAAACGTCAGCAGCAACAATTTTACCGCGACCTATCTTGGCCCGAGCGATCAAGGGGGCAACGGGGCGGCGCTGGTTTGCTCCGCCACGACCAACTGTTCGATGATCCGCGATGGAGTCGTGGTTCCCGGGCAGAGCCGTATCGCGGTCATCGTGGTCAGCAATGTCGACATGCTTTCCACCCACGTGGAGCTTGGCGCCTGGAACGCTGCTGGCTGCGGACCCGACCCGACGACGCCCGACCTCCTCACCGGATCCGGCGACCTGACCCTTCCCACCGCCGGTCGATGGATCATCAGCTTCCAGACCGAGGACGCCGTACCGGCGGGAATGACGTATTCGCAGAAGTGGGCGGTATCGACCACCGACTTGACCGTCAATTGCGGCGTCAGCTTCTGCATCAATTCCCAGGCTGGAAATCCAGGCATGGCTCCGTTTGACTGCGATCAGATGTAGCTCAACCGGAACGCGGACGTGCGCTTTGGGGCCGCGTCTGATTTGAAAAGCGGGCTCTCCTTGAACCAAGAGGAGGGCCCTTTTTTTTGGGGGACGGTCTTCCCGTCAGGGGACGGGAACCACTCCCTGACCCTGCCTGAGAATCTCGATTTCGTCGTCGATCAGCGAGACCACCGTCGATGGCTCGCTGTGCTGGATGCCCCCATCGAGAATCAGCTCCAGCGCGTGACCCAGTTGCTGCTGGATTTCTCGCGGGTCGATCAGGGGCGCTCCAGCCGAATCGGTCGCCGAGCTGTTGACGATCGGTCTTCCCAGGGCGGCAAGCAGCAGCTGCACCCAGGGGGACGAGGGGATCCGGATGCCGACCTGCTTTTGCCTGGTGGTCATCATCTCCGGCACCAAGCGGGTGGCGGTGAGGACGAAGGTGAATGGCCCCGGCGCCAGATGGTGCATCGTCCGGTAGGCGAACTTGCTCACGATCCCGTAGCGCGCGACGTCGGAGAGGTCCGGACAGAGGATGGAGAAGGGTTTCCGGCGGTCGGCGCGCTTGAGCTTATAGAGCCGATCGATGGTGCGTTTCGCGGCCAGGTCGCATCCGATTCCGTAGCCGGTGCCGGTCGGGTAGGCGAGCAGGCCTCCGCGGCGCAGGACCTCCGCGGCCCGCTCGACCGAGCGGGTATGGGGGTGATCCGGATCCACCGTCATCAGGGGCGCGGGCATCTTGGGCGGGGTTGCCAGACCTCCAGAGCGACCGAGTCTTATCTCACCCTCGAGGCCTTCACATGAAAGATCTTGACTCCTCAAACTCACCCGACCTAGCTAACGTCCTCGCCCGATCAACAACTCGGAGGTGTTCCATGGGGAGAACGGCTATTGGGGTGATCGCCGTCTTGTCCGCTGCATTGCTCTGTCCGGCGCCCGGTCACGCGGCCGGCACCTCCGGCAACGCGACGATGGTCGTGATCTCGGCAGATCCGGAACAGCTCGATGGAGGTGGAGTGCCGAGCTGCTCGTCGGTCAGTCCCTGCACCTATCCAAGCGACGATGGCAGCTTCTTTCCCGGGATCCGGTTCGTGATGAGCGGGCCCGGGAGCACCTATGTCTCGGCAGACATCTGGGGTTACGCGCTGGACTGTTCCGGCGAACCGGACGCCTCCCTCGGTCAGTCGATGGATCTGCCGGGCGGCCCGTACATCGTCTTCATCAGCTTCGACCCGCCCCCGGCGCCGGGCGACACATTTGGCATCACCTGGAACCTGGGGGACTGTCCTGGCATCTTCTGCTCCATCCACTGGACGCCGCGCACCATCGACGAGGCAGTACCGTCCGCCTGCGCGCTGTAGAGGCCTCTCGTTTCAGGCAGGGCTAATCGCTCCAGCAGAGCCAGATCGCTCTAGTGGTCGGCATGCTCCACGGACTCGAGCGCTTCGGGCCTGGACTCCTTCGCAGAGGCCTCTTTGGCCGCGGCCTCCTTCGCCGCCTTGGCCGCCCTCTTCCCCTCTTCGATCAGCTTCTTGACCTTCTGCCCACCCTTGCGGCCGATTTCCTCGTAGAAGTTCGGCCCCCGGGTCGCTTTCACCCTATCCCCGCCCTTCTTACCAATCTCCTCGTAGAACTTGGCGCCCCGCTCGGCCTTGACCGTCTCGCCGCCCTTACGGCCAATCTCCTCGTAGAACGCCCGGCCCCTTTCCGCCTTGACCGTCGCGCCGCCCTTGCGGCCGATGGTCTCGTAGAATTCGCGGCCGCGCTCGTTTCGGACGGTCTCCCCGCCCTTCCGACCGGCTTCGGCCACCGTCATACTGCCCTTGTTGTCCTTCTCAGCCATTGGCTCTCCTTGGCGAACAGTCTCATCCCATCAGTCTGAAACTGGGGTCAGGAGCGCCTCAATGCAAGCACGCCCCGTACTCCAGCAGCCAATCCCGCCCGCGATTCGTCGGATGGGACCTTCGATCGCTTGTATTACATCCAAGCGTTCGTTGCCTTAACCGATCCAGCGCTCGAATGCTCGCCTGCTTAAGCGGCCGTCGAAGAGCCCGCGGCGAAGGCGTCGATCGCCCGTCGCAGCGCGCTCAAGGTGGCCTCTATCTGCGCGGGATCTGTCAATTTTTCGCCGCCGGAGGTGACGTAGAAGGAGTCGATCGCCCGGTGCGCCTCGGTGGCCACCTTGGCCAAGGCGATCTCCAGCTGAAGGGAGGTGAGCTGGGATGCGATGACGTGGAGAAGCCCTAACCGGTCTTCGGCCCGGACGTCGATGACGGAAAAATGACGGGAACCGCGGTTGTCAACCGAGACCTTGGTCGGAACCGACGGCAAGGGACGGTTGAGCACCCGGTGGGCCCGCCGTTTCTCGAGAATTCCCTCCACGGTCGCCTCACCGGTCACGACCTTCAAGAGATCCGCGCGGGCCGCCTCCCAGCGCTCCGGCTCCACCAGGTGGCCCCCCAGCGCGGTGACGTCGAAGATGTCCAGGGCGAAGCCGTCGGTGGTGGAGGTGATCTGCGCTCTCAAGATGTCGATCCGGTGCGCGGCGAGCACGCCGGCGAACTTGGCGAGCAGCCCGGGCTGATCCGCGGCACACAGGGTCGCCTCGCTGAAGCGCAGCTGTTCCCGGTGGCGCAAGGAGGTGGCCAACGGCTGGCGGCGGGCGCGGAGCAGCAGCCGGGCGTGCGAAGAGGCGTTGGCCGGATCCGCGGACAGGAAATACCGGGGGGGAAGCACGCGGCCGAACGCCTCCGCCTGAGAGCTGCCCAGCTCGCTTTCCCAGCCTCGAAAGAACTCCTGCCGCGCGGCCGACACTAGATCTTCCGCGCTGGGTCGCACCTGGGTTGCCAGGTATTCCCGCGCCTTGTCGAACAGCTGCTTGAGAAGCTGCGCCTTCCACTCGGTCCACCTCTCCGGGCCCACCGAGCTGATGTCCGCATAGGTCAGCAAGTACAGACAGCGCAGCTTCTCGAGATCGCCTACCCGTTCGGCGAAGTCGGCGATGAGGTGCGGGTCGCTGAGATCGCGCCGCTGGGCGCTGTGGGACATTAGGAGGTGATCGAGGACGAGGAACCGGGTGATCTCCTTTTGCCGATCGGTGAGCCTCAAGCGATCGCCGAGCTGGTCCGCCAGCTCCGCGCCGCGCTGCGAGTGGTCGCCGCCCATTCCCTTGCCCGCATCGTGAAGGAGCATCCCCAGATAGAGCGGCAGCGGATCCTCGAGGTCGCGCATCTGCCGCGACAGCTGGGGCTCGTGCTCGACCAGATCGCCCGCGCGCAAGGAATAGAGCCGCCGCAGCGCGAAGAGGGTGTGAACGTCCACGGTGTACACGTGGTAGAGGTCGTGCTGGTGCAGGGCGGTGACCCGGCCAAACTCCGGCAGCACCGTGCCCAAGACGCCCAGGTCGTGCATTTCGAAGAGAAACTGCCCGTGGCTGTCCGGGCGCTGGAAGAGCTTCTTCACCTCTTCGGTCACCGCGGGCTTGGCCCGCGCTTCGCTCAGCGCCGGGAGGGCCTGGACCACCTGATCCTTGGCCCAGGAATACAGGGGCAGCTGCTCCTCGTCCGCCACCCGGAAGAGCTTCAGAATCAGCTCCGGCTCGCGGGTGAGCATTTCCGGCTCGCCGTCCAGGGTGAGCTTGCCGCGAAAGACCTTGAACGGGCCGAGCCGCCGCTCGGGTAGAAAGGGTCCCCGGCGCCGCTTGATCTCCTCGCAGCGGGCGATCAGGGCTTCCGCCACCCGGCGAATCGCCTTGGCGGCGAGGTAGTAGTGGCGCATGAACTGCTCGACGGGCAGCCCGCGTTCGCTGTTCCGATAACCCAGATAGGCCGCGACCTCCTCCTGGAGGTCGAAGGTCAGTCGGTCCTCCTTGCTGCCGCGCAGGTAATGGAGGTGGTTGCGGATCCGCAGCATGAAGTCGCGGGCCGCGCCGAGGATATCCACTTCCGACCGCGGCAGGACCGAGTGCTGGAGCAGCTCGCGCAGCCCGCGCGCCCGAAACCGCGCCTGGGCAATCCACAGCGAGGCTTGCAGGTCGCGCAGCCCTCCCTCGCCCTGCTTGAGGTTCGGCTCGAGGACGTAGATCGAGTCGCCGTACTTCTGACGGCGGGCGGTCAGCTCCTGGGCCTTGTCCGCGATGAAGGCATCCGCTCGCCGGGAGAGAAGGTCGCGGAGCGCGTGCTCGGCGAGGCGGTTGTAGAGCTGCGCATCGCCGGCGAGGTAGCGACAATCGAGCAGCGCGGTGCGGATGGTGTGATCTTCCTCGGCTGCCCGGGCGCACTCCGCCGCGGTCCGGACGCTCCAGCCGACCGCGAGGTTCAAGTCCCACAACAGCGTGTGGAGGGACTCGGCGAGCGGGGCTACGCTCTTTTCCGAAACGGCGGTCCCGCGCAAGAGGAGCAGGTCGAGATCCGAGTGGGGCGCCAGCTCCCGGCGGCCGTACCCGCCGAGCGCCACCAGGCAGAGCCCGGTGCGGCGGTCGGCGGAGAGCTCCCGCCACAATCCGATCAGCAGGCGATCCCGCCCTTCCGAAATCAAGCGGCACACGGAAAGCCCGGATGCACCCTCGCGGTGCAGGGCCTCGATCTGCTTGCCGACCGTCTCCAGATAGGCCAGGGCCCTGTCCTTTCGATCCGCGCTCGAGCCGGCCGGGAATGCGCTCAGGCGGTTGCGCTCCTCGCGGTGCGTCTGGACCGGGGGAGGCGGCGGCAAGAGCGCGAGCACTTCCGAGGTCAAGGTGGGCGAGAGCATGGCGGGCGTTTTGCCTCTATATAACGCACCCTGCGCCGTCCCTGGGCCACGCGCCGAAGGCGCCCTCTAGTTGACCTTGGCGACCTGCTGCCGGCTTCCGAGGAACTCGTGGATCGCCGCGGCGATCGCCTTGGCGACGTCCGCCTGATACGCCTTCGAGGCGAGCCGGCGCTCCTCCTCCGGATTGGACAGAAACGAGGTCTCCACCAGGATCGCCGGCATCCGCACCCCCAGAAGCACGTAGAACAGCGCTTCCTTGGTGCCGAGGTCCTGCACGTCGCGGTGCCGGGCGCGAAGCTGCGAGACCAGGCTCTGCTGGACGCGGGCGGCCAGGCGCGACGATTCCTCGGTGTTGGCCTTGGTGGCCAGGTCGGCGAGGATGTACTGGAGATCGGAGACGCCGCGATCGGACGAAGCGTTCTCGCGGGCGGCGAGGCGGATCGAGTAGCGGTTCCCCGAGGTGTTCAGCGTATAGGTCTCGATCCCGCGCAGCCTCTTCTTCGGCGCCGAATTGCAATGGATCGAGATGAAGAGGTCGCCCCGGGCCGAATTGGCGAGCAGCGCGCGGTCCTCGAGGCGCACGAACGAATCCTCGTTCCGGGTGAGGATGACCGTGAGCCCCTCGTCGACGAGCAGGTCGCGCAGGCGCAGCGAGATCGCCAGCGCGACGTCCTTCTCCCGCGTCCCTTTTCGCCCGATCGCCCCGGTGTCGTGGCCGCCGTGGCCGGGGTCTATCACCACGCGGCGGAATTTCAGTCCCAGCTGCTCGGCCAGGGTGGCATCGCCGGAGCGGGCCCGCGCGCCGATCGCCCGCGCGCGCTTGGACGCGGATCGCGAGGAAGCGTCCCCCGCCGCGGCGGGCGGCCGGTCGGTTTCGGGCGGTCGATCCGATTCCAGCGGACCTGCGCCGGTCTCTTCGCCCCCCTTGCCGTCCAGCGTCGCGTTTGCCTCGCCCTCCGCACCTCCGCTCCGGTCCTCGGCCGGG